>ERZ827488.123-NODE-123-length-118598-cov-6.791468_pt1 | contig 118598 bp, 139 predicted proteins | sample MGYA00519771_ERZ827488 | MGnify/ENA primary metagenome ERZ827488 (study PRJEB31778, sample SAMEA3449323) | human gut metagenome | biome: human gut; feature: human-associated habitat; material: faeces | place: United Kingdom | collected 2010/2012 ... | reverse complement strand
AGAAAATGCGAAAAAGCCCGTAATATCAAGGAAAAACGCACCATAGAGATGTTTAATACGGCTTGAAGGCAGCTCGCCGCGCGCCGCAGTTCTCCAAGCGTTGAGTTTTCTTTCGATTTTTGTATCCAAAACCCGGACGACCGTGTGCCGTCCGGGTTTTGCTGTTTTTCGGCACGGTTCAGGCACTTGCGGCATAGAATGACGCGGGAACAGACGTTCCCGGATCTTTTATGGAGGGATATAAAATGGCTTCTTCCTGCAACGGCTGCTTCGGCGGCCTCGTATTCCCAGACTTCGTCCAGCAGCGGTGCTGCAATCCCTGCTGCAAGCAGACGACCGGCTCGGTCGGCGGCACGTCGACCACAAATCCCACCTGCACCTGTACCTGCACCTGCACGCAGCAGAGCGGTACGGTCGCCGGTACGTCGACGGGCTGCGGGTGCTGCCGCCGGTGCGGCTGCGGCTCGTGCGGCAGCGTAGGCGGTACGTCCAATTCGAACTCCAATTCCGGCTGCGGATGCAGCCGCTGCTCCGGCTGAGCAGATATGCGGCGGGCCGCTCCACCATCCGGTGGGGCGGCCCGTTTTCTGTTCTTTACAAACAGAACAAATCTGCTATAATGGATCTCAGACAATATCGTCACATTGCACAACACGTGCAGAACAGGAGGCATTTTCATGCGGCTTGCAGTTCCGTTTGACCATGGCGAAATTTACGGGCATTTTGGCCGTACCGCGCAGTTCAAGCTTTACGATCTGACCGACGGGCGGATCGTCTCGACGGCTATTGTGGACACGATGGGAAACGGCCACGGCGCGCTGACGGGATTTCTGAAGGCGTATGCCGTCGACGCGCTCATCTGCGGCGGCATCGGTGCGGGTGCGCGCCTTGCGCTGGAGGAGGCCGGGATCCGGCTCTATCCGGGAGCGGCAGGCAGCGCGGATGAGGCAGTCCGCGCCTTTTTGGCCGGAACGCTTTCCTATCAGCCCGATCTTGTCTGCAGCCACCACAAGGACACGCCGCCGCGCGTCTGCGGCAGCCACACCTGCTCTGCGGCCTGCTATCACGAAAAAACGGAGGAAATACGCAATGAACCGAACTGACGCTCTGTACCAGAGCTTTCTGGATATCTTGCGGGAGGAGCTTGTGCCCGCGATGGGCTGCACGGAGCCGATCGCCATCGCCTATGCCGCGGCGCAGGCCCGCGCCGTGCTCGGCAAGCGGCCGGAGCGCGTGCGCATTGAGGTCAGCGGCAACATTATCAAGAATGTCAAGAGCGTGATCGTGCCGCATACCGGCTCGATGCACGGCATCGCGGCTGCTGCCGCCGCCGGTATCATCGCTGGCCGGGAAGACAGGGAGCTTGAGGTTCTGAGCGAGGTCACGCAGGCGCAGATCGAGGAAATGCGCGCCTATCTTAAAGAAGCGGCCTTTGAGATTCGCCCCATTGACTCACCGTTCATTTTCGACATCCGCATTACGGTCTGCGCGGACGGCGATCAGGCCACGGCCCGCATTGTCGGCAGCCACACCAATCTTGTCCAGCTGCTGCACGGCACAACGCGCATCATCGACCGCCCGTGCAGCGAAACAGTGTCCGAGCGGCGCACGGACCGGAGCATCCTGACCGTGGAGCGTATCGTCGATTTCGCTGATTCCCTCTGTCCGGAGGATGTGCAGGAGCTGTTTGAACGTCAGATCTCATATAACATGGCCATCGCGGAGGCAGGACTCAGCGGCTCCTATGGCGCGAACGTCGGCAGAACGCTGCGTGAGGCCTATGGCGAGACGGTAAACAACCGTGCCCGCTATATGGCCGCTGCGGCCAGCGACGCACGGATGTCCGGCTGCGAGCTGCCGGTCATCATCAATTCCGGTTCCGGCAATCAGGGCATCACTGCCTCCGTGCCGGTCGTCGTCTACGCACAGGAGCTTGGCGTGAGCCGCGAAACGCTCTACCGGGCGCTGGCTGTGTCCAATCTGAGCACGATTCATATCAAGGCGCATATCGGGACGCTGTCCGCCTACTGCGGAGCCGTCTCGGCAGGCTGCGGCGCGGGAGCGGGCATTACATATCTTTATGGCGGCGGATATGAGCATATCAAGCACACGCTCGTCAACGCCATGGCGATCACGTCCGGCATCATCTGCGACGGGGCCAAGCCCTCCTGTGCGGCCAAGATCGCGACCAGCGTGGACGCGGGACTGCTCGGCTATCATATGTACCGCTGCGGCAACCAGTTCTACGCCGGGGACGGCATCGTCAAATCCGGCATCGAGCACACGATTGAAACCGTCGGCACGCTGGCCCACACCGGCATGGCCGACACCGACCGCCAGATCGTCCGCCTGATGATGGAGGACTGAGACGGTTGGAATGCGTACGCGCCAGCACATTACCGGGAAATTGAGCTTTAAAACCCACAAGCCAGTAGGGGCGGACGACTCTGTCCGCCCGGCAGTGAGGCGCCAAATCATTGAAAGTTTTCGGCGACTGCGTGTGCACTCGCCTGTACATTTGTAGGGGCCGATGCCCTCATCGGCCCGGCAGAATGCACCGATTTACGGGAATCTTCGGCGAATTCGCAGCTTCCCAACGGGCCGATGTAGGCATCGGCCCCTACAATCAAGCAAGTATGTGCATACGGATTCGCCGTGGATTTCTGAGAAAAAGAGCCGCGTTCAGCGGGCGGACAGAGTCGTCCGCCCCTACAGGAACTGCTCGCGTATCTCCGCCGGGGAGGCGGTGCAGAGGCAGGCGGAATAGCCTGCAAACAGCGGCAGAAGCTGCAGGTTTACGCCCGGAACAGACGGGAAGCCGCCCTCAGGCGAGACGGTGCAGACTGTCTCCAGGCCGGAAAGGCCCTCGCCGGTGAATTTGAGATAGCTCTCCTTTGCGCACCAGAGGTCAAAAAAGGGCGCATGGGAAGTCCGTTCCAGAAAAGCCTGCTCTGCCGGAGAAAAAAAGCGGCGCGCAAGCGCCTGCTTTTGGCAATCGCGGTGCTGCTGCACGTCGAGGCCGACCGGCGCGGCGGAAAACGCGCACAGCCAGTATGCCCCGCTGTGGGAAATGCTGAACTGCAGCTGCGGCGCGTCCGGAAAATACGGCTTCCCGTGTGCGCCGGACGCAAGCGCCGGCTCTGCCAGTCCGGGCGCATACAGCTGCGCCGCCTGCCGCAGCAGCCGGTGCGACGCGCCGGGGCTGCGGTCATAGGCGGCGGAATAGATCGTGACGCGCTGCGGCTCAGTCATTCGGCGTATCGGTCAGGACCTTGCCGATGTTCCACAGGTGCGCCGCCCGCTGGGCCGCATCCAGCCGCTCCGCGTCGCGCTCGTAGCGGATCTCTGCCGTGTGCGCGCCGCAGTCGAGACAGGCCGCGTAGAAGCACCAGCCGTTTTCCTCCTCCATCAGTCCCGCACCGCCGCAGATGGGGCACTCCTGCAGTTCGATCTGTTCGTAAAGCTCCATATTGTTCGCTCTCCTGTTCTGGTTTGATTCTCTGACCAGTATAGTGCAGCTTTCCCGCCGCGTCAACTAAAACTGCGCTTGACGGATGGCGCACTCTGCCGGTATACTGGAAGAAAACAGAAAGGCAGGCGCAGCATGGACAGGCTTACGATCTTTTTTGACCTTGACGACACGCTCTACGACCGCAGCATTCCCTATGAAAGAGCGTTTTCGCAGTTTTTCGGCGGAAGATACGCGGAAAAGCTGCCGCAGGCGTTTGACGCGGTCATTCACCGCGGCTACGAGGTGTTTACAGACGCGCACACCGGAAAAATCAGCATGGAGGCCATGCATATCTACCGCCATCAGACCGGTCTGGCAGACGCCGGTATCTCTATTACGCCGGACGAGGCGCTGCGCTTTCAGGCACTCTACGCCGAGCAGCAGCGGCACATCACGCTGAGCGATACCATGCGCTGCGTGCTGGACCTGTGCAGGGAGCGCTTCGCCGCCGTCGGCGTGATCACGAACGGAAGCGTTGGCTCGCAGACTGGGAAGCTGAAAAGCCTTGGCATGGAGCGCTGGGTGCCTGCGCAGCTGGTCTTCATTTCCGATGCAGTCGGCGTGATGAAGCCCGCGCCGGAAATTTTTCGCATGGCGCAGAAGGCTGCCGGAGGCGGCCCGTGCCTGTTCGTGGGCGATTCGTGCACGCAGGATATCGCCGGAGCCGCCGCCTGCGGCTGGCAGACGATCTGGATGAACCGCCGCGGAGAAGCGCCGGGGGACATTTGCCCCAGCTGCACAGTCACAAGCGAGAAGGCGCTGCTCGACTGCCTGCAAACGATCGCGGATAATCCGATGATTGAGCTGCGAGCCATCAGTGAAGATAACTTCAGAGAATGCCTGCTTTTGAGAGCAAGTGTAGAGAATGAGGATTTTGTCGATCCTGTGACCTATTCACTGGCGGAAGCATGGGTTTACTATCAAGACACAAGGCCGTTTGCCATATACAGCGATGACACGATAGTTGGGTTTGTTTCCATGTATGTGGGAGAAGACAATTATCAAATCATCAACTTCTTAATTGACGATGCATTTCAGAGGAAGGGATATGGATCAAAGGCGGTAAAGCTCTGTATTGAGTATTTGCAAAGGGAATTCTCTGCCTGCAGAATCTCTGCTCCGGTAAAGATGGAACATATTGCTGCGCAGGAGTTCTGGATAAAGCAGGGCTTTTGTCTTTCCGATACGATTGAGGATGGATATGTATTTATGAGACTCTTTTTGACTTGACAAAAAACGAACCCATGCATAGCGGAATGAAATGATTTGATTGAGGTACTGAAGATGGCAGAAACTTATTATAAACCATGTTCGGAGTTTGACCGTTGCAATGAACTGATCGAGAAATACTGGAACACAAAGCAGTTTGAGAAGTGCTTTGAAGGACACATGGAACTTGCTGAGAAGGGCTATCCCCTTGCCGAATGTCAAGTGGGCTACTTTTTCTATGACGGGATCGGTGTGGAGAAGGACGCGGATAAGGCGTTTTATTGGACGCAGCGTGCCGCAGAGCATGGTGATCGTGACGGCCAATTCAATCTCGCATATTTCTATGAAGAAGGGATTGGGACGCCTGTTAATATGGAAAAGGCAAAGCACTGGTATAAGAAAGCTGCGGAGCAGAACCATGATCTTGCCATCCAAAAATGCCAGGACTTAAATCTCGGGGATGAATACCGCGCAAGGTTGACACTGCCCCGGACAAGCACGCTTGTCCGGGGCTTCATGCTGCCTTATAAAAACCCGGCGGCGGAAAACTCCGCTGCCGGGCGCTTGAAGGCAAATTTAGATGTTTCTGACGTTCTCGTCTGCAAGGAAGAACAGCGCCAGTGCGCCGGGGCCGACATGGGAGCCGGTCACAGGCTCGTAATCGACCGTCAGGATTTTTTTGGGCGGCTTGCTGCTGCGGCGCAGGAGGGACGCGAGAATCTGCGCGTCGGGCGCGCAGTCGGCATGGGCGATGCCGACGGTCTGCTCCTGTGCGTCCACGACAAGCTCTTCATAGCGCCTGGCAATGGCCTCAACGGCGCGCTGCCGGCCGCGGAGCTTGGCAAAGCAGACGATCTTTCCCTGCGGGTCGCCCTTCAGAAGCGGCTTGATCTGCAGAACCGTCCCGACGGCGGCTTCCAGATTGGACAGTCGGCCCGTCCGGCGCAGATAGCGCAGATCGTCGACGGTAAAGATCTGCGCCATGCGGTGGCGCAGCGCGCGGAGCGTCTTATAGGTTTCGTCAATGCTCAGCCCTTCACGGCGGCAGTCCGCCGCGCGCATGACAAGCAGGCCCTCGCCCAGCGATGCGCTGTAGGTGTCGACCAGAAGGAACTTCCTGTCCGGGAACTCCTCGCGCAGCTGCCGCGCGGCGATCTGGCCGGAGGCATACGAGCCGCTGATGCCGGAGGACATACTGACAAACAGAACGTCCTCGCCCGCTTCCAGCAGCGGCGTCAGTACGTCGATGTAGCGCTGCGGCGGGATCTGGGAGGTCGTGACTTTCACGCCGCTGCGCATCTGCGCGTAAAAATCCTTCGCGTCAAAGGTCGTCAGATCCATGCAGGACTGCTCGCCCTTTCCGCTCTGGAAGGTGTAGGGGATGACCGTGATCTGCTCAGTGTGCAGATAGTCGGTCGGGAGATTTGCGGATGTATCGGTAACGATTCTGAACATGACGTCGCTTCTTTCTTGATATAATCTTTGATATTAGATTATCACATTTTACACGCAATGTCAATTCATCTTTCAAACGCGATTATCTCTTGCGTTTTTTACCGGATGTGATATACTTGACCCGGAAAGGTGTGTGCAGCAATGAATTTTGACAATGATCTGGTCGTCGGAAAGCTCCGGCGCTGGGAAAAGTTTCTCGCGGCCTACCGGCTGCCGGAATGGGACGCCATTCCGGACTTTGGCCTCTACATGGAGCAGGTCGTGCAGCTTTTAAAGCAGTATCTCGACTATCTGCCGCCCGAGCTCAGGCAGACGGAGCCCATCACAGCGGCGGCCATCAACAACTACGTGCGCACGAAGCTCCTGCCGGAGCCGCGCAAAAAGCGCTATTACCGCATCCATATCGCGTATCTCATCATGATCTGTACGCTCAAGCAGAGCCTACGGCTGTCGATGCTGCAGACGCTCCTGCCGGGCGATCTTGCGGAGGAGGACGTCAAAAAGGCCTACGCCGCGTTTGCCCTGCGCCACCAGCGGTGCGCGAAATATTTCATCGAGCAGGTCCGTCTGACGGCCGCCGCCATGTTCGACCGCGAGGTCACGACGGAGCTGAACGTCCGCGACACGCCGGAGATGATCGTCTCCGCCGCGATCTTAAGCGGCTTCACGAACCTGTTTGCGGAAAAGCTCATGCTGCTGGAGGGCAAGACGCTTGCCGACGGCGGAAGCATTGAGGTGCAAAAATAAACGCAGAGCCGGTGTTCCAATCTGTCTGGAACACCGGCTCCGGCTATTACGGGATCTCAAGTTCGCGTTTGAATTCGTCCAGCGTGGTGTCGCGGCTGACGGTGATGCGTTCGATCAGCAGCGGGTCGCTGCCGGTTTCATAGACGCCTGCGCAGGTGCGGACGCCGTAGGTGTAAAACCAGCTGGCAATTTTTCTGGTGCGGGCGCTGCTGTTCCCGTTCGGATAGGAAAGCGCGACGGGGAAGCGCCCGGTGAGCGTGAAGATCGCGCTCTGGCTGCGCACCAGCTCCCACAGCAGCGCCAGCGGGGACAGCGCGGCCATGTTCCGGTGGCTCCAGCCGTGGCTCTGGATGCTGACCAGCCCAGACTGCACCAGCTCCGTGAGCTGCGCCCGCGTCAGCTTGTGCGGCTTGCCGACGTCGCCCGCGATCAGAAAGATCGGCGCCTTCATGCCGTACTTCCGCAGAAGCGGCAGGAGCGTTTCGGCATTGTCGTCGTATCCGTCGTCAAAGGTCAGGAGCACCGGCTTTTCATATTGCTCGATGTGGGAAAGATCCTCGAAAAAGATCGTCTCATAGCCGTTTTCGGACAGGTATTGCAGCTGCTTTTCCAGCTCCTCCGGCTTTACGAACAGACTTTCCTCGCCCCAGCAGTCGTCGCCGACGGCGTGGTACATGAGAACGGGGACCCGGACCCCGGCGCTTGACGGCAGGCGCTGCGCACGCCGGACGGCGGCAATGCCGAGCGCCAGCGCACAGACGGCCAGCAGCAGGAAAAGCGCCGTCAGCACTCTGCGCCGTTTCATGCCTGAACCAGCTCCGTTTGCTCACGCGGGAAGGTCACGACAGCCTTGAACAGATCGCCGTCGATCTCAAGGCGGAACGTGCCGCCCTGCAGCTCGGTCAGGCTCTGCGCGATGGACAATCCCAGACCGCTGCCCTCTGTATGGCGTGAGCGGTCGCCGCGCACGAAGCGGGCCATGAGCTCCTCTGCCGGGATGTTCAGCTCGTATTTCGAGATATTCTTGAACGTGAGCGAGACGGTGTTCTCATCCGCAGCGCTTTCAAAATACACGCGTGTGCCGGGCATGGCATATTTGCAGATATTCGAGAACAGATTGCCCAGCACGCGGGACAGCAGCTGTCCGTCGGCCTGAATGACCGGCTGGGACGGCGCGGGGCGGAAGATCGGCTCCAGCTGCGCGTCTTCCAGCTTCTCCATGTAATCGCCCGCCAGCTGGCTCAGCAGCACGTTCACGTCCGTCGGCGCCGGATGCACCGGAAGACTGCCTGACGAGGCCTTCGACGCTTCGACTAAGTCCTCCGTCAGCTTCTTGAGCCGGGCGGACTGCCGGTTTAAAACGTCTACATATTCCTTCGCTTTTTCCGGCTGAATATCCTCTTTTTCGAGCAGATCGACGTAGTTGACGATGGACGTCAGCGGCGTTTTGATATCGTGGGAGACGTTTGTGATGAGCTCCGTTTTCATACGCTCGGCCCGCGTCTGCTCATCGACGGCCTTCTGGATGCCGGACTGGATGCTTTGCAGATTCTCTTCGTGCTTTTTAAGTGCAGGCAGCCAGCGGGGGATGGGCTTGCCCTTGTAATCGGTTTGGCCGTCGGCAATGGCCTGTCCTTCCTTCTGCAAAAGCCTCAGACTGGAGGCCAGATATAAGATCACAATGGTCAGCACTCCGCGCGAGAGCAGCCACAAAACTGCATACTGCTCCTCATTCCACCCAGGCATGAACGTGAAGAACAGCTCCGCAAGGCACAGTGCGCCCCAGACGAGCGCCGTCCGCCAGACCATCGGAATGCGGCCCAGTCCCCGAAAGATCCACGCAAAGACCATGTAGACGATCGTGTTTTTGAAAAAGCCCGGCGCCTTCGCACGCCCCGCAACGCTCAGGATGAGCGTCAGCGCCAGAGCCGCAGTACCGAATGCGAGAAGAATATAGTACCAGAAATCGATATACCAGATATCGCCAAGAAAGGATGCCCACGCGAGGAGCAGCAGAGCAAGCAGCGCAAGGAACAGATCGAGCGGGATTTTATTCAGCCAGCACTGGTAGATGCCGTCCACGCCCTCCTTGTGCCCCATGGAGCACAGCAGGAAGATAAACAGGAACAGGCAGACTGCAAGAAGCAGAATGGTCAGCACGATCAGCAGGTACCGTGCGCTGATCAGCCGCTCAACCCATGTCATAACGTACAGCGCGGAATCGCGCGGAGCAAGCGGGCTTTTGAGATACGCCTGATAGACCACTGTGACGTCGCTGCCGTCGCTCAGCGAAGTGCTCATGTCCTGCTGGTAATAGGCGGAAGCCTTGCCGAAATAATCGTCTTTATTCAGTGCGCCGGTGCTGAACAGAATCTCGCCGGTGGCTTTGTCCGTGAGTTTGAAGTAGATGTTGGAGGTGAGCGGGTCATAGCGATCACGGAGAAGATTGCGCGAGACCGTATCGTCCTCGGCCCAGGCGTGCAGCGCCGCCCAGCCGTCGCCTCTCGTCTGCTGTAATAGATTATTTTCCGCTATCTGGCGCACTTGCTCACCGCCGTCTGCGTAGGCGCCATAATTGATCAGATACGCGATGCCAAATGCCGAGGCTGCCAATAATACCGCGAACACGATCAGGAGCACAATGGCTGTGCACTTGACCCACAGTTTTCCGTAAAGCTGTTTCATTGCCTGTCTCCTTCCAGCTTGTAGCCCTTGCCCCAGACGACCTTTATATACCGGGGCGCGGACGGGTTGATCTCCAGCTTTTCCCGCAGATGGCGGATGTGTACCGCCACCGTATTGTCGATCCCGACCGGCGCTTCGTTCCACGCGGCACTGTAAAGCTCCGCAGGCGTAAAGACCTTGCCGGGGTGCTGCATGAGATAATACAGGATGTCATATTCCTTCGGCGTGAGCGCGATCGGCTCTCCGTCGAGCGTGACGCGCTTCGCGTCATGGTCAAGGCAGATGCCGCCGACCGTCAGCTCCGACGGGGCTTTGACCGCCGCGCCCAGCTGCAGGAACCTTCGCAGCTGCGATTTGACCCGCGCGAGTACCTCCACGGGGTTAAAGGGCTTTGTGATATAATCGTCCGCGCCCACGCTGAGGCCCAGAATTTTGTCCGAATCCTCGGATTTTGCCGTGAGCAAAATCACGGGAATATTGGAGAACTCGCGCAGCTTCGCCATGGCCGTAATGCCGTCCATGCCGGGCATCATAATATCCATCAGCGCCAGCTGCACCGGCTCCGTCTTCGCGACCCGCAGCGCTTCCTCGCCGCTGTAAGCCGTGTGGACGCAGTAGCCGTCGGATTCCAGATAAATTTTCAAAGCCGCGACGATATCCTTCTCATCGTCGCAGACCAGAATATGCTGCATAACAGATTTCCCTCCGTTTTCTTCTCTGTGCTATCATCATATCCAAAATCCTATGAACAAACAAGCGGGAAACGCCTTAAGATTTTATGAAGCTATGCGGGGAAGGCGTTTGGGTGCGCCCGTGTTCCCCCATCCCCGAAAAATGAGATTGAATTTTGCAAAAAACTAGTATAAAATCAAACTATCAGAACCTTCATGACTGGGAAAGGAGCCGTGTGCAGTCTATGTTATTTATCGGCATTGATCTCGGCACGTCTGCCTGCAAGCTGCTGCTTGTCGGGGAGGACGGTACGATCCAAAACGAAGTCACAAAGGAATATCCCCTCAGCTTCCCGCATCCCGGCTGGGCAGAGCAGAGGCCGGAGGAGTGGTGGGACGCGGTCGTGACCGGCGTTCCTGAGCTGCTGCGCGGCTTTGACGCGAATGACGTCGCGGGCATCGGCTCCGGCGGGCAGATGCACGGGCTTGTCGCGCTGGATGAACACGATCACGTCATCCGCCCGGCCATTCTCTGGAACGACGGCAGAACGTTCAAAGAGGTGGATTATCTCAACAACGTCGTCGGCAAGGACAGGCTGTCAGAGCTGACGGCAAACATCGCTTTTGCGGGCTTTACGGCGCCGAAGCTCCTCTGGATGCGCGAAAACGAGCCGGAAAATTTCGAAAAAATCGCGAAGATCATGCTCCCGAAGGACTATCTGACGTACAGGCTCACCGGCGTTCACGCCTGCGATTATTCCGACGCTTCCGGTATGCTGCTGCTCGACGTGCAGCACAAGCGCTGGTCGCAGGAAATGCTGGAGATTTGCGGCGTTTCCGAACGCCAGATGCCGAAGCTGTTTGAAAGCTTTGCGGTCGTGGGCCGACTCACGAAGGAAGCGGCGCAGACGCTGGGGCTGCCTGAGACGGTCAAGGTCGTGGCCGGTGCAGGCGACAACGCTGCGGCGGCGGTCGGCACGGGTACGGTCGGCGCAGGCGGGTGCAATCTCTCGCTCGGCACGTCCGGGACGATCTTCATTTCGTCCGACAAATTCGGCGTCGACCCGAACAATGCGCTTCATGCCTTTGCGCACGCAGACGGCGGCTATCATCTGATGGGCTGTATGCTCTCTGCTGCCAGCTGCAACAAGTGGCTGTGCGAGGAAATCCTGAAAACATCCGACTTCGCGGGCGAACAGACGGACATTACCGACGAAAAGCTCGGTGAAAACCACGTTTATTTCCTGCCGTACCTCATGGGCGAGCGTAGCCCCATCAACGACACGAACGCAAGAGGCACGTTCACCGGCATGACGATGGACACCAGCCGGTCCGACATGGTGCAGGCGGTTCTCGAGGGTGTGGCGTTCGCCATCCGGGATTCGTTTGAGGTCGCGAAGTCGCTCGGAATCGAGATCCCGCGCTCGAACATCTGCGGCGGCGGCGCGAAGAGCCCGCTGTGGCGCAAAATTTTCGCGAATGTCCTCGGCATTCCGCTCGACATGGTCAAGACGGAGCAGGGCCCGGGCTATGGCGCGGCGATGCTGGCCATGGTCGGCTGCGGCAAGTTTGCCTCCGTGCAGGACGCGGCGGACAAGCTCGTCGAGGTCGCATCTACGACCGAGCCGGACGCGGCGCTGACGGCAAAATACGAAGCCCGCTACCAGAGCTTCAAAAAGCTCTATCCCGCGCTGAAGGAGTTCTTTGCTGTAACGGTGTAAGTCAATCTGCACGTTCCGTGCAGGGGCGGACGACTCTGTCCGCCCGCAGAATGCACTGCTTTTACAGAAAACTATGGAAAATTCGCAATATTTTCAGGGCCGACAGAGTCGTCGGCCCCTACAGTTGTGATTTTCTATAACAGGAGGAATTATGAAAATTTACTCTGTTTCCGACCCCGCATTCAAGCCCTACGGCAAGGTCCTGACCGGCTTTGACACGGCTGCGCTGATCGCGGCGATGAAGACTGTCCCCATGCCGGAGAGCGGCACGGCCTATGAGCCGTCGATTCCCGCATTGGAGGAAAGCGGCATCTTTGATGCCATGCAGAATCGGGCCTACGGCGGGATGCCCATCCAGATCGGGATGTGCTGGGGCTATAACACAAAGCTGAACTGCCTCGAATATCATCGCGACAGCGAGGTCAACGCCGGCGAGACGGATTTCGTGCTGCTGCTGGCAAAGGAAGACGAGATCGAGGACGGCAGGCTTGACACCGCGAAGGTCAAAGCCTTCCGCGTCCCGGCGGGCGCGGCGGTCGAGGTCTACGGCACGACGCTCCACTACGCGCCGTGTCAGACGGAGAAGACCGGCTTCCGCGTCGCCGTCGTCCTGCCGAAGGGTACGAACACGGAGAAGCCTGTCTTCGAGCCGCAGAGCGAAGAAGATACATGGATGACCGCCCGCAACAAGTGGCTGCTGGCCCATCCGGACTCCAGCGAAGCAAAAACCGGCGCGCACATCGGCCTGACCGGCAAGAATATCGATATTACCGAAAACTAAGGAGGAACTGTATCATGTTTGAAAACATCCCCAATGTCAAGCTCGGCCTCATCGCCGTCTCCCGCGACTGCTTCCCCAGAACGCTCTCCGAAATGCGCCGCGCGAATATCGCCAAGGCCTGTGAGGGCGGCGTGTACGAATGTCCCGTCACTGTCGAAAATGAAGCCGATATGCGCAAGGCTGTCGCCGACGTCAACGCGGCAGGCTGCAACGCCCTTGTCGTCTTCCTTGGCAACTTCGGCCCGGAGACGCCGGAAACGCTCATTGCCAGATATTTTGACGGCCCGTGTATGTTCGTGGCTGCCGCCGAGGGCGACGGCGACCTGATCAACGGCCGCGGCGATGCGTACTGCGGTATGCTGAACTGTTCGTATAACCTCGGCATGCGCCATCTGAAGGGCTATATCCCCGAGTATCCGGTCGGCACGGCGGAGGATATCGCGAAGATGATCGCGGACTTTATCCCCATTGCCCGTGCCGTTATCGGCGTGAAGAATCTGAAGATCATCACCTTCGGCCCGCGTCCGCAGGACTTCTTCGCCTGCAACGCGCCCATCAAGGGCCTGTACGAGCTGGGCGTGGAGATCGAGGAGAACTCCGAGCTGGATCTGCTCGTTTCCTACAAGGCCCATGCGGGCGATGCGCGTATTCCCGCCGTTTGTGAGGATATGAAGAAGGAAATGGGCGAGGGCAGATATTACGCCGATATGCTCGAACGCATGGCGCAGTTTGAGCTGACGCTGCTCGACTGGGCCGAGGGCCACAAGGGCGCGCGCAAGTATGTCGCGTTTGCCGACAAGTGCTGGCCGGCGTTCCCGGAGCAGTTCGGCTTCGAGCCGTGCTATGTCAATTCCCGTCTGGCCTCGCGCGGCATCCCCGTGGCCTGCGAGGTCGATATCTACGGCGCGCTGTCGGAGTACATCGGCGCGTGCATTTCGCACGATGCCGTGACGCTGCTGGACATCAATAACTCTGTCCCGGCCAGCCTGTTTGAGGCTGAGATCAAGGGCAAGTTCGAGTATACCCTGACGGATATCTTCATGGGCTTCCACTGCGGCAACACGCCCGCCTGCAAGCTCTGCGCTGACCGCGCGGTCAAGTACCAGCTCATTCAGCACCGTCTGCTCGAACCGGCAGGCTCTGAGCCTGATTTTACCCGCGGCACGCTCGAGGCCGATCTTGCAGCAAGCCAGATCACGTTCTACCGCCTGCAGTGCGATTCCGACGGTAATCTGCGCAGCTACATCGCCGAGGGCGAGATCCTGCCGGTACATACGGGCAGCTTCGGCGGCATCGGCATCTTCGCCATCCCGGAGATGGGCCGCTTCTACCGTCATGTGCTCATTCAGAAGCGCTACCCGCACCACGGCGCGGTCGCCTTCGGTCACTATGGCAAGCTCCTGTTCGAGGTCTTCAAGTTCCTCGGCGTGGGCGACATCGCCTATAACCAGCCGAAGTCCCTGCCGTACCCCACGGAGAACCCGTTCGCGTAAGAACCCGGAAGTAGTCAAGCCTCCGGCGGCCCCATCTTTTCCGCCTTGCCGGAAAAGATGGGGGAGAAAAGGGGCGCTGGGTTACGGTTTGGTGCGTTCTGCGGGTACAGTTCAGGCAAGTACCTGATTTTTGGGTGTTACGAACACACCAAATCACCCTACGGGCAATATGGTACGCGCCGCCTGTTACGGTACTCCGAATTTGTGAGTAGCTGCGTTAGAATATCTGCGGTCAAAATTTGCAGAGCAGCACGAATTTGCCGCAGAAGTTACGAATTCGCTGAAGATTTCCGTAAAAGCAGCATATCAGAAAAGGCATACGGACTGATGTTGAGGGAGGCAGAGTCCGTATGCCTTTTATTTATTTGACAGACGCCGGGAGAGATCTCCCGGCGCCTGTACAGGAAAGGGTAGGAACGTGCTTAGAACATGGCCTTCATTGCCTCGTACAGACCGTCGGCGTCCATGCCGTTGCGGGCGTAGAGGAATTCGGGGTTCGCGATCGGGACGAAGTAGTCCGGGCAGCCGCGGCTGACCAGCTTGCAGGCGATGCCTGCCTCTGCGATACACGAGCCGACCAGCTGGCCGAGACCGCCGAGCAGGTTGTGGTCCTGCGCCGCGACGACGCGGCCGGTCTTTGCGGCGTCAATGACGGCCTGCTTGTCGAGCGGCTTGATCGTGAACATATCGACGACGCGGATCTCCTTGCCCAGCTCATCGTGGATGCGCTTGGCGGCTTCCATGGCAAAGTGGACCATGATGCCGGTGCAGATGAACGCACCGTCGTCGCCCTCGCGCGGGATGAGCGCCTTGCCGATCTCATATTTCGTATCCTCGGGATACAGGGAGCTTGTGGCCTCGCGGCCAAGGCGGATGTAGACAGGGGCGTTCAGCTCCATCGCCGCCTCCAGCAGCTTTGCAATCTGGAACGGGTCGCCCGGTTCCAGAACGGTCATGTTGTTGCAGGCGACCATGAGCGCGGAGTCCTCCAGCGCGCAGTGCGTGCAGCCGGAAGCGCCGTTGGAATAGCCTGCGCCGTTGCCGATGATGACGACCGGCAGCTTGGAATAGCAGATATCGGTGCGCACCTGCTCGTAGCAGCGCATGGACGCGAACGGTGCGAACGCGAAGGCCAGCGGGCGGAAGCCCTCGTGGGCAAGACCGGCGGAGACGCTCATCAGGTTCTGCTCGGCAATGCCGACGTTGTAGCAGCGGTCGGGATATTTTTCCTTGAACGCCTGAATGCGGGAGGAGGTATCGACGTCAGCGGTCAGAACGAGCATGTTGTCATACTCGCCGCCGAGCGTGGCCAGGCACTTGCCGACAGCGTCGCGTGCGCTGGTCATTATGGTCATGTTCAGGGTCATGTTCATTTCGCCCTGCAGCAGCTTGCCCTGCGCTTCACTCATGCTTCCGCACCCCACTTTCTTTCATATGCTTCGGTGATCTCGGCCTTTGCCTTGATCCAGTCGGCCTCGTTGACGCAGCCTGCGTGCCAGGAGACGTTGTTCTCCATGAAGCTGACGCCGTGGCCCTTGACGGTCTTGCCGATGATAACGGTCGGAACGTCGGAATCAGGCGCGGGCAGCGCGTCGATGGCGTCGAGGATGGCGTTCATGTCATGGCCGTCGATGGTGACGGTGTTCCAGCCGAACGCGCGCCATTTGTCTGCGAACGGTTCCAGTGCCATGTATTCCTCGGTCGGGCCGTCGAAGGACATGCCGTTGCGGTCGACGAAGACGACCAGATTGCCGAGCTTATACTGGTGGGCGTACATTGCCGCCTCCCAGATCGAGCCTTCGCCGCACTCGCCGTCGCCGACGACGGTGTAGACGCGGCTGCTTGAGCCTTTGCGCTTCAGCGCGGTGGCCATGCCGCTGGCGACAGGGAAGCCGTGGCCGAGCGAACCGGTAGACACGTCGACATACGGGTTTGCAAGGTTGCACGAGTGCATGCCGAAGCGGCCAAAGTTGGTGGCGTATTCCTTGTAGATATCTCCGACGTCATAGCAGCCGATGGCGGCCTGACTGAACGAGGTGACGGCTGCCGCGTGACCCTTGGACAGGACGAAGCGGTCGCGGCCCTCCCAGTGTGGATCCTTGACGTCATAGTGCATTGCATACTGCCAGATGGCGGTCATCATATCGCAGACAGACAGGTCGCCGCCGATATGGATGAGCGTTTGATGCGCCAGATCCAGAAGCCGGATCTTCGTCGTCAGGGCAGCCTGCTCCATGCGATGGACTAAGGCTTTCTCTGCCATGTGAAAACTCCTTTCAGCTTGTGGTTGCGGGGGGGATTATTCGGCTTTTTCCTTGAGCTTGGCAAGGATCTCGTAGTAACGCTCACGGTTGAGCTTGTAGAACAGGAAGACAACGCCGACGACGATACCGATGACGCCGGGGACCCAGGTGAAGAAGCCGTTGATCCAGAACAGGACGTCGCCGTTCTGCGTCTGGTTGGCGGCGAAGCCGAGCGCGGCCAGAACAGCGCCGACACCGGCAGTGGAGATGGTCATGCCGAGCTTGTTCGCGAAGTGGCAGAGGGAGACGGCAAACGCGGAGGCGCGGATACCGGTCTTATACTGGCCGACCTCGATGGTATCGAGCATGCAGGCGTAGACCGCAGCCATGATCAGACCGTTGAAGTAGCCGCTGACACCGGCGAAGATGTAGAACAGCAGGGGATTGGTACCGGCGTTGATGAAGTTCATCGCGACAAACAGCGCGCCGGAGCCGATTGCGCCCAGAGCGACGATCCGGCCCTTGTTGCCGCACTTCTCCATGAGGATCGGGGCCGTGAACGGGCCTGCGATACCGCAGCCAATGGCGATCAGATTATAGATCGTAAAGAGGTTGGTGTTGCCGGCATAATAGGTGAAGTAGTACATCATGACGCCGCTGCGGCCGTACATGTAAATACCGCAGACGAACTGGCCGAACATGACCATGAGCAACGGGCCGTTCTGAATGACGAAGTGCCAAAGATCCTTTGCGGGCAGCTTGGTGCTCTTCTGGGGCTCGACGACTTCCCTGGAGTTCCGGTACAGCAGGACTGCAAACAGCAGGCCGGGGACAGTGAAGATAATGGCAGCGGTGAAATATGCTTTGTCCTGCGCCATACCGCCGGACATCAGCAGGTTGATGAGCGGCAGCCACAGAACCGTCATCAGCCAGAACAGCAGCTGGGATGTGCCGAGGCGGTAGCCGTAGAGCGAGCCGCGGTCGTCCGTGTTCTGCGTCATAGCGCCGCCGAGCGAGCCGTAGGCGATATGATAGGCCGTGAAGAAGACCATGTACAGGCAGTAGACGATGGAGACGACGGTGATCTTGGCGGAGGTCGACCAATGGCCGATCGGCAGCCAGAGCAGGATGTTCGACAGCGCGAACGGAACCATCATCCGAATCAGCCATGGGCGGTACACGCCCTTGGGCGAACGGCTCTTGTCGATGATAACGCCGATGACGGGGTCGTTAATGGCGTCCCAGAGCTTGGACAGGGACATAATGGCGGTGACTGCTGCCATGGGGATCAGCAGGGTATCGGTCAGGAAGGCCATGAGGAAGGCACTGATCATACCATAGGTAATGGTATTGAGATAGTCGCCCATGCCAAACAGAACCTTCTGCTTGACGCTCAACCGGGATTCCTTGACCTCGGTTACAGTTTGCTTATGTTCCATGTTGTATCCTTTCTATCTCTTCTTTGTTGTTGAACGGAAATCGGATGGAAGCCATCAGCGCTGGCAGTCGACGATGATCTTGTTGCTCTTGGATTCCAGGAACGCGTTGAAGATCTCGACGCCGTCGCTGAGCTTCATTTCGCGGTTTGCGATCACGTCCAGATTCATTCTCGGGATGAGGTCGATGACGCGCGGATAGTTGTAGATCGTGGTGAAGACGGTCTGCAGGCGGCCTTCCTTCGTGTACAGGTCGTACAGGTTGAGCGGCAGCTCATAGTCCATCGGGAATACGGCGAAGTAGACGACCGTGCCCTTGTTGGCCAGCAGCTTCGGCAGCAGCGGAGCGGCGGCGGGAACGCCGGAAACGTCGAAGATCACGTCGTAGCCGCGGCCGTTTGTGATCTCCATCGCGCGTTCTTTCAGATCCTCATTCTTCGGGTCGATGACATACTGTGCGCCGAGCTTCAGAGCCGTCTCACGCTTTTCTGTGATGGGATCGGAAACGGTGACGTTTGCGCCGCCCTTGAGCAGGAGCATGTTGAGGATGATGGAGCCGATCGCGCCGCAGCCCTGCAGCAGCACGTTGTCGCCGATTTTGATGTCGGCCAGATCCATGCCGTCCATCGCGGAGGCCATCGGCTCTGCGAGGCAGTAATACTTCGGATCGATGGGGCTGTTCTTCGGGATCTGGAAGACCTGCTCGCAGACGGCGGTGCAGTATTCGGTGAAGCCGTGAACGAAGGAGCCTGCGATCGGATGCTTACAGAAGATGTCGTGGCCGCGCTTGCATTCGTCGCAGCAGCCGCACGGTGCAGTGCAGTTTACGACGACCTTGTCGCCGACGGCAAAGCCGTTTTCCGTGGCGCGGGGATTGACTTCGACGATTGTGCCGCAGAGCTCATGGCCCATGATCCAGGGTGCGGGCATACCGTACAGACCCATCGTGACGATGTGCACGTCGGTCGCGCACATGGCGCAGTAGTCGACGCGGATCTTCATATCGTCGGTCGGCAGAAGCTGCGGTTCCGGGATGTCCAGGAGCTCACATTTGCCGGGTTCGATGACTTTTCTTCCGTCCATTTTCGCCTGTGTTGTGTAAACGAGAGCTTTCATGTTCTTTTTTCCTCCAACAAGTTTTTTTACATATGGTGTTCTGCTGTTTCCATGATACCGGATTGTCCGGGGCTTTGCGCTTTATATTTCAACCTTTTCCCACCCAAAAATACAAAAGCGCGTCAAAATATGCCGGTGGTTTTTGTGCATATTCACAATTTTGCATACGACATTGTGAAAAATGCATGGTGGAAGTGCGAAAATTATACCTTGATAGTTTGAATTTTTGCATTGGATTGTCGGAAGTAAAAATAATATACATATTTGGGGTGAGATTCAGACAGAAACGGAGCAAATCCAACAAAAAGCTTGGCATTGCGCGCGTGCTGTGATAAAATATCTGACATCAGTAAAAAAGCAACGGGAGGCTGTCATGATTCAGGTCCTGATTATTTCATCCCTGTATTCGCAGACGCAGCATCTGCGCCGCATCCTTCTGGGGCAGGCCGGGCACATTCAACTGTGCGGAACGGCGGACAACAGTGTGCTCGGAATGTCGCTGATCGAGTCGCTGCACCCGGACGTTGTGATCATGCCGGTGCATATGACCTTCTGGAACCCGGAGGATCTTATCAATTATCTGCTCCCGCGCGGGATCTGCCCGCGCTTCGTCCTGCTGTCCGACGGGTCGGAGGCGGTCATTGAGGGCGCGGCTGCGGTCAAGGTGCAGCAGCTGCTGCCGGACGCCATGCCCTCGGATGCGATGCTCCTGCACGCGGTCGAGGAGGCCGGACGCCTGCAAAAGCACGAAACGGGCGCAGTCCGGCCCCCGGAAAACGAATATGTCCAGCACAGTCTGGAGGTCATGGAGCTGCTGATGGGCCTTGTGCCGGTCGGCACGGGGTCTGCGCAGCAGCAGTTCGGGCGGCTGCACGTGGGCAGCCAGGACTGCTGGATCCTGCTCGGCTCCCAGCCGGACGGGCAGCCGGGGCCAGGCCTTTCCTCCGACTATGCCGCGCTGGAATCGTTTTTTGCGGAGCTGACCGAGCTGCTCCGCCCGCTCGGAAACACGGATATCTGCATTTACCGCGACCAGAACCTGTGCATCCTGCTCGCCGGTGGGCAGGATGCGGAGCCGGACTGGGCGCTCTGGGCGGGGAAGATCAACGCACTGGCCGCGCATCACGCGCTCGGGCAGATGACCTTTGATATTTCCGACGTACCGCTGCCGCTGCCGCAGTGGCACAATCAGTGCCGCCAGCTGCTGGAGCTGCGCAAGCTGCGCTTTTTCTTCTCGCCGCTCTGCCTACAGCCGAAGATGGCGTTTTCTTACCGCGTGCCGGTCACGCAGCAGCTGCTGCACGAAAAGCTTTCGGCGCTTTCGCTGAGTATGCAGGATGCGCGGCAGCTGGAGGCGCTTGCGATCCTGCGGGAGCTGCAGGACATGGTCAGCCACAGTATGTCGGATGAGGTCTGCTCGTTTGTCATGACGCAGCTGACGGTTCAGATGTATTCCCTCAGCAGCAGCTTCGGCGTCGATCCCGCGCTGACCCCGCTGCTGGGCGCGCAGCGTCCTGCAACAGTCGAGGCCATGTTCACCATCTGCCGCGAACAGATGACCGCGCTGTTTTCCAGCATCCGCAATCTGCGCACGACGTCCAACAGCGCTATCGACGAGGTCTGCCGCTTCGTTACGCAGAACCTTGCTGAGCCGCTGACGCTGACGGTCGCGGCGGAGTATGTCCATATGAACCCGGCCTATCTCAGCCGCATGTTCAAAAAGGAGACAGGGCAGGCCTTCAACGCCTATGTGAGCGAGCAGCGCATCCGCCGCGCCAAGCAGCTGCTGCAGACGAAAGACCGCATCATCGATATCGCCGGAAACGTCGGCTTTGAAAACTCTAAATATTTCAGTCAGGTATTCAAAAAACGAACGGGCATGACGCCGCAGGAGTACCGCGCAGCCATGCAGAAGGAGGCAGAATTATGATCCGGTCGCTTCGGATGCAGCCGAACCGGAAGCTGTATTTCAAGGAGCTTCCCATGCCGCCCACGCCGGGGCCGGGCGAGGTGCAGGTCAGAATGGCGTTCGCGTCGATCTGCGGCTATGATATGATGATGCTGCGCGGAACCGCGGCGTATCCGCTGAACGGCTATCTCGGGCACGAGGGCTCCGGCGTCGTGACAGCGGTAGGCGAGAATGTCCGTGCGCTCCACCCGGGTGACCGCGTGACGATCAACCCGTATGAGCCGTGCGGCCTGTGCGATGCCTGCCGCAGCAACCGCCCGGAATACTGCACGAACCCCAGCTCCGGCTATGCCGATCTGATGACGGAGTATCTGAATATCCGCCAGCAGCAGGTCTTCCGCCTGCCGGAGCAGGTGAGCCTGCGGGCTGGAAGCCTGATCGAGCCGCTGATGATGGCCATGCACGCCGTAGGCAAGGCGCGGCTCGGCTACGGCAAGCGGGTCATTCTGCTCGGCTGCGGGGCCATGGGACAGATCATTCTCAAGCTCGTGCGGCAGCACCCGGTCGGGCAGATCGTCGTGGTCGAGCCGGTCGCGGAAAAGCGGGAGGCGGCGCTGCGCTTCGGCGCGGACGTTGTGATCGACCCGAATACACAGAGCGTCGTGACCGAGGCGCTGACGCTGAGCGGCGGAATCGGCTACGACGCGGTCATCGAGGCCAGCGGCGACCGGAAATTGGCGGCGATCACCATGAATCTTGTCGCGCGCGGCGGCTCCGTCGTGTTTTTCGGGCTTTACGGGATGGACTATAATCTGGAGCTGAATCTGTTCACGCTCTACTGGAAGGACGCGACGCTCTCCGCCGTCTGCGTGCCGAGCGGACAGTTCCCGGCGGCTATCGCCATGGCGCGCCAGCTGAAGCTGGAAGAGGTCATTTCCTGTGAGCTGCCGTTTTCCAAAGGAATCGAGGCGTTCCGTGAAAAATCCAGCGGCCGCGAGGCCAAGGTCATGCTGCGCTTTGAACAGGAGGGATCCATATGCTGACACTTGCACCATTTACATTCTGCGCCAATAACGTTCCGGGCACGGACCCGATCCGCGCCATGGACATGGCCCGCCGCTGCGGGTTCCATACGATCGAGCTGTCCGCCATCGACGGCATCAGCGAGCAGATCGTCGCAGAGCGCGTTTCACCGGAATACGTTATGCAGATCGAGCGGGAGCTGCAGAAGCGCGATCTGCAATGCACCGCGCTGTCGGCGCACTGCGACATGACGGACGAGGCGCAGTTCGCGCGTCTGCTGAAAAAGATCGAATTTGCCGGGCAGGTCGGCGCGCAGCTCGTCAATACGCGCTGCGGCCCGAAGGCACGGTACGCCGTGTTTGAGGAGCACGTCAAGCGGGCGGCCGAGGCCGCTGACCGCTATGGCCTGCGGCTGGGGCTGGAATCCTACGGCGATATCGTCGGCCCGGCAAGCGAATGCGGCGGCGTGTTCGCGGAGCTGGATCTGCCGCACGTCCAATATACCTATGATCCGGGAAATACCTACCGCTTCTGCCGGGGCGAGATCCGGCTGGACGAGGATCTGCAGAACGCCTCCGTGCCGGTCGCGTATCTGCACATGAAGGACGGCAGCATCCACGACGGCTATATCTGGAACGAGCCGATCGGGCAGGGCGTGTTCCCATATCCGGCCATGCTTGCCGCGCTGGAACGGCAGGGCGGAACGCTTGGCTGCGCGCTGGAAATGCCTATGAGCTTCTGCGTCAGCGTGCGGGATCTGTCCTTCCGCTTCCTGGAGCCGTCGGACGAGCAGCTTTACGCACAGATCATGCAGTCGGTCGAATATGTAAAGACGCTTGCCCATGTAACGATGTAAAAAACAGCTGCCTGCAGGCCCGAAGCGCCGCAGGCAGCTGTTTTTATGGCTTTTAGGAATACAGCAGCTCTTTGACAGACTGATGCGCAGCGCCTTGCCCATGCGGGGCAGGCGCTGCGCATATCATTTTGTTCGTTATCCGTTCAGAACTCGCAGATGCGCGTGAGCAGGACGAGGCACTGCTCGAGCGTCATGTCCTTTTTCGGCTCAAAGCCCTTCGTTGTGCCGTTCATCAGATCATACTGCGTCATCATCGCGACGGCCTCTCTGGCCCAGTCGGAGATGGAGGCGCTGTCGGGATAGCGGTTGAGCATTGCCATGTCGGCCTCGAAGACCACGCTTGACTGCCGCAGCAGGCGCAGCAGCACCGTCGCAGCCATCTGGCGCGTGACCCTGGAGGTCGTGTCGAAGCTGCCGTCGGCATTCGGCTGCATCACGCCGAGCTGCTGCACAACGGCAACCGGATCGGATACGTCCTCGACCAGTCCGAGCGTTCGCGCGGTGTTCGCCGCGAGGCGGGCAATGGCCTTGCGTGTAATGGCGGACTGATAGCTGCCGTCGGCCAGCATGGTGATGCCGTAGACGTCCGCGTGCGAGACAAGCTCCGCGGCCCAGCTGGACGGCGTTCCGGCAATGCTGGATATGCCGCTGCCCCATGCATAGATCGTGGATACGTCGTCGGATACGGGCTGCGGCTCCTCCGCCGCAGGCGCTGCGGCAACAGGCTCCGCTTCTCCGGCGGGCGCTGCGCGTCCGGCGCTGGAGCACATGGTATAGAAGGTATAGCACCCGCCGTCATAGGGGATCCTGCGGTTCAAACCGGCCTTGCCGTCCCAGACCCAGTTCTGCTCGAACAGCGTGACGGTGCCGCCCGCTTCGTCGACGGATTTGACGATGGCATAGTGGTTGCCGTAGCGCTCCCGCGCCTCGGCGGAGGCATAGGCGATATCGCCGGGCTGCGGCGTGTATGTAACCTCGAACCAGTAGCCCGACGGGCTGGCAGCGGTGATATCGCCGCTGTTCGTGAACACGGTCACGCCGTAAACGGCGCTGTAGAACCGTTCGATCAGCTCGTTGCAGAACGGCATCGCACCCGTCTCATTATAAAGCGCGTCCACGCCGCAGAAGGTATCGGCGGCAAAGCCCTCGCCCACGATCGTGACGTAATCCAGATCAATGGTCGCCTCGGCGGCCAGCGCCGGTACGGCCAGCAGCGTCAGGCATAACATGACTGCTGCCAGACGGCGGAATTTCTTCTGCATACAAAATGCCCTCTTTCGTTCGATAAACTCTTCTTAATTGTAACAGAATGTAACCAATAAGTCAACCATTTTTTTGCGCCCACTGGAAAACCTGCCTGCAGATGTGGTATAGTATAAAAAGTTCCGAACAATGGAGGCATTTGCTTGGAAAACTATTTTCATCTGAACATGGACCGGCGCGCGGTCAACCAGATCAGCGCGCTTGGTCTTGCGCACTGCGGCGACGCGGTGTTTGAGCTGCTGGTGCGGAGCTTCCTCTGTGCGTCCGGCAAGGCGCTGAACGGCAATCTGCACCGTGCGACGGTCGACCTCGTCTGCGCTCCGGCGCAGGCTGCGCGGGCCGAGCGTATGCTCCCGCTTCTGACAGAGGAGGAGCTGGCCTTTTACAAGCGCGGGCGCAACGCGCACGTGCATCAGGTGCCGAAAAACGCCACCTATGCGCAGTATGCCAGAGCCACGGGGCTGGAATGCCTGTTTGGCGCGTTATATCTCACCGGCCAGCTCGACCGGCTGAACGAGCTTTTTATCCTGACCATGGAGGAAGCCCATGCCATTTGACGCATTTTTTCTCACGGCAGTCCGCCGTGAGCTGGAGGGCAGTCTGACCGGCTGCCGCATCGATAAGGTCCAGCAGCCGCAGCGCGACACGCTGATTCTGTCCATGCGCGGTGCGGCTGGCGGCGGACGGCTGCTGCTGACGGCCTCGCCCAATCATCCGCGCATCCACCTGACGAACGAGCCCGCCGAGAACCCGGCGCAGCCGCCCATGTTCTGTATGCTCCTGCGCAAGCACCTGACAGGGGGCCGTCTCGTGTCCATGCAGCAGCCGGAGATGGAGCGCCTGCTCGACCTCACCTTCGACTGCACCGACGAGATGGGCAGCCCCACGCGCAAGCACCTGATCCTGGAGATCATGGGCCGCAACTCCAACCTGATCTTAACGGGCGAGGACGGGCGCATTCTTGACTGCCTGCGCCGCGTCGACTTTGAAATGAGCGAAAAGCGACAGGTTCTGCCGGGCCTTTACTACCATCTGCCGCCCACGCAGGGCAAGCGCGACCCGTTTGCCGTCACGGGAGAGGAGTTGGCCGCGCTTTTGTCTGCACAGACCGCGCCGAAGCGTCTTGACGGCTGGCTGCTGGATACCTTCGGCGGCCTCTCGCCGCTTGTGTGCCGGGAGCTTGCGTTCCGCCTGACGGGCGATCTGGATACCGACCTGTCCGCGCTTTCGGCAGAAGAAAAAACAGCGCTGGCAGCGCGTCTGCTTGCCGCCTTCGCGCAGCTTCAGACCATGCCGCCGCAGCCCATGCTCCTGTATCGCGACGAGCGCCCGTGGGACTTTACCTGCCTGCCCGTGACGCAGTACGGCGATTTTATCCGGCAGGAGCCGTATGACTCGTTTTCGCAGCTGCTCGACCGGTTCTATGCCGCGCGCGACCGCGCTGACTCCATCCGGCAGTCATCGCAGGCCATCCGCAAAACCGTCTCCAATCTGCACGCACGCACGGCACGCAAGCTGGAGAACCAGCGTAAGGAGCTTGCCGCGACCCATGACCGCGAACGCCTGCGGCAGCTCGGCGATATCCTCACGGCGAACCTCTACGCCATCAGGCGCGGCCAGACGAAGCTGCGCGCCGCTGACTTTTACGACCCGGACATGAAGGAGATCGAAATCACCCTCAACCCGGCCATTTCCCCACAGCAGAACGCGGCGAAATTCTATAAGGACTATCAGAAGGCCAAGAACGCCGAAAGAATTCTGACAGAACAGATCGCAAAGGGTGAGCAGGAGCTTGCGTATCTGGCAAGCGTCCTCGACGCGCTTACACGTGCGGAGTCCGCGCGGGATCTGCAGGAGATCCGGGCTGAGCTTGTCTCCGGCGGCTATCTGCGCGAGACGGACCGCAAAAAGCGCATGAAGCTGCCGCCGAGCCGCCCCATGCGGTTCATGTCGTCTGACGGTTTCCCGATTTTTGTCGGCCGCAGCAACCGGCAGAACGACGAGCTGACGACAAAGCTGGCGGCCAAAACGGACATCTGGCTGCACGTCCAGAAGATCCCCGGCAGCCACGTCATCATCGAAACGAACGGCCGGACGCCGCCCGATCGGACGGTGACGGAGGCGATGCAGCTTGCGGCGTATTATTCGCAGGCCCGCGACGGCCAGAACGTGCCGGTCGACTATACGCCGGTGAAATTTGTCAAAAAGCCTGCGGGCGCGAAGCCCGGCATGGTGATCTACACAACGTACCAGACCGCCGTCGTCACGCCGGACGCGGCGCTGTGCGAGCGGCTGAAGGAGAAGGAATGATGGAAGAGCGGCACTACGCATTTTTTCAGAACCGGGACTGCGAATATTTCCCCTGCCATGAGACAAAGCACCCGGAGGATTTCAACTGCCTGTTCTGCTACTGTCCGCTCTACGCGCTCGGGCGCGGCTGCGGCGGCAATTTCCGCTACACGGAAGCCGGGATCAAGGACTGCTCCGGCTGTCTGTTCCCGCACCGGAGGGAAAATTACGACCGTGTGACCGCCCGCTTTATGGAAATCGTCAAAAAAATGCAGGAAGGCGAGTGAAGTGCTGCTGGGTTCGGATTCTACTGCTTCTGGCTGTGCACTGCGAACTTTTCTCGCAAAAAACCGGCACTCTACGGGCAGTAGAGTGCCGGACTTCGTTTTGTAGACTGCTGGGAACGAACCCGGAGAGCGTTTTGGGGCAGGAATCGGGAGACTTTTTCCCGCCATGCGGCTACACTGGAGATACAAACAGGCAGGAGGGATCCCCATGAAAAATCTGAAGATCTTCGGCGACTCCATCATCAAGGGCGTCACCTATAACGGCCAGAGCTATCACCTGTGTCAGGAGCATGATTTCGACACGCTGCGTGCGCAGGGCGTCACCGTGGAAAACAACGCAAAAATGGGCGCGACCATCGACGCGGGACTGAAGCAGCTTGACCGGAAGCTCGGCTCCTGCGATGGCGATACGACGGTGCTGTTCTGCTTCGGCGGCAACGACTGCGATTACGACTGGAAGGCCATCTCGGAAGACCCGGACGGCGAGCATCTGCCGCACACGCCGTCGGAGCAGTTCATCGACCAATACTGCACCGCCATCCGCAAGGCGCAGAGCGCGGGCGCCCGCGTGGCCATGACGAGCCTGCCGCCGCTGGAGCAGGAGCGGTATTTCTCCTTTATCACCAGAGGGCTGAGCGCGGAAAATATTCTGCACTGGCTGGGCGATACGGACCATCTGTACCGCTGGCAGGAGTATTATAACGCCATGGTCGCGCAGCTGAGCCGTGCATTCGGCTGCAGGCTGGTCGATCTGCGCGCGGAGTTCCTGAAAAGCCGCGTCTTCCCGACGCTCATCGGCGCGGACGGCATCCACCCCACGCAGGCCGGTCACGACCTCATCCACCACACCGTCCAGTCTGCGCTGGCGTATTGACCGGCGCACCGGAGAGCAAAAGCCGCCTCTTCTTATCGTGCAGCGCATGGTAAGAAGAGGCGGTATTTTTGAAGAACATGGCGTGGGGCTTCACTGCAAGATCCGGATGAAGCGGAGAACGGCGCCTGGCAGAGAAGCTTTGCGCCGCGCGCTTTGGCCCTGGGGCAATACGGACAGGCGGCTGGGCTGCACTTCCCCGGAAATTACAAATTGTTTCCGCAAGTTCACATAATCACAAAAAGAGCGCATTTTGATGGAGGAAACGGGCAAAACATATTCAAAATAAGCAAAACTGTCCATTGACGAATGCGGCAGAATCCGCTATTATGGTGACACTGGGACAGCGATTGAGATCTCCCAGAAGGAGGAACTATGAAAAAGCTGATTCTCGTGCTGGCCGCGGCGCTGGCGCTTTCGCTGCTGTGCAGCTGTGCAAAGCCGCTTCCGGAGGAGCCTGTACAGGCTGACCCGGAGCCGGAAGCGCCCGCTGAGGTACACGTCACGACATTTACTGCCGATATTCTTTCATCCGGCGGCGGTACGCTGACGGTTCGCCCTGCAGACAAAGACTCGTCGTTCGGTTCTGCGGACACGGTCACGGTCGCGCTGGCCGACGGGCTTGTCCCCACCGGCGCGGACGGCTGGCCCATTTCTGTGTCCGAGCTGACGCAGGCACTTCAGGTGGATATCACGTATCTCGGCGGCGTTGAAACGTCTGACCCGCCGCAGGTGCTGGCGGTCGCCATACGCGTTGTCCCGTCGGAGGAGCCGGTCGAGGACACGACGAATACGGTCACAGACCCGCAGCCGGTCGAGCCAGTCCCGTCTGAGCCTGAGGCGGAGCCGTTTGCCCCGGTCGAGCTTCCTGCGCAGGATCCGGTTCCGGCTGAGATCCCCTATGACGGCATCACGCTTTACGGCTTCCAGAGCATCCGCACCGAGATCGTCCGCAGCGGCGAGGCAGATCTGGACGGCTGCGGCACGCCCGAGACGGTGCAGCTGCTGCGCATCTGGGACCAATATGACCAGCAGTCGTTTGTGCTGCGCATTCAGAAGGGGTCGGACGTGTTCGACACCGGCTTTGAGGAGCCGGATGTGTCCTATCCCGCCAGCTTCAACGCACACATCTGGCTGGCTGATCTGGACGCGGACGGCTATCCGGAGGTCTATTTCAACGGCAATATGAACGGGGATCAGTATGTGCTGAATGTCTGGTCGATGAAGACCGGGACGCCGGAGCTGATCCCGTTTGAGGACCAGATCTATTTGGAGGCCGCGATCATCGGCGTCTCCGATAACAGCCTCCAGCTTGAGAGCACGCAGAATGTGCTCGGCTCCTACAGCGCCATCCGTGCCTATGCCCTGCACGACGATGTGCTGACGCCGCTGGGCGATGAGTGGCAGATCGTTCCCGCAAATACGAGCTATTCCCGCCTGTCCGTTGTGCGGGATATTCCCGTCACGCTGGACGACGGCACGGAGTCCGTCTTCGGCCCCGGCACGGTTTTGCAGGTCACGGGAACGGACGGCAAGAGCTTCGTCGACGTGATCACAAGCGACGGCGTGACCGGACGCATCGCAATCGAGCAGCCCGCGGGGGACTGGCAGTGGTATATTGACGGCGAATCGGAGCTGGAATACTTCGAGCTGGTTCCGTACGTCGGATAAATCAGCGGTTCTGACCGCTTGCGGTTTTTGGAAGATTCCTGTATAATCAAAAAGGGCGCTGCGGGATCCCGCAGCGCCCTTTTGAAACTGGTTGGTTTGGTTGTTTGTGTAAAAGCGGCCGGTCATGCTGCCATCGCATCCGCTCCTTTCGGTGTGAGATGTTGATTAAATATCAATCTGTAATTTATTATACACTAAATTGTAACTATTTCAAGGCTTCAAATCTGAAGAATCTGTGAAGAATGGAGAATTGAGCTATGGGAGAAGAAAATAAGAACTGGTTCGCCCGCCACCGCACGGCGGTGTTCGGAATTGCGGTCGCAGTGCTGATTTTAAATCTTGTGGTGCTGGTCGCGGTACCGACGCAGACGCCGGTCGAGCTTTCCCAGACCGTCACGGAATACGCGCTGGCCGACGAGGCATTTGCACAGGCGCACACGCTCACGCTCACCGGCACGCTGACGAAAAGCGTGCTGCACAGTAATCTGTTTCACGGGACGCTGACGATCTCCGGCCTTGACGGTATGGAGGAGCCGTATACGCTGATGCTCACGCGTGAGGACGGCGCATGGCACGGTCTGTCCGGCGAGGCATCCATCCTCTTTTCTGCCGGAAAGGAGATGGACACACTTCTGATCGTGCTGCAGGGCAGTCAGGACGTGGGTGCGGATGTGCACTTTCTTGCACCCGGCGCTGCCAGCCGCAGTGCGGCTCTGACCCGGTTGTATACTTATTATCCGGCGTATCGCACAAAATAAAACACATATTTTTGTGCGTTTTGTTCAAACCACCCCTTGAATTTTCCTTCCCCAGCGCGTATACTGCAACTGTAATCGAAAGTCAAAGTAAAAAATTGCATGGGAGGCAATGAACATGAAACTCAAGAACATCAAAGAAGTCGAAGAATTCCGCAAGGTCATCCACGCCTGCGCTGGCGACGTGTACCTCAAGAGCCAGGATGGCGACGTGTTCAATCTCAAGAGCGCGCTGAGCGAGTACATCGCCCTCGGCCAGCTTCTGAGCGAGCAGGGCGACAACCTCGAGCTGTTTGCCGACCGCCGCGAGGACGAGGCCCGGCTCATCAATTTCCTCGCCGAGCTGGATAAGGAAAACGAAAACGCGTGACCGCAGCTTTCAGACATAGCGCCGCCGCTGCTCCCAATGGAGCAGCGGCGGTTCTTTTTATGAAGAGAAGCGACGGAGCACAACCCCGCAATCCAGCGAAGCGGTCACGGGGTTGAACGAAGAAAGACCTTTGCTGTCGAGATGGACGCGCCCTAAGCGGTCATCTGACATACAAAGGTCATTTCTGAGTGGTGCCGGTGGCGGGGCTCGAACCCGCACGGTTGTTACGCCGAGGGATTTTAAGTCCCTTGTGTCTGCCATTCCACCACACCGGCAGGTGGGAATATTTTAGCACTGAATGGCGGGCGCGTCAAGGATAGAAATCGGGGCTGGGGCGGCAGAATGGGCGGAAGTCCGGTTTTTGGGACAGTATGACGTTCGGGCGGATAGAAAATTTCGCCGATTCTTTGTATGTTCTGCCATATTGCAAAAATGGAACAAATGTTTTAATATACAAATACTGCCTCATACATCAGCTGCCGGAAGAACGGAACGGAATTTTAGGAGTGGATGCAGAATGACGAAACACCGAGCAGACAGACAGGACGCATGGGAAACGGCGGACGAGCGGATCGTCCGGCTGTTTGCGGCGCTGAGCCGGGAGGAAAAACAGCAGTTTCTTACTTTTTTTGAAAACGCTCTAAAAACGCGATCATGGCCTGCTTCAGATCATCGTCAGCATGGGAAAGAAGCTCCCTGAGCTGTGCGTCGAGCGGGTCCTCCTCACCGGACGGTGCGCCGGTGGGGAGCATTTTTTTATCCGTCGCGCCGGTGAGGTAGGCGGGCGTTGTGCCGAGGGCGGCGGCGACGATCTGGAGCTGGTCGGCGCTGGGCTCGGATTTGCCGGCCTTCCAGTCCTGGCAGACGGTCGGCGTGCGGCCGATGCGGCGGGCGATGGACGCCTTGGTCACGCCCGTCTCGCGGATCAGCGCTTCGAATCTGCTATAAATAAACAAAACAGACACCTCGCATTTGTGCAAAATAGAGAATCGAATAAAAATGCGACATACCTCCCTTGACAATCGCATATAAATGCGATACACTCAGGGGGCAGGTGCGGAGAGCGCTGCGGGCCGGAAGCAAACAGGCCCGTGGGCCAGGGAATCAGAGGGAGCGGCGCCGCAGCCGGAGATTCATGCAGATTTATTGTATCCGGCGCGGCGCGTTTTGTCAACTGCGTATCGCATAAAAATATGATTGGGTACCGATGATTCAATCGACAAGAGTTATCAGTGAGAGATTTTGCCGCAAATGAAAGTTTGAAAAACGCAGGAATACTTTGTGTATTTCAAGTTTTTCAAACTGCACAGCTGGGGCAAAAGATCCGCTGAGAACCGCAGACGATTGATTCAATGGTTACCAAGGGGGGCGAGGGAAGATGATGCGCGGCTGTGTCTGCCGGTGGTGCGGCGAGGCTGTGACAAGAGCGGACGAGCGGTATGAGGCGATGGACGGCACGGCGGTGCACGCGGAATGCATGGAGGCGCTTTTGCTGGAGACGGTGGGGGTGGAGGCACTGGCGGAGCGCATGGGGTATGAACACAGACGGGAGGTGGAGATGGATGCAGAACGGGGAGAAGGGCTTTGAGCCGGTATGGTGCCCGTTTTACCGGGAGGACAGCGGCAGGAGCATTTACTGCGAGGGAATCACGGACGAGAGCTTTCTGCGGCTGACGTTCGCTTCGGGGCGGGCGAAGCGGCAGCAGATGGAGATCTTCTGCCGGACGAAAAACTGCGAGAAATGCGAGCTTTATACGGCCATCAACGCGAGGTATGCGGATGACTGAGGAAAAGGGCGGAAGAACGCGGAAGGACCCCATCGGCAGAGCGTCCGGGAATCTGGAAAAGGCGCTGGAAACGATCTCGAAGCGGCTGCTGGAGCAGATCAAAGACGGCGAAACGCCGAGCAGGGAGCTGGGCGAGTTGGCGAAGGTGATGAAGCAGGCGGTCGAGATCAGGCAGGAGCTGCAGGACGGGCGCGGCGGGCAGGAGACGGGCGTGCGGGTGATCTTTGAGCAGGAAGCGGAGGAGTTTTCGGAATGACGGAGCTGCGCATTGACGCGCCGAATGAAAAGCAGCGGCGGTTTTTACTCGACCGGCACCGGCACATCGCCTACGGCGGGGCCAGAGGCGGTGGGAAGAGCTGGGCGGTACGCACGAAGGCAAAGCTTTTGGCGCTGCGGTACGCGGGGATCAAGCTTCTGATCGTGCGCAGGACGCTGCGGGAGCTGCAGAACAACCATATCGACCCGCTGCGGCAGGAGCTGGCGGGGATCGCGAAATATAAGGCGGCGGACAAGCGGTTCGAATTTCCAAACGGGTCGACGATCACGTTCGGCTACTGCGCGTGCGACGGCGATATGGGGCAGTATCAGGGCGCGGAATACGACGTGGTGTTTCTCGACGAGGCCGGGCAGCTGCAAAAGGTGTGGATCGACGCGATCAATGCCTGCGTGCGCGGGACAAACGGGCTGCCGAAGCGGACGTACTACACGCTGAACCCCGGCGGGCCGGGGCACGGATATTTTAAACGGCTGTTCATCGACCGCCGGTTCGAGACGGGCGAGGAGCCGGAAAATTACAGCTTTGTGCAGGCGCTGGTGACGGACAACCGGGCGCTGATGCGGCAGCAGCCGGAGTATTTGAAGCAGCTGGAAACGCTGCCGCCGAAGCTGCGCGAGGCGTGGCTGTATGGGTCGTGGGACGTGTACGAGGGGCAGTTTTTTGAGGACTTCCGCGATGTGCCGGAGCATTATCAGGACCGGCAGTGGACGCATGTGATCGAGCCGTTTGCGCCGGACAAGGGGTGGACGGTCTGCCGGAGCTATGACTTCGGGTATGGAAAGCCGTTTTCCTGTGCGTGGTGGACGGTCGATTACGACGGCGTGATCTACCGCATTCTGGAGCTTTACGGATGCACGCGGATGCCGAACGAGGGCGTCAAGTGGACGCCGGACCGGCAGTTTGCCGAGATCAGGCGGATTGAGACGGAGCATCCGTGGCTCAAGGGCCGGGAGATCACGGGCGTGGCGGACCCGGCGATCTGGGACGCCTCGCGCGGGGAAAGCGTGGCGCAGACGGCGGCGCGGTACGGCGTGTATTTTACGCCGGGCGACAACGAGCGCATCGCGGGCTGGATGCAGTGCCATTACCGGCTGCAGTTCGATGAGAACGGGTACCCGCGTATGTATGTGTTCAAAAACTGCAAAGCATTTATCCGGACGGTGCCGCTGATGCTGTATTCACAGACGCGGCCGGAGGATCTGGACACGGCGATGGAGGATCATGTGTGCGACGAATGGCGGTATTTCTGTATGTCGCGGCCGGTGAAGCCGATGATGCAGGCGCAGACGGCGGCGGTCTGGTCAGACCCGCTGAATCAAATCAGAAGCTAGGAGGAAGCAATGGAGGTACGGACAACAGGTGTCCCCGTGATCGGGGAGCGGGAGCTGCGGCGGGCGGCGGATATTCTGCGCCGCTACAAGCAGGGCAAGCAGAATCTGGAACGGCGCATCATCGCCGACGAGGACTGGTGGAAGCTGCGGCAGTGGCGGCAGTTTTCGGATAAGGGAAACCCGAATGACGACCGGCCCGCGTCCGGGTGGCTGTTCAACGTCATCATGGGCAAGCACGCGGATGCGGTCGCGGCCTATCCGGGGCCGGTCATCCGACCGCGCGAGCCGGACGACCGGCAGGAGGCGCAGATGCTCTCGTCGATCATCCCGTGCATTCTGGAGCAGAACGACTTTGAGGAGGTCTATTCCGACACGTGCTGGCAGAAGATGAAGCAGGGCACGGGCGTGTGGGGCGTGTACTGGGATCAGGATAAGCTTGGCGGACTGGGGGATATCTCCATCCGGCCTGTGAATGTGCTGAATCTGCTCTGGGAGCCGGGCGTGACGGATATCCAGAGGTCGCAGAATGTGTTTTATCTGGAGCTGGAGGACAACGAGACGCTGCTGGCGGCGTATCCGCAGCTGGCGGGGAAGCTCGGCGGGAGCAGCGCGGTGCTTTCGCGGTACCGGACGGACGATGCGGTCGATCTTTCGGAGAAGACGCTGGTGGTGGACTGGTATTACAAGAAGCGTGTGGGCGGCAGGACGGTGCTGCACTACTGCAAGTATGTGGGCGAAACGGTCCTGTACGCGACGGAGAACGACACGTTCATGCCGTCGGTCACGCGGGAGGCGCGGGACCCGGAGACGGGCGAGACGGTTCTGGTGCAGACGCCGGTGCGTGCGCCCGCGTGTGAGCAGGGGCTGTATGACGACGGGGAGTATCCGTTCATCTTTGACCGGCTGTTTCCCATCGAGGGCTCGATCTGCGGGTACGGCTATATTGACATCGGCAAGGGCGCGCAGGAGCAGATCGACCGGATGGATCAGGCCATCGTGAAGAACACGATCATGGCGGCGACACCGAGGTGGTTCCGCCGCTCGGACGGGTCGGTCAACGAGCAGGAGTATGCGGACTGGACAAAGCCGTTTGTGCACGTGGACGGGAATCTGGGGCAGGATTCTCTGCAGCAGGTGCAGGTCAATATGCTGCCGGGCATCTGCGTGCAGGTGCTGAACAACAAGATCGAGGAGCTCAAATGGACGACGGGCAACACGGACGTGACGAACGGACAGGTTTCGTCCGGCGTGACGGCGGCCTCGGCCATTGCGGCTTTGCAGGAGGCGTCCGGGCGCAGCTCACGCGCGTCGACGCAGTCGGCGTACCGGGCCTATGCGCGGCTCATCCGCATGGTGATCGAGCGCATCCGGCAGTTTTATGATCTGCCGCGCAGGTTCCGCATTGCGGGTCTGAGCGGGGCGGAGGAATTTGTGTCCTACTGCAATGCGCGGCTGAAGGCGCAGAGCATGGGGCCGGAGGCGCTCATGCGGACGCCGGTGTTCGATGTGACGGTCACGGCACAGAAGCACACGGCGTATACGAAGCTGGCGCAGAATGAGCTGGCGCTGCAGTTTTTCCAGCTGGGCTTTTTCCGGCCGGAGATGGAGCAGCAGGCGCTGGCGTGCCTCGACATGATGGATTTTGACGGCAAGCAGCAGATCTTGCAGAAGCTCCGTTCGGGTGCGGATGCGGCGGCGTGGCAGCGGATGGCGCTGACGCTGGCGGGACGGTATGAGCCGGAGCTGTACGAGCGGCTGGCAGGACAGCCCTCGCCGGAGGCTCCAGGGACGGTTCGGACGGCGAAAAAGCAGGACGCGGAACCGGCCAGAGTGCAGCAGGCGCGAAAACGCGCCGGAGAGGCGGCGCAGCCGGGATGATCGAGGTATGGCTGGACAGAACGGCGCTGACGGTGCGCGGCCACGCGGGTTTTTCGCGGTACGGCAGCGATATCGTCTGCGCGGCGGCGTCGATGCTGGCGTTTGCGCTGGCGGAGGCGGTGCAGGCGGCGGGGATGAAAACGCCGCCGGTGATCGAATCGGGCTGCGGAGGCTTCCGGCTGGAGGCGTTCGCGGACGGACAGGAGCAGGCGCGGCTGGACGGGATGTTTGAGACGGTTCGCGCGGGATACCGGCTGCTTTCGGCGCGGTATCCGGACTATGTGCGGGTTTTGGGTGAACGTGACCCTGAAAATAAGGTGGAGAGACCCGAGCGTCGCCCGCTTGAAGGGCAGAAGGAGGAAAAGGATGAAAAACTTTGATTGGCTGCAGGCATTTGCGATGGAGCAGCAGGAGCAGCCGGAGCCGGGCGTATCGGCGGACGCCGCGCCGCAGGATGAGCAGGAGCGCGCAGAGGCGTTCCGCGCGCTCATCCAGGGACCGTATAAGAAGGACTATGACAGGCAGGTGCAGATGATCGTGCGCGAACGGCTGAAAAACTGCGCGAGAAGTGAGCAGGTGCTGAAGTCTCTGGGGCCGGCACTGGAAAAGACCTTCGGCGTAGATGCGGCACAGCTCACGCCGGAACAGGCGGAGCGGCTGGCCGCGTGCGCACCGGAGGGGAAAGTCCCCGTGACGAAAGAGCAGCGCGAAGAGGCGATGCGGCAGGGGTATGAGGCGCTTCGGGAGCAGTTTGCGGCGGTGCGCGAGGCGTATCCGGGCGCACAGCTGCATGAGGAGCTGGAAAGCCCCGTGTTCATGCGCCTTGTCATGCGCGGCGTGGATGCCAGAAGCGCTTACGAGCTGACACATTTACGGGAGCTTCGTGCAGGCGCGATGGCATACGGCGCAAGACGCGCACGCGAGGAGCTGACGGCGGCCATGCAGGCGGGTTACCTCCGCCCGCGCGAGAGCGGCATGGCCCCGGCAGCGGGCGGCGCATTTGCCGAGAGTCCGGAGCACTGGTCCAGACAGACGAGAGAGGAACTGAAGGCGCGGGCCAGACGGGGCGAGACCGTCCGGCTCTGAGAAAAGGAGAGATTTTAATGAATCTGAAGCAGGAACTGAATTTGCAGCTGTTTGCCGACGCGGGTACGCTGGTGAACGCCAGCGGCAATTACGTGAACGCGTATTCCGGTGAGACGAGCGCGTTCCCGGATGGCGGCGGTATGACGGCGTCCATGAAGACGTTTTACGACACGGAGCTGCTGGAAAACGCGCGTCCGGAGCTCATCCACACGCAGTTTGCACGCAAGCAGGCGCTGCCTGCCGGACGCGGCAAGACCGTGGAATGGCGCAAGTGGAACACGCTTGAGGACGCGGGCGCGCTGACCGAGGGTGTCATTCCGACGGGCCAGAAGTTTGGCCAGAGCGCTGTGACGCAGGCCATCACGCAGTACGGCACGTATGTGTCCGTGTCCGACCAGCTGGAGCTGCACGCCATTGACGACGTGATCCTCGGTGCGGCGGAGGAGCTGGGCGCGTCCGCCGGTACGACGCAGGATAAGCTGGTGCGCAATGTCGCCGCAGCGGGCACAAATGTGCAGTACTGCGACAAGGTCGGCACGAACGGCGCACATACCGCCGTGACCAGCCGCGCAGGTCTGGACACCACCGCGAAGCTGACACCGGACGAGGTCAACAAGGCCGTGACGCTGCTCAAAAAGCTCAAGGCCCCGAAGATCGACGGCAAGTACATTGCCATCATCCACCCGTCCGTGGCATACGATCTGCGCTCGTCCGAGGCATGGATCGAGGCGCACAAGTATGCGGGTCTGACGGAGCTGTTTACCGGCGAGATCGGCGAGCTGCATGGCGTGCGCTTCATCGAGACGACCGAGGCCAAGATCTTCAACGGTGAGGGCTGCCCGGTCAAGACGGCGGCGGATACATCCAAGGGCACGCCTGCGGTGTATTACAGCGTCTATGCAACGCTGTTCCTCGGCAAGGACGCCTACGGCATGATCGACCCCGAGAGCGGCAATCTGGAGATGATCATCAAGGATAAGGGCCAGGTCGGCGGGCCGCTCAACCAGTTCTCGACGCTGGGCTATAAATTCTCCAGCGCGGCAAAGATCCTGTATCAGGATCGCATGGTGCGCGTGGAGAGCTGCGGCGCGTATTCCGCAGAAGACGAAGCAAACTGAGAAAGCAAGATGGAGACCGGCGCAAGCCGGTCTCCGGAAAAGACGGGACAGAAAAGGAGAATTGCTATGGAAAACGCATTTGCAGTCATGAAGACCATCACGCTGCCGCGCGCGGGCGGCACGGAACAGCAGTCTGAGTTCGTCTGCGTCAACGGACGCACGTTTCAGGTGCCGCGCGGCAAGGCGGTCGAGGTGCCGGAGCCGGTGTATGAGGTGCTGGAAAACGCAAGACGGCAGCTGGAGGCGGCACGGAAGCTCGAGGATGAGCTGGCCGCCGGCTGAGGGCTGCGGACAGAAGAAAGGAGGCGGGGCGCATGACCATCCGCGAGGCGCTTGAGACGGTCGACCGGCTCAAGCCCAACCAGTATGGGAGCGCGGACAAGCTGCGCTGGCTGTCGGAGCTGGACGGAGCGGTGTACCGCGAGATCCTGACGCAGCATGAGACGCAGACGGCGGCGTTCGCGGGCTATACGCCGGAGGCGGATCTGGACGGGACGGTGCTTCTGATCGAGTGGCCGTATGACGAAATTTACCGGTGGTATCTGGAGATGAAGATCGACGACGCCAACGGGGAGATGACGAAGTACAACAATTCCGCCGCCAAGTACAATATGTACTATCAGGCGTACCAGAACGCGTACAACCGGGCGCATCTGCCGAAGAGCGAAGCGGCGTATATCAAGCTGTAGGGGGGATAGCGGGATGTTTTATCCAAAGCTGACGGAGCAGCGGCAGCAGACGCTGACGACCGAGGCGTTTCTCGGCTATGACCACGATCTGAAGCTTTCTGACGGGGAATTCTACGACATGGAGAATCTGACGTCGGACTGCTATCCGCTGCTTGCGCCGAGAGTGCGGCGGGGGACGGTGCAGGCGCTTTCAGGGGTGCAGGCGATCTGCGCGCGGGACAGGCTGTGCTGGGTGCAGAATCAGGTTTTGCATATCAACGGCGCGTCCATGGAGGCGTATATGCCGTCGGTGAACATCAAGGCGGGAGAAAAGCAGCTCGTGTCCATGGGCGCGTATCTGTGCATCTTCCCGGACGGAATTTACTTCAACACGGAGGATTATTCCGACAACGGGTACATGGGGCATGAGAATACGGTCGACGCGGCGGAAACGCCGATCAGCGTGTCGCTGTGTCTTGCGGACGGGCAGGCGCTGACACTGAGCTTCTCGCAGGCGGCGCAGCCGGAAAGCCCGTCGAACGGGCAGTACTGGCTGGACACGTCGGGGAGTCTGCACACCATCAAGCAGTGGGCCGAGGCCTCGGGGCAGTGGGTGTCCGTGCCGACGGTGTATGTGAAGCTGGCGGCGAACGGCATCGGCAAGGGCTTCAAACAGTATGACGGCATTGAGATCTCCGGGCTTTCCGGGAACGAGCAGCTCAAAAAGCTGAACGGCAGCCAGATTTTATACGGCGCAGACGAGAGTTCTATCGTCATCGTGGGGCTGATCGACCAGGCGGCGGAGGTCACGAGCGGGACGGTGAAGACGGCCCGGCGCGTGCCGGATATGGACTTTATCACCGAATGCGGCAACCGGCTCTGGGGCTGCAAGTACGGTGTGGCAGACGGGAAGACGGTGAACGAGCTTTACTGCTGCAAGCTGGGCGATTTTAAAAACTGGGCGTGCTATCAGGGGGTGGCGACGGATTCGTGGCGGGCCAGCTGCGGCACGGACGGAAAGTGGACGGGCGCGGCGACGCTGGCAGACAGTCCGGTGTTTTTCAAGGAGGACTGCTTCCACCGGGTCTATCCGTCGGCGGCGGGCGCGCATCAGGTCGTGGTGCAGAAGTGTGCGGGTGTGCAGAACGGGTCAAGCAAGAGCCTCGTGGTGGTGAACGACCGGCTGTATTACAAGTCGCGCATGGGCGTGTGCGTGTACGACGGGAGCCTGCCGCAGGAGATCGGCGGCTGCTTCGGCACGGTGCTGTATGCCAACGCGGCCGCGGGCGGTGTGCGCGGGAAATACTTCATCAGCATGGAGGATGCGGCGCACAGCTGGTCGCTGTTCGTCTACGACACGCACAAGGGTCTGTGGCACCGGGAGGACAGCACGCACGCAAGCGAGTTTGCGCGGGTCGGCGACGAGCTGTATTTCCTTGAAAATGGAACGCTCAGGACCGTTTACGGCACAGCCGGGACGAAGGACGGGCCGGTCGGGTGGATGGCGGAGACGGGGATCATGACGTATGGCCTTGTCGGAAAGAAATACGTCTCGCGCATCAATCTGCGGATGCAGCTGCCGAAGGGGTCGAGCGTCGATTTCTGGGTTCAGTATGATTCGGACGGCGTGTGGCGGCACTGCGGGCACATCGAGGGCCGGGGACTGCGTACCTTCCTGCTGCCGGTCCGGCCCGCACGGTGCGACCATCTGAAATTCCGGCTGACGGGAAAGGGTGAGATGAAGCTGTTCAGTCTGGCACGGGTGCTGGAAGCGGGGAGTGATGCGTAATGGGATCTTTGACACTTGCATACCCGTCCATTACGGGCAGGACGGCGCAGGAGCAGCTGGAGAGCATGCGGCGGTATCTGTGCGGGATGGCGGAGCAGCTGAATCTTGCCGACTGGTCGGCACGGGCGGCGCTGACGGAGATCGCGCAGGCCATCGACGCGGACGGGCTTTCCGAGGAGGAAAAGAAGACGACGCTTTCCGGCTATGCGGCTTTAAAGTCCCTCATCATCAAGACGGCGGATTTTGCGGCGGCGAATTCGGAGGTCTGGTCGGCGAAGCTTGCGGGGAATTATGTCGCGGCGTCGGACTTCGGGACGTATCTGGAAAAGACGCAGCTGACGATCGAGGGCAATTCCGTCGGGATCAAACAGCTGTATGATTACACGGCGGGCGTGAACAACGCGTTTTCCGTGAATGCGCAGCAGTATATCAAGACGGGGCTGCTGTATTACAACGACGTGACGCCGGTGTACGGTGTGGGCGTGGGCAATATCGAGACGACTGTAACAGACGGCGGCGGAAGGATCGTCGACCGGACGAAAAACGAACTGCTGACCGTGACGCCGAAACGCATTTCCTTCTGGCAGGAGGGGCTGGAGGTCGCGTACCTGTCGGGCAAGAAGCTGCATTTCCCGTCCGGAACACTGGAGGCGTACAACGCGAAGCTGACCGGGACGATCACGGCGGCGGCAGGCTCGGCCTTTGGGCCGTGGACGATCTCGGACGGGAGCATCTACCGCGTGGAAAACGTGTTCGGCAGCAGTGCGGGTATGTATTTCGGGACGGGCGGCCTCTCCGTATCAGACCGGTTTCAGGTGGATGCGAACGGATATCTGACGTGCTCCGGCGCGACGATCTCCGGCGCGATCAGGGCGACGAGCCTGAATGTGACGGGCGCAAGCATCACGGGGCTTACGGTCGATGCGGCGAGTGTGACGGGCAATCTGTCCGCGTCGCGCATCAACGGCGGCATTCTGGATTTCAACAACTTTTCGGTCAATCACCTGTCGGCAAACGACATTACGACGGGGCTTTTATCGGCGGATTATATCAAGCTGGGCGGCGATATGGCGGTATACGATGCGCTGAACAGCGGTACTGTCGGCGGATGGCTCGGCTATACGACGGGCGCTTACGGCGGTGCGGGGATCCATATGCAGAGTGGGCTTGGCGAGGTCGTGGCGACGGCAAGCGGCGCGAAGCTCTGCTACGGCGGCAATACGCTCTCCGTCACGGAGGGCGGCGCGCAGACGAACTGCCGAATGGCGGTGGGCGGCGATCTGGTCGTGAGCGGCAGCACGGCGCCGTCTGTTGACGGCGCGGGCTCGCTCGGGTTTTCCGATTACCGGTGGTCGGTCGTGTACGCGCAGACGGGCACGATCACTACATCTGATCGGGAGAAGAAGACGGACATTTCGTATGCGCTGGAACGCTATGACGCGCTGTTTGAGAAGCTGCGTCCGGCAAGCTACCGGCTGAAAAGCGGCACGTCCGGCAGGACGCACACGGGGCTTGTCGCGCAGGATGTGGAGCAGGCGCTGCGGGAGTGCGGATTGACGGGAAAGGACTTCGCGGCCTTTGTGAAAACGCAGAGGGAAGACGGCGGCGCGGACTACGGCCTGCGCTATGAGGAGCTGATCGCCCTGTGCATCCGGCAGGTCCAGATGCTGCGGGAAAAAGTGAGAAAATTGGAGGAAACGGCATGAGTAAGCTTTCGAATGCGATCGGCGCGCTGCGTATGGGGCTGGTGGAGGCGATCAACGCCTCCGAGCTCCCGCCGTGCGTCGTCGGAATGGTGCTCGATCAGGTGCGCGAGCAGGTGCGGCTGCTCGAGGCGCGGGAGGACGCGGAAACAGAGGAGAAAAAGGAGGAGGACAATGGCGCTTTACAGAGTGCAGGGTAACGGAAAGGCTCCGGCAGGGCTGCAGGCGGGCGACGAGGTCGTGACGGGCGGCGGCACGTACCGCATTCTCGGCGTAAACGCAGACGGCAGCTACCGCAGCTCGCTCAGCAACAAATATCAGACGATCTATAACTATCGCGGCAGCTACGGAACGGCTCCGGCCGGTCAGACGGACACAGCGCAGGTCAGAACGCCCAGTTATACGCCGTCCGGCGCGGCAAGCGAGGCGAAGGCGGCGCTGGACCGGGTGCTGTCGGAGAAGCCCGGCAGCTATACGTCCCGGTGGGACAGCGAGCTGGACGCGCTTTATGACCAGATCGCGAACCGGAAGGCGTTTTCCTACGATCTGGGGGCAGACCCGATGTACCGGCAGTACCGGGAGCAGTACCAGAGCGCGGGACGGCTGGCAATGGAGAACACAATGGGTGCGGCGGCAGCGCTCACGGGCGGCTATGGCTCAAGCTACAGCCAGCAGGCGGGGCAGCAGGCGTACAACGCGTATCTGCAGAAGCTCAACGAGGTCGTGCCGGAGCTCTACGCGCAGGCGCGCAGTCAGTATGACCGCGAGGGCTCGGCGCTTTCCGAGCGCTATGCGCGCATCAGCAGCCGTGAAAAGAGCGACTATGACCGCTACCGCGACCAGGTGTCGGATTATTACGCGGCACTGTCCGACGCGCGCGGCGCGTATCAGAGCGAGGCGCAGCGCAGCGAGAATCTGGCGCTGCAGTATGCGAAGCTGGCGAACGACAATTACTGGAATGAGCTGAACTATCGCTCCGACCGGGAGGACGCGGCGAACGCGCAGTACTGGAAGCAGCTCGCCTACGCGGACAAGCAGGCTGCGGCGGCAGAAAAGGCGGCGCAGGCCCGGCAGAAGGCGGCGCAGGCGGGCACGGCGAAGGACAAGCAGACAAAGCGCTCGTCTTCTCTTGCCAGAGGCCGAGGCGAAAAGCGCGGCAGAACGGCGCCTGGCACGGCGCGCCGCGATGAGATCAACTGAAAAGGCCGGAAGGAGGAGAACAGATGACAAAGCTTCCGGGCGCAAAGCCAAGCCCGCGCATTGCGGGCGGTGTGCTGCGCTGGTATGCGGGCGATACGTTTTCTGTGACGCTGGCGCTGGAGCTGCGCGATCAGGACGGCGATCCGGTCACGGTCGGCGCGTCCGACAGTCTGACGGTCAGCTTTTTTGACGCGTCGCACGCGCCGGTGCATACGTTTCAGTTTGACCGCGTGACAGGCGGGCAGGCAACGCTGACGTTTGACGATACGGTCAGCGCAAAATTTCCGAAGGGTGCGTATTTCTATGACATTTTGTATACGCACGGCGACAAAACAACGCTTGCGCGGGATAACCGCGCGGCGGCAGAGTGAGGTGCGGATATGCGGGTAGAGATTCCGAATACGATCACAGCAACCATTGGCGGACTGATCTCCAGAGGCGTGAAGGCGGTTGAGGTCACGGACGGGGGACGGCTCGTCTTCACGCTGACGGACGGCAGCACCGTCGATGTTGGAAGCGTCGTGGGGCCGCAGGGCGAGAAGGGCAGCACCGGCGCGCAGGGCCCGAAGGGCGATACCGGCGCGCAAGGCCCAAAAGGCGAGACGGGTGCACAGGGGCCAAAAGGCGAAACAGGCGCGCAAGGGCCAAAGGGTGAAACAGGCGCGCAGGGTGAGAAGGGCAACACCGGCGCACAGGGTTCGAAGGGCGACACCGGCGCACAGGGCCCAAAGGGCGACCCCGGCGAACGCGGCCCGAAGGGGGAAACCGGCGTACAGGGTCCGAAGGGCGAGACTGGCGCGGGCTTTCTCGTGAAGGGGTATTATGAGACGGCCTCCGCGCTGGAAGCGTCCGTGCAGGCGCCGATGGCGGGCGACGCTTACGGCGTCGGTACGTCGGAGCCGTATGACATTTATATTTTCGACGGCGTAACAGAGAGCTGGATCAACAATGGGCCGCTTCAGGGCGCAAGGGGCGAAAAGGGAGACAAGGGCGACCCCGGCGCGGACGGTGCGCCCGGAAAGGACGGCGCACAGGGCCCGGCGGGCGCGGACGGTACGCCGGGGCAGGATGGCACAACGTTCACGCCGTCTGTTTCTGCAGCCGGTGTTCTCAGCTGGACGAACGACGGCGGGAAGCAGAACCCGGCCAGCGTCAGCATCAGAGGCCCGGCGGGGACACCCGGGCAGGATGGGGCTGCCGGGCCGGCAGGTGCGGACGGTGCGCCGGGACAGGACGGCACGACCTTTACGCCCCATGTTTCCGCAGCCGGTGTTCTCAGCTGGACGAACGACGGCGGAAAACAGAACCCGGCCAGCGTCAGTATTAAAGGCCCGGCGGGCGCAGCAGGCAAAGACCCGGAGCCGTTTTATGTGACCTGCACGCTGTCGGGGCAGGATGTGTACGACGAGGGTGCTACACATGATAAGTCATTCGCTGAGATCCTGGCCGCCCATCAGGCAGGGCGGCCATGCCGTGCAATTTTGACGCTGGCCGGGAGCACTGGTGATGATACCGTGCTGCTTCCGCTGGCGGAGCTGAACGCGAACGCCACTGACGGGTATGTGAAATTTGCGCTGACAGAAATGACGCAGGGCGATACGCCGGAAGAGCTGAGGGTCTGCTATGCGTGGATCCATTCGACGGACGCTGCGGAGGGCTTCTGGGGGAGCAGATATACGCTGTCCGGCGATGAGACTTTCCTGCCGGATGTGACGGCCTCCGACAACGGAAAGTTCCTGCGGGTGTCCAATGGCGCATGGACAGCAGTGACGATCACGAACGCGAATGGAGGCAGCTTCTGATGGCGGAATTTTTGACATTTGACACCGACCTCACGGCGGTCGCGAACGCGATCAGAGCCAAGGGAGGCACATCCGCGCAGCTGATCTATCCGTCTGGCTTCGTGTCGGCAATTCAAGCGATCCAGACCGGTATTACGCCGAAGTTGGTCGTCACAACGACACCAGGGGCTGCGATCACAGCGACGCCTGCAGAAGGTTTCAAGGTGGTAAAGGGAACCGCCGGTGCTGACGGAATGTGTACGCTGGAGTTGCCAAAGGCGGGCACATGGCACGTGACGGCAATGGCAAACAGTGTAAGTAACAGCCAGAACATCGTAATTGGAACACAGAATATGCTTCTGCCGCTATATCACGATACCTTTGCCGACAATACATGGGAAGAGATCATCGCGGTGTGCAGGACCGGGATCGCCCCGGACAGCTGGGCCGTGGGCGACAGCAAGACCATGAACATCGGCGGGACGGCCTATCAGGTCGATATCATCGGCAAGAATCATGACGAGTATGCGGACGGCTCCGGCACGGCTCCGCTGACGTTCCAGCTGCATGATTGTTACAGCGAAGCAAAGCAGATGTACAGCACCAACCTGAGCGGTCTCGGCTGGAAGAACACCGATATGCGCCTGACCTATCTGCCTGCGATTCTGGCGCTGATGCCGGCGGAGGTGCAGAACGGCATTCGCGCGGTAAACAAGAAGACATCTGAGGGGGGCAACAGCACGACGATTGAGATGGTATCGGACACGCTGTTCCTGCTCAGCGAGGTGGAGATTTTCGGGACTGCAAGTTCTTCCGTAGCCGGGGAAGGAAGCCAGTACGACTATTACAAGGCAGGCAACCCGAAGATCAAGAAGAGAGAAGGCGTTGACGAGTTCTGGTGGGAACGGTCGTCAGCCAGCGGCGGTATGTTTTGCAGAGTCAGAGCAAACGGCCAGGCGGGCGCGTCCAATGCCTCAAACAGCCTCGGCGTAAGCTTTGCGTTCTGCTTCTGAAGGGAGGAAGCGTATGGAATATCTGAAGGTAAACGGAACGGAGTACCCCGCGCACTTCTGCGGAAAGCAGATCGACCGCGACTGGGATGGCCGCGCGTCGAAAACCGTCACGCTTGCCATGCCGTATGCACAGGCTGTGCAGCTGTTTGCGGATGGGCTGCGCTGGGTCATCGTCCGGCGTGAGGCCGGCGCGGATGACGCGGCGCAGGAGCAGGACTGCTCCGGCTACTGCGTCGCAGGCCCGATCACAGACAACCGGGACGGGACGCTCAGTATTAAAATGGGCAGCTATACGCAGCTGGAGCAGGCGCTGCGGGAGCTGGAGGAGGCGCTGGCATGACGAGACTGGAACGGGAAACGCTTGCACGGATCAGGGAGCGTCTGGCGATCTTCGACCCCGGCGCGGCGGAGAAGCTGGCGGTACTCCTGCCGGTGCTCAGGCGCTTCGCACAGAGCTACGCGGCGCTCGGGCCGGCAGCGAAAAAGACCATCGAGGCGCTGCTGCCGGAGCTGGCGGCGCTGCTGGAGGCGGCGGAAGGAGCGATGCAATGAGTGCGGAGCAGACGGGCGCATTCTTCGCGCTTGTAAGCGTGTGCAGCGGGCTTGGTTCCGTGCTGAGTCTGCTGCTGCTTCTGGCAAAGCCGGTGCGCGAGCGGCTGTTCGGCCTCAGCGCGATCCGGGAAGGGCAGCGCTGTATGCTGCGCGCGGATATGCTGGCGGCATATTATAAGCATAGGGAAGAAAAAACCATCCGGCAGTATGAATATGAGAATTTTCTCTATGAATACAAGGCGTATAAGGCGCTGCACGGCAATTCGTTCATCGAGCGCATTGCCCGCGAGGTCGCCGAATGGGAGATCGTGACATAGGCACAGGTACAGGAAAGGAGCTTTGGAGGTATGGAACAGTTTTTGAAGCGCATCGAAAATCTGCTGACGGTCAAGTCGATCGTGACGCTGGCGCTGACGGCGGTGTTCGCCTGTCAGGCGGTCAGGGGCGAGGTCAGCCAGGACTTTATGATGATCTATACGACGGTCATCGCGTTTTATTTCGGGACGCAGGCGCAGAAGCTGCAGAGCGGCGCGGAGACACGGCATGACGACGGCGCATCCGAGTAATTACACGAAGGGCCGCAGCGCACCCATCGAGTTTCTTGTGCTGCACTACACGGCCGGGCGCAACGACTCCGCCGCGGCGGGACTCAAATATTTTGAGTCCCCGCGCGGGGCCTCGGCCCACTATTTTGTCGACCGGAACGGCTGGCTGCAGTCGGTCAGCGACGAGGATACGGCATGGTCGGTCGGCACGGCGGGCGTTTATACGCAGAAGCACCCGCGCTGCCGCAACGGCAACTCGATCTCCATCGAGATGTGCTGCCGGTATGACGCGGGGCGCTACTGGCTGGAGGACGCGGTCGTGGCGAACGCGGCGCTGCTGACAAGAAGGCTGATGCGCAAGTACGGCATTCCGATCGAAAACGTGCTGCGGCATTATGACGTGGTCAGCAAGCGGTGCCCCGCAATGTGGGTGGACGACGAGAACGCGTGGTTCGCGTTCAAACGGCAGGTCATGGAGGTGATGGAGATGACGAAGGAGGAGCTGCTTTCTCTGAAGGGAACGGGCGACCATCCGTCCGACTGGGCGCTGCAGGCGGCACAGTGGGCCAAGGAGAACGGCATTTTTACCGGCGACAGCGCGGGCAACTTCGGCTGGCAGCAGCCGGTCACGCGCGAGGCCGTGGCGAAGCTGCTGTACGAATACGATCAGGCACGTAACGTTGACAGCGGCGCGGCGGACATGGTAAAATAAGCGGGAAGAAGGAACACGCGGAAAGGGGGGAGGCGGATGCTGGAGATTCTGCTGATCAGTGCGGGCGCGGTATTGGAGACGCTGTTCATCATGCGCTCTTATAAGCGGCGCGATGCGTCGTCTGTCGTACTCAAGACCATGGCGTCGGTGGTGTTCGTGCTGCTGGGGCTGCTGGAGCTGCGGCGGATGGGGCCGAGTTTGTACGGATGGTATGTCGTGGCGGGACTGACGCTCGGGATGCTGGGCGATCTGCTTCTGGCGCTGCGGTTTTTGTCGGAAAAGCTGCACCGGCTGTTCTTCGCTGCTGGCTCCGTGTCGTTTTTTCTGGGCCATATCGTGTATATTCTCGCGATCCTGGCGCTCTGCCCGGCGGCGTGGCTGTACGCGATCCCCATCGCGGTGGTGGCGCTGGGCGCGGCCTGCTTCTACGCATACGCCAAGGAGGTGCGCGCGGGCAAAATTACGCCGCTCGGCGTGCTTTATATCGGCGGCGTTTTGTTCATGACGGCCTGCGCGGCGACGGGCGCGTTTATCGAGTCCAACCGGGCGCTGTTCCTGTTCTTTGTCGGCGGCATCTGCTTCTCGACGAGCGATAATATGCTGGTCGTGCTCTCCTTCGGCAAAAACGACAGCCCCTACCGCAACGCGGTTCTGCACGTGCTGTACTATATGGCGCAGATCTTTATCGCGCTGACGATCAAGTTTGTGTAAAGCAGCGCATTCGAAGCAAGAAACGGGGCTGTTTCGCGGCAGCCCCGTTGACAGTCCGCCATGCCTGCGTATAATAAGCAAAGCATATTGCATGATGCACATCACGCAATATGCTTGACAGAAAAATAAAAACGCCAGACGCTCAGACGCAGTGCAATCCGATCAGGCCGGTTTGCGCTGCGTCTGTTGTTTTCGGGCCGGAAGCGATTGCAGAAAGGTCTTGCCGCGCGTGCTGGCTGGGAAATCAGGTGCAGGGACCATGCAGATACGAAAAATATGTCTGACTGCAGCAGTGACTGCGATCATTCTGTCCGCTGCTGCGGCGATCTGCCGCAGCTCCGCGTAACGCTCCCGGTCATATTGGTCCTTCCCATATTGCAGCCCGGCCTGCGCGATATCGTCCGTGTGGGAAAAGGCGGTGATGAGCGGCTGCATGACGCCGAAGGACAGCACAATGACCGACAGGAACGTCTCAGCAGACAGCGTGCCGCGCATGGAGAGCAGGCACCCGACCGGCAGAATGCCGAGCAGCGTCGACGGCAGGATCGCCATGCCCGCGCCGGTGCGTGATGTCAGGGACTATTGTGAATCTATGGGCGAGGATCTGGATGATTTCGAGTCCGATGTGGGCGCGAATTACAAGCTGCGCTATGAGGTGCAGGAAATCGATACGGCTTCCGAGCGCAAAATGAGCACCCTGACTCTGCTGCAGAGCGGCTGCTTTTTGACAGACTGACAAAAAATCGATGCAGAAAGGCGGGTTTTTGGGGCGAATCTGCCATTGACATTTGCTGGCCCGCTGTATATAATGACCCCAGAAATCAGGGAAGGAGCCGACACGCGATGAAAAAGCTGTTTACCACCGCTATGATGATGCCCATGTGCATGCGCTGCATGTGCATGTTTTCGCGTACTCAAAAATCGGCTCGCTTTGTTTCATAAATTTCCATATTGGCAGTCAAACCGCCAATGCCGGAGCTGAGAAACGATGTGAGTTTCCCGGCTCTTTTTATTTGTCTCAGAAAACCTATTAAAACACTGTGGAAGGGGATTTCCCATGATCGAGCTGAAACACCTCGGCAAAATCTATTCCTCGGCCTCCGGCAGCGTGGAAGCGCTGAAGGATGTGAACCTGACCATCGCGGACGGCGAGATCTTCGGTATCATCGGCCTGTCCGGCGCGGGCAAATCGACGCTGGTGCGCTGCATCAACCTGCTCGAACGTCCGACCTCCGGCGAGGTCTGGGTCGACGGGCAGAACCTGACGGCGCTCAGCGAGAAGGCGCTTTTACAGGTACGCCGGCAGATCGGCATGATCTTCCAGAGCTTCAACCTGCTTGAGCAGCGGTCGGTCCTGCGCAACGTCTGCTTCCCGCTTGAAATTTCCGGCACGCCGAAGGCGGAGGCAAAGAAGCGCGCGGAGGAGCTGCTGAAGGTCGTGGGCCTTGCCGACAAGGCCGCAAGCTTCCCCTCGCAGCTGTCCGGCGGACAGAAGCAGCGCGTGGCAATCGCCCGTGCGCTGGCGACCAATCCCCGGTACCTGCTGTGCGACGAGGCGACAAGCGCACTCGACCCCAACACGACGCGCTCCATTCTGGAGCTGCTGCGCGAGATCAACAAGACGCTCGGCGTGACGATCATTGTCATCACGCACGAGATGAAGGTCATCGACCAGATCTGCGACCGCGTGGCCGTCATCGATAAAAGCTGCATCGCCGAGGAGGGCCGCGTGGCAGACGTGTTCACGAACCCGAAGTCCGATATTGCGCGCGAGCTTGTGCTCCCACAGGAGCGGCCGGTGCTCGATCCCACGACCGGGGGGCGGAAGCTCCGCCTGATCTTCAACGGCGAGGATACGCAGAAGCCTGTCATTTCCGAAATGATCCTGGCCTGCCGCGTGCCGGTGAACGTGCTGTTCGCCGATACGAAATCCGTCGAGGGCGCGGCCTACGGCCACATGATCCTCGAGCTGCCGAACGACGAGCACGACGCGGAAAAGGTCGTCAGCTGGCTGAAAAACAGCGGACTGACGTGGAAGGAGGAACGGTAAATGGCTACCGAGTATTTCGTAAAGCTCTGGGATAACAACATTATCCAGCTGGGCATCTGGCAGACGGTCTACATGACCGCGCTCACCACGATCTTCGCGTATCTCATCGGCCTGCCGCTGGGCGTCATTCTCTGGGCGACGGACAAGGACGGGCTGCACCCCAACAAGGGCGTCAACACCGTGCTCGGCTTCATCGTGAACTTCTTCCGCTCCATCCCGGCAGTCATTCTCATGGTTGCCATGATCCCGGCGGCGAAGCTGCTGCTCGGCACCTCGACCGGCAACGGCGCGGTCATCGTCACATTGATCATCGCCGCCGCGCCGTATGTGGCGCGCATGGTCGAATCCTCTTTGAAGGAGGTTCCCGCAGGCGTGATCGAGGCCGCACAGGCCATGGGCTGCACGAATTTTCAGATCATCTGGCACGTGCTGCTGCCGGAGGCAAAGCCGTCGCTCATCTCCGGATGCGTCATTTCGACTGTTACCATTCTCAGCTACACGGCGCTGGCCGCGACGCTGGGCGGCACGGGTCTTGGGCAGATCGCCATCATCCACGGCCACCAGAGAAGCCAGAAGCTCGTCGTCTGGGTCTGCGTGCTGCTGATCGTCGTGATCGTCCAGCTCATCCAGATCGTGGGCACCACTGTCGTTCGGAAGACCGATAAGCGCGCCCGCTGAAAGGAGCGTCCCATGAGACTGATTTTTGAGCGGCTGCTCCGCATCAACTGGCGATGCGGCCGAATGTGACCGAAGCCGTCCGCACGTCAGAAACAAACCGATTTTAAATTTTATAAAGGAGATTTTATCATGAAAAAGGTACTTGCAATCGTTCTTTCCGCTCTGCTGCTCGTCGCCGCGCTTGTCGGCTGCGCTTCCAAGAGCGAACCCGCTTCCAACGACAACAATGCTTCCGCCGATACCGCCGCTTCCACCGACGGCAAGCTCGAAACGCTGAAGGTCGGCGCTTCCTCCACCCCGCACGCCGAGATCCTCGAGCAGGTCAAGGACGCGCTGGCTGCCGAGGGCTATGACCTCCAGATCGTGATCTACGACGACTATGTGCTGCCCAACCAGTCCTTGGCTGACGGCTCGCTCGACGCAAACTACTTCCAGCACACCCCGTATCTGAACAGCTTCAACGCCTCCAACGGTACCGATCTCGTCTCCGCCGCCAAGATTCACTATGAGCCGTTCGGCCTGTACGGCAATGGTGTTTCCTCTGTTGCGGACATTGCCGCCGACGCAACCATCCTGATCCCCGCCGACGACTCCAACGAGACGCGTGCTCTGCTCCTGCTGGCGCAGGAAGGCCTCATTGAGCTGCCCGCCGATGCTTCCGCCGAAAAGGGCGTGACCACGCTGGATATCGTCGACGCGAAGGGCCATGACGTGCAGCCGCTGCAGGCCGATACCGTCCCCGCACAGCTGGCGAACTCCAACCCCGGCACCGTGGCCGTCATCAACGGCAACTACGCCCTGCAGGCAGGCCTCCACGCCGCTGACGCGCTCGCGATCGAAGATGCCTCCGGCGACGCGGCCCAGACCTACGCCAACATCATTGCCTGCCGCGCAGGCGAAGAAAACAGCGCCAAGATCCAGGCACTTGTCAAGGCGCTCCAGTCCGACGCTGTGAAGGAATACATTGAAAAGACCTACAACGGCGCTGTTGTTGCGATCTTCTGATCCTAACGCATTTCCGCCCGGCTCCGATTTGGAGTCGGGCGGTTTCTCGTTTTGGGGCAGCGGTATCAACGGCCCTTGGAACAGGCGCAGCAAAGGCTGGCTCTATTCCAGCGCCTCGTACAGCGGGCGCAGCTCTTCGAGCTTGGTGAGACTGCAGGAGGCGTTCCATGCCATGAAGCCGCCGGTCAGGCCCTCTTCCCGCAGCGCGCGGATCTGGTCGCCGATCTCCTGCACGCCGTATTCGTTATAGGGCGGCTGGATGGCGTTATAGGCCTGGATCCAGGTGCGGTCGACTGCGGGCGTAGGCGTTTCGGCCTGCCGCTTGGCGGCGGATTCGGCCCAGTCGAGCAGCGTCTCATACGGATGCTCCCACGGGCGGTAGGTCCCATTGCGGGCAAAATGGTCGGGGTACGGCATACCGGAGATCACGTCGACGACATTGCTGACGGCTGGCCAGTACTGGCCGTAGGCCGTGACGTAGTTGCGGCTTGTCTCGCCGAAGACGTCCGCGCCGACGTAGACGCCGTATTCGTGCAGGATATCCGTGGCGTACATCAAAAAGCGCTGGATGGCCTGTGCCTTTGTCTCGCCGTATTCGTTGCGGAAGTCGATATCGCCGGAGGCCTCATATTGGTCGGTGTTGTCCGGGAAACGGACATAGTCGAACTGGATCTCGTCGAAGCCCATGGTCTGCACCGCGTCGATGGCCAGCGCGACCTTGTATTCCCATACGTAGCGGCAGAAGGCGCTGGGCCAGTAGCTGGCCGCGACATACAGCGGGTCGCCGGAGCCGTCGGCGATGGCGTATTCGGGATGATCCTGGCAGAAGAAGGAGTCGTTGAAGGTCGTCAGACGGCCGATGGCGTAGAATCCTGCGTCCTTGATTTTCTGAATGACTGCCTGATAATCTGCGACGGAGTTTTGGGCGTACTGATACGCCGTGGGGGAATATTCCTCGTACACAGGCGAATCGTAGCCGATGGACGTGCCATCCATGATGTTGACGACGAAGGCGTTGATCTTCGTGGTCTTCGCATATTCAATGTACTTGTCGATGTCCTTTAAAATCGCGGGGTCGCAGGTGAGGTAGATCGCGTAGCAGGGATTCGGCATTTTGTTATCCGCAAAACTGGCCTTCGTGCGCGGGAAATAGTCAAGGCTTTCCGCGTCGCCGCCGCCCCATTTGTCGCCGCGTCCGGCATGGATGGCGTAGACGCCGAAGCGGTCATAGACGTCGTTGGCCTCCTCCTGCACGGTTGAGACGTACTGGCCGCTGATGTAGCCTGTCTGGCCCTGATAGGAGACCTGATACAGATCGACGACGCCGTCGGTCGTGCCCTCGTAGCTCAGAACCTGCAGCTCCGTTCCCTTTTCGACCAGCGTGCCGAGCTCGAGCGTGTTTTTGTCCAGACGGAGGTTCTGCGGCGTGCGGACATAGACGACCTTCTCTGCGATCACGGCGGAGGGGTCCTGCGTCAGGTTTTCCTCGGAGACATAGCCGCAGTCCAGCGTGGAGAAATAGGTCAGATAGTACTGGACGCCGTCGCGCTCGACAGAGCGGTCGGTCGAATACGTGATCTGCATCCCGCGCGCGACCGTTCCGGCCTCGGAAAGCTCCTCGGTATAATACGGGACCTGCGTCGTGATGGCGCAGATAAAGCCCGACTCATAGCGCGGCGTCTCGTCCTGCGTCGTCTCCGGCGCAGGCGCTTCCTTGGGCGCGGCCCCGGCGATCACGCAGACGAACAGGATCAGCGCGATCATAATCAGGACCGTGATCATCACGCCCCAGGTGTGCTCGCGCAAAAACCGCTTCAGCTGCGCCAGCCTCTTTGCGCGCAGCTTCTGCTTTGCCGTGGCGGGCATTCGCTTTGTTCTGCGTAGTTTCATATACACTCCCAAGCGTCCGCGCAGCGGCGGGCGCTGTTTATCAAGATAAGGGCATTATACTACATTTTGATCAGGATTTCTACCTTTTTTGGAAGATCGTCCCTGATCCAGCCTGGATTTTCCCGCCTATTTTGCGTTTTTCCTCCACTTTGCGAAAAATCTCTTTTTTCTTCGACATGCATATGATAGGATAAGAGGCAAGATATCCTGTTCAAAGTGAGGCCATATTTATGCTTGGAGTTCTTGTCAACGCGCTTGCCATTCTCGCCGGAGGCTCGGTCGGGCTGCTGGCAAAGAAGGGCATCCCGGAGAAAATCACAAACGCGATCATGACCGCGATCGCGCTCTGCGTGATCTATATCGGCGTCAGCGGGATGCTGAAGGGCGAAAATACGCTCGTGCTGATCGTGTCAATGGTGCTCGGCACCGCCGTGGGGACGCTTCTGGATCTCGACGGGCGCATTGAGCGCCTCGGCGGCAGGATCGAGCGCCGCTTCCAGCGCGGCGGGAAGCGGACCCCCATCGCCGAGGGCTTTGTGACGGCGTCGCTCCTGTTCTGCGTGGGCGCGATGGCGATCCTCGGCAGTTTCAACGCCGGTCTGAAGCAGGACTATGAGCTGCTGTTCACAAAATCCCTGCTCGACGGCATTTCGTCTTGTATGCTGTCCGTCTCGCTGGGGCTGGGCGTGCTGTTTTCCTCCGTGCCCGTGTTCGTGTATCAGGGGTTGCTTGCCCTTCTGGCGCACGTGATCGCGCCGCTGCTGTCCGACGCGGCCATCGCGGAAATCACGTGCTGCGGCTCGGTGATGATCCTTGCCATCGGCCTTAATATGCTGCACCTCACGAAGATCAAGACCGCCGACCTCCTGCCCGCCGTGCTGTTCGCGCCGGTACTCACATGGGCGTTCTCCTTCCTGCCGCTGTGACTCCGCAGCGGTCTGGTTCAGAAGCAACTGGCAGCAAAACCGCACGCACCCAAGCCGGACGCTCCTGGCTGCTGCTTCTCTTAAATGAGCTCCCGGCCATACCGGCGGTTCCCACGGTTTCCCTTGCAAACACTGGATTTTGTGTTATGATAAGAAAAAATAACATTGATGAGGTTTTTCTATGATCACCATTTCCAACCTTGCCATGCAGTTTGGCGGCTCTGTGCTGTTCAAGCAGGTCGATCTGCAATTTACGCCCGGCAGCTGCTACGGCATTATCGGCGCCAACGGCGCGGGCAAATCGACGTTTTTGAAGCTCCTGTCTGGCGAACTGGAGCCGACATCCGGCGAAATTTTCATCAAGCCCGGCGCGCGGATGTCCGTTCTGAAGCAGGATCAGAACCAGTATGACGCGTATACCATTCTCGACACCGTCATCATGGGCAACCAGCACCTGTACGACGTGATGAAGGAGAAGGACGCGCTTTATGAAAAGCCGGATTTCTCCGAGGAGGACGGGATGCGTGCGAGCGAGCTTGAGGCGGAGTTTGCCGACATGGACGGCTGGGAGGCCGAGTCCGACGCGTCAAAGCTTTTGCAGGGCCTCGGCATCCCGGTGGAACTCCACTATGATCTCATGGCCAACACCGACCCGCGTCTGAAGGTCAAGGTGCTGCTTGCGCAGGCGCTGTTCGGCAAGCCCGATATCGTCATGCTCGACGAGCCGACGAACAACCTTGATATCGAGGCCATCAACTGGCTCGAGGATTTTATTCTGGATTACGAGGACACCGGCCTTGTCATCGTCGTCAGCCACGACCGGCACTTCCTCAATACTGTCTGCACGCATATCGTCGATATCGACTACGGCAAGATCAAGATGTATGTCGGCAACTATGATTTCTGGTACGAATCCTCCCAGCTCATCCAGCAGCTCATCCGCAACAAGAATAAGCGTGCCGAGGAAAAAATCGCAGAGCTGCAGACCTTCATCGCCCGCTTCGCGGCCAACAAGGCCAAGAGCAAGCAGGCGACCTCCCGCCGCAGGCTGCTCGACAAGATGACCGTCGAGGAAATGCCCGCGTCCTCGCGCCGGTACCCGTTCGTGGGCTTTGAGCGCGAACGCGAGGTCGGCAAGGACATCCTGTTCGTGACGGATGTGTCCAAGACCATCGACGGCGTGAAGCTTCTGGATAAAGTCTCGTTCATTGTCAATAAGAATGATAAGATCGCCTTTGTCGGCGAAAACGAGCTGGCGCAGACGACGCTCTTTAAAATTCTCATGGGCGAGCTGGAGCCGGACGAGGGCAGCGTCAAATGGGGCCAGACCGTCACGACCAGCTATCTGCCGAAGGACAACACTGCCTATTTTGAGGGCTGCTCCGACTCGCTTGTCGACTGGATCCGGCAGTATTCGGCGAAAAAGGACGACGTGTACCTGCGCGGCTTCTTGGGCCGGATGCTGTTTTCCGGCGAAGAGGTCTTCAAGCCCGTGAATGTGCTGTCCGGCGGCGAAAAGGTCCGGTGTATGCTCTCGCGCATGATGCTCTCGGGCGCGAACGTGCTGCTGCTTGACCAGCCGACGAACCATTTGGACATGGAGGCCATTCAGGCCGTCAACAAGGGCCTGTGCGCCTTCCCCGGCAACATTCTCCTTGCCTCGCACGACCACGAACTCCTGCAGACCACCTGCAACCGTGTCATCGAGTTCCAGCCCGACGGCACCATTATTGACCGCCTCTGCTCCTACGACGACTATGTCGCGTGGAAGCTGGCGAAGGAAGCATAATAAAAGAGGTTTTTATGGACATTCCGTATCAGGAGATCAACAGCAAAACCATCGACCGCTGGGTCGAGGAAGGCTGGGAATGGGGGAAGCCTGTTTCCCACGAGGAATATGAAAAGGCAAAGGCCGGTACGTGGGACGTCAAGCTGACGCCGGTCAAATTCGTCCCGCACAGCTGGCTCGGCGAGCTGAAAGGCAAGCGCGTGCTGGGGCTGGCCTCCGGCGGCGGGCAGCAGATGCCCATTTTCGCCGCGCTGGGGGCGCAGTGCACGGTACTGGACTATTCGCAGCGGCAGCTGGATTCCGAGAAACTGGTCGCGGAGCGGGAGGGCTATGACATTACCATCGTCCGCGCCGACATGACCAAGCGCCTTCCGTTTGACGAAAACAGCTTCGATCTGATCTTCCATCCCGTCTCCAACTGCTACGTCTACGCAGTGCTGCCCATCTGGCGCGAATGCGCACGGGTCTTAAAGCCCGGCGGACGGCTGCTGGCCGGGCTTGACAACGGCCTGAACTTCGCCTTCGACGAGGATGAAACGCGGATCATCAACACGCTCCCGTTCAACCCGCTCGAGGATGAGGAGCAGATGCGGCAGCTGGAAAAGGACAAAAGCGGCGTTCAGTTTTCCCACACCGCGCACGAGCAGCTCACGGGCCAGCTCAAGGCGGGATTGCAGCTGCTGGACCTCTACGAGGACACCAACGGCTACGGCAATCTGCACGCGCACAACATCCCCACCTACTGGGCGACGCTTGCAAGAAAGGCATAAAAATGCCCGCCCCTCCTGCCGAAAATGGCAGGAGGGGCGGGCGTTTGCGCGCTCACAGAATGTACGCGGAGATATTTGCACAGATGCGTTTGATGTCAACGCGGGAGCGGAAATCGAATTGCAGCTGGTTGCCATCGCTGAAGACGAGCAGCAGTTCACTATCAACGTCCAGAATGCCTGCCATCTCGATGCCGAAATACTGCACCTTCGAGTACGGATAAGAGAAATACGAAACTTTCTTTCCTGTGACGCCCTGCACGTTTACGATGAACACGCGCTTATTCGTGAACACGACCTGATCACGGATGGTCTGGAAACACTGCACGGCCTCCTCACCGGGAGCGAAGAGATCTGCAACCTCGCGGCGCATCTGCGGCAGGGAAACTTCTTTCAGATTCGGGTAATTTGCGTCCTTGGGGATGGTGCAGGAAATACTGCCTGTAGCCATAACGGAACCTCCTGTATGTTTATTTTATACGGAGCGCCTCAGCATCTGCTGCGCGCAGGCAAGCATCCAGAATACGCTGCCCGCGTAGATCAGAAGTTCCGGCAGCTGTGCACCTGCGAGACTGACTGCGCCGAACAGAACGCCCAGCAGCGAATAAAACGCCAGCCGGCGCCGTGCGCCCCGCTCAAAGCTGAACGCGCCCGCGTGATAGCTTGCCAGCATGAACGCGATCATGGCGAACAGCGAGAAGCAGTAGTCCAGAATCGCAGGATTGATCTCCCAGTGGCGGAAATCGCGGAAGAGCTTCGCAACATAGAACAGCACAACGAAGACGGAAAACGCCGCCGACGGCTTTTTTTTCTTCCACCGCAGCACGGCCCCCGCGCCGAGCGAAAGTCCGGCCAGCAGGCCGAGCAGGCTCACGAGCATCTGCGCAATAGAGCCCCGGAAGCTGAGCACGCAGCCCGCGATCAGCCCCAGCGCACCGAGCAGCGAAAACGTCAGATCCTGCCCGCTGGGCCGGTAGACGGCTTCATAGGCGGACTTCTTTTCCAGACTGACCGCAGCGAGCGCAAAGACGAAGACCATCAGGATGCTGAACGCGATCAGCGGGACGCTGCTGCCGCCGGACAGCTGCGTCATGCGAAAAAAGTAACCGGCGATGGCGGAAAGGATCGCGGCGTAGACGACGCCGATCATGCCGGATTTCTGCTTCATATCTCAAATACCCCCAAGCGAGCTTTATTTCATATAGTATAGCACACACGCGGGGGAAATGACACCCCGCAGACAGGAATTTGCGTTTTTTTCGCGCACAGTGCGCTTTTGCGCAGATCAGGGCGAAAAAAGAAGGAAAAAAACAAGAAATTCCGGGTCAAATACAGAAATACTCCTTGCAATTTCCGCCCGCGGATGCTATAATAAGACCATCTTGATAGTATTTTACTTGAGAGTGGGGAATTGCTCCCCACTCTTTCTTGCTGGTAAGGGGGATTTTTCATGAAGGTAACGGAGCAGGTAGCGCAGTTTGCAGAACCTGTCGTGCAGGCGCACGGCTGTACGCTCTGGGATGTGGAATATGTCCGCGAGGGCGGAGAATGGTTCCTGCGTCTGTACATCGACAAGGACGGCGGCGTGGATATCTCCGACTGCGAGGCCATTTCCCGCGCGCTCGATCCGATCCTCGATGAAAAGGACCCCGTGCCGGACAGCTACAATTTTGAGGTCTGCTCGGCAGGACTCGAACGGCAGCTGAAGCGCCCGTCCGATTTTGCACAGTTTATGGGCAGCTCCGTCTCGGTGAAGCTCTTCAAGCCCATAGGCGGCGCGAAGGAATTCATCGGGAAGCTCGCGGGCTATGCGGACGGCGCCGTGACCATCGACACCGCAGGAACCACATATACATTCCAGAAAAACGAGGTCGCGCAGGTGCGGCTTCACGTCGAGTTTTAAAGGGAGGAATTTAGAAAACTATGAATGCCGAAATTTTTGCAGCGCTTGCGCAGCTTGAAAAAGAACGCGGGATCCCGCAGAGCTACATGGTCGAGAAGATCACGCAGGCTCTCGTCGCTGCATACAAAAAGGACAAGGACGGCTACACCGACAACGTCTTCGTCGAGGTCAAGGACAACGATATGCACATGTACGTGCAGAAGGAGGTCGTCGACGACGTCATCCCCCCCGCCACGGAAATTACGCTCGACGCGGCCCGCAGAATCAGCAAGACCGCGCAGCTGGGCGACCTTGTAAACGTTGACGTGCAGACGAAGGACTTCGGCCGTATCGCCGCGCAGACGGCCAAGCAGGTCATCATCCAGGGCATCCGCGAAGCGGAGCGCGGCATGGTCTTCGACACCTTCTCGTCCAAGGAACATGAGATCCTCACCGGCACGGTGCTGCGCATCGAGCCTGCGACCAACGACATGACCATCCGCATCGGCGGCGGCAACGACAAGACCGACGCCATGCTCTCCGCATCCGAGCAGGTCCGCACGGAGTATTACCACGAGGGCGACCTCATCCGCGTCTATGTCGTGGAGGTCCGCCGCTCGACCAAAGGCCCGCAGGTCATCGTCTCCCGGACGCACCCCGGCCTTGTCAAGCGCCTGTTTGAGCTTGAGGTTCCGGAGATCGCCTCCGGCCTCGTCGAGATCAAGTCCATCGCCCGCGAGGCAGGCTCCCGCACGAAGCTGGCCGTCTACGCCTCGCAGGACGGCATCGATCCGGTCGGCGCCTGCGTCGGCACGCGCGGCGCAAGAGTCGGTGCGGTCGTGAACGAGCTGCACGGCGAAAAGATGGACATCATCGTCTGGTCGGAGGACCCGGCGAAGTTCGTCGCCGCGGCGCTTTCCCCGGCGGATGTCAAATCCGTGACGCTCCTGCCCGGCAGCGCGAAGGCCTGCCGCGTGATCGTCCCGGACGATCAGCTGTCGCTCGCCATCGGCAAGGAGGGCCAGAACGCCCGTCTCGCCGCCCGTCTGACCGGCTACAAGATCGACATCAAGCCCGCCTCGCAGGAGCAGGAGCTCGAAGCGATCGACGCGCAGCCGGACGAAGCGCCGGAAGATGCCGAGCCGCAGGCGTAAGCCTGCTTCTGAAAAGGAGGCGCGCATATGCAGAAAAAAATTCCCATGCGCCAATGCGTTGGCTGCCGGGAAATGAAGGCGAAAAAAGAACTGGTCCGCGTGGTCAGAAGCCCGGAGGGGGAAATTTCCCTCGATTTCCGGGGCAAGGCGCCCGGCCGCGGCGCATATGTCTGCCCGCAGGCCGAATGCCTCAGGCGGGCGATCAAGTCCAGGGCGCTCGAGCGGGGGCTTGACTGCCAGATCCCGCAGGAGATCTACGATCAGCTCCTTTTGAGAATGGAGGCGGGCGATCATGACTGACCAGCAGCAGAAGGCGCTGCGCCTGCTGGGCCTTGCCCGCCGCGCACGGCTTCTGGAGATCGGCGAGGAGCCGGTCGGCATCGTCTGCCGCAGCGGCAAGGCGAAGCTTCTATTGGTAGCAAAGGACGCCGGCGACCATACCTTCCGCCGGGCACGCTCCTTTGTTTCGGGCAGCAAATGCCCGTATATCTGCGCGCCGTACACCAAAGACGAGCTGGGGAACGGACTGGGCTGCAATGCCTGCGCGCTGTGCGCGTTTACCGATCCCGCGTTTGCAAAATCGTTTCTTGAGGCACTGGGCGATCCGGGACATGATGAGATCCTGACCCAGCTGACCGTGCAGACGCAGCGCGTCCTGAAGCGCCGGCAGGAGGCGCAGGCGCACAGAAAGAATGTCAAAACAGGGAAGAAATAACTGGAGGTGGCTGTATTGAGTATTGAAGTGAAACAGAAGATCAAGGATGTCGCGGACGATTTTGCGATGCCGGCCAAGAAGCTGATCGAGATCGTCGGGAAGTTCTATGAAAAGCCGAAAAGCAGCTCCCAGAATTTGACGGAAGACCAGCTGAACGTGATTTTTGACTATATCACGCAGCAGAACCAGATCGATTCGATTGAGCAGGTCTTTGCCGCAGCTGCGCAGAAGAAGGAAGCGCCCGCTCCCGCGCCCGCACAGCAGGCAAAGCCCGCCGCACCCGCGCAGACCGCGCAGGCCGGGAACCAGCCGCGTCCGCAGGGCGGTCAGAGCCAGCCGCGCCCGCAGCAGCAGGGGAATGCGCCGCGTCCGCAGCAGAACGGCCAGCGCCCGGCGCAGCCGCAGGGTAGCCAGAATCCGCAGCGCCCGCAGCAGCAAAGCGCCCAGCCGGCCGCCAAACAGCCGCAGCCTGAGCGTAAGCGCGAGCGCCGCGTCATCGACACCAGCGCCGTCACGGTCAATGCCGACCGCTATGACGACCGCGTCGATTCGCTTGTCTCCGACCGCGTGCAGAATTATTCCAGCGGCAAGCAGAAGATCGGCAGCAAGAACAAAAAGCAGCAGCAGGCCAAGCGCTTCGGCACAAAGTCCCGCTCCGAGGAGCAGGAGAAAATGCGCCGCCTCCAGCTTGAAATTGCCAAGAAGGCGCAGCTGGTCGTCAAGATCCCCGACGAGATCACCGTCGGCGAGCTGGCCTCCCGCATGAAAAAGACGGTGGCCGAGGTCATCAAGTGCCTGCTGAAAAACGGCGTCATGGCCACGGTCAACCAGACCATCGACTTTGACACGGCGGAGTTCGTCGCCACCGAGCTTGGCTGCAAGGTCGAGCACGAGGTCATCGTCACCATTGAAGAGCGTCTGTTCGACGACCATCAGGACACCGCAGACGAGCTTGTTACCCGTCCGCCGGTCGTGGTCGTCATGGGCCACGTCGACCACGGCAAGACGAGCCTGCTCGACTATATCCGCCACGCGAAGGTCGCAGCCGGAGAGGCTGGCGGCATCACGCAGCACATCGGCGCGTATACCGTTGAAATCAATGGCCAGCCCATCACCTTCCTCGACACGCCGGGCCACGCGGCCTTTACCGAGATGCGTGCGCGCGGCGCGATGTGCACCGATATCGCCATTCTTGTCGTCGCCGCTGACGACGGCATCATGCCGCAGACCATCGAGGCCATCAACCACGCCAAGGCGGCCAAAATTCCCATCATTGTAGCTGTCAATAAGATGGATAAGCACGGTGCAAACCCCGACCGCATCCTGACCCAGCTGACCGAGCACGGTCTGACCCCGGCAGAATGGGGCGGCGAAACAGAGGTCTGCAAGATCTCCGCCAAGACGGGCGCAGGCATCGACGAACTGCTTGAGACGGTCATTCTGACTGCTGAGATGGAAGAACTCAAGGCCAACCCGAACCGTGCGGGCAAGGGCTGCGTTCTTGAAGCGCGTCTGGACAAGAACCGCGGCCCGATCGCAACGCTGCTTGTCCAGAACGGCACGCTGCGTCAGTCCGACCTCATCATCGCGGGCACGGCTGTGGGCCGCGTGCGCGTCATGACGAACGACAAGGGCGCGCAGGTCAAGGAGGCAGGCCCGTCCGTTCCGGTCGAGATCACCGGTCTTGCTGAGGTCCCGTCTCCCGGCGACGAATTCAGCGTCGTCTCCGACGAGCGTATGGCGCGTCAGCTGGTCGAGCAGCGCAAGCAGAAGATCAAGGACGACGCCAACAAGCTCAACCAGAAGGTCACGCTCGAAAGCCTCTTCTCCAAGCTGCAGGAGGGCGAAATGAAGGAGCTGAACCTCATCGTCAAGGCAGACGTGCAGGGTTCTGCCGAGGCCGTCAAGGCTTCGCTCGAAAAGCTGTCGAACGACGAGGTGCGCGTGCGCGTCATCCACGCGGGTGTCGGCGCGATCAACGAGTCCGATATTTTGCTGGCCTCCACGTCCAACGCCATCGTCATCGGCTTCAACGTCCGCCCGAACGAGCTGGCACAGGCCGCCGCGAAGCGTGACAAGGTCGATATGCGGATGTACCGCGTCATTTATGATGCCATCAACGAGATCACCGACGCCATGAAGGGTATGCTTGCGCCCAAGTTCCGCGAGGCCATCATCGGCCACGCCGAGGTTCGTCAGACCTATAAGGTCTCCGCCATCGGCACCATCGCGGGCTGCTACGTCAAGGACGGCAAGATCACGCGCGACGCGTCTGTCCGCGTCCTGCGCGACAATATCGTCATCCATGAGGGCAAGCTTGGCTCCCTGCAGCGCTTCAAGGACGCGGTCAAGGAGGTCGCGGCCGGTTACGAATGCGGTATGTCGATCGAGAAGTTCAACGACATTAAGGAAGGCGACATTTTTGAATGCTTCGTTATGGAGCAGATCAAGGAGTAAGGACGGTATGGTCAGCGCCGGAAAATCGGCGCTGGCCAACCTGATTGTTTACAAGGAGGTACTATGGCTTCCAACCGAATTGGCCGGATCAACGAGGAGATCCAGCGGGAGCTGGCGGAGCTGATCCGCTCACTGAAGGACCCGCGGGTGCAGACCATGATCTCCATCACGCGCGTGGACACCACGCCCGATCTGCGCTACAGTAAAATTTATGTGAGCGTGCTGGAAGAGGCCCGGTCGCAGGACGCGCTGCGCGGCCTGAAGTCCGCGGGCGGCTGGCTGCGGCGCGAACTCGGCAGCCTGTTACAGCTGCGCTATACGCCGGAACTCGTCTTCACGCTCGACGATTCTCTCAAATACGGCGCGCACATGTTCGATCTTCTCGAGAAGCTCGAACGGCAGGAGGCTGCGCGGGAGGCGGAGAAGGCCAATGACGAGGGCTGAGTTCTGCGCGTTTGCGCGCGCACATGACAACTTTGTCATCCTGACCCACCGCCGCCCGGACGGCGACACCATCGGCAGCGCAGGCGCGCTGTGCCTCGGCCTGCGGCAGCTGGGCAAGACGGCGTTTGTCCTGACGAACGAGCAGTTCACGCCCCGCTTCGATCCGTTCCTGGACGGGCTTGTCTGCGAGGCGCTGCCCGCAGGCGCGACCGTCATTTCGGCGGATATCGCGTCCGAGGGCCTTTTGTCCTTCGATGCGGTGCGTATGGGCCTCACGCCCGTCTGCGCGGTCGACCATCACGGCAGCAATTCCCTTGCTTGCCCGAAGCTCGTCGAGGCGGACAAGGCCGCCTGCGGCGAGATCATCCACGCGATCCTGCTGGAGCTTGGCGTGACCGTTACAAAGCGGATCGCGGAGTGTCTGTATGTGGCGATCTCGACGGATACGGGCTGTTTCAAGTTTTCCAACACTACGTCCAATACCCACCGCACGGCCGCTGCGCTGATCGAGGCGGGCGCGGACGTGTATCCCATCAACAAGCTCTTTTTCGATACCAAGAGCTTTTCCCGCCTCCGGATGGAGGCAAAGCTGACGGAGACGATGGAGTTTTACGCAGACGGAACGGTCGGCGTGTGCGTCATGCCCAAGCGTCTGCTTGCGGAATTCTCCGCCACGGAGGACGATCTGGACTCGATCTCCGGCTTTGCCCGCAGCATTGAGGGCGTGCGGATCGGCGTCATGATCCGCGAGGTCGAGGACGGCCTCGGCAAGATCAGCCTGCGCACCGAAGCGCCGTATGACGCGGCGAAGATCTGCGGTCTGCTCGGCGGCGGCGGCCATGCCGCTGCGGCGGGAGCCAGCGTCCCCGGCGGCGTCGAGGGCGCGAAAGCAGCCATTTTGCAGGCGCTGCGCGACAGCGGCGTGAAGCTTTGAGGAGAACCTATGGCAAACGGAATCCTTGTGATCGACAAGAGCGCCGGTTGGACGAGTCAGGATGTGGCGGCCAAGCTGCGCGGCGTATTTCATGAACGCCGCGTCGGCCACGGCGGCACGCTCGACCCGATGGCAACCGGCGTTCTGCCCATTTTTATCGGCCGCGCGACAAGAGCGGCAGAATTTCTGGAATCAGCGGAAAAGGAATACATCGCGGGCCTTTGCCTCGGCGTTGTGACCGACACGCAGGATACGAGCGGGAATATTCTCGAAACGCATCCCGTGACCGTCACGCGGGAGGATGTGCAGGCCGCGCTCCAGCGCTTCCTCGGCCCGATCGAGCAGATCCCGCCCATGTATTCCGCCATTAAAATCGGCGGCCAGAAGCTCTATGAGCTGGCCCGCAGGGGCAAAGAGGTCGAGCGGAAGCCCCGCAGCATCACCATCCACGAGCTGGAGCTGCTGGAAGGGGAGGGGACGGAGTATGTTCTTCGCGTCCGCTGCTCCAAGGGGACGTATGTCCGCACGCTCTGCCACGATCTGGGCAGCGCGCTTGGCTGCGGCGGCTGTATGTCGTCCCTGCGCCGGACACGGGCCGGAAGCTTTACGCTTTCGCAGGCCGTTACCATGCAGCAGGTGCTGGATTTTGCGGCAGAACACGATCCGCAGGAACTTCTCATGCCCGTCGACGCGGTTTTTTCGGTACATCCGCCGCTCATCGTCACACTGGGACAGGCTGCAAAGCTCAAAAACGGCGCACAGGTCAGGGACTGGCAGTTCCGGTCCGGAACCTATCGCGTCTACGCCGAGGACGGCGAGTTTCTGCTGCTTGGCCGCGTGGAAAACGGGCTGCTTACCACCATCAAGAGCTTTTTCGAGGTGAACACACTTGCAACATGACCGCGTTCTGGCCCTCGGCTTTTTTGACGGCATCCACCTGGGCCATGCCGCGCTTCTGAATAAAACGTGCGAGCGTGCGCGGGAGCTTAGCCTTACCCCGGCGGCCATGAGCTTTGACACGCACCCGGATACGCTCGTGTTTGGAACGGCCGTGCCGCTTCTCAATACCATGGCCGAGCGTGAGCTTCTCATGCGCAGGCTCTGCGGCATTGAAGAGGTCGTTTTCGCGCACTTTGACGAGGCGATGATGCATATGCCGTGGGAGGTCTTCATCGAGGACTATCTCGTCCGGCAGCTGCGCGCCCGCCATGTGGTCTGCGGGCACGATTTCCATTTCGGCGACCGGGGACAGGGGAATCCCGACCGGCTGCGCGAAAAATGCCGCGCGCTCGGCGTCGGCTGCGACGTGATCCCGGAAATTCAGCTGGACGGGCAGTGCGTCAGCTCAACGGCCATCCGCGCGCTTCTGCGTTCCGGCGATTGTAAAAGCGCCGCGCGTCTGCTCGGCCACGGCCAGCTTGTGACCGGCACTGTGCAGAAGGGCGCGGGCAGGGGAGCCGGGCTTGGCTTCCCAACGGCGAATCTGCCGTTTTCCCCGGACGTGCTCGTCCCCGCCTTCGGCGTCTACCGCGCGGAGGCGGAGCTTGACGGCAGGCGCTATCCCGCCTGCGTCAACATCGGCGTCCATCCGACGCTCGGCGCGCTGTCTGCGCCGGTGCTGGAGGCCAATCTGATCGGCTTCTCCGGCAATCTATATGGAAAGGAACTTGCAATCTGGCTGGAGGAGCATCTGCGCGGCGAAATACGCTTTGAGAGCATCGAGGCGCTCCGCGCCCGCGTGCTGTACGACCGGCAGCTGGTCGCAGACTTTTATCAGATATGAACTTTGAACGCATCGGCGCTTCCCACCCGCTGTTTGAAGCGTCGTTTACCCTTTATGAAGCCAGCTTCCCGCCCAACGAGCGGCGCACGCGGGAAGACCATCTGCGCGCCTTGCAGGACGAGGACTTTTTCCCGCTCGGCGCAGTCGAGGACGGAAAGATGCTGGCGGATGTGTTTTTATGGGAGACAGAGGACTTCTGCTATCTTGAGCATTTTGCCGTCCAGCCCGACCTGCGCGGTCATGGGACTGGCAGCACGATTCTCCGGCAGCTGCTGACGCAGGACAAGCCTTTGATTCTGGAGATCGAACCGCCGGACGATGAGATTACCTGCCGCCGCAAGCATTTTTACGAGCGAAACGGCCTGTGTGCGCAGCCGTATGGCCATGTGCAGCTTCCGTTTCAGGGCGGCGGTCCCATTGTTCCGCTTGTCATCATGTCAAACCGGAATCTAAGCGCGCAGCAGTGCCGCGCATTTCAACAATATCTGCTGAACCGTGTCGTCCGGTACACGCAGTACCGGAAAACGCTTGACATGGCTGATATAATTGACATATAATACACATCGTATGATTGCCGGAGGGAGGTGCGTTCCATGGCGGAGGGCGTGAAGATCGCCGCGCGGAACCAGAAAGCGTTCCATGAATATTTCATCGATGAAAAATTCGAGGCCGGCATCGAACTCACCGGGACCGAGGTCAAATCCATCCGCCTCGGCACGCTCAGCCTGAAGGAAGCTTGGTGTCAGATCAAGGATGGCCAGCTTTTCATCCGGCAGATGCACATCGCGCCCTATGAGCAGGGCAATATCTTCAACAAGGACCCGCTTCGCCCGCGCAGGCTGCTCATGCACAAGCGTGAGATCATGCGGCTGTACGGCAAGGTGAAGCAGGACGGATATGCGCTGATCCCGCTGAGCGTTTATTTCCGCGGCAGTCTCGTCAAGGTCGAGGTTGCGCTTGCAAGGGGCAAAAAGCTCTACGACAAGCGTGACGACGCCGCAAAGAAGGACGCCAAGCGCCAGATCGACCGCGCAATGAAAGGACGGTAATCCCATGGAAAATCCCATTATGACCCTCACAATGGCAGACGGCGGCAAGATCGTCTGCGAGCTCTACCCCGACAAAGCGCCGCAGAGCGTCCGCAACATGATCTCCCTTGCCAACAAGGGCTTTTACGACGGCCTGATCTTCCACCGCGTTATTTCCGGCTTCATGATCCAGGGCGGCTGCCCCAAGGGCACCGGCACCGGCGGCCCCGGCTACTGCATCAAGGGCGAGTTCAAGCTCAACGGTGTGAAGAACAATCTCAGCCACAAGCGCGGCGTTCTGTCCATGGCCCGCGCGCAGGCGGCCAACTCCGCGGGCAGCCAGTTCTTCATCATGCATGAGGACGGCGAATTTCTGGACGGCCAGTATGCCGCGTTCGGCAAGGTGCTCGAGGGCATGGATGTCGTCGACAAGATCGCCACTGTGAAGACCGACGGGAACGACCGCCCGCTCACCGAGCAGAAGATCGCCTCCATCCGCGTCGACACCAAGGGCGAGGAATACTCCGAGCCCGACAAACTCCGCGACCCCTACGGACGCGGATGACCGCAGCCGTCATTACCGGCGCGTCCGCCGGACTCGGCGCGGAGTTCACGCGTCAGCTTGTGCGGGAATTCCCGGAGATCGAGGAATTCTGGCTCATCGCCCGCCGCGTGGGCAAGCTCGAAGAGCTGGCGCAGCAGTTCCCGGAAAAGAAGTTCGTCTGCATGGGCCTGAACCTGCTCGACCCCAAAAGCTTCCGCTATCTCGGCGAAAAGCTGGCCGAGCAGAAGGCCGATGTGCGCGTGCTCGTCAATAACGCGGGCTGCGGCACGACGGGCAATATCGGCTCAAGCGCGTCGCCGGCAGACGTCATGCGCGTGGTCGACCTCAATGTCCGCGCGCTCACCATGGTCACGCAGACTGTCGTGCCGTTTATGACGCGCGGCGCGAAGATCATCAACGTCTCGTCCATCGCGGCCTTCTGCCCCACGCCCCGCATGACGGTCTACAGCGCCTCCAAGGCGTATGTCTCCGCCTTTACCGGCGGCATCGCCGACGAGCTGCGCCCCAAGGGCATTTCCGTTACGGCTGTCTGCCCCGGCCCGATGAAGACCGAGTTCTTCGACGCTGCGGGCGACCATGACCTGTTCGGCAATATCCCGTGGTGTGACCCGGTAAAGGTCGTCGCCGGGACGATCCGGGCAGCAAAAAAGGGCCGGACGTTCTACACGCCGACGGCATTTAATAAATTCTATCGCTTCGTGGCAAAACTCCTGCCCATGAAGTGGATGATAAAAGCAACGAGAGTCTAATTTAGAGTTTTCCAGCGATCCGCAGCGGTTTTCCGCTGCCATATGGGGCTGCACTGGTTTCGACGGGGGCAGTGAGGCTGGATAAGCGGGCGGAGGCGCCTGGCCTCCATAAAACGGGCAATTTTTCTAAATTAACTGACAACACTTACGTTGCTCAGGCTGCCTAATTAGGCAGCCCGTCCTCCCCGGAAGGGCCACGAGCCGGGCTTGGGCGTGATCTAGTGGCGTCCGTGAACGCAGTAAGCTTTGCCTGCGTCATGCATCATGAAGCTACCAAGGCGCGGAGAGTGTCTGCTCCCGCCGCGCCGAGGGAATGTAAATAACAGACTGCGCCCGGAGAAAGTCCAGTCAAGTTGCTTTCGGACAGGGGTTCGATTCCCCTCAGCTCCACCAATTTAATCACAGGTCGAACCCCTGAGGTGACGATAGTCGTCTTGCCTTATGGTTTCGTACTTGCGACCCAGATTAAGGACAGGCTTTGAGCCTGTCCTTTTTCTTTTGGTAGTCGGTAGTCCGTTTTAACGAATTTTCCTTATATATACACGTAATGCGAGGGAGCGACGAGATTGCGCTTTGAGTCCCTTTACTTTTTGGAAAAATCTTCTTAGTTTTTACGAACTACCAGTACTACCAGATAGCCAAAGGCCTTGTAAATCAAGGACTTTCTTCGGTAGCAGGCTCAGTAGCAGAGGGCTCGGGCTCGACTACCTCGACTGCTACGGAGACCCGCAAGAGCTGTCCTTCGGGGACGAAGGCCTTGATTTGCTTTACAAAGCTCGCCGCGTTGAAGGCTCCGGAGAAGCAGAACGAGAAGTTCTCCAAAGTTATTTTTTTTGTCGGCGCCTTTGCGCTGATACCGTAGTCCTCGCGGAATCTCTCGAGGTCATCCTTCGTAGGTTGAAAACCTCGCTTGAAGGAAAAGCCTCTCTTGCTCAGGTAAACGCCGACCGCACCGGCGTTCGCGCCCATAAGCTCGGCAAGTGCCGAAGGCCCGACGCGGTACTTGTCGATAATGTTCTGCACGTAGCTCTTCTGCAAGCCCTCAGGAAGGGCTTTGAACTCTGCGTAGGTGATACGCTTTTTCAGGTTGAGCGTGTAGGTAGGACCGCTCATTTCTCTCATCTCCTTTGCCGTGTATTGCGGTAGGCGGCAACCGCTATGCCGAGGGCGCTTCTTAGCGCTCCGGGCTGTTATCGCCTTTTCTCGTACATCTTCTTTGAAGAGGTACTCTTCGTCTCTCATATAAACCTCCCCGGGCAAGCCCCAGACCTCCCATATCGCGTTTTAGCTCAGGGGCCCTTAGATTTACCCTCTGAAAACTTTGAACGCGGTACGGGCCATTCTGGAGTCCTTTTAGTCAGCCCTCTCCATAGCGACCTCGCAGATACCGCAAATGAGGCTGAGGTCGGCGGTCGTCTTAACTTCCTGCCCGCAGACCGGGCAAACGTAGCGGTGAGGCTTTTCGCGTTCGGCCTTTGCTTTCTCTTCAGGCATAACGCGGGCGAACGGGACCTCAAGTACAAAGCCGTTATCCTCGAGGGTCTTCTTGAAGGCCTCAGTCGGATTTGTGTGGGAGAAGCCCACAGTACGGTCGTACCCGATTTCAAGGTCTCTCGCCTCAGCCTCGGCCTTAAAGGTCTTGTTGTGGTAGCGGCCCTTCTGGCAAGTGTCCTGAATCTCATTCACGAGGCAGTAAAGATGGACCATCTCGTGGCACATCGTCGCGGCCGTGTTAGCGGACGGGCGATTGAGGAACTCGGCGCCGATGTTGATTTCATACTGGCCGTCGTTCTCGCTCTTCCAAATCTTCTTAGTAGAGCAGTGGCCGTAAGCCTTAGGGGTGGACTGAACGGTGATGACCGGTTTCGGCAGCGCGTTGTCGAAGTAAACGCGATTCAGAATGTCGAACAAGCTCTCGAGCTTAGTCACGACGTCCGACATTTTCATAGGCTCATCGTGATTGACCTCGGGCTCGTTGACCTCGGCTTCAACGGTCTCAGACTCTTCGTAGAGTTTCCAGCGACGGTCATAGCTTGCAGCTGCCATGATACTCGGCTCAGCGTTAGGCTCGTCCACGGGGACGGAGTGAATCTTGCGATTCTCCTCGTCAATGCTCACGACCAGACGGACCTCGTTGGTCTCCTTGTTGATAATCTTCTTGTTAGCGATAATGCTCATGTCTTTCATTATGTTTGCCTCCTTTGTAATTCCCAATGTTTTCCAACTGACAATTATATTTTACCGTGTTCAGTAGAAAAAGGGAGCGCGCAAAACTGCCGGGATTCTGCGAACTTTTCGTTGCAGTTCTACCGCTTTTGGTAAGAAGCTGCCTCCACGGTGTTCTTGAGCAGCATGGCGACGGTCATCGGGCCCACGCCGCCGGGTACCGGAGTAATCGCTGACGCCTTTGCCGCGACCTCCTCAAAAGCAACGTCTCCACAGAGCTTACCGTTCTCGTCCCGGTTAATTCCGACATCGATAATGACCGCCCCCGGCTTAACCATGTCTGCGGTAATAAAGCGGGGCTTACCGACTGCCGAGATAAGTACATCGGCCTGACGAGTATAGCTCGCGAGGTCCTTCGTCTTAGAGTGGCATACGGTAACGGTGGCGTTCGCATGCAGAAGCATAAGGGCAAGTGGCTTGCCTACGATATTGCTGCGTCCGATAATGACGCAGTGCTTCCCGCTTACGTCTCCCAGCAAATGGAGGATTCCGGCCGGAGTGCAGGGCCTGAGGCCAGCCTCTCCGGTCAAGAGCTTTCCAATATTATAGGGGTGGAAGCAATCCACGTCTTTCTCCGGCGGTATTGCGCCGAGTACCTTCTTCTCGTCAATGTGTTCCGGGAGAGGAAGCTGAACGAGAATACCGTCCGCCCACGCGCTGAGCTCTGCGATAGACGCGATGACCTCTTTGGTCGACGCCGTAGCCGGCAACCTGCGAGAGCAAGACCGAATACCGACCTCGGCGCAAGCGCGTTCCTTGTTGCGGACATAAACCGAGGAAGCGGGGTCGTCGCCGACCATAATAACGGCGAGCTTTGCGTCAGAGCCTTGCAAAGAAGCCTTCACCTGAGCGGCGATAGCTTTTCCGTCAATAATCATTCACTTTCCTCCTCAAAAACATCAAGAGGAATGGCGATTTCATCCTCTTCGGTATCATCTACCGCAGCATAGCCAATGCCGTCACATGCGGTAACTAACTGAGCGCAGTCTAAATCTTCACCGACCGCCTCGATAAAGCTGTCTCGGTCGATTTCAGTAACCTTAAAATATCGAGCCATTATTCTTCCTCCTTATCCGGTTTTGTCAGGTCCTCAGGCTGGCAGTCGAGAGCCTGCGCGAGCTTGAGCGCCGTTTTGAGTGTGATATTCTCAGGCTTGATGATACCGACCTCAATATCACGGATTTTCTGGTAGCGGATTCCGCTGACTTTTGCCAGCTCGGTGCGGCTGTAGCCTTTCGCAAGCCGCAAATCTTTAAGTCCCAAAGTGTCATTCTCCTTTCACCGCGGGGCACAAGGCCCCGCGGATTCATAGATTGATGATTAGATATAGAAGCCGAAGCAAACGCCGCTGGCGCCGTTGGCGTAGTTAAGGTTCGCGCTGCCGTCGCTGCTCACATTGCAGAAGTTGCCGGAGTTGCTCCCATAAGGAGAACGCTCCCACCACCAGCCCGCATCTCCGTCTTCGTCGACCTTGATACGGTTGCGGCGGTCCTTGAAGTACTCGAACTGGAAGCCGCGGTCAGGGTCGTTCTCGGTCCAGTCATGGTCGCCAAAGACCTCCATCTCAGAGAAGAGCCAGAGCTTGTCTTCCTCTTCGCCGAACTTGCGGGGCTTGATAGCCGCGACGAGCTCGTCAGGAAGCAGCGCGATAATTTCCTCGTTGAGGTAGCGACGCATATCGCAGGCAAGCCAGCCTCCTTTGTTGGTCCAGTCCTCATTCATGCAGTGGTAGCCGAGCAGATTCTTCAGCCCGATAACGCCGTCGTCCATGACGACGAACACGACCTCGCGGCCGTCCTTGAGAGTCTCGACGATTTCATCGCCGACCTTGAGCGTACCCGGATTCGCCCAGTTAAAGGCGCGGGTCTCTTTCGTTGTGATAGTTGCCATAATAAAACCTCCTGAAAAATATATTTGCTTATAAGAGCGTTCTGCCCTTGAAAAGCCTTCTGATAGTCCATACATCGGAGCAGTACATCGGCGTAAACCAGTAGTTCTCCAATGAGTCGTCCGAGCGCATGGGCTCGGTAAGCGAGTTACCTACCTTGATATAACCGGCGACGCCGAGAAGCGAGAGCTGGATATAACACATATAGGCCACGGTGTAATCAACGTCCTGCGCGGTCACGAGAATATGATTCTGCCAGTTCAGACCCGCCTTGCTTATCTGCTTAGCTGCGGCATGAACGCCGGCAATCAGAGTAGCTCCGGCACCGCAAGCACAGTCGTTAATTGAGATATAACCTTTTGCCTCGATAGTCGGCAGCACGTTGTCGCAAGTTATTTCCGCCATCATTCGGCAAACATCGTAGGGCGTAAAGAACTGCCCGCCGGAGTCATTGCCGAGGTTAAGTGCCATGAAGATACTTCCGAGGAAGTCCTGCTCCGGATTCTTCTCGAGAGCAAGGACCACTTCCGCAGCGAGCTGCGGAAAAATTTCTTGCTCCTTCTTGTTGTACTTCTGAGTCCGCTTGAGGTAGAGCTCTTCACGCTTTTCAAAGTGAGACTTGTCGACTGCGTTCGAGATAGCGCAAGCGTACATCGTAACGAAGTCCTGCCAGACCTCCCACGGAGTCCAGCGGTATGTAAGCTCTCGGAAGAGCTTTACAAAAGGTTGGTCGTCGGTCTTCCCGACTCTTTTTGCCATTGATTTACCTCCTTTAATAAAGTAGTGTGCTAAAGCAATCAGCCCGAAAGAAACGCCCTTGCGGGCGAATCTTTCTTACGCTGTTGCGTCCTTATTCATTTGATAGTAATACCCGTGCCCAGTCTTTTCGTCATCAAAGGTGAACTCACAAATCTCATTGTAGCAAGCTCCATCAAAGCCGCGGACGAATGTTTGGCAATCATAGGGCAGGTCCCGACAAACCTCAGCCTCACATGGTGCAGACTCTGCAGGCTCTATGTAACGGTAATTGCCAGCGTAGCAGACTTTCTTGCCGTTAATAACAGCATAGTGGTGATTGCTGGGCTGAATGGGATTTACGAATTGCTCAAGCTCAAGGCCAAAATCAATACCTTTCTTTTTGCACGCAAATCGAATTTCTGCAAAAAACTTAGCCGGAGTTACGTTGTTCCGAGTAATTTCAATTTCATAAGTCATTTTATTTTGCCTCCCTGCTTTAGGTGTTACGCACCTTACATTTATTATTATGCCGCGTTTTACTGATTTCGGGAGCGCGCAAAACAGCCGGGATTTTGCGAACTTTCCATTGCGGTTTTACCGCTTTCAGTCAACCGCGTCTACCTCGCCGGCTCTCATAGCAGCCAGAATCGCGTTGAGCTCGTTTGCGAGGAAACGGTGGCACATACGCAGCTTCATGTCGAGCTCCTTCTTCGTGTATTTGCGGTCGACCGCTTTAAGGTAGTCGTACCACGGAGAAAAGTCCGGGTCGAAGAGCAGGCAATGCGTCTCATCATAGCAAAGCTCGAATACCTTCTTTACCTCAAAGCATTTGCTGAAATGTTCTGCCGACCGGCGAACGGTCCAGTTTGTAGCCTTTACGGCGTCCGCGCACCGCTGTAAGGCGGAGTAGCTGTAGCAAGCGCATTGGAAATTCATAGAATCGTTACCTCCTTAGGGTTTACTTTTTCGCCTGAACGCGATATAATATATGAACACTCTTAAGCTCAGCCGGTCTTGTGACCGGCCAAGCTCTCGAGTGGACGAGGTTAGTCGTCAGTTACGTATTCAAGGTACTCGGTGTCGGTTGCGAAGAGCATGTACTCTCCGTTTACCAAGCCCATGAATCCGTAGTCGGTATAGTAGCCGTCCATGATTAACCTCCTTTCTGAGCTCTCGTTGCTGGAACAACGGGGGCTCTTTTCTTTGTCAAGGCTTTCCCCTTGACAATTATTATTTTACCGTGTTCAGTAGAAAAAGGGAGCGCGCAAAACTGCCGGGATTCTGCGAACTTTTCGTTGCAGTTCTACCGCAAATAGTAAAAGGCCGGAGCCGTCCCACGAAGGAACGACTCCGGCCTTATCTCTTAGGTGAGCTGATTTACTTTTTTCTGTACGGCGGCGTAGTCATACCCCGCAGCTTCAAGCCGCTTCTTACGCTCTGCGCCGTTGCCCCACTTGCCTTGCAGGACTTCTCTGGCAAGCTCGTCGACCGACTTGCCCATACCCTCCTCAGTGGTAAGGAACGCCGAAAAGCCTGCGGCTTGCAGCTTCTTCAACGCGGCCTCCGCGTTCGCTTTGACCTTGAAGGCCCCGACCTGAATCTTGTAGAGGTCTCCGGCCTTCACCATGTAGGTATCAAAGCCTTTCGCCTTGACCTTAGCCAGCATGGCATCTGCGTTTGCCTTAGACTTAAAAGCACCTGTCTGGACGCGATACAAGCCCCCAGACGGCTTTTTAGGCTCGGGCTTGATATTTGTACTCCCGAGGCGTTTGTTGACCTCAGAGGCAATCTGGGCGTGCCGTTCATAGAGATATGTACCGGGGCAGCTCTTATTCGCAAACCACCGGTGCACGGTCATGTTCTGCTTGTCCGGCTGACCGATAAGAGACTTGTCGGCCTTCCACTTGAGTTCCTTGATACCGTTGCGCTTGCAAATATCGACGAGCAGGTCGATGAGCGCGGCGTAAGCCTTAGCCGTTACAGCGTAAGGCTCTTTGGTGTCGCTGGCGACCTCAATCGTGATTGCGCGGTTATCGTTCGCCGCGTTCGAGGAGCACCACGAGCGGTCTTTCTCCTCGACATACATACCGATACGGCCGTCATACCCGATACCGTAGTTGCTGGACGCCTGTCGGGAAGTAGGCGCAAACACATTGCCAAGGGTCTCGACCGAGCATTGACCGACCACGCAATGGATAGTTACGGTATCGATTTTGTGGTTGCGAGGGCTCGACTTATTCGGCGAGATTTTCGTATAGTTTACGAGCGGGCTGTTACTCATTTTCGGTACCTCCTTCTGTCTTAGCATTCAGGATAGCCACGAACTTAGTAAAGGCCTCCTTGATGTACTTGCAGGCCACGAGCAGCACGGCGCCGATGATAATAAGGTCAGCGAAGAGGTCAGAATACTCCTCGGGAATCGCCCAGCCGACTTGATTTGCAAACAGGGGCAGAGTCGTGATTGCGGTGCAGAGCAGCGTCAGCCCGACCACGAAAGTCAGAATCTTAAGGCCACTCGCAATGAGCTTGTCCTTGTCAAAGGCCTCATGCAGAATCTTGATGTTGTACCAGAGCGAAAAGGCGACATTCGCAAGGTACGCGGCGAGGAAGATAAGCATGGCCCAGCCGATGTTGATAAGGTTTTGCAGTACGCTTTCTAACATGTTTTTAGTCCTCCTTTGAATCATTGTATATATCAGGCCCGTACTTCTTACGGAGCTTGATTCGGTTTTCGGCTTTCGCCTTACTGTAGTAGAAGCCGGTTGCGGTAGCGAGCTCGGCAAAGATGGCGGGGATAAGGTATGCAAGCGGCGAGGTGTCGCCGGTTTTCCAAACAACGGCCAAAGTAAAGACCGTTACGATACCCGTAGCGGTCCCGACGATGGCGATTATGATTTTGGAAAACTCTCGTTTCTTAGCTCTCATCGGGTGGCGATACTGGCAGCTCTAAGAACTTGTTATGGAGGTCGTCCATAACGCCGTTCACGCCGAGGGAGTGGTACTGCTTCCAGCAGTTCTCGAAGTTCTCCCGGGCGTAGATAGGAGCGAAGCCGCGTTCCTCCCATTTGTTGTAGTCGCTAATCATCTGCGACCTGAGCAAGGCTTGCAGTCCCGCCTTTACTGCAGCCGTGTCCAGAGCGTTCTTCTTGACGAGGGAGTGCAGGTACTTGAAGACGGCCGCAATGAGCGCGGGCGCGCCCAGAAGGCAGAGCCATTGATAAACCGTCATTCAGTAACCTCCTCCCAGCCGTAGACCCCCGGCTCCCAAACGTTATTTGCGGCAGTGCTTACCCAGTGCTTGCCGTTATGCGCCACCTTGTCGCCGAGCGCGTAGGCGTCATGCGCCCCGAGGGGCTGAGACCATTCGGGGTACTCGACCGTAGGGTCTCCGATTTCCTTCCAGAGACTTGCAGTAGCCGGCGGCGTCCAATCTGCTTGCGAGCTGTGCGCTTGTACGCAGCGGTACAGCTTTCCTTTGTAAGAGCAAATTGCCTTGACCGCATAAGCTACCGGATATGCCCATTCCGAAAACTGCTCGGCGTGTTCTGTGAGAGTCGCGTCGTCGAGTTGTTCTGTCTCTGCCATTTTCACGAAAACAAGACTCGCAAGCTCCGGAGCCCGTGCTTTTGCGAGGGCGGTCAGATTCGCCTCAGTCGTGTAGAACTCCCCGGCATGATAGAAGTAGAAGCCGGCGACAACTTCCGCGGGAACCCTCTCGACCTCAACAAGAGTATGCCGGTCGCAGAGGTACCCGACCTGCTGAGTAGGCCAGAAGGTGTTGGAGTCGTTCGAGTAAATCGCGTCGGCTTTGTCTTGCTCGCTGAGAACAACAACGCCGTTTGCCTGCTTGCGAACATAACAGGGGTGCTCGCAGATTTCGACAATGAGATTTGCCGAGTTTGTGATTAAGTACATAGCGCTTTCCTCCATTCGATTTTATTGTTCGGGTGGAATCCAAACAGTTTCTTAAAATATAGGTCCATGCGTTCGACGGCATGGAAGCTGTTTCCCCGCTTCATGTGTCCGTGCCAGCTCTCATAGGCGCTGCAAATATCTGAGAGTGGAAATACACGCCGGACGAACTTGCCGGCGATTTTCACGACTCTGCCCTCGATATTCCAGCGCTTGAACTTTTTGAGCTTGCGCCGGATTTTCTTAATACTCTCAAAGCTCATTTTACGAAGGACCTTCCCGGTCTCCGTCAGCTTGAAGCGGATTTGCAGGAACTTGAAGCCCTCGCTGAGCTTCTTGATTTTTGTCTTTTTCGTATTAAGAATAATGCCGAGAGAATCACAGACCTCTTTCATGCGAGTAAGACACTCTTTGAGGTATTCCTTGCTCGGGTGAATCAGATAGCCGTCGTCCATATATCTGGCGTAGCCCTTAATGCCGAGCTTTTCCTTGATGAAGTGGTCGAGCTTATTCGGCAGCATAAGAGCGGCAGTCTGCGAGATTTGACTTCCGAGCCCGTAACCGATGGGCCCGAAATTATCGAGGCACTCGTTCGCGAGAGCCCTGATTCTCACATCATGCACACGCTTTGCCAGCTCACGGCTGACCGGCCAATGCTGCGCGTTGGCGAAGTAGTTGGAGAAGTCGAAGAGAAGAACATAGCCCTCCCGGCCGTACTTCCTGTAATGCCTTTGCAGGTGGCAGGAGAGACGGTTAAGAGCGAAGTCGATTCCTTTGTTCTCGGTACTTGCGCCGTTGTCATAGATGAACGACGGTTTTAAGGTCGGGTTGATGACCTTATCGCAGAGCGTCCTCTGCACAACGCGCTCGCTGATGTGAATGCTCCTGATGTGCCGCATTTTCCCTCGGTCGTAGAGGTCGAACTCGATAAAGCCTCGGCTCTTATACGTCCCGTCAAGAAGCGCGCGCCGAGTTGTGGCCGTATTCGTTACGAGATTGAAGCGGTAAGTCTGCGTGGAGCTTTTCCAGCTAACGCCGCGGCAGCAGATATGCCCGGATTGATATAGGTTTTCATAAGAAAAGACGTCCTCAAAATCTCCGCAGGATTTGCTGAGAGCGAGGCGTCTTTCTTGCCGTTTCTTGACTCGCCTCTGATAGCGAGCCTCGTGTCTTTCTTCGCTTGTCATTAAAAATTGTCCCCTTCGTACAGTGTTGCAGGATTTCACGCGTAAAAGTAACTGCATAGTAGTACCGCCCATGAAACACGGTCCGCGTAAACCGTGCCATGCAAGCAGCGTCCGAGCGACTACATCAAAGGAGTGTTTTAGCCAAAAGGCAGGGTACGAGTCATCCTTCCATAAAGGTACTGATTTCGGCGGTTTCCCGCTTACTACGTCGGACCTGATTCCTTATGGAATCCGAAGCAAACGCCGTTGGTGTTGTTGGCGTTGTTATTGTTCGCGTTGCCGTTGCTGTTCACATTGCAGAAGTTGTTGGAGTTGCTCCCATTAGGAGAACGCTCCCACCACCAGTTCGCAGGACAAGACAACAGTATCATGACAGGACCCGTATATCGGTTAGGGCAGATTCTTGAATCGCTCTTTATCCGATTTCTTTACGCCGGAAATTAGCTTAGCCTCCTCACTGATGAGGGAAGCCCACTCCTCGAGAGAATTATCGAGCCAGCGCAGCTTTTCAGGATTTTGCTTGAGAAGGTCTGCCATAATTCCGAGCTGACCGATAAGCGCCTGAAGCATGGCGTTTGCCTCGATAAGATGGTCCCGCCGAAGCTGGGCCTCGTGCTGATTTCCGGGAAAAACGCTGTTCGCCATTTTGACCTCATTGTAGACGGTATCGGCGAGAGCGCTTAGCTCCTGAGCGCCATAGAAGGTGTACCTCTTCGGCATTTTCAGGCAGCATTTTCTTGTATGCACGGCGAGCTTGCGCGCAGTCTCTACGAACTGGACCGAGCTGTCTCCTCGCAGTGCTTTATAAACTGACATAGTTAGCTTTTACCTCCTACCGGGGCCACAAGGGCCCCGGATTGACTAAAGATAGTAGATTAAACACAGAAGCCGAAGCAAACGCCGCTGGTGCTGTTGACGTGGTTATTGTTCGCGCCGCCGTTGCTGCTCACACTGCAGAAGCTGATGGAGCTGCTCCCATAAGGAGAACGCTCCCACCACCAGCCCGCAGACCCGGAGCCGTTGGAGAGGTATTTGATTCTGTTCGCGGCGGTAGCAAAGTAGCTGTACTGCGAGCCCTCACCGGCTTTCGAGTAGGTAGTCGAGCCGAAAATCTCAATCTCAGAGAAGAGGAAGAGCTTCATCGAGTTTGTGTTGATAGTCGAGCTCTGACTGCCTGCGGAGGTTTTCTTATTGACGCTCTTGAGCACCGCCTGCAGGTCGGACGGCAGAGTCGGCAAAAGCGTGTTTTGCAGCCACGAGTACATTTCAGAGCCGGTAAAGCCACCGCTATTTGTATTCGAGGCATTCATTCGGCGCGTAGTTGCCATAAGATTTTTCATGCCGAAGGTAATACCGGCTTTACCGCCGCTTGCGAGGTCGTCATGATTGAAGCCCATAATTACGAGCGTCAGGGTCTCGCTTCCGACCGTGATGTCCTTCGTGTCGCCGACAGACCAGAGCTGAGACGCCTTGCCCGTGGCAGAGGCTTTAGCAATCTGCGCCCATGTGTTCTTAGAGAGCACGCTGTTGAAGAACAGGCACTCAACGGAATAGGTCTGCCCGGAAGTCGTGATTGCCACGCTCACGGAGTCGGTCGTCTCTCCGCTCTTCGTAGCGGTAACGGTATAGGTACCGGACGCGGTAATCGTCAGGGAGAGCACGCCGCTCGAAGGCACGGTGCCGGAGAAGGTCTTCGTGCCGTTCGTGGCGGTAACGGTAGCGCCGGAGTCCGAGGTTACTTTCAGCGTAGCGGAGAAGTAGGAGAGCGAGATTTTATACTGCTTCACATCGTCCACGACAACGCTCTCGGTCGCGGTCTGCCCGTCCTTCGTCGCCGTTACGACCCATGTACCGTACCCCGTCAGATTGAAGGTCACGGTGCCGGTGCTTGTAGTGGTCAAGGTCTTTGAGCCGCATTTGCAGGTGACGGAGCTGCCGCTCAGAATTGTGGCGATAATCTGAGGCGGTATGCCGACCGTACCGAGCTGAGATTCGGGAATCTTACCGTCGCTTCCCAGAGTAGCTACGCCTCCCGCTGCGCCCTTTTGAGAAGTGGGGATATAGTCCATAGCGGGAAGCTGTCCCGAAGGGACTTTACCGTCAGCGCCGAGGCTTGCTACGCCTCCTGCCGCGCCTTTCTGCGAAGTCGGGATATAGGACAGACTCGGAAGCTGTTCCTCTTTCAGCTTGCCGGACTCGTCGAGGTCTGCCTTGTCCTTAAGTGCGGCGTCGATTTTATCCGCGTTCTCATTGAGGTCCGCAACGTCCGCGAAGTCTTCCGGCGCCGGCTTTTTCAGTTTGTAGTTGTCTGTGTAGGTAGCCATTAAGTAAGTACCTCCTCTTTCAAATCTTTCCACGTGAGCGGCTTGACCTCGCTCCATTTATAGGGCTTGACCTTAGCCCACGTGTTATAAAGAAGCTCTACCGTAAAGACCATGTTGTACGGCAAAATGCGCTCAAGCGTCTCGGAGATAATCATCTCCTGCTTCTTAACGCCGAGCGCGACTTTCACATTGACGGTAAAGGTCGCCGTCGTGATAGTCAAAATATAGCCTCCCGCTCCGCAGAGAGACTCAAGCAGAGCGGCGAGGCTTTTCCTTGTATACGGAATATTTTCATTGTACCGGCTGAGCAGCCGGAGCTTGCGGTCGTCAAGAGTATCAGTCGCAAAGGGCGTGATACCCAGCATTTTCTCTCTGCGGGCCACACCGTTCTCGGTGGCCTCGGAGATAAACTGGTCGTTCATGCAGTCCTCGCAGGCGTCCCAGATAGCTTGTACCTCCGGGGTCTCAGCCTCCATAATTGCCCGCATTTCCTGCACGTCTTTCAGCACATCGGGAAGATACTCTTTGAGGTCGATGGTCCTGATATTGTTGAAGTTACGCATTTGTGAACGACCCCCTCACAGCGACCGCGTCCTTATCGAGCGTGAGATTTCCTGCCTGACCGTTCAGGGTCGTGCCGGAAATGTCGACGATACCGGCTAACGCGAGGAGTCTCGACTCGATTTGCGATACGCGGACAATCAGCCCGGCCTCTTTACTCCACGTCGAGTTGAGCTCGAGATAATAGGCGTCAAGAGCGCTTTGAATGTACGGAAGGCACTCGGTCAAGTTCCAGCCCGCGGCGAAGGTCAAGGTCGTAGAGATATTGACCGTAGTACCCGCTGCGCCGACGACCGTAACCTCATGGTCGATAGGGGCAAGACCTATACCGTCGCCGCTGTTCTGCGTCGGGTCGATAGCCGTCTGAACGGTATTGATAAGGGTATCGGAAGGCGGCTGGTAATCGCTTCCCGTGATAACGAGCTTGACCGTTCCCGGACCTTTCCACGCACGGTAGGGCTTGCACCCGCCGACGCCGGGCAGAGCCTCGGTAACTTCGATATACTGCCCGCGATTGAAGCCGTAGGACTGATTCTCAAAGCTGTTGAGGTAGCGCAGTCTCAGGGTCTCGGTTGCTTCTTCGTCTTCGCCGTTGATAACGATACTCGTCAACTCCGCGGTCGCAAGCCCCTCGATATACTCGATAGGGATAAGCTGACCGGTGTAGCCGTTCGGGTCCGCACCGGCGGTCTCGCAGGTAAGGTAATACTTGAGAGACTCGATTTTCTCGGTCACGGTCCAGTTGTATTTATCGCAGGAGAAGCGAGTGCCGATAGGAATATCCATACTGAACTCGCCGATACCCACGGCGCAGGTTGCAGGCAGAGGCGTGATACCACGCTCCGCGCAGCGCATGATAAGGTAGTCTCTGCTCGCGGTGTCGGCAAAGGTCTCGTTGAGTACGGTATCGAGAGCCACGTAAATCATGGCACTCTCAAGGGAGTTTGGCGCAAGAGCGTCGAAAATAATCGAGCCCTCGCGCTTATCGAGGCTCGACGCTACGCGGGCGAGCTTCTCTTGAAGAATCGCCTCATAGGTTTTATCCTCATACATCGGTTTCCACCTCCAAATCGCCGAAAATGCTATGCACGGTAAAGGTGACGTGCACGGTCTTTTTTCCGGTCTCAAACTCAAAGCCGTCTACTGCGGTGATTCGGTCGTCCTGCAGTAGGGCTTCTGTAATGCAACGCTTAATCTCTGGAAGCGCATACTCTTTCGGCTGGCCGATAAGCTCGACGAGCTCAACGCCGTAGTTCCACGAGTAAATGAGATAGGCGTATCGCTCCGTGCTGAGAATCAGGTAAATAGCCTGCCTCAGTGACTCGAGCTCGTCTACCATGCCGCGAATGCGCCCATGCTCAATATCCAGAGCGTAAGTAAGACTCGGTTGAGTCTCGACCTCAAGCGTCAGGAGGTCATTGTCTACTTTCGGTATCATGTAGGCGCCTCCACTCTGTCTATGATAATAAACTTCTGCCCGCCGTCGGTACGGAGAAGCAGCACCTGCTCGCCGGCTTTCAGTCCGAGGTGGACCTTGAAGGCCTTCTTGCCCTTATAGGCATGCTTGTGGCTCGCAAATGAAGCGTCTCCGCTTCCACCTGCGGTATTTTCGGTCTGATGGTCTACCGTCATATAAACGGTATAGTCCCGGACCGCATTCGTTAGGATAAGCTGCGCCGCGGTGAGCTCGAGTTTCTGGTCGACCTGCACCTTGAGCGGCGATACGCTCGTCACCTTGCCGAGAACGAAGGCGAAAGGCTTTGCGGCATTGACCGCCTCAAGCGCGGCGCGTTTTACGTTTTCTAAAAAGCCGTTCATATCAAGTGACAAATGTACCACCTCGCAATTTCAGGTCCATCAGGTGCTGCTCTTGCTTGAACTTATGCGTCACCGATTCGACCAGTAGGTAGCTCTGGACGTTGATGTCTCCGAGCCCCAGCTTAACAATAACGGACGAGCCCGCCCGGACTCTCGTATCGCCGAGCGCGTCGGAGATAGAGAGCGAGCGGGTTTTTGTGTTGTAGAGCTTTAGGAGAGCCTCTGCCTTTGCCGCGCCGCTTGCGGAGAGCTCGACGGTATCGGTGTATTGCAGAAGGCCCCACTTGTTGATATTCGAGCTGTCCTTCGCAATGAAGATTTCGCGCTTGCCCGAATCCTTGTTCTCAAAGGTAATCTTGATTTGGTTGTAGGTCTGCTTGTCGATGGTGCTCGAATAGGAGTACTCGCCGATAGTGTCGGCGTCGATAAGCAGATTCAGCTTCATGCTCTCAATGTCCTGCAGCGTCAGCTTGCCGACTTTATCGTAGAGCACATAGAGCTTAGTTTTCGCCCGCAGTGTTTCATCAAGCGCATTCTGGGCGATGTCAAAGAGCGTGGCGTTGTCCTCCGTCCTCGAGGCGATAACGTACCCCGTGTCCTCAAGCGCTCCCACGCTGAGGCCGAAGTCCTCGGCTATCATCTTGATAACGTCGCTCGCTTTCTTGTTCGAGTAGACATAGGTGTCCTTATTCTTGAAGTAGCGGAGCTGGTCGTAGGCGGTAACCTCGATAACGTTCGGCGTGCGGCCTGAGCGGCTCTTTGTAAAGACAAAGCCGTAAAACATGTCCGTCCCATCGACGGACAGCTTTACGGCGTCTCCTTCCTGAAAAGACAAGACGGAATCCTTTACCACGGAAAACTTGAGCTTTCCGGGAGAGCCTTTGCGGTCCCACGAAAGGCTGATACCTTCCTCAACGATGGGGTAGAGAATCGTGCTGCCGCTCTGAATGATTAAATCTACTTTACTCATGGAATCGTCAACACCTGCCCCGGGTAAATAAGGTTAGGATTCTTTATCTTGCCCTTATTCGCATTATAGATTTTTGTGTACTGCGCTCCGTTGCCGTAATACTTCTTCGCAATGTTCCAGAGACAATCGCCCTTCTTTACGGTATAGGATTTCGTCTTAGGCTTGCTCGAAGTCTCGCGCTTCTTCTCCTCCTTAATAGTCGGCTTGCGCGCAGCTGCAGCTGGTTTCGTAACCGTGACGGTCTTCGTCGCATAGTCGATATACTGCTTGAGCGTTACCGAAACGGTCACGTCAGGGCCTTTTGTGGCGTCCTCTGTGATGTTGTAGCTCTCAAGGCTTACTTTCATATTCGTGTCGAACAGAAGTCTCCCAGAGGGCGACACACGGCTCACGATGAAGCGGAACGGAGTCTTGCTTGTCATGTAGTTCTCGAAAACGCTGAGGTAGTAGTCAGGCTTGCGAAAGGAGTCCGCAAAAGAGTACTGCCCCAGCATAGGGAGAACAATGTCAAAGCTAATTTCGGTCAAGCCGGGAGAGCGCAGAAAGTTTATATCGCCCTCATTGACAAGGGTAAGCGTTTTGTTGTTCCCCTTGATTTTGGTCGTCAGCTTCTGCGGCGTAACCGGTAGAAGCAGACTCCCGAAGTAAAAGCTATACATTATTCATGCACCCCCTCAGCAGCGACCTCGAGCGCTTCCGCGAAGCCCTCGGTCAGAGTATTCAGCACGCCGTCAAGGTCCATATCGGAGTCAATGCGGTTAGTCATGCCGGTCATATCGATTTTGACCTCAGCGGTCGTGAAGCGGTTGATTGCTTCCTGCTCCGCAAGGTCTCTCATATACTTCAGGTCCTCGGTCGTTTCCTTCAAGGACGCGGCCGCGCTTCCCGCGCTGTCGTTAATGCCGGCGGTGTCTGCGCCGATACTGTCGAGAGCGGTCTGCTCTGCGGAACTGTCCGCCGCAGCGTCAGCCTTTGCCTGTGCATAAGCGGCCTGCAAAGCGTCGACAGAAGAATTGAGCTCGGCTTTCAAAGAGTCGATATGCGCGTCTCTTCCGGCTTTCGCGCTCGCGAGCTCGCTCTCATACGCGGCAAGGTCTGCCGCGCGAGCGGACTTTGCAGCCTCGTTTTCTGCGGCCGCAGTCGTTGCAAAGGTCACATGCTCAATGGCGTCGATACTCACGCCGGGGATTTTATTCAGCACCCCGATGAACTTATTGATAATATCGATAGCGCCGTTAATCATGTTTTGGAGAATCGTCAGTACAGAGACCTTCATGTCCCCCATGAAGTTCGCGATTGCGACGCCGGCTTTCTGCCAGCAGAGCTTGAGCTTGTCTACGAGGTCAATGACCCAGTAGACGCCGGTAAAGAATACGAGCTTGACCGCGTTCCAGCCCACGATAAGCGCGAGCTTGCAAATCTCCCACGCATTTTTAACGCCGCCGATAGATTGAATCCACCGATACATCGCCGCAACAAGTACGCCGATGATAAGGGCAATCCAGAGAATCGGATTCGAGAGGAGCGAAACAATAAGGGCCTGATTTGCCGCGACTGCCAGCCACTGAGCAGCGGCATGGACGACCCACGCAACGGCGAGAATGCCGACCGTAGTAGCCAGCCCCACGAGTACCGCGCTGACCATATCTGCGTTCTCCGTGAGGAAGGCGACGATATTATTCAGCCACGAGACGATGGTCGTAAGGACCGGCAGAAGCTGCTCAGCCATAATGCCGGTAAACTCGAGCCAGCTCTCGGAGAGAAGCCGGGTCTGGTTGGCGTAGCTATCCTGCGTGCGGGCAAAGTCGCCTTGCGCGTCGGCGGTCGTGCTCATAAGGTAATTGTACCGAAGCATGACCTGCTCGGCCTGAGACATTTCGTTGTAGGCCGTCGTGATACCCTGCGAGAGTGCGTAAGCCTCAAGGTTAGCGACCGACATGTTAATGCCGAGTTGCTTCAAGGGCTCCGTCTCGCCGGAGATACCGGAACGGATTTTCTCGAAGGCGGTCTCAAGGTCAAGGTTGTAGAACGACGCCATGTCGCCGGCGAGGCCGACCATATCTTTCGACATATCTACGATGGCGTCGCCCGCAAGACCGGAAGACTTGAGCATGGCACCGAGGGTACCGGCGTACCGCTTTGCGCTTACTTCGTTCATGCCGTAGGCGGCAAGACACTCTTTAGACCACGAGTTGATAGCCTCCGTAGCGCTTCCGAAAGTAACGTCGACGACGTTTTGGACTTCGGCAAGGTCGGAGGCATAGTCAATTCCGGTCTTGATAGTATCAAGCGCCTTGCGGGCAATCATTACAAGCCCGATAGCTTTCGCGAGACGGCTGAAGGCGTCAGTCGATTTATTCGTATGGTCTTCCAACTGGTCCAGCGCGGCGCTCGCTCTCGCGAGCTCTTCGCGGGCCTCTTGAATGGAGGCGGTGTCGATAGCCCGTCCGGACGCGTCCTGCATAGCCTCAAAGCTATTAAGTACGATATTCATCGCCTTATTGATACTCTTGAGCGGGCCGGTCATGCCGTCCGTAAGTACGAGCTGCGACTTGATAAGGGCCATAGGCCTCCTCCTTTCCGGGAATAGGCGCCGAGGCTTGACCCGGCTTTACCTCAGTGCTTTTTCCCGTGTTTTGCTTTGGCCGCTTCTTTCTTCTCCTGCTCGACCTTTATATCGATAGCGGCGATAATGAACGCCTGCGTATAAGGGTCCATGTCAAGGAAGACATTCGGCGGCCACTTGAACTTGTGGAGACAGTAATAGACGTAGTTCGCCTCTGGGTCGTCTCCGAGTATTAGTTTTTTGCTTCTTCCACCATTTCGTCGCCGGACTGGAAGCCATTGACCTGCAGGACCTTAGTGGAGTAGTCCTCAAACTCGGCGGGGGTCAGCATAGTGGTGATAAGCTGCTCCGCACCCATAACGCCATAGCTCTGCTGGAGCTCAGCGTCATTCAGATTCGGGAACACCGTGCAGCGGACAGCCACCTTCGCGAGGTAGGCGTTCGCGTCGAAGTCCTGCGTAAACTGGCCCTTGCGGCCAGGTACCGGGACGGTACGCATGCAGGCCTTTCTCAAGCCTGCGTTCTCCGCTGCGGTAATGCAGCAGATTTCCCACGGCATAGCCTCGCCGGTATCGGGGTCAACGAAGCGGTCGGAAGCGATAAAGGTAACGTTGTCGATTTTCTTCGCGTTCTGAGCAAGGAACGCAGTCAGATTCTTAGCCATAATAAAATACCTCCTGTTTTATGTTGGTTTACTGCATGCCGTTCAGCAAGCTAAAGGTCTCGGGCATTTCCCAGTCATCGAAGGTGCCCTCAAGTTCCTCGTCGAGAGTCTCGGCGTCGGCGTCAAACTTCGCCAGAATGCCGCCCTTAGTGAGGCAGTTCTTCAAGATGATAGTCTGACGACCAACGGAAGCGGTCGGGTCTTCATTCGCGACCTGAATATCGAACGTAGGCATAAAGCCGGTACGCTTATACTCGAGGAGCATTTTGCGGAAAACGGACTGGTTGTAGTGGGCGGTGCCGCTCCACGTACCAGACCAGCCGGTCGGCTTATTGCCCTTGCCGGACTTGCCGAGGATAGGCACCTCAGCTACGGAGATGTCCATTTTGGACTCGAAGGAATAGAGCTGCATGAAGCAGTATCTATTGCCGTCGGCCAGTGTGATATATGCGGAAGCCTGAGAGCCCGCAATCGCGTCAAGCGCGTTCATAATAGGCTGAGCCATAATTCAAACCTCCTTACATGATGATAACGCTCATATAGAGCTGTGCCATAGCGTTCACGACGTTCAGGTCCTTCACAGTGCAAAGGACAGCCTTCTTCGTGTCGCCCTGCTCCACGGTTACGCTGTCGGGGTCGAAGTCCTCAATAGCGCGAATAGACTCGAGGTCCTGATGGAGCTTGCAAATATCGTTCCAGAGAGCGATTCTGCCCGCTGCATCGTTCGGCACAGTGCCGAGGTAGCGCGTGTTGAAGAGGACGGCCGTATCGTTCGCAATCTGGTCGCAGACGCGGATAGTCTGATTCGACTTGAAGACGTCGCCCTTCGTGTCGGAGACAGTAATCAGGGAATCGATGTCCTCGAGAATGCGAACGTCGCCGTTGACATTGTGGAACATCAAGCGACCGGCCTTGATTGCTGCCTCGAGCTCGGCCTGCGTTCTGTCTACGTCGACGGTGAGCTCGCCGTCATACTTCTTGTTCGTGTTGGACTTGTTCACGGCGCAGCCCGCAGACGCGCCGGTCATCCAATACACAAGACCATACTGGCCAAGACCGGAAATGCCGGAATCGTAGTCCGTCACCTTGCTGCCGATTTCGATAACGCCCTCATAGTCTGCGAGCTTCTCGTTGGAATCGAGGTTAAAGATAACGGTCTGGAACTTCGCGCCGACCTCGTCACGGAGACGCTTTGTGTAGTTGATATACAGCTTGATAGTGGTCGAGTCATCGGACGGGCAACCGAGAGTATTGAAGCTGTAGCTTTCAAACTTATCGAGCGCCGCCTGATGAGCCGCCGCGTTTGCCGTGCCGTTCGTGCCGCCGGTGAGCGGGGTCTTTGCAGTCGCGGCGAGAGACGCGGTAGTCTTCCACGTTACGAAGTCGTTATCCTTGAGCGCGGTAGCCGCAGCCACGGTCTGCGTATCGAGGAGAGTCGTATCGTAGTAGAGGCTGACGTCAAAGAGGTCAGCGTTATCAGCGTTCGCTGCGATAACCACATAGAGCTTGTTGCCGGCAATGCCGGAATACTTCGCCGTGCAGTAAGCGCAGGCAGCCTTAGCGCCTCCACTGTTCAGGCGATAGGCGTAGAGGGTCTGCGTATACTGGAAGAGCTCGCGCAGAGGCAGCAAAGCGTCGTCGGTGTACGCATGACCGAAAATCTTGAGGCTGTTCTTCTGGAAGTCACCGCTTGTCACGGTAAAGACCGTACTGTCGGGACCCCAGTCCAGCATAAGAGGCATAGCCGCGTAACCTCTGTCGGAGAGAGTAGCGGACGCCTTAGCCACGCTGGAAAAGTTGATATACGTGCCGGGGAGTACCTTATTCTGTACTGCCCAGATTCCACCGCCAAGGGCCATATTATTTCACCTTGCCTTTCATAAAGTTTTCGATAGCGGTATCAACCTCTTCGAGGGTATACCACTTACCGCCTTCCAAAAGTGCGCCCAGAAGGTCGCGGCGCTTAGCGTAGCGCTGAGACCTCAAAAGCTGCTCTTTGGAGTGAGTAGGAGCGGCGGGCTTTGCCGCCGCAGTAGCTTTCGCCATATCAGTTTCCTCCTTGTTCAATTTTCAGAGTTCCCATCTTGACCTCCTCAGCCGTCTTATACGTGAAGTGGTTATAGGAGACAAGGAAGTGAAGCACTCCGTCCGTCACCTGAAAACTCATATCCGTACCGCGCAGCTTATCGCCGCCGGGCAGGTCAATCACTTCAAGCACCTCGGTGAGGGTATCTGCTACGCCGTAGCAGTCCTCACGCCCGGCCTTCGGAAAGTAGAGAACATCGAAACGAGGAAGACGTTTCTTGCGCTGGGCCGGGTAGTCTGTGACCTCGGCGTTAACCAAAAGCACAATAAAAGCAGGTTGCCGAAGCCCCTGCTTTACTGCGTTTGATTCGATATGACTACCGGGAAAAGCGGACCGCAGGGCCAGCGTGATTCCGTCTAAGATAATGTTTGTACTAATTTCCGCCATTGCAGACCTCCTTCAGCTTTCGGAGCACCATCTTCTCAAGCACAGACGGGGCGATTCGTTTCAGCTTTTCCTCGGAGATAGTCAGCATGTACCGGCCCTCGACCCAGCCGCCGTTTACGGTACGGTGACCGAACTCGACATACGAGGCGTACTCGACCGGATTTATGATTTCGACCATATATATATTCCCGGACTTTGTGACGGTCAGGGACTGCGCGTACTCGCGCCCGGCTTTGCCGTTCTTAGCGCCCCAGCCTCGGCGGAGAGTACCGCCTTTCTTGCCAGAGCCTTTCGGGTATTTGCCGACCGGGGTAGCCGGAATAACGAGAGCCAGAAGTCTTGCGGCAAGCTCTTTGCTGCAAGCCACGCAGAGGTCGTCTATCTCAGAGTCGCTCAGCTTTTCAAAACCTTTCGCGAACTCCCTGAACTGAGAGAAGTCGCAGCGTCCCCAGCGGGACATTAGGCGTACTCCTTGAATGGGACGAGCGGTATCTCCTGATGACAGCTATAGACCGCAGGCTCGCCGGACCTCGCATAAGCGGTAGTCCGGCCCTCCTGCGTTACGACTATCTTAGAGCCGGCCGGGATTTCCACGGTCTTCGAGATAAAGAGCTTGACCGACTGCTGAATCAGCGGCGCGCTGTCCTGCTCGGTCGTGCTTGAGATACTTGAGAAGGACAAACGGCAGGGCTCCCCGTGGAGCTTCTGGACCTCCGTGGGCTCGTCCCGGCCGTTTGCCTTATTTACCGCTGTCTCGAGGACATAAACGTCACAGAGGCTGTCCCAGAGCCTCCGTAGAGCATCCTGATAGCTTTTCACCATACCAACCTCCTAAACGCTGCGATAAGCTCCGCGTCGGGGTTTACCATCTTCACGAGCATTGCGTCAAACTGGTCCTCGAAAGACCCGGTATCTGCAATCGCAAAGGTGACGGAGGTATCGCCCTCAGAAATGCTCTTAGCCGGCGCGTCGAAGTCGTAGACCCCAGAGAGAGCGCCGGAAGCCTTCTTGTCTGTGAGGAACATGCCCGCAGCCATATCCGCCCAGACATAGAAAAGACCCTCCGGCACTTCGAGCTGATTCGTTCGCGCCTTTAGGGTCGTCTCGGCTTTCTTAATGTTGTAATCAAGCACCGCGCTGTCGGTCTCGGTCACGGTATAGCCGAGAGCCGACAGTCGGGCGGTTACTGCCGCGAGTATCTCCATGCTGTTCCTCCTTAGGCGATTTCGTACCAGCCCTTAGTCTTCGGATTGTCGCCTTCGCCGGGAGTAACCGCAACATAGCCGTTGCCGACCTTCGCATAGTAGGTCTTAGAGGCAGAAGCAGTCGTGTCAGTGGAGACTGTCGCGGCGCCCTTGAAAATCTTGACGTCCTTCGTCTCGTCGGTGAGGGCAGCCAGATAGTACTTACGGGAGTAAATGCTGTTCTCACGGGTGTTCGAGTCGCGCTCCTGCTCAACCTCAGTACCCTTCTTATTGAAGAGGGTAACCGCTTCCTTCGTCGCCATGTAGACGGAGCCGCTGACGGCGTCCTTCTTCGTATAGATGTTCACGCCGGCGACGGTGCCGATATAGCCGTTCTTCGCAAAAGCCTCAACATACTGCAGAGTGTCCTTGAGTTCCTTACGGAGCTCAGCCACATCCGCAGGAGAGACAAAGGCGAAGATAGTCACGCCCTCAAGGTCCTCGAGAGCGAGAACGGACTGAGCGTCGGCAAAAGCGTCGAAGTTCAGCTTAGTCACAACGACAACCTGAGTCGCCTTTGCGAACTCGCCGTAAATATCGGCGTTGACAGTGTTGAACATGTCGGTACCCATGTGCTTAGTGCCGACAGGGACGAGCTGCGGGTCGGTCATAGCCTGCTCATCGTAGTACTTGAATCTGTTCTGAGCAAGCTGAATGCGGTACTCGCGAGGAGTGAAGCCGACCTCAATGCTCTTAGAGTTGCCCGCACCCATAGCCAGCTTCTCAGTGCCGTCAGTAGCCTTGTAGACGTTAATCTTACGAAGCATGCCGGCCGTGCCCTCAAGGGCGTTGTCCACAGTGCAGAAGGTCTGCAAGTCGAGATGGGACTTGTACTGGTCCTCAATCTCGTTGGACAGATAAAAATTGTCGTAAACGGTATTAGCCATTATTTCGTTCCTCCATCATAAAGTTTTTTGTACTCTTCAGGGTGTTTCTGAGAGAAGTTAAATCTCTCAGTGGGAGAGAGCTTTCTGAAGTTTTCCAGCGTCAACTTGCCGTCAGGCGCCGAGTCTCCGCTCTCACCGGGCTTAAAGCCCTCAAAATTGTTCTGCTCTTTGGTCTCGAACATAAAACCGCTGTCGGGCGCGGCAGCCAGCTTCTTAATCTGGTCAGCCAGACCCTTGACGGCACCGTCCGCGTCGAGCTCAGCCTTATCAAGGTCGAGCAGCGCCTTCACGGCCTTTACGTTCTTCGCTTTGGCAGCAGACAGAGCCAGCTCAACGGCGGTATCGATTTTGAGGCGCTTGATTTCCGCCTCATGGGCCTTCGTCGCTGCGGTGTTCTCAGTCTGGAGAGTAGCGATTTGAGTCTTGAGCGCCTCGACGTCGCCGGTAGAGGCCTTGAGGGTCTCAAGCTGCTTGTCGCGCTCCTTGACGGTATCGGCGAGAGCTTTCTTCTCGGTGTTCAGAGTGTTGAAGTCTGCACGCGCCACGAAGTTCTTGCCGATTTCCTCAGAGACCTTCTTATCAATCTCCTCGGAGTACGCTTCTCCCAAAATAGTTTTCAGCCAGTCCAACATTTTGTCCTCCTGTCTCCCGCTGTCCTTTTTATCCGGCCAGTCCCGGTATTGCGGGTACGCTATTTGTTGTCCGCCGCGTAAGGCGGTAATTTTTGTATGAAAAAAGCGCCTCCTGCTAAAAAGCAGGGACGCTCTAATCAACTATTGCTTCTGTGGGGCTCCACGGTCTCCCGTATCGCGTTTTAACTGAGGGGCCCTTAGATTTACCCTCTGAAAAAATCGGGCTCATTTATGGGCTTTCTGGATTGCTTTAATCTCAGACTCGTAGACTTCGATAAGCTCGTCGCCGTTCTGAATCAGGATAGAATCCTCTTGACGCTCATCTTCGCCGGCATCTTCCGCGCCCAAGCAGTCAATCCACTTGCCGCGTACGGTCTTACCGGTTGTACAAGTAACGACCACGCTCTGGTCGAGTAGCGAGATATATTTCTCAATCATTTTGCTGCTCCTTTCTGCGGTCTTGCCGGAACAATGTGCCAGCCCTTACGCTTAGAATAATGAATAATACCGGTATTTGTAGGAACTTCCTTACCGGTGTACTTGCTTCTATAAATACCGATAGTCTCAGTATGGGTAAATCGCTCTTTGTGATTCCAGTCGCCGGCGTTCGTTTTAAGGAACTGGCCTTTACCGGAATACCGGTCATAGAGCATTTGCGGGTCAACAGTAAGCTCGCCTCGAGTGGGGTCGAAGTTCTGCCCGCCGCGAATATGCTTAGACTGGCTGCCTGAGTGCATTGAGGTCGAATAACCTTTAAGCTCTTCTAAAACGGCATTCTTAAATATATTATACCGTGTTTTTTCCGGTTGTACAACGTATTTTTCTTTCCAGTCTGTAAACTTCATATCGCGGGGGACATTATAGCCTTTACCTTCGCCGTCTCTCGCGAAGCGGTCTCCGAGACCTTGCATATCCTCGTAGTAGGGGGCTGTCGTGCCACGGCACCACGGATGAAAAGGCGGCGCGGTAACGCCGACTTGATACTCACTCATAGGATAGACCTTGCCGTCGAGCTGCGCGCAGAGGCTGCAAGTCTCGTTGTCAAGGGTTTCCACAATAACGTACTTCTCGACGCCGAGGTCTTTGAAGCAGTCCTTGCGGGCCTCGTTCGCGAAGGCGGCGCTCTCGGTCATAACCAGACGCCCGGCTTGCGACTTAGAGACCTGAAAACGGTCGGAGATAGCCTTGATGGCTTTATCCGGCGCCGCGCCTCGCATTATCATCTGGGTAAGCTGCGTGTTGACGCTGTTGACGAGCGCCTGCTTGTTCGCCCAGATTCTATCGCTGAAGGTCTGGCTGTCTAAGGTCCACGGCCGCGAAAGTACTTTGCTGATAGCTTCATCGGTCAGCCCGTGGAGCGTCCAGCCGACTCCCATGCCCTTTTGGAGCTCAAAGGCGGTATGATAATAGCCTCGCTGGTAAACCTCGCTCAGGGACGAATTAAGGGCCTCTGTCTGCGCCCCGTGTAAGGCCTCGGCCTGCTCCTGTAGTTGGAGCTTCAAGCTGTCAAGCCTTGACACGTGGACGCGGGCAGAAGCATTCTTAAGCTGCTTGAGCCACGCCTGAGAGACTGCGTTCTCTTGACCGTGTTTTATATACTCTTCGACGGTCCACCGGAACTCGTCAAGCTCCTGCGTGGTAAGCAGCTTATTCGCCTCGGCGAGCGTTATGCCGTTTTCGGCCGCAAACCGTTGATACCATCTCGCGATTTGCGATTCTATATCCTGAATAGCGGTCGCATATTGCCGCTCGAGGTTTTTAACGTAGTCGTACCCCTTATCAAGCAGGGATTCCTCAAGAATCCGCATTCGGTTGGCCCAGTACTTATCATTCCTCATTTACCGGGTCACCGCCTTCGGGGTTACGCAAAGCCTGCGCCTGCTCAAAAGCCGCTCGGTAAGGGTCCGTTTCCTCTTTCTGCTTTTCGAGCCGTTCAAGCTCGGCTGCAGGGTCGTCGACCCATGGGTGCATAGCAACGATGGTCTCGTCGGAGATAATGCCAACGGACTTAGAGCAGTTATCAATAGCCTCGGACTCGTTGATAAGAATATCGCGGTTGAAGATAACCGTAATATCTTCGCCCTCATACGAGCCCTTGCCGGTGTTGGCGAGGTAGGTGTTCACAAACCAGAGAATCTCTTCAAAAGAGGCTTGCAGCTCGGTCTCCATTGCGTTCGCGTCGAGGTCGATGTCGCAATACATGCTCTGAATGTTCATCTGGTTAGGCGTACCGGAAAGGCGGTCGTCCTTCGCGTCGTAGCTGCGGAGGTTTTCAATGAGCGCCTTTTTCAGAAGCTCGAGGACGGTCTTATAGTTCTCAGAGTTTACCGAGATTTCAAGGCTGTCCACGCCGCCGTCAGTACCCTCGACCGTGCGGACCTTGATAGCTCCGTAGGTCGTCAGGTTACGCCGGAACTCCCCGAGGTCCTGTCCATCGTAGTTCTTGAGGACAAGGACAGTATTACGGACGTCTTCCTCCATGTTGTTCACGAAGTCGGATTGCAGGAGGTTGATAGCGTCCTGCAAGGAGCGGCCCCGACGAATGAGAGGGACTTCCTTCGGGTTGTACTTGATAGGGATAAGGGGGAAGCGTTCCCAGTTCAGGGGCTGCTCGTTACCCTTGCTGTCCTTCACCTTAACATAGGCCTGCTTCTCAGTGTCCGGCGTGAGTACGCCGTTCTCAAAGATGTAGGTCGTGACGCCTTCCAGCGTGAAGAGGTCGACCTTCTTAACGATTTTCTTCTCGGTACCGTAGTAAACCTCAACCGGATAAAGGCGAAGAGCGGAGTCAAGCTCGGTGTGAGCCGCGTCCGCCCAGAACGGCATAATCTCGTAGCCGGGGAATACCCGAAACGCGAGCTCGCCGTTTTTATTGTAGTAGGGATAAAGCCACGAGATACCCGCGTTGAGGCACTCGACCCCTGCGCTCTTGAGAGTACGCATAAATCTCATGCCGAGCACCTTCTTGACCTCGGCCGCGTAATCGTCATTCTCACAGGAGAAGGAAATAGGCTGACCGAGAAGGTAGTTCGCCTTCTGGTCAACGTGTTTCGCATACTGGTTATCCACAATACGGTTGTTCGGGAGATTCTCAATCACAATCAGCTTACCGTCAGGGCCGATAGCCGTGCGCTGGCGTTTGAGAATGTCATGGTCTCCGGTATAGTACCGGTCGCCGTCAATCATCTCGCGCCGCTCGGGAGAGGTCTCCCAGTCGGTAAGCTCTCTCGCGTAGAACTCAAGCTCGGTCATAGGCCTGCCGGCACGGAGGCGCAAACTAAAAAACTCCTGCTCGATAGGCTTCTTGAATAAGGGCATTTATCGCACCTCCTTAAAAACTGAATCTCGACGGTTGGAACGCGGCCCGGACGAAGTACCTCGTATCGTCCATCGCATGGTCGTCGGTTTTTAGCGGCCGGTCTTCGGCGGCTTTTTCGTCCCACCGATATAAACCGAACTCTCTTATGCAGTCCGTGCAGCAGTCGCAAAAGAAAATGTCGCCGGCGTTCAGCCGGGTAGCAACATCGCGAATACCGTCAAGGACTCGGTTGCTTGCCTGCTCGACCATGAAGCGGTCGTGCCGGCGTATGACCTCAATAAACGAGGCGGCGGACGGGTCAACGATGATTTTCCGAATCGAGAGGTCTCCCGCAAGCTCTTCAATAGCCGCGTAGTGCTCCTCGTCCGTTCGCTGATACCGTTCCTTGCGTCCGTCGTAGTAGTATTCTCGGACGCGGTACCATTTTCCCTCGCAGAGGCCCCAGAGCCCGGCCGAAGTCGGGTTTAAGGTGCCATAGTCGCAAGAGATAAGGTATTCCTCATAATCGCGAGGCACAGAAGGGACTACATGATAGTCCTTATTAAACATTGTATATATCAAGCCTTCTGCGACGGTCCAGAGACCGCGGATATACCGGTCGTAGAACACGCCGGAGTACATACCCTCGTATCGGGCTTTGATTTTCTCGTCAAGGCTGAGGTTGTCGTCCATCGTAAAATGCAGGTAGAGCATATTGCGCTCCGCCGCCTTACGAATCCACTCTTTATAAAACCAGTGGCCCGGCGACTCGGGGTTGCAGTTAAACCAGAACTTCGACCCGGAGACCGAGCAGCGCGCCATAGCCTGCTCTACGAAGGAGCGAGGCATAAGGGCGACCTCATCGAAGAGGACTCCCGCCAGAGTAATGCCCTGAATAAGGGTGTAGCTGGATTCGTCCCGGCCTCCGAAGAGGTAGTAGGTATTAGAGCGATTGCCGATAGTGACGACCATTTTATTCTCGCTGCGGCGCTCAGTAACCTCGAACATACCCTCAAGCCATGTGGGAATATGTACGATAACGTTACGCCGAAGCGCTTCAATCGTGCGGCCGCAGATAGCGAAGTTCTGTTTATCGAAGCTCGCCATGCTCCACATGATAAAGCCAATAGCCATTGAGACCGTCTTGCCGGAACGGATTGACCCGTCGCAGATAAGGCCGTCTCTATTCTGATGTTCCGGTTTCGTCCACCAGAAGAGGGTCGCATTCTGCCGAGGACTGAAGCTCTGGTATTGCACTCAGGTCAACCTCCTTTCCGGCAGCACGAATCGCCTCAAAGAAGTTGGTCTCCTTCGCGTCGGACGACTTAATTGCCTCGTTAGCTGTATATTTGTCAATGACGATACCCATAGCGGTAGCAAGCTGATTGACCGTCGCGGCAGCGAGCTTGTCTTCGTCTCCCATAGCTGCAAGCAGCTTGTCAATCAGTCCGCAAACGTCATTTTTCTTAGAATCCATAAAGGCCAGAATGCTTGCCGTATTCTCAGCCTTTTTTTGCGCGACCTTTTGTTTTAGGTCGTTGTCACTTTTTAACGTGCGCTGAATCGTAGTCGTAGAGACGCCGTATTTCGCGGCCAATGCCCGAATGCTCGAGCCGTTCACCGATTCAGCTATAATCTTTTTCCGTTGCTTATCGGTCAGCTTAGCCACGTTCGTCCCTCCCTCGTTAGTTGTTGCTAACCTCCATTCATAATAATAGACGGAGCACTGCACCGGAGGCCCGCGCAGTGCTCCGCCCGCGATACCGGAAGTCCCGATAACGCAGAAAAAGCCGGACTCTTCATCCGACTTTTTCATCATATATTATATCGCATGTTCGGCGTGAATTAACGCGCTTTCGGTAAAAATTGTGAGAGCTTTTTTATGAAGAGTCATAGTCCAGCGGAAAGTGATGTCAAGCCGTACCGCAATTTCCTCCCATTTGAGGTACTTAAGATACCTCATCTCTAACAGAGCATTAAGGGTCGGGTCGGTAACTGCCTGATTGATGGCTCTCCCGATTTCCAGCTCGATGGCTGCAAGCTCGTAGATTTCCGCTTTGATTTCCGACTGCAAGTCGACGATAGCGCAAGCTGCGTCCTCGACCTTCTTCGACGGGGTAGAAGAGAACGAGGCGACCGGCTTAATCTCGGCCGTGATAGACTCAGCTCTGCGAATCCACTCGTCGATACGTTCCTCCTTAACCTTTATTCTTTCTCTGGACCTATATCCTCTGTTGAGGAAGTCCTTCGCTTCCTGTATTGTCATTTTTGATACCTCCTTGATTCTGGCTTTCAAAGCCTCGAGGCAAGCGTTCTGCCTTACCTCCTTCGGCGCGAGTATGTCGTCTAAGACGCGGTAGTCATAGGTGTCCTTCATCAGGATATGGTGAATCAGGACCGTTTTCTTTTGCCCCGGACGGTGCAAGCGCTTATTCGCCTGCTGGTAAAGCTCAAGACTGGTAGGAAGGCCGTACCATATCGCGATATGGCCTCCCGCTTGTAGGTTCAGACCATGACCCGCGCTCGCAGGGTGCGCAAGCATAATCGGAATCTTGCCCTCGTTCCAGCGAACGACCGCACCGTCGTCTTTAATGTCTACCGCTTCCGGGTACCGCTCCATAATTCTGTCGCGCTCATGCCGAAAGGCGTAGAACACCAGAACGGGTTGACCGTTTGCTTCTTCGATAAGCTGGTCTAATGCCTCGAGCTTGCAGTCATGCAGGACCTTGACATTGCCGTTCTCGTCGTAAGCCGCACCTCCCGCAGCCTGCAAGAGCTTATTCGTCAAGACCGCAGCGGTCGGCGCGTCGATGTCGCCGTCGGCGAACGGAAGAAGAGTGTCCCGCTCAAGAGTCTTATAAAGCTCCATCGCCTCCGGGGTAAGCTCAAACTCACGACGGAGAAAAAGCCGGTCCGGTAGCTGTAAGTAGTCCGCCGCGTTCATACTGATACAGAGCTTACCGATTTTCTCATAGATAAGGTCCTCCGCGCCGTCTTTCGGTTTCCATGAGAAAATGGTCGTGGCGTTCCGCTTATCCGGGACGAAGTAAGTATCGCGGTACCCCGTCAGGGTTTTGCCGAGAGCCTTACCCTCGTCAAGCAAATACATCTCCGGCCAGAGGTCAAGCAGTCCGTTCGGCGACGGCGTGCCGGTAAGACCGACAATCCGCTTGATGTACTTCCGCACCTTTTTCAAAGCCCGGAAGCGCTGCGCCTTACTGGACTTAAAGCTCGAGAGCTCGTCGATGATAACCATATCGAAAGGCCACTTGCTTTTGAAGTAGTCCACAAGCCAGACGACATTCTCGCGGTTGACGATATAAATATCCGCCTCCCGCTCGCAAGCTGCGATACGCTCGGCCTTCGACCCGAGAATCAGCGAGAGTTTCAGGTGTTTCAGGTGGTCCCACTTCTTGACCTCAGGCGGCCACGTTTCCTTTGCCGGTTTCAGCGGGGCGATAACAAGGACCTTGCTCACGGCAAAGTAGTCGTTCAAGAGCTTGTCCGCCGCGCTCAGGCTCGTTACCGTTTTTCCCATACCCATATCCAGTAGGAGCCCCGCCTCGGGGTTGTCGAGAATGAACTTCTCCGCGAAGTCCTGATAATAGTAAGGTTTATATTCCATCGGCTTTTAGCCTCGCTTTCAAATCCTCCATATCGGAGATACGCCAAACGATACAGCCGAGCCCCTCTAATGTCGCGATGACCTTTTTCTGTCTGATACTCAAGCCGTCACTTAGCCCCGGCCGCTTGACCTCTATAAAAATTATTCGTCCCCCCGGCAATATCGCGATTCGGTCAGGCACCCCCGGAGCTCCCGGGGACACCCACTTATACGCTTTACCGCCGAGGGACCTGATATACTCGCAGAGCTTTCGCTCAAAAGTGCTTTCATACATAAAATCCCTCCTTCAGGTAGTCGAGTAGCGCGTGTAACAAAGATTCCCTATATATACATGTAATGCGAGGGGGCGACGGAATTGTGTCGAGTGTCCCTTTACTTTTTCAAAAAATGTTTTTAAGATTTTTCGACTACCAGTACTACCAAGTAGCCAAAAGCATTGATATATAAGGCTTTTTCGAGGTAGCAGAGTAGGTAGCACTTTGTTGCAAGTAGTTCTCAAAGTGCTACCTTTGTTGCAAGTGCGCTTGTACGACCTACCCTCTAACGAAAAAAGTTGGCCTTTCAAGTGCTACCTTTGCTACCTCAGACCTCTTTCACGAAGCCCCTCTGCCTGCCGTAAATTGCTCCGCAGTTGACGGAAGTGGACAACCGCCAGCCCGGAATCATGCGCAGGAGCCCGATAATCTCACGGGCCTGCGTCTGCGAATAGCTCTTCGGGTCGCCTTTGAAAAGCTCCTGCCAGACCTCCAGTGCGCAGACCTTTGTTCTCGGCACGGTGCCGTTACGCTCCTCGCCGAAGCCGCCGCTCCAGAACATGAGACGCTTTTCGAGGTCCCAATCGTCCCAGCCCTCGGGCAGCAGGACTTCAAGGAAGTTCTCGATAAGACCGAGCTTGCCGTTCGCCTCGGTGTGGTCGGCCTGCACCTTGCGGGCCATCTCTTCGACCGCGCCGTCAAGGTACCAAGTCTCACCGGCCTCGTAGTAGGTCACGGCCTCGGCCCATATCTGGTCCACGATAGAAGCGGTCAGCTTGTCCCCAAGAGTTTTACCCGCGTCGGTAACGACGACCGGCCAGAAACGGCGGGCGCCGGTGGGGTCACGCAGGAACTCCTCGTCATTCGTGGTGCCGAAGAAGGCGCATTGTCTCGGGTGGCATTGCGTGCGGCGAGCGTATGCCGCGCGGTAGTTGTCCTCCTGTTTGGAGACGAACTGCTTAATCTGTTCGACCTCGGCCTTACGGGTCGCAGCCATCTCGGAGAGCTCGATAATCCAAAAGCCTTGAAGCTGCTCGTAAGCGTCCTTGCCGGACATGGTATAGAGCGAGTCCGAAAACCACTCTTTACCGAGTTTCTTCAAGGTCGTGCTCTTGCGGCAGCCCTGCGGGCCGATAAGAACGAGCATGTGGTCGTGCTTGCAGCCCGGAGATAAGATTCTCGCGGCAGCACCGATAAGCGCCTTGCGGGTTACCGTTCTCGTGTACCGGGAGTCCTCGGCACCGAGGTAGTCGATGAAGAGCGTCTCGCAGCGTTTCTCGCCGTCCCAGATAAGGCTCCGCAGGTACTCGCGTACCGGGTGCCTTGTAACGTCAGCGAGCGCAAGGTCAACGCCTTCTCGGGTCTTCGGCATAGAGTCGATTTTGTAGTCCTTCTCAAGAACGTTGTGTACGCCGGCGTCGTCGGTATCGTCCCACGAGCGAGGCTTTGCATCAGCCTTTCTCCAAGGAAGGTCCCCGCAGACCATAGGTCGCTCCATGAACTCATCCCAGTAGAAGGTACCCTTAAAGCGAGGGTCATTCTTCACGATGATACGGATATTCTCGACCGTGGTCGCCGCGTGCCCTGTCTTCGGGTTTACCTCAAGCTGAGAGACCCAGTTCATATCAGGGGCCTCGTCGCCTTCGCCGAAAAGCTGGACGATGTAATCAAGCTGCTTGCTCTGCAGCTCCTTCATAACGCTCTCGCAGTTGGTCTCAATCCACTTACACATATTCTTATAGGAAGGAAGGTTGTTCGCCGCGGTGTTCGCGGGTTTCCCTTCGTCGTCCTTACCGAACATGTGAATGCGGACGAGGTCGAACGCATTGCAGAGCTTGCCGCAAGTCGGGTCTGTGCTATGGTGGCTATACGCAAAGCGGCCGTCTTCGTAGATAACGAGACCGCCGGAAGTCGAGCCGCCCTTGTAGGTGTAACGACCGTTCTCGCCCTTGATATAGACCTCAGGCAGAAAGGCCTCGATTGCGTCTTCAACAGAGTAAGTACGGCAGAACGCACCGACGATACCGTCTTTCGCAGTCGGGTCTCCCTGCTTGTCAGCGAGACGCCGAATCGTGCCGGACTTCCTGCTTGATACCGGCCACTGAGTCGGGTCTTTCCAGTCCGCGTACCTTGCGAGCTGCTCGTCGGCGTCCAGCCACGGACCGTCCTGCACCTCATAGCGGAACTCTCCGTCAGAGGAAGCGCTCGCCCAGTACATGAGCCGATGAGGCTCATAGGTGGTATCGTCGCACATGTCGATACCGATGTCGCCTGCAATCCTGCGGGCAATGGCCTCGTACTCCTCAGGAGACACAGGCCTCGAGAGAGGAAGCACAAGACGAAGCCTCGGCGCTTTCGCCGTATGACTGTGCGTGCTGTAGAGTACCGCAGCACATCCCAGAATCAGCTCGACCGTAGGCCACGGGTCTTCGCCAGCCGTGATAGAGTCCATGTCGAGGGTGATAAGCCGACGCTGCAGAACGGCGTCGATTTTACGACGACCACCTTTCAGGGTACCGCCGACAAAGCCGCCGACGTCCTTCGCGTTATCGCGTTCCTCCTTCGGCATACGGAAGTACTCTTGCTGGGTCTCCTGCGTCCGGGTCACACGGCCGAGCTTATCAACGAACTCAGACCAGAGCATTTCTTTAGTTTTCCAGCTTGCCGAACGCCGCGAGCTACCCGTCGCAATCGTTATCAAGCCGTCATATTGAAGAGTCGGCATTAAAAGGTACCGGCTCTCGTTACTACTCTCGTGATACCCGCGTTCTTAATCATGCGGTCGCAGATATTACATGGAGCAGGGTCAATAGTATCGTCGAGGCACGCGAGGTAAAGGGTAGCACCTCGCATGGACCGCCTCGGCGCACTGATAATCGCATTCTGCTCGGCGTGAACGGCGACGCAGGTCCCGTACTGGTCCCCGTGGCGGGCCGCATGCTCGTCGATAGGAGTGGAATGCTCTCGGCAGTAGCACTTCCCGACGTCGCAGCAGTTGGCCTCGCCTCTGGGCGCGCCGTTGTAGCCGGTCGCGATGATTTCGTCATCTGCGACAATCACGGCCCCATACTGCCTGCGAAGGCAGGTAGAACGGGCCGCGACGGCTTTTGCGATATTCAGATAGTAGTTGTCTTTGTCTATTCTCATTCAGTCTCACCGTCCCGATTCCAAGATTCGATGTCGACGCCGATTTCCTTCAGCTTGTAGGTGTTGAGCCAGATATTGTCGCCCTCATCCATTTCATACCTTTTAATGAGGTCGAAATACTCGGCCTTGAAACGGTCGTAAAACCGTCTCAGGCGTTTTTCGCCGAAGCCGTATTGCGCGTGTAACTGCCAAAGTATAATGGCGTCAATTTCGTTTGCGTATTTACGGCTATACTCCGCAAGCTGTCTCTGGATTTCGAGATTCATAGCCTTGCGCTCGGCGGCGGTAAAGTCAGCGCCGTAAACTTTACCGCCCGCCTTTTTTATCCGCATGACTATCTTCCGCTGCTGCCGAAGGCTCCAGACCCTCGAGCAGCGCCCTCGTCATAGGTGAACTCAGGGATAACGACTGGCATAATCACGAGCTGGCCGATACGGTCGCCCTTCTTGATGTCATAGCCATCACCTCCGACATTCGAGACGATAGCGTGGACCTCTCCGCGATAGCCGGAGTCGATGGGCGGAAGCTCGCACACGATACCGCGAGCGCTCAGGCTGCTGCGAGGAAATATGTACCCCACATAGCCGTCAGGCAGTTCCAAACCGAAACCGAGAGGCAGCTTGTAAACCTGCCCCGGATAGATAGTCTGGTCTCTGGGGCTGAATACGTCCGCGCCGGCGTCGTTGTCATGCGCTCGTACAGGCGCGGGACCGTTGAAGTCAATCAGCTTAATCTTCATCTCGCACCTCCATACAGAGCGGAAAATCCCGCTCGAGAATATCGTGAGGCGTAAGGTCGGGCGACAGCGGAGTCCCGCAAGCCATCTTACCCTCAAGGCATTTACCCTTCATGCAGTAGGGACCGGTCGTCTCAGGAGAGAAGAGAGCTGGCGCCAGTTCGTAAAGCTCTTCCCAAAGGCGAAGCATAACATAGCGGGTTTCGGCGGTATTACGCCGGCAAGTTCTCTGGCTTATCATGTGCTTCCACTGATAAGGAGTCGCGCTGATAATCAGAACGTTTCTCAGACCCTGCGGCGCCAGATAGCCCGCGGAGTCGTTGTCCACGCCGTACTCGACGAGGAGCTTGTACTTCCGCATGGCGTCCTGACACTGGGAGAGATAGGAGAAACGCATTTGACTGTCAAGCAGCTCATAAGGGACAACGAAGTCGGCCTTGTTCGAGTAGTCGCTGTACTGCAATGACGCAGACATAAACTTGACTTCATTCTGGTGCCTCGTAATCTGGGCGAGGAATCTCCTTGAAGCTCCGACAATTACAGCGTTGATGACCGCAAACTTCTGAATTGTAGGGTGCGGAAGCTGGGTCATAACCTTAGCCGTTTTCTCGGTGTACTCTTTATCGTAGAGAGCAAGGAAGTCGGAGAGGTCTTTGACCGTGTGCCCGCGCTGCGTCAAGCGCGCGGCGCAGACCATCATCTTCTCGGCCTCGCTGATTGCAGTCGGGTTGAGGATTGCGACTTTAATTTTATCCATTGCCGTTCGCCTCCTCTTCGACCAAAGCCTTGAGCAGAAGCAGGTAGTTAATGCTGTCCGTGATTTTCTCAGTCCAGCGGTCAAGAGAGTAGCTGCGGCCATCGGTACACATATCCGAGATGGAGACGAGGTGCTTTGTCAGCATACCGAGCAGCGCCTCTTTCGGCGTGCCGTCGATAATTGCGGCGGCCTTCTTGAAATGAGCGAGGCGGTCGATATTGCTCTCATCTACGGCGTCAGGAGCATACTCGTGGCCCTTGCCGGTAAGCAGGTGCTCGCAGACAAGAAGCTGCTCTTTGACGACCTTATTAAATACGTCTATCTTCATAGCGGTTAGTCCTTTCTATAGTATTCGCACTCATAGGCGTCAGCCTTGAGCGGTAGGCCGGTCGCCCACTCGATGGGCTCCGACATGATTTTGCTGATTTCCTCGGCGGAGCTTACGCCGATAGGTACCTCGCAGATAACTTCGTCGTGGACATGGAACACGACCGGAAAACCGGCGCGCTCCAAGCGGTCAATGGCGACTGCAAGACAATCCCGGGCCGTAGCCTGAACGATGTTCTCCACGAGTTTCGGACCGTAGGACTCAATACGACCCCAGCCACCCGAGGATTGAATTGTGCCCTCATAGGTGATACTGTCGTCGTCGATTCTGGGCTTTACGTAGCTCAGCTCACGACCGTTCGGAAGTCTCAGCTTGAGGAGAGGCCCTTGCTTGTAAAAGCCCATACCGAAAGGCAGTTTAGTAGGAGCCTTCGTCTGAATGGTCCTGCGTGCGGCGGCGTCCGTGTCCCACCATAATTTAGTAATGGCAGGATTTGCGGCGCGCCAGCTATTGACGAGCGGTTTCAGCTCAGACTCTTCGAGCCCCATTTCGAGAGCGCCCATAGATTTCAGAGCGCCGACACTGCCGCCGTAGCCGAGCGCAAGCTCAGCGATTTTTCCTTTCTGCCGCATAGGGTCACCCTTCTTGACGGAGCCCTTTGGAAGGTGAAACATCTGCTCGGCGGAAGCCTCATAGATTTTGCCGTGGGTCTTGAAAACCTCCATGCGCCACTCTTCGCTTGCGAGCCATGCGATAACGCGAGCCTCGATAGCGGAGAAGTCGGACACGATGAAGCGGTAGCCGGGTCTCGGGATAAAGGCCGTGCGGATAAGCTGCGAGAGGGTCCCGGAAATGTCATCGAAGAGCATTTCAAGGGTCTCAAGGTCGCCGGCCTCGACGAGTTGTCTTGCGGTATCAAGGTCACGGTCCGGCATTTTGTTCTGTGGCAAGTTCTGCATTTGCACGAGACGCCCGGCCCATCGACCGGTACGCGCTGCGCCGTAAAACTGAGTCAGACCCCGAATGCGTCCGTCCGGGCAAGCCGTTCGGAGCATAGCGTTGTATTTTTCAGTCGAGGTCTTCGCAAGACCCGCTCTGATGTCGAGCATACGGTCCACAGCGTCGCAGCCAGCGTCGGCTCTTACGCCGGCGATACTCTTCTTGTTAAGACTCTCAACCTCAATACCTGCCGTGTCCTCAATCCAGCTCTTGAGCTGTGCGGTGCTCTTCGGGTTTTCAAGGCCCGTGAGTTCCTTAGCCTGCTCGAGAAGTCTCGCCTTGATAATGGCGTCAATCTCGACCGCGTGCTCCGCGAGGTTAAGGTCCACGCCGACGCCTCGGTCGTTGATATGCTGGTCGTGAATCCAGAGGGGCTGTTCCTTCTCGTATACCGGAAAGCGAGAGAGCTTCTGCCGAATAGCACGCTCCGAGACGACGTCCTGACGGTTGTACTCAACATAGATAGCCCAACGGTCAGGGTCATGCTCAGGAAGGTTACGGGTCCGGTTGCCGTTCGTCTTCGTAGGCTTACAAGGTATCGAGAAGTAACGGATAAGCGCCCGACCGGTCTTAGACTTCTGCTTATCTTCGGGAAGTCCGATGACTTCACCGACAGCTTCCAAGCTGCCGGGCAGGCCCAGCTCTCGAGCCATAACTGCGGTGCAGCTCCATTGCTCAGGTGGTGTCACGCGGCCCATAAACGCGCTCAGACAAGTCCGTTCAAAAGACGCATTGAATGCTGTCTTCAAGATTTCGGGGTCATACAGAGCGTTCTGGAGCTCCTCAGGCAGGCTCTCGCCTCTGGCGAGGTCGATAACCTCGACCGGACCGTCATCCCAAGCATACCCGAAGAGAAGAATCTCAAAATCAGGGCTCTGGGCGTAGGCATAGACACCGCACTTTTGCAGAGAGACCGAGCTGTAGGTCTCTATATCGATTGCTAATGTTCTCATATTGCCTCCTTCCTCCGGGCGGCGTTCGCCTCAGCAAATCCGAGACGAACGCGCCGGAGCATACGCTTAGCCGAGGAGGTCGTCGTTGTCGCCCTCGTCTTCCCAGCCGTCGTCCCAATCGGAATCCGTAACAACGCCGCCGCCCAGAGGCTCGCCGTCGTAGAGCTTCATGATACCGTTGAGGCCGGCAGAGATACCCTTGTTGCCCTGCGTGTCATACACGTAGAAGTTGATGATTGCGCGACCGTAGCAGCCAGAGTAGAGCTCTTGAGGGTCAGTCAGCGGAGTCTTGTCCGCGTGGACCAGAACGGGCTTGTTGTTGGAGCTGACGGTGATAACGTAGCAGCCCTTGCACTCTTCGCCGAACTCGCCGCCGTTCGGGCGCTCGCCGTCGCCGTCGTGCAGCGTGCTCTTGAGGTTGGTAGGCAGCTTCTTGCCGCTGTTGCTTGCCATGAACTTCTGCTTAGCCTCGTCCATAGCGGCCTTGATTTTCTGCATGGTGGCCTTGTCGCTCTTCGGAATCAGGAGGGTAACGCTGTACTTCGGCGTAGCACCTTCCTGAACGGCGCGAGGGGTGAAGAGGTTGCAGTAGGAAAAACGGACCTTACCAGTAGTGATTTGAGTAGACATAGTATCAATCTCCTTTAATATAAATAGTTTTCATCTGAACGCCGTACTCGACGGCGAGCTCATGTGAGTCAAAATAGATGTCGATAACGTTTCCCTTAACGGCGCTTCCCGTATCTTCGGCTATGTACTCGCGGCCGTCGATAATGAGGACCGTTCCGAGAGGTATCACATCGGGGTCGACCGAGACCGTGCGGTCCGCGGTCGGAATCGTGCCGCTTTTTGTTCGCTGCACGTAATCGGTACCGACCCGAGAAGGGTGTTCCGCGCTCCAGATACCGCAGCACTTAACGCAAGTGCAATAGGCGGTAGTCTTGAACTCGCCGAGCTCGATAAGCTCAGGCTCCGGCGCGGCGGTTTCGGTAATCAGCTCAGGAGCTTCTACCCGAACGGGCGAAGACTCAGGCTCATCAGGAACGGAAGCGCTCGGTCTCGTAACGAACGAGATAATCAAGGCGACAATGAGCGCCAGAATGAGGAGCCACTGGATTTTGATAAGGCGGATTCTCGCCCGCGTTCTGTGTCTTGCCGCTTCCGTCATAACGAGACCTCCTTACTTATCGAACTCAGCGAGAAGCTGTTCCTCAGGCTTAAACTCAGGGCGCTTGTCCTTTGCAGGAGCCAGAGTAGGCTTGCCCTGAGGCTTGACGATAAGCTCGCCGAGCGTTTCCGCCACAGCCTTCTTACCGAAGTCCTTCTCCATCTGAGTCAGGGTAATCAGCTTGCGCTCATAGAGCAGACTCTCGTCGTAGCCGGCGGACTTCATAGCCTCAACGACTTTCAGCTCGTCCGCGAACTTGCGGTTGCTGCGGCCCTCAACCATCTTCCAGCCGGTAACGGGCTGACCACTGAGCAGCGTAGAAGACACGAGACCTTCAAGGTCCGTAAGCCACGCCTGAATATCCGCGGCCTTTTCAAGAATCGCGCCGGCCTCTTCAGGAGTCAGGAGCATAGCGTCCGGGGCCTCATCGAAGAGCTTGAGATTCTTGTCGGCTCTCGCTTTGCACTGAGCTTTCGCCCGGCAGAACTTGCAGACCTCTTCGGACGGGGCAAACTCGCCTTCGCCCTTATAGGCCAGCTTAGCGCGGGGCTTGACATACTTCTCAGCCCATTCGAGCAGCTCCTTGACGGTGATTTCGTCGGAACTCTGAACGCCGGAGAGCCGAGGCTGGAAAATCGTCATACGAACGGAGTCGATGTCGAAAAGTGTGTTGTACTTGAGAAGCGCGCCGAGAGCGTAGAGTCTCATTTGCGGATTGCCGGTCGCCTCAACACGGACGCCCTTGCCGTACTTGAAGTCCACGATTTCGAGGACCTTGTCAGCGACGATGATACAGTCGCCGGTGCCGAAGCCGTCCTTGACGTACTTCGAGAAGTCGACTCTCACCTCAAGCTCGGTAAATGCGTCCTCGCAAGACTCCTGCGCAGCTTTGGTCTTTTCAGTAACAAATCTTGCGTAGTCATTTGCGCATTCCTGCATTTCCGCGTTGTAGTAAGGGCCTTTTGCCAATTCGTCACGGCGATTCTCAAAGTCCATCTCGGAGACTTCGCCGAGGAAGTAGCGGGCGGTCAGCTCGCAAAGCTCATGGGCTGCGGTGCCTTCTTCGGCATACTCGCTCGTGCTCTGCGGAAATTGAAGCTCGAGTAGTGCGCTCGGGGTACACTCGAGCCAGCGGTGAGCGCCGCTTGCGGAAAGTAGTGCATGCTTAGCCATTGACACTCACCAGCTCTTTCATAAGCGCCGGATAGTCTTCCGTGCGGTTGTCGAAGTCGGAGAGCTTCTTGCAACCAAACTTCGCAAAGATGTCAGCGAGCTCTTTCTGCTTGCCGGCTTTGGAGAGCTTCAGGGCGACGGCGCGGATGTCGGTCTTCGTGATAGGCTTGTCCTCGGTCTTAGGAGCCTCGGTCGCAGGAGCAGGAGCAGGGGCCTCAGCCGTGGGCTCGACCGGCTTTTCCGAAGGGGAATCGAACATACTTACCTGACCGGGAATCTCAGTGTCAGGGAGCAGGGCTCTCAGCTTGCTCAGGTTTTCCTGAGTCAGTTCCATTGTTACGGTGATTTTCATTTTGTTTTGCCTCCTTGTTTTTCTTCCAAGCCAAATAGGCTTGCATATTTTGCGGATTTTCGTAAAACGCGTTGACCGCAGCGCTTAGTCGGTCAAGCATAAGATTCTCTCTTGCAAGAGCGGTATCGGCGAGCGTCGGCCGCATTTTTGTCTTTTAGGACAAATCAGCCGCAAAAAAAATTGCGTTCGTCGTAGGAGCGTCCAAATCAAGGAGCTCCTTACAGAGCTGCACTTCAGGTACCGTGAAGGCAACTTTGCCCGTAATCTTACGGTAGGCTGTGCTCATACTCCAGCCCTGCGCGTCCGCAAGGTCTTTCGTAGTAACGCCTTTCAGGGTCATGTGGGCCCTCAACATTCGAGTTTCAACCATACGATATACTGTCTCCTTTCCTTGAGATTTTTCCTCGTAGGCACTACCGGTTGTCCCAAAGGACAAACTTATTATACCGTGTCCTTTTGGATTTGTAAATAGCCTTTTGGAAAATTTTTGTGAATTTTAAGCAAAAGCATTCACTTTAAGACAAATGCGTGTTATAATAAGAGTAAACTTTTTCAAGGGAGGCGGTCTTAATGACTTTAGGCGATAGAATACATTATCTCAGAACAGAGAAAGGGTACACTCTGCAGGAACTCGGCGATATGGTCGGCGTCGGTGCGAGCACGGTCCGCAAATGGGAAACGGGCTACATCAAAACGCTTCGTACCGATAAAATGCAGAAGCTCTCGAACGCTCTCGGAACGTCGGTCGACTACCTAATGGGATGGACCGATAACAGCGTAAACGTCGGAACGGTGGGGACCAATAACGGCGTTATAGGCCAGAACTCCGGTGAGATTCACTTAGAGCAGCAGCGCTCCAAAGAGGAAGCGGAGCTTCTGCGCATTTTCTCCGGGCTCGATGTCAAGCGGCGTATGGAGTTGCTTATGACGGCTATCCGCTTAGACGAGGAGCAGAATCAATGAACGCGTGGAGCAGAGAGGACATAATTATCGCCTATGCCCTTTACTGCGTTACTCCTCTCGGGAAAATCAATCCCAGCAACAAGGTCATTCAGCAGGTCGCCGAGATTATTCCTCACTCAGTCGCTTCTATCGTAATGCGCATGAGGAACTTCCGGTATATAGACCCGAAGGTTTCCTCAGGGCTTAAGAACGTAGCAAAGGCGGACCGAATGATTTACGAGGAGTTCAAGCACGACTGGGGCTCTCTGAGTCTCGAGGCGGAGACCTTGACGGGTCTCGCTATCTTTGACTCTTCACCTTTGCAGGGAGCAAAGCCGCTTTCGTCTCTGACGAATCACGGAAGAGTATCGCGGGAGCGACACTTCTTCAAGCAGGCGGTGCTTGCGGCTTACGACGACCGGTGCTTTATATCCGGCTGCGCACTGCCGCAAATGCTCGTTGCAAGTCATATAAAACCGTACTCGCAATGCCGAAGCGAAGCGGACCGGGTCAGCCCCGACAACGGGATTTGCCTCAATACTTTTTATGATAAAGCCTTCGACCGAGGCCTTATAACTATCACTCCTTCCATGAAAATCTATGTTTCTCCGATAATTTTGGATAGCCCTCAGGACGCTTTTACAGCCCGCTGGCTGGCTTCTCTCGACGGAATGGTTTTACCCCCCCCCGATTTCCGCCGCGTAGAGAGCTTCTGGAGTACCATAACGACGAAATTTTTAGGAGGGTCACATGAATACAGTAATTTATGCTCGGTATTCTGCCGGCCCGAGACAGACCGACCAGAGTATCGAAGGGCAGCTTAGAGTCTGCACCGACTTTTGTAAGCAGCGAGGGCTTACCGTTATCGACACATACTGCGACCGTCATATCTCAGGCCGCACAGACGAGCGACCGGAGTTCCAAAGGCTCATCGCTGACGCCAAGCGCAAGAAGTTCGAGGCGGTGGTCGTCTATAAGACGGACCGCTTTGCCCGGAACAAATACGACAGCGCCGTTTATAAGCGGGAGCTTAAGAGGAACGGAATCCAAATCTTTTATGCGGCCGAGGCGATACCAGACGGGCCCGAGGGCATTATCCTTGAGAGCCTCATGGAAGGCCTCGCGGAATACTACTCGGCAGAGCTCGCTCAGAAAATCAAGCGGGGAATGCACGAGAGCGCTTTGAAGTGCCAGAGCACCGGAAGCGGGAGACCGCTCGGCTATCGGGTCGACGAGCAGAAGCATTTCCAGACAGACCCAGAATCAGCCCAGACCGTTCAAACGATTTTTGAGCAGTATATTAAGGGCGAATCAAATGCGGCCATCTGTGAGCTCCTGAACAGCCGTGGACTGCGTACCGCGCAGGGTAAGCCCTTCAACAAGAACAGTATCAACCGAATTATTAAAAACCGAAAGTACATCGGCGAATACCGGTATCACGATATAGTCGTCGAAGGCGGCATGCCTGCGATTATCTCGAAGGACACCTTTAACCTCGCTCAAGCCGAAATGGAACGCCGGCGCACTCGCAAGGCTCCGAAGTCGCCAAAGGCTGAATACCTCTTAGCCGGTAGGCTCTTCTGCGGTCATTGCAAAGGACCAATGCAGGGCGTCAGCGGCACGGGTAAGAGCGGGAACAAGTGGTACTACTATTATTGCGGGAACACTCGCGGCAAGAATAAGACTTGCGATAAGAAGCAGGTCTCACGCGACCGCCTTGAGCGCGCCGTGGTTGACTTTACTGTCCGCTATATCCTTCAAGAGGAAGTTCTTGAGGAACTCGCGAGGAAGGTACATGCGGCGCAAGAGCGCCAAAACGATACCGCCTCGGAGATTGCCTTTTACGAGAAGAAGCTGGCGGACAACAAGAAGTCTATCGCGAACGTGCTACGAGCCATTGAGTCAGGAGCCGCGACGCAGACCTTACCTGCGCGCTTGCAAGAGCTCGAGAACGAGCAAGCGGTCATTCTGGGCGAGATTAGCTTCCTCAAGGGCAAGCGCCTCGCGTTTACAGAGGACCAGATTCTCTTTGCCCTGATGAAACATCTTGAGCCATACCCGGGTGAGTCTGAGCAGGACTACCGTCGGAGAATCATCTCTGACTTTGTTTCAGAGGTCTACTTATATGACGACCGGCTTCTTATCTACTTTAATATCAGTAGCGAAAACGGAAAACTCAAGTCAGCGGACCTCTCAAACATCGAGGGCGGCGAGTTCGACGAGGGACTCGTCAGGTCCACCAAAACAATATAATCCGAACCTTTTGCCGATTGGTCATGGGTTCGGATTTGTTGTTTCTGTTGAGGAAATTGAAGACTGGTAGCTTTGTCTCGATTCTTGACACAATGCTCAAGGTGTACTTAGCATAAGACGATATGTGCTGCCCTTACTGACCTCATGGAAACAGAAAAAGTCGCCCGGATCCATTGCGCTGCAATGGATCCGGGCGGTTCGTTCCCATGATTCATCCCTCTCGGATACCTACGGTCATCGCTCCCGTTTTCGTCATTATGTACTAACTCCACCCGTTCCGTTTGGCTAAATCGTCCATTGCAAAGCAAAACTTCTCCAACTGTGTCAATGCTGTCTGCAGCGGGTCGCCCTCGCGGATTCGCAGGGTGCGGCGGATTTCCTTGGGGATCACGACGCGGCCGAGGTCGTCGATGCGCCGGACAATGCCTGTTGCTTTCATAAATTGCTCCTCCAATGCCTTTCGTTTTGTGCTGGTTCCAAAGCTATTGTTTGCATACGCAGGAGAAATATGCAGGTAAGAAACACGACCGGTCACGCGAACCGGTCGTGTTTCGTTTATCGAAATTTTGTCGAAATATGGCGGGCGGCGTGGGCTATTTCGCGCCCTTCATCGTCAGGCTGATGCGGCCGCGCTTCTGGTCGACATCCAGAACGGCGACCTTGACGACATCGCCGACTGAGACGACCTCGGACGGGTGCTTGATGAATTTATTGCTGACCTGCGAGATATGCACAAGCCCGTCCTGATGGACGCCGATGTCGACGAACACGCCGAAATCGATGACGTTGCGCACCGTTCCACTGAGCACCATGCCGGGCTTCAGATCCTTCAGCTCCAGCACATCCGTGCGCAAAATCGGCGCGGGCAGCTCGTCGCGCGGGTCGCGGCCGGGCTTGACAAGCTCTTTTACGATATCCTGCAGCGTCGGCACGCCGACGCCGCATTCTGCCGCAGCCTTTTCCGCACCGTAGGCGCGGAGCTTGTCGGGAAGATTGGCCATTTCCGGCTTTCCGGCATTTTTGAGATCGATGTCCAGCAGCTCCGCCAGCTTCTTCGCCGCGTCGTAGCTCTCCGGATGCACGCCCGTGCGGTCGAGCACCTGCTTGCTTTCCGGCACACGCAAAAAGCCTGCGCACTGCTCAAACGCCTTCGGCCCCAGCTTCGGCACCTTTTTGATCTGTGCACGCGAGGTGAACGCGCCGTTCTCCTCGCGGTAGGCGACAATATTTTTCGCCGTCGTCGCATTGAGGCCCGCGACCTGCTTTAAAAGCGGCGCGGAGGCTGTGTTCAGATCGACGCCGACGGCGTTGACGCAGGCCTCGACCACGCCGCCCAGCGCGGCGTCCAGCTCCTTTTCCGGCATATCGTGCTGGTACTGCCCGACGCCGATGGCCTTCGGGTCGATCTTTACCAGCTCTGCCAGCGGGTCCTGCAATCTGCGTGCGATGGATACTGCCGAACGCAGGTTCACGTCATACTGCGGGAATTCCTCCGCCGCCAGCTTCGACGCGGAATAGACGGACGCGCCCGCCTCGTTGACGATCATATAGGAAACGCCGCCGCCAAGCTTATGGATCATCTCGACGGCCATGGCCTCCGTTTCGCGCGAGGCCGTGCCGTTGCCGATGGCAAGATGGCGCACGTTGTCCTTCTTGATGAGCTGAGAAAGCTTCGCGATCGCGTCCTGCTTCTGTTTTTCGCCGAACGTCGGATAGACGACCGTGGTGTCGAGCACCTTGCCCGTCTCGTCCACGACGGCGACCTTGCAGCCGTGGCTGTAGCCGGGGTCGAGGCCCATCGTGACCGCGCCTTTTACCGGCGGCTGCATGAGAAGCGGGCGCAGGTTGAGGGCGAAATTATGAATGGCCTGCTCGTTTGCCATGTCCGTCAGCGCCGTGCGCAGTTCGCGTTCCATGCTGGGCTCCAGCAGCCGGTCATAGCTGTCGTCGCAGACGGACTTGATAAATTCCATCGCCGTGCCGCCGGGCTTTACGACGCCGCGCCGGATGCATTGCAGCGCCTCGTCGCGGTCAACGGACAGGCTGACCTTCAAGGCCCCCTCGCGTTCGCCGCGGTTGAGTGCCAGAACCTGATGGCTTTGTAAACGGGAAATGGGCTGGGAAAACTCGAAATACTGCCGGTAGACGGCGGTTTTGTCGTCCTCCTCGTCCTTTGCCGCTGCCGAACGCGCCGTGCCGCGCCGGTTCATAAGCGTGCGCAGGCTCTTGCGCACCTCCGCGTCGTCCGAAATGCGCTCGGCAAGAATATCCGACGCGCCCGCAAGCGCGTCCTCGATCGTCTCCACGCCCTTTTCAGGGTCAATGTATGCCTGCGCCAGCACCTCCGGCGCGTCCATTTTCAGCGTCTGCGCGAAAATTGCGTCCGCCAGCGGCTCGAGGCCCTTTTCCTTCGCGATGGTCGCGCGGGTGCGGCGCTTGGGCTTGTAGGGCCGGTAGAGGTCCTCGACCTCAGCCAGCGTCGCCGCCTCGTCGATGGCCTTCGCCAGCTCGTCCGTCAGCTTTTCCTGCGCGGCGATGGAGGACTTGACCTCCTCGCGCCGCTGGGCAAGATTGCGCAGATATTGGAGCCGTGTTTCGAGCGTCCGAAGCGCTGTGTCGTCCATTGCGCCGTGCTGCTCCTTGCGGTAGCGGGCGATGAACGGAATGGTGTTGCCTTCGTCCAGAAGGGCAATGACGTTTTCAATATATTCCTGCTTGCAGTTTAATTCCTGCGCCAGAATTTCCGATATAGACTGCATGGGCTACTCCTTACTGAAAAAATCTTTTTGTATTGTATCACAAATCATGCTACAATCAAACAAAAAACTGTGGGAGGCTCCCGATATGCCGATTCGCGCACTGCTCATGGACATTGACGATACGCTGTTTGACTTTCAGACCAGCTCCCGGAACGCGCTTTCCATCGCGTTCCGCGCCTTCGGCCTGCCGTTCACGCCGGAGATGTGGGAGCGCTACCGCGCGCTCGACGCGGAGCTCTGGCAGCGCTTTGAGCGGGGCGAGATCACAAAGGAGGCACTCTATGTCGAACGCTTCCGCGTCTTTTTCGCGGAATACGGTCTGGAGGCCGACCCGGCGGCGTTTAACGCCGCATACTTCCGCGAATTGGGCGATCAGTGCAATTTCATGCCGCACTGCGAACAGGCGCTGCGGCAGCTGCACGCGCAGTACAAAATTTTTATCGTGACAAACGGCAACACGGAGATTCAGATGCGCCGCATCGCCGCCAGCGGCATGGCGCAGTATTTTGACCGCGTGTTCATCTCCGAGCAGATGGGCTGCAAGAAGCCTGACAAGCTGTTTTATGACAAGGTTTTCGCCGAGATCGGCGAGGACTACCGCGCGCAGTCCATCATGATCGGCGACAGCCTCTCAAGCGATATGCAGGGCGGCCGCAATGCCGGGATCCCGACCTGCCTCTACGGGCGGACGGAGCCGATCTCGCCGCTGTGCGACTATGCTGTGGCGGACCTGTTGGAGCTTCCGGCACTGCTTGCGCCGCTGTGACGAACCGGTGCGCGCAATCCGTATAAAATATTCCCATTTCCCAGATTTCCGCTTGCAAAACGTGGCGGAAGCCGGTAAAATAAATAGATATGAAAATTGTGAAATATTTGCGCTGAGCGCGTGCGGCGGAGGGCTTTTCTTATGCCGGCAGATATTCTGACCCGTATTCAAAACGAAATTCACGCCTTTTCCAAAGGCCAGAAAAAGATCGCGTCCTATATCCTGACCAACTATGACAAGGCGGCGTTTATGACGGCCAGCCGTCTCGGCAAGACCGTCGAGGTTTCGGAGTCGACTGTTGTGCGCTTCGCCGTGGAGCTGGGCTACGCGGGCTATCCGGAGATGCAGAAGACGCTGCAGGAGCTTGTCCGGAACAAGCTCACCAGCGTCCAGCGCATCGAGGTCGCCAGCGACCAGTTCGGCAATCAGGACGTCGTGTCCAGCGTTTTGCAGCGCGACGCCAACGCCATCCGCATGACGGCGGAGGCGCTGGACCGCGCGCAGATGACCCGTGCGGTCGGCGCGATTCTGCGTGCGCGGTGTATTTATATTGTAGGCGTGCGCTCGTCCGCGGCGCTGGCCAACTATCTGAATTTCTATTTCCGCAATATTTTTGAAAACGTGCGCCTCGTTTCCTCCACGGCCACCAGCGAAATGTTTGAGCAGCTGCTGCGCGTGGGAAGGGAGGACGTCGTCATCGGCATCAGCCTGCCGCGCTATTCCAGCCGGACGGTAAAGCTGCTGCAGTACGCGCACGATTCCGGCGCGACCGTCGTGACCATCACGGATAAGCCGGAGGCCCCGGCGGGAAAGGTCGCCGACTATGTCCTGTGCGCCAAGAGCAATATGGCTTCGTTCGTCGATTCGCTTGTCGCGCCGATGAGCGTCATCAACGCGCTGATTGTCTCCGTCGGCTTGCAGCAGGAGGACAGCGTGGCAAAAACCTATGAGGATCTGGAGCGGATTTGGGATGAATATGACGCCTTTGAGCGGGTCGAATAAGATTGTCGTCGTCGGCGGCGGCGCGGCGGGCATGATGGCCGCCGGTATGGCCGCGCAGGCGGGGGCGCAGGTGACGCTGCTGGAGCAGAACGGCCGTCTCGGCAAAAAGCTCCTCATCACCGGCAAGGGCCGCTGCAACGTCACGAACGACTGCCCGTGGCAGGACGTGCTGCAAAGCGTCCCGACGAACCCGCGCTTTCTCTACAGCGCCCTCGCGGGCTTTTCGCCCGCAGACGCAAAGAAATTCTTTGAAGACTACGGCTGTGCGCTCAAGACCGAGCGCGGCAACCGCGTTTTTCCTGTCTCTGACCGGTCGCAGTCCGTTCTGGATGCGCTCGAACGGTTCCTGCGTGCATACCATGTGCGTATCCTGCCGCGCAAAGCGGCGGAGATCGCCGTTTCCGGTGCGAATTTTCAAAAGGCAGACTGCGAAAGCTATGAAGCAGGCAGCTATACTGACAAAAACGGAGAATCTCGGAACAATGCCCTGATCTGGAACAACGCGGAGGGCAGCTTCAGCTACCAGATGAACGTGCCGGAAACCGGCATCTATTCCGTGCAGATGACCTATTGCCCCATCGTTTCCAATACCTCGGAGATCTCCGTTTCTCTGGCAATTGACGGCGAGGTGCCCTATGACACCGCTTCTCGTCTGAAACTGAACAAG
>ERZ827488.120-NODE-120-length-119133-cov-7.005568_pt1 | contig 119133 bp, 129 predicted proteins | sample MGYA00519771_ERZ827488 | MGnify/ENA primary metagenome ERZ827488 (study PRJEB31778, sample SAMEA3449323) | human gut metagenome | biome: human gut; feature: human-associated habitat; material: faeces | place: United Kingdom | collected 2010/2012 ... | reverse complement strand
ATAAGCTAACACACAAGATAGTATCAAACCAATAGGTGTCGCTAAAGCCAACATGGCATATTTTATTACGCCACTTTTCTTAAAACTTTCTATCTCTTTTTCATTAAATACAACTGATTTCATAATACCTCTCCTCCTACAACTCAACAACACATATATAATATCGGAATTATATATAAAATCATTATATTTTTACCTAGGTAGAGCATTGGCATCCTTCTTTAAATATACCATTTTTGATTGTTAATACGTTCTTTGTCTACATTCTGAAACAGCCTAAATTGGCCGCTTTCCTGCTTGTTACATATGAAGCGGCTAAATCACCGCTTCTTTCTTTTTATCTGCTGTTGGCTGTTTCCTGTCAGCATGCATCTTCATCACATCATTTTTCTTTTCTGCAAGTCTCTCTTTTAGTGAAGGACGTTCTTTCTTCTCATCACGCTTTTCCTCTTTCTGCTTTGCACGTTCCCCGGCACGGTCACTGCGAAACAGCTCATGTTCTTTTGCATCATACTCATACACATGATCCGAAAGACGTTCCTGCGGTGCTACCTGTGTCTGGTTCACTTCCTGCACCATCTGTTCAAGGTCTCTTAACCCCATTCCGGCATCTTTCGGGATAATCAGCGTTTCATGCACAGATGAAGGCAGTACATAGAAGTCTCCAACCTTGTCTGCTATTTCCTGTCTGGTATCATCATTTAATATAGCGGCTGCTCCATTTACCTTTGTATCATTTGTCAGGACAAACATCGTGTCAGGAACATCCGGTATCATCTGGGATGCCATTTCTCTTGCCTCTGATATATCCATATCATTATCCCTTGCAATGTCCCCTGCCATCATTTCTATAATGGTCTCGCTCATTCCCTTGAAGCTGTATGGCTGTAAAACATCCATGTTCAAAAGAGCCTGTTCGTGCAAATCCTCAAGGGTAATCCCATACCTGTCCATCAGATTATCTGTAATCGTTATGGTTGCAGTGCCTTCCGCATTTTTGTCCATTAAAATCTGATACACAACGACAGATCTTCCACCTTGGTGTATGGTTTGTCCTCAAGAAACTGCCTGTTGGCTTCCTCATTGATGAGCTTGCACACAATCTTGTCTTTGACGTTATCAAAATCAGTAACCGCAGATACATCCATATCATGGTCAATATAATGTGCCTGATATGTGGCTGCAATCTGCCCAAGCACATCATCCATCTCAGCTCCATCCTGTATCTATTCAAAATACGGATTCAGATATACGGTTGGAGAAATATTACTTTCTTCCGTCCGGATTGTCAGACCATCCAAAACACAGTCATTATTCTTTACTACCTGATGAACAGAAATCGTTGCATCTGCAAATTTTTCCGGTAAAAAATCCTGTATCTGATCTTTTACCTGTTCTACAAAATCCTTATATTCCATTACTTTCTCTCTCCCTTCCCAGTATTCTTCTGTGATTTGTCTGCCAGCTTTGATGCTTTCGTTCCATACAGTTGATAACGTTTCATCATAGCAGCCTTCAAGACGTTGGCATCCAGTTTAGCGGTCTTAATTACAAGAGCGATTGTTTTCTGCGTTACTTCCTCTTGCATAAGTACCTCCGATCTACATCTTCCTGTGCGTATGCTTCGCTAAGGCGGAACATACAGCCGATGTAATAAATACCTCATAATTCTCCTTTCTGCTTCTGGACATCGTGTCCAAAAGCAATAAAAAAAGGCAGCTACAAATCTCTCGACTTATAACTGCCCTGACGCTGTTAACCTAAGATTATCTATCCTCTTTGTCTATATTCCATGCTTTTAAAATTTCAGCATATATATCAAAAATTTCATTCACTAATATCATTATATCTTGATAAGATTCATAATACACCTTCTCTGAATGCTTCATTTTAAATACATGATTGCCAATCATAATTTCTTTATCATCGCCCTTATTCAATCCATTATTATGCAATGTATTTCTCAATCTACCACAATATAATAAAATTTCTTTATCTTTTTTTTTATCTCTGGTATAGTTTTTTAGAATTTTACCAAACAAAAAATTTATTTCATCTGAAAACGAAACATATTTAGGAAACTTTTTTATGAATTCCGATTTATGTTCAGTAAATATATTTGATATCCATTCTTTTTCTTCTTTTCCGTGAAAACATTGTTTAAGGAAATTAAGATTTTTTTTAAAATGGCTATTATTAAGTTTATCTACTAACTGTGCACTATATGGAAAAAAAATAGCATTAATCGCAGTTTCAAAGCAAGACCACATACTTATATAAAAATCAAATATTTGTCCTTGTAAAAATGCATTAAATTCTTTTGTACATAAGTTAATCATATAGTTGCGATTTTCTAAAAACTCTATTGGTGTGCTTTCATCGGAAATATATTTACATAGCATATCTAATGGCGAATTTCCAGTTGCCTGACTCATTTCATCTTTCATTAAGAAATAGAAAAATTGATCGGCAACGGATTCAGCTGTACCCAAAAAACTATATTCTGCAGATTTCAACACTTCTTCAGAATATTTATCACGTTCCTCAGCCACTTTTTTCACAAAATCAAGTAATTTTTTTAACCAACTTCTATAAACTCTATCAAATGTATAATTGGTTTCTATATAATTTTCCTTTCTATCATCATATAGCTTTACTGGTATTATATCTTTTCCATCTAACATAACCATTTGCTCCTTTTTAACTAATCAGTTCCAGCTTTATCTCCAATATAAATCATCTTGTTCCACTAAAACCACTTCATCCCCCACACTTATTTCAAAGTAATCATTTGACACGGCAATATATTCTACTTTCGTTTGTAATCCATTTATCTCCTTCCACATTGACTCCAAATCAATTTGATTGTCCGACACATATTTATGAATAAAATAAATTAGCATATACTCTGAAACCATATGCCTCTCATCAATATGCATTTGATTTCTTTTATCAACAGCTAAGTAATATATTTCCGGAGTTGATAACCCCTTTCTATAGTTCTTGTCGTTGCTAAATAGGAAATCAATATTTTCCTGCTTTTGTAAGAACTTTTTATGCTTATCAATTTGCTTTGTATATATCGAATTAAGTGTCTGAAATATTTTCCCGTATATCTTATCTATTTCATCTTTATAATGCTTATCTATCCACTTTGCCTCTATTATTAATGCTTTGTTATGAGTAAAATCATAAATCGCATAATCAATATCACTATTTAATTCATTTCCCAGCTCATCCTTAAAAGAATACGGAACTGTTTTTGCCACTGCAACATTCGTTACCCCGAGCAGAGCCTTTTCTATTCTTTCCTCAGTTACTGTAGATATTGTTTTTTCTCGATTACTTATGATAATATTCTTCAAATAATGACCATTGATAATGGTAAATTGCAAGTCATTGACTAGTATCAAAGACGGAATAGTCACCAAACTATCCTCTACCTCAAATAATGGAAATTCTAACAAATTCATTTTTCCATCATTTATCAAATAATTAACAACATTGACTACCTTGTGCTCTGGTAATCTACTAATTTTTACTATATCATCAATGCAACCTTTTTTATCAAAGTACATAATACATTCTTTTCCTATTTCAAAAAAATCTTCTTCAAAATCCATATCAATTCTGATTGCTATAGATTTCAACATTGCATGATAATAAAAATAAGCAATAACTTTTGCTAAATGGTTGGGACTATCGAAAACATTACTTCTTACCCTTGCTTCCCACTTATTTAGATCCTTTTCAATAATTTCAATGCAACAATTATATAGCTCCATATCTGGATATTTACGCAATTCTTCATACTTTTTTTGTTCCAATACAATTTTATTCCAAAATCTGACATGTAAATCAAATGTTTGTTCTTGTTCTTTTTCTGCGTTTTTTCTATCATCTTCCCCGTAAAAATAAAAATCTTCTTCCCTATAATGATCAGATACTAAAGATGTTGTAAGTTTATATTTATGATCTCCTTCTTGCACTAAACGTGGCTTTGAAAATGGATTTATATCATTTATTTCTCTCGAAAATCTAAAATTCTGATATAATGGAATCAATTCACTTTCATATGCTTTTAGATATTTCTTAAATCCAGGTGTATTAAACTTTTTAATAAAAATACTTTTCTCATTCTCTTTAGCTTTCGCATATACAAATGCCGCCACACACCTTCTTAATAAGTTTTCATTATTTTCTGGTACTTCTTTTATTGCACCTAATTCAACTGCTGCAAGTGGATACAGTAAAAAATTATTCACATTATGTGAATCCAACCATTCTTTCATTTTCAAGTTCGTATCATCATCAATAATTTTATGTAATCCACCCAATATCTCGTATTCATTCATCTGTCATACCTCACACATTTTGTACCAGTTTCTATTTTCCGATAAATATAGTTATCTCCGTAGCAATAATTTTATCAAAATTTAATTTATATCATCAAGCAACAATGCCTGAAACAAAACATCCTCCACATTCTCTAATCTTACCCTTCCATACTCTTTCTCTGTAAAACCATCAACCTAAACTCCTTGTATAGCAGCTTCTTTTCTCGCCACTAGACAATGCGTATATAATGCCGTGGCAGATAAATAATACTCTAATCATAAATTCTCCTATCGTGAAATGTTGAGTCTTTTATCGTTTTTTCTATGTATTGTGTTTTTCTTGTTAACAACTACACTTTATCAAGAAATTTAAAACGATGCAATTCAAGACAATATGCAGCAATCAAATATAGATAAAAGCACTGATTACTGACGTGAACAAAATTAACTGAACAGAAAAAACAATTTTTATTATTCTTCTTTAATGAACTGTACAAGTTCTTTTACAGTTATCCCCTTTTCTAAAAAATATTTTTCAAAGAAAATCATATATAAAATCAGACATATCATCATAATCTATAACAATTTTATCATCTATCTTACAACATTTTATATTACGCATTTTTGTTTCTGTCCTTGTTTCTTTCGACTTTAAATGTATCTTTCCTTTATCCATACACAAATCTAATTCTATTACTATAGGATTTACGTTTTGACGGTTAAACTGTTGATATATTTTACTCTTTATGGATAACTTGTCTACATACTGCTGATTATATTTAGGCTTGAAATGATTAATCAACATTGCTTCTATAAATAAAATCATTTCTTGATTCTCTTTAATATTTGTAAGTAATTTGGCTTTTTCCCAACCTGAATTACCTAACATAATATGAGCAAGATAGCAATCCAAATTATATGGCCTAAACAACTTGCTTTTAAAAGAAAAAATCATTATCATTAATTCTTTAGATCGATAATATAAATTATTTTCTCTTGTGATTTTCTGAATAGTTTTATGAGAATTTAACCGTTTAAGTATATCAAAATCTGATTCTTGAGCATTAGACTTGCCTATATATAACAGATCATATTCTTCTGGTTCTTCATCCTGTGCATTCTCCCAGATCATATGATATATATCAAACTCCTCAAAAAACAAATGCGTTTTCTTACACTCCTCTGGTAAATTATAATAACTATCTGGTTTTATTGCCTTTAATTTTTCCATTTGTTCAGTTGAAATATAAACCTTAAAGGAAGAACCGCTCTTACAAATTTTATACTCAAAAAAAGGTTGAAGACTTTTTAGGAGAAAGTAATTAAGACTAATTTCTTCCATAAAATTAAAACTTAATTTCTTTATCTCACCGTTATCTATATCACAATACTTTATATCTACATATTCATTATGCACTTCATATGACTTTATCTCTTTTCTTCCACAACTCAGCACAAAATATATAGAATAATTTTTTATCGTATCAGCCAATAAATTTCTTGCATAATCTAAAGCATTATAAGGGAAGAGAAATTTTTTATAAACTGATGCATTAAGTCTAGAATCCCCTAATACAAAGTTTTCGTAATCATAATTTTGAAGATATTTTCGTAATTGGCTTTTTATTTTATCGTTCATATTTACTTCATCTCCTATCATATTAAAATATCTTTTAAAAGTTGTATATTTTTATCTCATCATGCTATTTTTTATTATATTGAGAATTATCTTTATTCAGGCAAATCCTTAAACAACTCAGAAATATGTATCCCTAATGCCTGTGATATTTTTGCACATGTATCCAATGTGATACTATGCTCTCCCCGTTCCAGCCTGCCATAATAAGCTCTACTTATCTCACAGATCTCTGCAAATTCCTCTTGCGAATAATGGTTAACTTCTCTATATTTCCGAAGATTATTTCCAAAATAATAATTTATATTGTCATACACTTTCTTGCTCATAAAACTCACTCCTAAGACAAATTATATCATAAAACGTCATATATGGCGTCGATATTTTTATTATTGGATGATAATATAAATCCAGATGGTAGTTGTACTACGTATCTTAACTAATAATTTTATTTAGAAAGGAGACATTTGTATGTCAAAAGAACTAACAATCAAAGTGGAATCATTCAGAAAAATCCCAAATCCTTACCTCAACAAAGAGGATGGCAATAAGGATGCCATGATGTATGTCGCTATCTGTGATGTAAAAAATTTACCAAAAGATATTCCTATGGAAACAAATCCCAGAGAACAGAAATTAACCACAGGTGTTGCCAAAAAAATCCGAAATTCTTTATTAGAAGAAGATTACTTGGATTTTTATCTTTTGAACCGTGGTCTATGTATTTCTGCTGCTGATGTAACTTATAATAATTACGCAAATGAAATGACCGTTCGTTTCGATGACTATGAATTTCATGGTGATATTGACGGTGGTCATACATATAAAATAATTCTCGAAAATCAAGATAAACTTGAAGCAGGTAAGCAATTTGTAAAAATAGAGATTCTGACTGGTGTTGAAGGAATTTTCCAAAGACTTGCTGCAGCCAGAAATACATCCACACAGGTGCAAGACAAATCCATTGCCGAATTGGAAAACCGCTTTGATATCATTAAAAATGCAATCTCCAACCAAGCATATGCTTCCGAAATTTTCTTCAAGGAAAATGAAGAAGGATCAATTGATGTTGCTGATTTATTAGCTATTTTATATATGTTTAATATTGATGAATTTGCAGGTATGGATAAATTCCCAACAAGTGCATACAGTTCAAAAAAGAAATGTATAGATGCATACTTGGATGCCCATAAAAAATATGGAAATTCCCCTAATAACCCTTATGTGAAAATGGCTCCAATCATGAATGATATTTTTAAACTTTATGATTATCTCGAACTAAACATGGGAAAATACTACAAAGAGAAAAATCCAATGGGAAAATTTGGTTTGACGAAAGGTGTTTCTATCAGCAAAGACAATAAACAGTACTACTCAAAATTTGAACATAAAAAAATGGAATATTTTTCTCCTACAGGTTTTATTTATCCAATCCTTGGTGCTTTCAGAGCTTTATTAAAAGAAGAAAATGGTGTTTATGTATGGCAAAAAAATCCATTTATAGTTGCAAACGACTTAGGTGCTGAACTTGTAGATACAACCGTAGAACGAAGCCGTACCCTCGGCAATAATCCTCAATCAGTTGGAAAAGATACTGGAAACTGGAAAACACTGTATATGACGATACGCTTAGGGTTAATAGATTAATTTATTTTTCATTCACTACTTATAGGGAGACAATTGTCTCCCTATTTGAATTTACAGTGTTTCTTCCCCCAATCTCATCCCCACTTTCTTTCCTTCTCCCTTCTCCTCCGCGGTTGCCATCCGGAACACAATCATTCCGAGTACAAAAAACACGGATATCGCGCCTACACCGATATTCACCTTGCCGGTCACCTGCGAGATCAGGCTGATTACGGTTGTTCCAAGGAAGGATGCACCCTTTCCACATATGTCCATCAGACCGAAATATTCACCGGATTTTTCCGGTGGGATGATCTTAGCGAAATACGACCGGGACAATGCCTGAATTCCGCCTTGAAACATGCCAACCAGAATCGCCAGAATCCAGAACTGCCACTGCTCCTTCAGGAAGATTGCGAATACGGCGATGCCAAGATATGCGCCAATGCAGATCGTGATAAGCCGCTCTGTTTTATAACAATTGGCTAACCTGCCGAATATGATTGCAAAAGGAAATGCTACGATCTGTGTGACAAGCAATGCCAGAAGCAGTTTCGTACTGTCAAATCCGAGCGCGGTTCCATAGGCGGTTGCCATATCAATAATCGTGTAGACGCCATCGATGTAGAAGAAAAATGCCAGCAGGAACAGGAAGATTTTCTTCTCGTTTCTCACATTTTTCAAGGTGACACCCAGACGTTTGAAGCTGTTCCGAATCGCCCGCGGCTTCCGTTCCACATAATGTTTCTGCTTGTAGATCTTAAGAAGTGGAATGGTCGCGCCGATCCACCAGACCGCAACGATTGCAAATGAAATCATCATCGCAAGCTCCATACTGATTCCGATCTTCCCTGCACCAAGCACGATTCCCAGGCATACTACAAATGGCACACAGCTTCCAATATAGCCCCAGGCATATCCCTGTGAAGATACGTTATCCATCCGATCCTCGGTTGTGACATCGCCAAGCATCGAATCATAGAAGATCAGGCTCCCGGAGAATCCTGTCTTCGCAATAATATAAATGATCAGAAAAACCATCCATTGTCTGGCGAATCCAAGTGCCAGACAGCCGATTCCTCCAATAAGCATCGTCACGGTGAAGATTGGTTTCTTCAACCCTTTCGTATCTGCCAACGTTCCGAATACCGGTCCGAGCAATGCTACAATGATTGTTGCAGCAGAAGTCGCATACCCCCAATACGCAAGATAATCGACAGAAGAAAGTCCTGCATTTCCAGCCAGATAGTTAAAATAGATCGGCATAATTGTTGAGACAAGCAGCACAAACTCAGAATTTCCCACGTCGTATAATACCCAGTTTCTTTCAGCCTTTGTCATTTTCGTCTTCACGTTGCTACGCCTCCTTCTCTTTGCCGCTGAATGTATAATTATAGAGCGCATTTAACGCCTCTTCTTTTGCCATATACTTTCCATATGCATCAATCAGCATAACCGCCCGGCTCTTAGCCACAGCGTACAACTGATGCAGCTTCGCTGTACTGTCCTCACATGCCGGATTTGCTTCAAAATTTACCAGCAATCCATGCATTTCTTTGTAATTTCCAGACAGACGGAGTATGGCATAGATCAACGCTCTTTTTAATCTGGAAGGTGCGAGCAGTAAATGATTATTCTGAATCATTCCCTTCAACGCTTTTTTAACCCGCTTCGGTTCTGCCCCTTGGAAGAATTGTGCAATCACGCTGGCATTTTCCATAGATGGGACAATGTGCTTCGTTAAATCTTGTCGAACCGGGTCTTTCCCATCTTCGATCATTAAGCTCCGGTCAAACTCCACTTCAATCTCTGTGTGAGACACGCCACTTTGCACAATCTTCTCATCGATGTAACCGTGACAGGTCGAATCCAGGGCAAAATGGCAGATGAATCCATAGATATAGGCAAGTGCCGCTTCCTTATCAGATGCCGTCTCTATGATTTCAGCCGCCTTCCCGAAGAAATATTTTCCGGAACGTTCGTGCAGTCCATACCCGATTGCATTGACCGGGTTCGTCACCAACGGATGATAGTAAAACAAGATATCCGGTCCGTGCAGACCTATATCGTAAAGCTGTTTATGTTTCATAATGATATCGTGGGCAGGGACAGAAACCTGTTTGATTACTTCCTGTCCCATCCGGTAATGTGCATATGTAGATGGCATATTCTTTTCCTCGCTTTGAATATATTGCTTTCTCAAATTTCTGTTCTATTATAAAATTGAAATTTGCCACTCTACTATCATATTTCTGTGGAAACCATGTAAAATCTAAGTCAAATTTCTGCATGACGGCTTATTGCGGCATCTCGCCTGTCGGCTCGATGAACATTTGCCGTCATATAGAAATCCGTGCAAGCACGATTTCTGCATTCCGTTTTATTGCGCAAAAAAGCGCCGGTTCGTTTCCGAACCAACGCTTCTACATTCTTTTTCTATTTATATTCTTACTTCCTACATACGGAAATGCGACACCACGCCGGCCATATCATTGGCAGATGAGCTGACTTCCGTTGACATCTCGGTCACACTGTTTACTGTGCCAAGCACCTCATCACTAAAGGAAATCGTTCCCTTAACCGTATCCTCGTTTCTCTGTGCGATATCACTTAAGTTCTTGATATCTTTTCCTATCTCATCGGTTTCTTTGCCTAACTGTACGGTTGCATCACGAATGACATCCACACCATCTGCAACATGAGATACATGCTCCTGTAACTGCTTGAATATATTGGCAGTTTCAACCAGCTTCTTCGTCTGATCATTCATAGCATCCTGTACGCTGTCCATAATATCCATTGTCTGGTTGGAATTATAGCTTAACAGATTCACCAGCTCGGATATTTCTGTCGATGCTTCATTACTCTGGTTTGCCAGCTTGCCAATCTCTTCTGCGACTACGGCAAAGCCTTTACCGGTTTCACCTGCCCTGGCTGCTTCAATCGATGCATTCAGAGATAAAAGGTTTGTCTGATCTGCAATATCGGAGATGTAACTAACTGCAGCAATGATTTTTTCCACCGATTCATTATTCTGCTGCGTCTGCTTCTGGATGTTCTCAACTTCGGTCATAACATCCTGGTTCGAAGCATCGAGCTGGTTCAACGATTTATCCACGTCATTTCTGGCGTCAAGCATCGCTTTTGTCTCATCGGAAAGGTGATCCACTTCCCCGAGCGTCTTTTCCAGATGAATATTCATATTGTGAATGCTGTTCTTGATATTCTGCGCGTTGCCGGTCTGCTCGACAGCTCCGGTCAGCATATTGTGCAGATCATCGTTGATATTTCCAACCGCATTGCCTGCCTGTCCGGCAGCCGCATTCATCTCCTCTGAAGATGCATTCAGGGTCATGGTATTGTTGCTGATCTTGCCAATCATCGCAGATAAGTTGTCGATAAGTGTCTGCGTATTACATGACAAAGCTCCCGCCTCATCTTTTCTATCCAACATACTCTGCTCGATCTCAACATTGAGATTGCCTTCCGAAATCTGTTTTACCACGTCCATACTGTTCCGGATACTCTTTGCGATTCCTCTGGAAACAAGCAGACATCCGATGACCGCGATTACCAGTATAACAAGGATTGCTACTGTAAAAATCATGGTAATCAGATTCAGGCTCGCATATATCTCCTTGACCGGCATTCCGGCGAAAACCATACCAATGATCTCATCACTGTTATTCTGGTGCACCGGTACATAATATCCAAAATAGAAAGTACCATCTACCAGCACACGATTGGTAAACACCTCATTACCATCCTGCAGAACATTTTCCACAAGGAAATCGCCTGCCTTGGAACCAAGGATCCGCTTCCCGTCCGCATCCTTTAACGATGTCACAAGTCGCGTGTCGTTGTAAAAGAATGTAACCTCAATCCCGGTTTTTGCAGCAATATCATCGATAAAAGGTGTAGACAGCGATACGTTGTAAGCACCCTTCCACACATCCCCGGTCGCATTTACAAAATAATCTCCGGCATTCTGATCATACGCCGCAAGCACGGCATTCGATGTCGCTTTCAGTTTCTGCTTCGCATCGTCCAGCAGTTTATTTTTCACGACTGTATTACTAATGAGAATCGCTACAATACCCATGACGAGTACCGGAATGATAGCCAGTATAAGCATCTTGTACTGCAGCTTCAAATTGCGAAATATTTTCACGGCTATCCCCCCTATTTCCAATCTACGACTTCCACATTGTGATAATACCAGTTGATCTTACCGGTAATCGTCGCATCATCCAGCGTCTTTCCCTCTTCTCCGATCACAGTTCCATCGTTGGTAAGGATTTCTCCGTCAAACACGCCGAATTCGCCGGACAAAATCTTCTGCTGCATCTCATTTACTTTCTCCTGTGTTCCATCCTCACACAGAGAAGATAATCCTGTCAGTCCGACCAGACTTTCGTCCATACCGCCATAATAATTCGAACCATCATATGTCGCATTGACGATACTGTTTACATAGGAGGTGTAATACGCACTCCAGTTCCAGATAACCGATGTCAGCGTCGCATCCGGCGTCTCTTTACTCATATCGGAATTATATCCGATCGCCCATGTTCCGTTTTCCTCGGATGCAGTCTGGGGAGCTGTCGTATCTACATGCTGTGCCAGCACATCGCAGCCCTTGTCAATCAATGCATCGGAAGCCGCCTGCTCGTCATCCGGAGAAAACCAGGAGTTCGTCACTGCCACCAGCACCTTCGCATCCGGATTGACTTCCTCGACACCCATTGCAAATGCATCAATACCACCGGTACACTCACTGTTGTCGCTGCCCATCGCAGATACATACCCGATCAAATTACTTTTTGTCTTCATACCCGCTACCAGACCGGACAGATATCTCGCCTGATAGATTCTTCCGAAATAGTTTGTAAAATTGCTTCCATTGCTCTTGTATCCGGTCCCGTGTGCAAAATAAACATCCGGATATTTCTCCGCATAGGCCGCGGTCTCTTCCATGTAACCCCAGCTCGTTGTAAATACAATGTTGCAGCCTTCATCCATACATTCATCCAACGCTTTTTTGATTGCTACATCATCACCATCATCTATCGATTCCTTGCGTACAACCTGATCTTCCTTAAGTCCGAGATTTGAAATCATACCCTGAATTCCAAGCTCGTGTGCATACGTATATCCCGATGTATCTGATGCACTGCCGATATACAACACACCGATCTTGACATCCTCTAACGGGATCGTCTTAAGTCCTGCCGGATTGGTCTCTGCCACTTCTGCCGATGCTGTCTGCTCTCCCTGCGACGTTCCTGAGTTAGAAACATCTGTCTGATTGCTTCCACTTTCTACATCGTTCGTCACGACATCCACGATGACGTCATTGCCACAGCCGGATAACGAAAATGCCATCATCACAGCCATCATTACAGTCAATAATTTCTTCTTCATCTGTAAATCCCTCCCTGTTTCTACATTCGCTTCTCTGATATCGGATGCATGGAAATCCGCCTTTTACCCCGTATCATGTTCATACATATTCCTGCATTTTATGTATTTTTATATTTTACATTGGATTGTATCATAATTCTATCTTTTTTAGATGAAATGCAAAAAAGAGCCGATCACTCGGCTCTTCACTAACGCTTCTATTCATCATTACCGTTTCTTATATAATCCTTCGATGTGAAGATCGTTAATCTCTTTTATCAACTGATGTTTGAATTCATCGAACTGTCCGCCATCGCTCAGTTCATCGTACCGCTTCCAATAATCTAACTTCGGGAGCAGATCCTTCATATATTCCCGCGCCTGTTCCTCCGGGAATTCATCCGTCACCATATGCTTGACTGCAACATCGATCAGATCATCCATATTACTGTATGTATACATGCCATCTGCATAGCACCATTTGCAATACGATTCATTCATTGCCCCATCCCGGTCATGCCCGATGATCTCATCCTCGAGCGGCATGCCACAGCACTGACAGATCAGTCTTCTCGGTTGTCCAACATGATGCTATCTTAACAGACAACCGCTTACGATAAAAGCAACCTGCTGTTTCCCCTTAGATGTTCTCCGTATACCGGCAATCCGGGAATCCCTTGCACCCCCAGAACTCGCCGAACTTTCCTTTTCTTTTAACCATCGTCATTCCACATTTTGGACAAGTCTTAACATTCTGCCGCGCGTCCGCCGTTCCTTCCCCAGACAACTCTTTTCCAAGTAATTCAAATACCTTCTGGTTCATCTTACAGTCTGTCAATGCGCGGTGTGCACCCACCGTAGAGATGCCATAATAGTTCGCAAGATCACCCAGTCTCCGATGCTTCCAATCCGGGAATACGATTTTTGCAAGGCGCAATGTATCCACGAAATCATTTGGAAGTATCAATCCCATATATTTCTCAAAGTCCCGATACAGAAACTTCATATCAAACGCCGCAATATTATGTCCAACCAGAATATCATTTCCGATAAATGCAAGGAACAACGGTAACACTTCCTCAAACTCCGGTGCATCCGCCACCATCTCATCATAGATGTGATTGACCGCGCTCGCGCCATACGGAATTGTTCGTCCCGGATTTACAAGTGTGCTGAATTCATCGATGATTTTACCGCCGCGCACCTTCACGGCTGAGATTTCAATTACCTCATCGTAGTTTGCAGAGATTCCGGTTGTCTCCAGATCATATAACACATAGTCCGGTACATATTTATTTAATTGTTTTCCTCTTTGGTTGCTCATTTGTAAGTTCACCTGTTCTCATTTACAACACCTTATGTATCTCATCCCCATTTACCGGAGACAAACACCGGTGTTCCAGTTCATTTACCACGATCATCTTCTCTTTTTTCTCTGTCACAACACCGATCACAGCGGCTTCCATTTCCTGCTCTGTCAGATATTCCACCAGCTTCTCTCCATCTTCCACGACTACAAACAGGCAACCGGTTGCATCCAGCAGGTACGGATTGATATTGAAGAACTCGCAGATTTCGATTGTCTCCTGCCGGATTGGTATATCCACATGCTGTACCTCAAAGCCCTTATCCATCCAGACGCCCATCTGCCACAGGGCACCATAGACACCACCCGATGAGCCATCGTGCATATAGCAGATATCCATGCCGGAATCTGCAATCTTCCGTGCCACGTCCGCAATGCTATACGCATCTTCCTTTACGCTTGCCATATCCAGATAGAAATCCGGGAACCGCGTATGCAGTTCTTCCCGCTTTTCCTTCAGGATTATATCCGCGCCCATCAAGCCTGCCTGTCCGACCATGACAATCTCATACCCAGGCTTGATTTTCTTTTTATTCGCATGGTACTCACCCGCAGTTCCAAGCATTGTCACAAGAAACTGCGCCCGCGCAAACACTTCTGACACCTGGGTGTGACCGCCTAAGATCTGTATGCCCTTTGCTTCTGCATAAGAATTAAAATCCGCCATATAGCCTTTGATCCATGACTCCTTTACATTCTGTGGAAGAAGCATCGTAAGACGTGCCCCCTCGATCTGACCGCCGGAGCACGCAAAATTATTCATTGCTTTCACCCACGCAATCCACGGCGTATCGCCGATGCCATCTGCACTCACATTTCCTTGCAGGTTTGCATAATCGTTTCCGACTGCTGCCGATACCGAAAGCTTCGGATTCAATCTTCGTATATGTTTAATCACCGAACGCGACAGATAGCGCTCCGGCAGGCTTCCTTGTTCCATTCTTTCTTCTCCTCTACTTCCTCAGTATATCCACCGTATGTGCTCCTGCTCCGATCAGGTCCGGACGTTCACACACCTTCAACTGATATGCCACGAAAAGCTCGTAGCTCTCCTCACTTAACTGATTCACAAACGGACGGATATAATTGGCTGGTCCATCCGGGGACAAAATCTTCTCCCGCTTCAATCCAACCGCTTCGTTGTAGCCGTCAATGTCCTCAATCCGTTCGAATGCATACAGACTATCCGCTGCAGGTACCGTATGATACGATGCATCCAATGTTCCATTCTTCACGCTTTCCTCAATGTGATTTTCCTGAATACCATATACGACCACGGCATACTCATTCATCACATAGGCGACTAATATAATCCCGCCCGGTTTCGTCACGCGTTTCGCTTCGGAGAGCGCCTGAATCTTCTCCTCCTTCGTCATCAGATGATACATCGGTCCGAAGAGAAGTGTCAGATCATAGGTATTATCTTCCAATTTCTTCAGATGCAGCGCATTTCCCTGCATCGCATGTACGTTGCTGTTTTTCTGCTTCAATATACCTAAGTTATGTTTTACCAACTCCACAGCCGTCACATCGTAACCTTCCTCACAGAGTGCCACGCTATAACGTCCGGTTCCGGCACCGATGTCGAGAATCCTGATATCTTCCCGGTTCGTAACCTTCAATTCCTGCATCCGCACATCCAGATAGTCATGAATATATTTCATCGTGATACGGTACTCGATCTGCCCGTGTCTGGAATTTAGTCTTTTTTCCTCATTGAATTTATTGTAATATTCTTCGATCTTGTTCATTTCTTTTTCAACTTTCTTATCGTCTGGCTCCATCCGGTTACTCTGCACATTTCACATATGCACCATCTGCAAGCTCTGCGATTCTCGCTCCGATTCCCATTCCGAATATACTGTTTTCGGTATCAATCACCAAAAGCGGCAACTCATTTTTCCTCAAATCCTCCGCTGCCTGATACACCAGCTTTACCGGATTCCCATGTTCTGTATCATAATTGGACTTTCCATCTGTGATCAGCACGGTGAGATGGATATCCTCCGGATATTTGCGACGGTCTGCCATCTGTACCTGTATTGCCAAACGCAGCCCCATCGCAAGTGGTGTATTGCCCTTTGCTTTCAGCTCCCGCATGTTCTCAGCCGCGACATCCACGCTCTTTGTAAATGGCAGCTTCACCGTGGCATGCTTATCTCCAAATAAGATTAGTCCCACCCGGTCGCGGTCACAATAGGCTTTTTCAAGCATTGCCATCACTGCGCTTTTTGCAAATGCAAGGCGTTTGTTCGCACCCTGCGACCGGCTGGCATCCACAACAAAAAGTACGGTACTGTGCTTCTTGTTGCGATATCGTTTCATACGCAGATCTTCTGGCATGATCTGTCCCTGAAGTCCGTCTTTCTCCATGTGGCTTCCACGTTCCACACATGTCCGGATCGTCGCCGGGATATCAACATCCGAAAGGCCGCACATTTTCCTTTCTGCTTCGGATGGCACCACAGATCCACTGTGCTTTCCTTTTTTTATCTTTAATTGTGCCGCACGTTTCTGTGAAAACGGAAGCTCCAGAGATGCCATCATCTCATCTAGTACCTCTATAATCGAGCGTTCCCTTCCACTTTGCTCAACCGGGAGAAATATTTCCTCCTGCATATCCACATTTTTCTGCTTCGCAGAGTCTAGTCTCCCTCCCCGGATGTCTCCGGTTCACGTTTTTCTCCTTTTCGGGACAATATCTGTTCCATCATCTCCGGATTCATCTGCCCGTTATCCAACGGATTTTTATGCATACGGTGCGGCAGTACATACTGTGCCGCACTGGAGATATCTTCCTTTTTGACCCGTTTTCTTCCTTCATACGCTGCGATTGTCTTTGCTGTTTTCACGATTCCGATATCTGCGCGGTGTCCGTCTGTACCATAGGCAATACAGATTTCCGCGGACAGGCGCAGAAGTTCCCGGCTCATTGTCACCTCCGGCAAAAGTGCTCTGGCTTTGTCGATCTTCGTGCGCAGATACGCCTGACGTTCCTCGAATCTCTTACAAAATACCGATGCATCCTGTTCGTAGGCAAGCCGGTTCTCGACAATCTGGATTCGCTTGTCTACATCCTCCTCTGCTGTCACATCCACAACCATTCCAAACCGGTCAAGCAGCTGTGGTCGAAGATTTCCCTCCTCTGGGTTCATCGAACCGATCAATATGAACTTTGACGCATGCGTACAGGAGATCCCTTCACGCTCCACTGTATTTCTGCCCGTTGCCGCTGCATCTAAGAGCAGATCCACGATATGATCATCAAGCAGATTTACCTCATCAACATACAGGATATTTCCGTCTGCTTCTTTCAAAAGTCCCGGTTCAAATTTCTTTTCTCCATCCTTCAATGCCGCCTCAATATTGATCGTTCCTGCAACACGATCCTCGGTTGCATTTGCAGGAATCTCCACGATTTTCAGCTTCCGCATTAGGTTCGGGATTGCACGGACGACAGTCGTCTTGGCAGTTCCCTTCTGTCCCCGGATTAGTACACCGCCGAGTGCCGGATTGATGAGATTCAACACGATTGCTTCCTTCATCTTCTCCTGACCGACAATCGCCGTGAACGGATATACATTGTCTATCTTTTTCCTTTGCATCTTACTCCTCTGCCTCTCCTTCTGCCTCGATATAAGCCTCCCGGATCGATTCTAACTCTTCCTCGGTTGCCTGATAATACCCTCGATGATTTGCTTCCATAAGGCGTTCCATCATCTTCATATACGCCCATTTGTTACTCTTTGTCATCTGCCTGCGCAGTTCTTCATCCGCCACATAACAACGCGTCATCTCCGAAAATGTCTGGCTGTCCACTGCATCCGTCGATGCCGCAAATCCCATCACATTTTCAAACCGCTTCTCTATCTGCTGCACGCCATGATAGGTATGCCGCATCATACCCTCGATCCATGCTGGATTCAACAGACGTGTCCGGATTCCCCGGTTCAACGCCTCATGGATATCCTGCACCTTGACATCTTCCCCGACGGTATCTGCGACAAGCATCACCGGCTTTTCGCCCTTCTGGTTTTCCACCGCCTTGGAAAGTCCACCATAAAACTCATAATAATGATCGAGATCGGTGAGTTCATATTCCACGTTGTTCCGTATCTGCGAGATGTAGTCTACATTTTCATATTGATGTTTCAGTACGCTGGCTGCTGCCTCGCCTCTGTGCCGGTACGAATACGCATACGAAAGATCCGCTGTAAAGCCTGTTCCAAGCTCCTCCGCTGCTTTCCAGCTTCCTTTTTTCACAACATCCGTAAGACGCGTCGCATATTCTCCCTCCTTCGGGCCGAAGATCCGGCAGGACGCCATCTCCCATGCCCGTGTCTCGTCCATTCCCTGCTCTTTCATCAATATCTGTGCCAATTTTCTTGTATTTGCCGCAAAATAATTTTCCTCGTCCGTCTCATCCAACGCAAGAATCTGTTGTAGCATTTCATTCAGGTTATCTACCAGATTCGGATACATATCCCGGAAGAATCCGCACATATGGATCACCACATCCATACGCGGTCTTCCAAGCTCCTCCCGCGGAATAATCTCCAGACGGTCATCAAAGCTCGCACGGTCCGTCCTTAGACGGAGTCCCAGATAATATAAGATCTGCCCGACTGTCTCGCCCTGACTTCTGGATGTCTCCAATCCCCAGAGAATCACGGCTGTCGTATCTGGATAGCTGCCTGTCTGCTTTTTATATTGTTCCACGGCAAGCTGTGCGGCCTTCGCGCCCCGCTCATACGCCGTCTTCGTCGGAACCAACCGCGGATCAAACTGCACAAGATTCCGCCCGGATGGAAGGATATCCGGATTTTTCACCACGTCTCCCGCAGTTCCAACAGGGACATATTCCCCATCTAAGGCATGTAAAAGTCCCTGTGCCTCCTCCGCATTCATCACATGCAAGCCATCCGTGATCAGACTATTTTCATATTCATACAAATATTCCTCAATCTGCTCAAGATCCCCTGTACATCCACATGTCTCTGCCAGATGGTCAATCTGGTTCATCAGATCATCGCAGCGTTCCGGTGCACTCTGCATACTCTCCCTATACTCAGCAATCGTCTCTTTTAATTCCTGCAATTCACCATATATTCCGCTTTTTTTCAAAGCAGGTGCCTGATAACTGATAATCGTAGCATGCGTTCTCCGCTTGGCTATCATCGCTTCCGAAGGATTCCCGATATAGTAATAATAAAAATGCGGAGCTGTCCCGATCAAACGGTCCGGCCAGCATTGTCCCATCATGCCATTGTCCTTGCCCGGAAGGAATTCCAAAGTCCCGTGTGTACCGAAATGAATCACTGCATCCGCGCCAAATTCTCCCCCTATATAACGGTAAAATGCCTGATATGCCTTCGGTGGTTCCTGATTCCGGTCATGGTAGTTCTCGATGATATCCGCTTTACTGTCTCCGTCCTGCCGCAACGGCTGTAACCCAAGAAATACATTTCCACATCGAATCCCCTTCACTGGATAGTCCTCTCCATCCAGCCTGTATGTAATCGCAGCCTCGGCCTCGTCGCTCCACTGTGGCGCATTGCAATTACCATCCATAACGAACGCCTCCCGAAGCTGTTCAGCCGTCAGGGCTTCCACCTGATATCCCGCCTGTTTTAACTGCTTCAAAGCTTCTGCCGCCGATGCAAAGGTATCAAGAAATGCCGCGGATGCAACATTGCTTTCGCCCGGCGGGTAATTGTAGAACACGAACGCCAGCTTCTTATCCTGATTTGCCAGCTTCTGTAACCTCAGATATCCTTCCAGCCGTGCCACAAGTGTATCAATCCGTTCTGTGATTGGCTGCAATTCGGATACCGTCGCTTCCCCCATCACACCAACCGGAAATGTCAGGATTCCCCCATCTAATTCCGGCAGCAACATACTGATCAGGAACTCGCCCGGATTGACCGCGGATGCTTCCTGCCATCTTTGCTCTGTGATTTTCGTCAGGCAGAATGGCTTGATATACGGCACCTGCAGTTCCTTCAGAATCTGCACTGCACCGTCTGCATTTCCGCCCATCGGACCTGCCCCAAGCCGGAATGGCATCGTATTGATCACCGCGGATACCGGGTACTTCTTCTGGCAGAGATAACTCTTTAATTTCTCCTGATCACGATCCTCATTTTGTGAGAATGCAATCGGAAGTATGTTATATTTTTCTCTTAATTTTTCACAAATGATACGCACGATTGGCAGATAATCGTTCGGATATGCATGTCCGTAAAACAAAAATGCTATCGTATCCCTGCCTTTGTCATACGGATTTTTCTTCCAATATTTCTCGAGCGTATCTTCGCATGCAAGTGAAAACGGATCTTTCAGATAGATTCCGTACCGCATCGTACAAGGCTTTTCCTTCGGCAGAAAGCTCCTGCCGCAATATCTTCGTAAAATCAGATAGAAGAATGATTCTATATCCGTGTAGGTTGCCTGCTGCCAATAGTCCATCAGCAAAAACACCTGCTTCATATCCTTTGTCATGCCAAATGGAAGGACATTGCCAAGGATCATCGCCATTCTTCGTATCCGGCGCATCTTCTCTAACGCACTGGCTGTCGGTTTTTTGTTTTCCTTCGTATCCGCTTGCTTAGCTTCCTCCTCTGACACATCTCCTGTCTGCGGTTTCTTCTGGGAGGACTTCATCATTTTACCCATTGCTTCCATGGAAAATGTTCCGAGGCGCAGATATTCACGCAATTCGTTACCAATCACAATCCGTTGTCCCCGGCACTCCTCTAAACCGCGTCTGACAATCTCCCGCAACGCCTCTGAAACGCCCATCAGGTCAATGATTGCAACATCCGCCTCACGGACTGCATTCTCCAGAATCTCCGGATGCATCAGATATTTGTTTTCCATTCCTGCCACATAAAAGACTGCAAAATCAATTGCATCCTCCAGGTATTTTTTTGCATATTCTTTTTGAAATATCTGGATCTGTGAAAGTGCAGATACGGACACTGCAATGATTGTAATTTTCATCTGATTTCTCCTATTTTAAGTCGTACATTTATTTCTGGCATATACATCAGATTTTATCATTTACGTGCCGCATATACAAGCCATTTCTCCGCTTACCATATCTCCTCCTGGCGCTTTTCCGGCTGAAAATGTTCCTTTGCAAATCCCATATCCTGCACTAGCTCCAGCGTACCGAGATACTTCCCCTCTTTATCCCGTACCGCCATGTATCTGACAAGCATGCATTTTCCATTTTTGTCCATCCAGATTGGAACCTCGTCCAATGCCCCTGCACGGAACTCTCCAATAATTCTTCGCACGGTCGCTTCAATCTTCGGTGGGTGACAGGAAAATACTTCCCGGTCGATTGCCATCCCCGGACGTTTAAAATCCTTCGGTCCTTCATTGAAGAATCGATTGATATTGTCCACATCCACAAATGTGATTTCCATCGGAATCGTATTCAGAAGTGCGATCAACTGCGCAATCGTCAGATGCCCGCCCGGCATACGGATTTCCGTCTCTGTGAGCGACGTCTCCGGCACATATTGGTTATCCTCTGCCTTCTGCCAGATCTCCGGCTCCACGCCGAAACAAACCGCATAATCCTTCTGGTCTTGGTAGATGCCGATCCACTCTTCCTCCGTGAAATTTGCCGCACAGTTTGGGAACAAAATATTTGCCTCTTTGTAGATCATCTCCTGTGCCCGTGCTACCACCGTTGCAAACCGCTCCTGCCATTCAGGTTCCTTATCGTTCATCTTCGCAAGAAATGAGATTTCATCCCGGATCTCATCATCAACCGTCCACATCACACTTGCCGGTCCGGATATTCCATACCGCACATTCAAAACCGGGTACAGGAGATCTCCCTTCTTCGCATAGTGAGTGGAGATGCCTCGCAATGATTCCAACGTCTTCTTATTTGCACTGCCATCTTTGATTTTCTCCTCTGCCTGTTCTAACAGCATAGCAAAAGCACCATTCTCATTTGCAAACAGCCACAGCGGATGTCCTTTGACCTGTGCTAGCTCCCGCGTCTTTGACTCCCGTTCTTCCCGTAACACCGACGCATGCACTGCCCTTTCTGCATTCGCAATCTGTTCCTCCCGCGTCTTTCCATGAAAGAGTGCGGCATGTACATCACACAGCTTCTGCACCTCCAAAAGCGGTGTTCCCTCCGCAAGCATCTCCTGTTCTGCCTTCATGATCTCCGCAGGATCAACATCCTTAAATACTTCCACGAAATCTTTTCTTACTGCTTCCAGCGGCTCTCCATCTCCAAGCCGCTTCAGATATTCCTTCAATGTCTCGATTCGATCCTTCATACGAATTCCTCCATTTATTCACGAATCAAAAATACGAGAATTGCTTCTGGCATTTCTGATATATCAAATGTCTGATTATTCTCGTATTTCGTATTCCGCATTCTGAAATTAGTATGTCAGTTATTAAATTATTTCATTCCAGCATTTTGCAAAAAATCCCGGTGCTTTCACACCGGGATTTGAATACTCTCTATATAATTGCTCTGACAAGCTTATGCTTCCAGATACTTATCGATACTTGCAAGCTTCACGCAAAGCACGAAAATCTTCGATGCTGCTTCCATCTCTTCCACAGATGGGAACGATGGAGCAATACGGATATTGCTGTCTTTTGGATCTTTGCCATACGGATAGGTTGCACCGGCGCCTGTCAGTACCACACCTGCATCCTTACACATTGCAACGATCTTCTTTGCACAGCCCTCGAGTGCATCAAAGGAAATGAAATATCCACCGAGTGGCTTTACCCACGAACCAATCTCCAGCCCTGTAAGCTCCTGATCAAATGCATTTAAAACTGCCTCGAACTTCGGACGTAAGATATCCGCATGTTTCTCCATATGTGCCTTCAGTCCATCAATATTCTTGAAGAATCTTGTATGACGGAGCTGATTGATCTTATCGTGACCGATTGTCTGTACGGTTAACTGCTGCTTGATAAATTCTACATTTGTTGTAGAAGTTGCGATTGCAGAAACACCGGAACCAGGGAATGTAATCTTCGATGTCGAAGCAAACATATATGCCATATCCGGATTCCCGGCCTTCGCACACTCCTCTAAGATATTCGGGATTTCTGCCTGCTGATCCTTATACAGATGATGGATGCAGTATGCATTATCCCAGAAGATACGGAAGTCTTCGGCTGCCGGCTTTAATGCTGCAAATCTTCTTACCACCTCATCGGAATATACGATTCCGGTTGGATTTGAATATTTCGGCACACACCAGATACCCTTCACTGTGGCATCGTTATTTACGTATTTCTCAACCAGATCCATATCCGGTCCATCGGAATTCATCGGGATGTTGATCATCTCAATGCCGAAAAACTCTGTGATTTTAAAATGTCTGTCATATCCAGGTACCGGGCAGAGGAACTTGACCTTATCCAGCTTGCACCAAGGAGTCGAACCATTGACACCGTGTGTCATCGAACGGGAAACTGTATCGTACATAACGTTCAGACTGGAGTTACCATATACGATGATGTTCTCCTTCTTGACTTCCATCATGTCTGCCATAAGCTGACGACACTCTCCGATACCATCCAGATCTCCATAGTTTCTTGTATCATTTCCAAGCAAGGTACGCATATCAGATTTGCTATTAATCTCATCTAACATCTGCATGGAAAGTGCTAACTGGGCGAATCCAGGCTTTCCTCTTGCCATATTGAGGCTGAGGCCCTTTGCCTGTTCTTCCTTGTATTCCTCCATAAGAGCGGCTTTTAATGTCAATAACTCGTCTTTACTCATATCCTTGTATTTCTTCATTTCAGCTACCTTATACCTTTCACATTTATTTGCATCGTATAAATTATGCATTTAAACCGTCTGTTTTCTATTTTATAGACATTTCTCGAAAAAAACAAGAGTTAAATTGATAATTCTCTCTATTTTTTCTATTTATTAAAGACATTTACTTTAGATTTTTTTGTTTTCAGCAATTTCCATGTGTTCATAACAGATTTTATATCCTCTCCATATAATCATTTATACCTTCCTGCAACGACAAAACGCCCTGCCATATGGAATACATCCCATACAGCAGAGCGTTTATCTGTGGTTTATATGTTTTTATTTTGTATATAACAAATTCTTATTAGTTCCACCCAATCCGATTATTCCTCATAAGGAAGAACTGCTCCATCGTAAGTGTCGTTGATGTACTTCTTCACATCATCAGACTTCAATACATCTACCAGTGCCTTGATCTTTGCACTGTCCTCGTTTCCTTCCTTCACTGCGATTACATTTACATATGTCTTAGCAGCTTCAGAATCACTCTTCTCATATGCAAGGGCATCCTTTCCTACAGAGAAACCGGCAGCAAGTGCATAGTTACCATTCAATACGACAAATGCTGTCTCATCGACAACTCTGGCTACCTGTGCAGCCTCAAGCTCAACGATCTTTACATTATGTGGATTCTCAGCGATGTCATTGACCGTTGCATTGATACCTGCGCCATCCTTCAATGTGATGATGCCATTATCCTGCAGAAGAAGCAATGCTCTTGCCTCGTTTGTTGTATCGTTTGGTACTGCGATAGAATCGCCGTCTGCGATCTCATCCAAGCTCTTCTTTGTTCCCGGATAGATACCGAATGGCTCATAGTGGATCTTACCTGCAACAGCAAGATGTGTGCCCTTCTCCTCATTGAAGCTTTCCAGATATGGTACATGCTGGAAGTAGTTGGCATCGAAGTCTCCGCTTTCTACCACTTCGTTTGGCTTTACATAGTCATCAAAGACAGTCACCTGCAGATCATAGCCCTGCTCCTTAAGCTTATCCTTTGCATACTCCAGAATCTCAGCGTGTGGTGTTGCAGATGCTGCAACTGTGATTGTCTTATCGTCCTCGCCGCTCTTTCCGCAGCCTGTGAGTGCTCCTACCAAAAATGCACCTGTCAGTGTCAGTGCGAGTAATTTCTTAATTGATTTCTTCATAATTCATGTCCTCTCTTTCCTGTTTTTATAATCATTGAAAACTTTTATCCAATGATCCATTACTTTATATATAAGCAGGTTTCGGTGTGCACATTCCAATTCCCGCATATATTGCACATTATTTTCTGCGATCCAGACGGTTTGCAACGAACATGCCGACCGACTGGAATACCTGTACGATCACAATCAGTAACGCCACCGTAACAAGCATAATATCTGTCTGATACCGGTAATATCCGTAACGGACTGCGATATCTCCAAGTCCGCCACCGCCGACTGCACCTGCCATTGCGGAATATCCAAGGATCGTTCCGATTGCAATCGTTGCGCCTGTGATCAGGGAAGTTCTTGCTTCAACAAGCAATACCCTGAAGATGATTCTGCTGTTGCTTGCGCCCATTGCCTTTGCTGCTTCGATGACTCCGTAATCGACTTCCTTCAACGAAGACTCTACCATTCTTGCGATAAACGGAATCGCCGCTGCCGTCAGTGGGACGATCGTTGCGGTAGAACCATAGCTTTTTCCAAGCAACAGTCTTGTAAATGGAATCAACAGAATCAATAAGATCAAAAACGGTATGCTTCGTACAATATTCGCAATCACATCCAGAATCTTATATACCACCTTGTTTGGCTTCAATCCCTCTTTATCTGTGATACAAAGGAGAATTCCCATCGGCAGTCCAAATAAATATCCAAATACAGTTGAAACAACTGTCATGTATAACGTCTCAAGAATACCTGTTCCAATCATGGAACGAACCTGTTCTGTCCACATTAGAACGCACCTCCTGTCTTTATCTCCGACAACTCTTCTATCTCAAGTCCCCGGTCAATCAGATACTGTTCCATCGCTTTCACATTCGTGGAACCATTCGGAATCTCCAATATCATCTCTCCCTTTGCCACGCCGCCGACATTCTTGGTTGCAGCTTTCAGGATGTTGATTGGCTCCTTAAATGTCAGTATCATATTTGCAATGACCGGTTCAAATGCGGAGTTCTCTGTAAATACGATTCGTATCTTCGTTCCGTCCTGAATCTGACTTGCTGTCTGCTGATCGTCACCGGTGGTATCTCCACCATCGTCCTTTCTGAGCAGTTCTCTTGCCACCTCTGACTTTGGATGATTGAAGATTTCCACAGTACTTCCGTTCTCGACCACCTGTCCATCCTTCATAATTGCTACCCGGTTACAGATTTCCCGGACTACTGCCATCTGGTGTGTGATCACGACGATCGTAATACCAAACCGTTTGTTGATATCCTGCAGCAAAGCGAGAATCGAAGAAGTTGTCTGTGGGTCTAACGCACTCGTTGCCTCATCACACAGAAGAATCTGCGGATCGGAAGCTAAAGCTCTTGCGATTGCCACACGCTGTTTCTGTCCGCCGGATAACTGAGATGGATACGCTTTCGCACGATCCTTCAGACCTACGATATCCAGAAGCTCATAAGCTTTCTTCTTTGCCTCAGCCTTCGACTTCCCCTGAATGAACAATGGGAAGCATACATTCTCCAATACGGACTTCTGCATCAGCAGATTGAAATGCTGGAAGATCATGCCGATATGTTCCCGCTGCTTGCGAAGCTCTTTCTCGGAAAGCTTGCTCAGATCCTTATCCTGCACGATTACCGTTCCCTCAGTCGGAACTTCGATATGGTTGATGCATCGTACGAGTGTACTCTTTCCTGCACCGGACATACCGATGATTCCATATATGTCTCCGGCTTCGATGTCGAGCGTCACATGCTTCAACGCGTCAATCTCGCCGTCTTTTGTCTGAAATTTTTTGGATACATCTTGTATCTGGATGATTGCCATAGACGTACTTCCTTTCCCTTGCAGGTTTTATACCCTACTTTTCCTATCTGATATACTATTTATTTCCCTTTCATGGTTTCAGATTATAACGTGCTTCTTCTGTTATGTCAATACAGACAGTCATACATAAAAATGATTGTTTGTTATAATCTATTCCTATACCAAAAAGACTACGCAATACTCATATTCCTGAATATTACGCAGTCTCATTTGTTTTCTTATATTGTTTTTGCAACTCTTATGTTCAACGCTTACTTTGCGTCCAGAATCTCTCTTGCAATTTTTTGCTGTTCGTCGGTTGGAGGATCGATTCCTTCCAGCTTATAAGGGATTCCAAGGCGCTCCCACTCCTGAATTCCAAGCTTATGGTATGGCAATACCTCCACCCGGTCAACCGTCTTCAAAGTCCTGATAAACTCAGCCGTCTTCTTCAGATCTGCTTCGTCGGTTGTTATGCCCGGCACAAGGACATGTCGAATCCACATATGCTTTCCCTGATCGGAGAGATACTGCGCCAAGTCTAATATATTCTTATTCGAGAACCCTGTCAGCTCCCGGTGTTTGTCGTCCTCAATCTGCTTGATATCAAGCAGGAACAAATCAGTGAGTGCCATCAGTTCATTGAACTTCGAGAAGAAAGGCTCCTCTCTTGTAAATGGATTGCCCGCTGTATCAATCGTTGTGTGAATCCCCTGTGCTTTTGCAAGCTTGAAGAATTCAATCAAAAAGTCCATCTGCAGAAGCGCTTCGCCTCCGCTGACGGTTATTCCTCCATCACCCTTCCAATAAGGCTTATAACGAAGTGCCTGCTTGAGCAGATCTTCCGGAGTTCTCGCTTCAACCTTGACGCCTTTATCTAGTAGCAGTTTTGTGTTCTCTTCAATTTTCTTTTCGAGTTCTTCTCGTTCTTTATCATCCGTTGTGTCTGCATAGAGCTTTGTGTAATCGGTTACCAGATTCCACGTCTCCGGGTTATGACAGTACTTACAACGCATCTTACAGCCCTGCAAAAATACTACAAATCGGATACCTGGTCCATCTACGGCTCCAAAGCTTTCTGTTGAATGAATATAACCTAAAATCTGTTTCTTCTCCGGCATGTTCCACCTCTAACAATTTTATTTTTATAAAAAGTCCCGGAGATAGTATCTCCGGGACTCCAGTGAATTACTTATCTATCAAAAACATTTTTGACAAACTTCTAATTAAAGTGAGTCATGGAATGTTCTGTTGATAACATCGAGCTGCTGCTCACGTGTAAGAGAGATAAACTTAACAGCGTATCCAGATACACGGATTGTGAAGTTAGCGTACTCTGGCTTATCTGGGTTCTCCATAGCATCCAGAAGCTTATCCTTACCGAATACGTTTACGTTCAAGTGGTGAGCGCCCTGATCGAAGTAACCATCCATAGCGCTTACAAGCTTCTCAGCTCTCTCAGCCTCATCATGACCAAGTGCAGATGGGTTCATTGTCTGAGTATTTGAGATACCATCCAAAGACCACTCATAAGGAATCTTAGCAACTGAGTTCAGAGATGCAAGAAGTCCTGATGTCTCAGCACCGTAGCTTGGGTTAGCACCTGGAGCAAATGGTGTCCAAGCACGTCTACCATCTGGAAGGTTACCTGTGAACTTACCATATACTACGTTAGATGTGATTGTAAGGATAGATGTTGTAGGCTCTGAATTACGGTATGTGTGTCTCTTCTTGATGTCTGTAAGGAACTCATGAAGCAGCCATACACCGATATTATCTGCTCTGTCATCATCATTACCATACTTAGGGAACTCGCCTTCGATCTCGAAGTCTTCTGCAAGTCCTGTCTCTGCGTTACGGATAACCTTAACCTTAGCATACTTGATAGCTGAAAGGGAATCGATAACGTGTGAGAATCCGGCAATACCTGTAGCAAATGTACGACGTACATCTGTATCGATCAATGCCATCTCTGCTGATTCATAGTAGTACTTGTCATGCATGTACTGAATCAGGTTCAGGATATTTACATAAAGTCCTGCTAACCAGTCAAGCATCTGCTTGTACTTAGCAAGTACTTCATCATAGTCAAGGTACTCAGAAGTAATAGGAGCGTAGTCAGGACCTACCTGCATTGGCTTGCCTGTCTTCTTGTCAAGGAACTTCTCATCCTTACCACCGTTGATAGCGTACAGGAGACACTTAGCAAGGTTTGCACGAGCTCCGAAGAACTGCATTTCCTTACCTGTCTGTGTAGCAGATACACAACAGCAGATTGAGTAATCATCGCCCCAGATTGGCTTCATTACATCATCGTTCTCGTACTGGATTGAGCTTGTTCTTACAGAGATCTTAGCGGCATATGTCTTGAAGTTGTTAGGCAATGCTGAAGAGTAAAGTACTGTAAGGTTTGGCTCTGGAGCAGGTCCCATATCCTCAAGAGTATGAAGGAATCTGTAGTCGTTCTTTGTAACCATTGAACGTCCGTCCATACCAATACCACCGACTTCAAGTGTAGCCCATACAGGGTCACCTGAGAACAGCTCGTTGTATGACTTAATTCTTGCGAACTTAACCATACGAAGCTTCATTGTGAAGTGATCGATAAGCTCCTGAGCCTGAGCCTCTGTAAGCTTACCAGCCTTAATATCTCTCTCGATATAGATATCAAGGAATGTAGATACACGTCCTACGGACATAGCAGCACCATTCTGTGTCTTGATAGCTGCAAGGTATCCGAAGTATAACCACTGAACAGCTTCCTTCGCATTTGAAGCTGGCTTAGAAATATCATAGCCGTATGACTGAGCCATAACCTTCATCTCCTGAAGACGTCTGATCTGCTCTGTCAACTCTTCTCTCTGACGGATAACGTCATCGTACATATTACCATCGCCGCAGTTAGCCTTATCTTCCTGCTTCCAAGCGATCAGCTGATCAATACCGTAAAGAGCGATTCTTCTGTAATCACCAACGATACGACCACGACCATAAGTATCTGGCAAACCTGTTACGATATGTGTATGACGAGCTGCCATCATCTCTGGTGTATAAGCATCAAATACTGCCTGATTGTGTGTCTTGTGATAATCTGTAAAGATCTTGTGGAAGTTCTCGTTTGGCTTGTATCCGTACATCTCGAGTGCTTCCTCAGCCATCTTGATACCACCATAAGGCATAAATGCTCTCTTAAGTGGCTCGTCTGTCTGAAGACCTACGATCTGCTCAAGATCCTTTGTCTCTGGATCAATGTAACCAGGACCATATGCTGTAATGCTGGATACAACATCTGCGTCCTCCTTCAATACACCACCGTTGTCTCTCTCTGCCTTCTGAAGAGCCTGAAGCTTATCCCAGAGCTTGTTCGTAGCATCTGTTGGTCCTGCAAGGAAGCTCTCGTCTCCATCATAAGGTGTGTAGTTGTTCTGGATGAAGTCTCTTACGTTGCACTCTTCCTTCCAGAGTCTACCTGTGAATGATTCCCATTCCTGGTTCTGTAACATAATAGTTTCTCCTTTCAAATTATTTATATTATGTTTTATATTAGATGTAATATAAACTCTGACTGTATTATACAAAATGTTTCAAATAAAATCAATAATCCCTATCATTTTTATTGTTTTTCTTTTCGTACATTCAGCCGTCTATCCGCTCAATTTTAAAGACATTCAGCGTATCGACATCCGGGCATGCGAAAACAGCGGTGCCCTTCTCCTGTCCCGGTATCTCGCCGCCATACCGCAGGATATCCACGTACGGAAATGCAACGTGCATTGCCATCGGACACAGCTTCCCCCGCTCCGTATCAAAATCATAGGAATCACCGATCTTATGACCTCTGTGACATCCCTTTTCACCCTTCTGATCAATCAGTGTGATCCGAATCCTCGGTCTTGCCATCAGTCAAGCACCTCCATACAGGTTTCAAGCGGAATTCCCTTATATTTATCCACGTTATCTGCATTTTTGCTAATCATACTCTTCACGGCATCCATCGCCTCTGCGGTTGCCGTCTGCAGATCCTTACCGCTCATAAGCTTTCCGATAAATACAGCCGAGAATATATCTCCGGTTCCCGGGAAATGTACCGGAATTTCCTCGAAATCAACCTTAAAATATTCTTCCTTCTTGTGGTCATATCCGACAACCGATCTGCAATCTGTGCCCGCGATCTTCGCACTTGTGATCACAATCGATTTCGCACCGAATGCACGAAGCTTGTCGATCATCGTATGATACTCTTCCTCTGTCACGCCATCTTCCTTATATGGAAGCTCGGTCAGATATGCCGCCTCAGTATAGTTCGGTACGATATAGTCCGCAGCCGAAATCAGCTCACGCATCAAATCAATCGTCTCCTCTGTGATTCCGTTATAGAGCTTTCCCTCATCTCCCATAATCGGATCTGTGAAGATCGTCACACCTTTTTCCGCCCGTGCCTTACAGAACTCGGTCACAAGCTCGGTCTGCTCCTTCGACACGATAAATCCGGTTGAGATTGCATCGAATTCAAATCCAAGCTGTTCCCAGACAGCGATTGCATTTTTCATGTAATCAGTTGTATCCAGGATGTCGAACTTGCCATAATCAAGTGTGTTCGATACGATTGCTGTCGGCAGGTTAAATACCTCGTATTTCATATGGGAAAGCACTGGAATCATCGCAGATAACGCAACCTTTCCATAGCCAGCCATATCGTTGATCAAAAGTAATTTCTTGCTCATTTTGTGTCTCCTTTTTCTAACCTTTATGCCAATTCGCATTTCATCATAGCATATTTTTTGTCAGAAAAAAACACAAAAAAAATCAACTGATTTTCTTCCATTTCATGGATGAAAGCAATGGTTTGTAGTACATGCGGCTCGCAATAACGGCCTCACCATTGTCCATCATAATCTTCCCGCGACTGCCTGAAATCGAAGCAATACTTGAGATTCTGTCTGTATTTACAAGCATGGATTTGGATGCCCGGGTAAAATCATACGAATTCACCTTCTCTTCAATCTGGTAAAGGCGATTCTTTATCTCATAAATTTCCTGTTCCGTATAGGCAAACACTTTCTCTCCTACCGCCTCAAAATACAGGATTTCATCCGTTGAAATCCGATATAATTCTCTATGTTCTCCATATCCTGTGATTTTGTTTGCATCGCCCATTTCTTTCACCCGTCTTTATCCTTTCTTCTATCCGTGGAAATCTCCCGTCTTCCAATTCACTGCCACATATGGCACGATCTTCCCGTCGATTTTCACATAGACCTGATAGACATCATTTCCGATATATTCGTAATGATCCGGCACCACACCATACTCCTCATACAGCGTCTTCTCGAACTCTTCCTTCCACGAATCATCGGATGGCTCGCCTTCCTGTGACTGGGATTCCGTCGTCTTAGCTTCTGTCGCAGCGGGTTCCGTCTTCCCTGTATTCGAACCTTCTGACTGTAATGTGCTGTCCGGGGTATTGCTCTCCGTAACAGATTCGGTCGTAGTTTCATTTTCGGTGGTTGTCGTAACTTCCGTTGCTGCTTCCGTTGTAGTCACCGTCTCGCTGCTCACCTGGATGATATCGGTCGTATTATTATCACTCACATTGCTGCATCCCGCCAAAGCCACTACCATTGCCGTACATAAAATCCATGCTTTCTTTCTCATAGTTCTTTCCTTCTTTCGGTTGTATTATAACGATTGATATAAAAAGAAAATAGGCTTTTTTTCTATCTAAATGTGTCAATTCTTCAGATATTTTCCGATTTTCTTTTTATAACCTGCATCATACATCCGGCATGCATCATTTCTGCATCAATACTGTTACAATTTTATTTCTTTTCATAACCAGGTTCCATCCAGAAACGTGCGCCGCAAGACGCACTAAAAAATGACGTTATCCAAAGTAATGGATAACGCCATTTTGACTATCGATAGTTTCTATTTTGAGAGAAATGTTTTTGTTGTATTTGTAACAGCTCCCTTGTAATTATCCGAAGGTGCCTGTTCACCTTTTTTCACAAGCACAACCTGAATTCCTTCGATTCTTTTATGCTGACCAGTTGTGCCAGACATCTCTCCATTTTTGGCCCACTTCATCCAGCCGTATGTCTGTGAATGCACACGATAATAAATATCATAATGCTCTGCCATCTCACCATAAAGCTCAATCTGAATTGCCTCTAATCTCTTTGCATTTCCTGTTGTCCCGCAAAACTCACCATCTTTCTTCCATGTTGCAGATTTATTTGGATCGGCCTGCCATCCGATTGTCTGCACATGTGCATTGTAACAGATACCGCCTGTATAATCTTTGTTTTTAAGTTCAAGTTTCAAAGACTCTAATCGCTTTGCTTTACCTGTTGTTCCGGAAATATCTCCGTCATTCTTCCAGTTCTGCCATCCATATGTCTGAAGATGTGAACGATACTGGACATGTGCCCGATCTGAGCCTTCAACTGTTGCAGCTGTTGCAGCTGCACTTGCCATATAAGCTTTCTTTTCTGATGCTGTTACACCTTCGAACTTGTCTGGTACGCTTTCACCCTTCTTGACAACTACTACCTGGATTGCTTCAAGTCTCTTCGCGAGTCCTGCTGTACCGGCAGCCTCACCATTTTTTGCCCAATTCATCCAGCCATAGCCCTGTGCATGAACGCGGTAATATACATCGTATTTATCCCTGTCTGCACTTGTCAACTGAATCTTGATTGCCTCAAGTCTCTTCGCTTCACCTGTTGTTCCGCTGATTTCACCATTTGATGACCAGTTTAACCAACCATATCCTTGACAGTGTGTTGTATACTGAATGCCAAGATCTTCATTTCCCTCTACAGAAATTTTAATCGCTTCTAATCTCTTTGCCTTTCCTGTTGTTCCTGCCACTGCTCCATTCTTCGCTGCACTTTTATTCCATCCATAACTCTGTATATGTGTAGAATAAGATACTGTTACAGGCTTCACAATTGGGTTTTGTGGTGTCGGATTCTCCGGTGTCGGATTCTCTGGTGTCGGATTCTCCGGTGTCGGATTCTCCGGTGTCGGATTCTCTACCTCAACCAAAGAAATATTGTCAATTACAATTCTGTGCTGATCAGTAATCTGACCATCTACATTTCCCAAACAGATGCTGAGGAATGCCTTTGCGTCTGTCTCTTCTGTCATTATAAATTCTTCAGTAAACTTCTGATATTCACTTGTAAGTGTTACAATTCCATCATTTGCATCTTGATCATCGCTGTGCTCAGAGTATACCGGCCATCCAAGAGCCGCTCCACCCTGCATTACAACTCTGATTTTTCTATCAATGGTTGACTTAGCCTCATATGATAATTTATACTTCTTTCCTTTTTCCAGCAATACATTGTTCTGTTTAATCTGTATTCTCCAGTCATCCGCACCTGTATCATCTACAGTCACATCCAATGCATTATTTTCTTTTAAACTGTCAACAACAACAGTTGCTTTTGCTGCGCTGTCTACATATACTTCATATCCTGAAAGACTATCATTGAATGATCCGTTCTTAATCTTTGCATCTTCTACCATTTTTACATTATCGAGAGAGATTGCACCTTCGATTTTCAATGAAACTGTCTTGTCTGTAAACTTTGCTGTTGCAGGAATCTTTACAACATAATCTTTCTTTTCATTTCCTGCTTCAACATTTACTTTATATGTGTTTCCGCCAACAGTTGCAACGACAGTTGCTCCATTTTGCGCATACGCATCAAAGCTCAATGCATATGCTGTTCCTTCCTTAAATGCAAGATCTGACTGACTGATTGTTACACTTTTTCCTTCTGTGACCAATCTTCTTCCATCTGAAAGACCTGTTACCTTAATATCTGCACCTTCTGGTGTTATATCCCAATATCCAAGATGGTTTTTACCTTCCTGGAAAGATCCATTATAGATACAGCTTCCATTTGCAAGAATTGTCTTTTCTTCCTTTGCATTCGGATCTGGCTCCGCAGTCTTCCTAACAACTACGTTCTTAAGAACGATATCGCCTGAACCTGCATTACCCATATTAAACTCTAAACGTCCATTCACATCGGAATCTGCCTTCATTACGAACTGTGTGCTGAAGTGCTTCATCTCCGTTGTAAGCTCTGGAACCATGGTTTTCATATATGACTGGTATCCACGGTCTGGAGCCTTAACATCTACATTCATCTTACGATTCTCAGATGCTTGTGCATCAAAACTTACTTCATAAGTTGCACCCTTTTCAAAAGGAACATTTGCCTGTACTAACTGTACACTGTAATCAACAGTACCTGCTTTTTCTGTCTTGATAACCATAGAGTTATCTTTGATTTCTGCTGTTGCAGCACCATCCAAAGCAGTTATGAATTTCCAATTTGTATCATCTGTCAAATCCTCTGCCTCTGCAAATGTGCTGTTCTTAATATAGTTTCCGCTTTCGTCTGGCTCGTTTGTAGGCTCAAACTTAACTTCTGGACGTGTTACATTCTCATCATAAGAATCTTTCTGATAGACTCTTACATAATCAACAACAAACGGATTGTTAACAAAACTTGTTTCCTCGTTTGGATTTCCTACCCATGAACCACCAACTGCGAGGTTCAAAATAATGTAAAAAGGTTGATCGAAAGGTGCTGGATATGTAAGTGTTCCCTGTCCTTCTGTTGTTGAATGCCAGTTGCTTTCCTCATGATACTTTTTTCCATCTACATACCATGTAATCTTGCCTGGTTCCCAATCACATGTAAATGTGTGGAAATCATCGGAGAACGACTTCTCACCATCTTTGATTGTATAGGTTCCCTGACTTTCTGCATGTGGATTTCCGTAATGTATGGTTCCGTACAACTTATTTGTATCCTGCCCCATAACTTCCATACAATCAATCTCGCCGCATCTTGGCCACTGACCATATACATTCTCATCGTTAGCCATTAACCAGAATGCCGGAAGGTATCCCTGTCCATTTGGAACCTTTGCCCTTACTTCAAACCTACCATAGGTAAATGTCTTTAAGTTCTGTGTAGAGATACGACCAGATGTATAAGATTTCTTGACCTTTGTTCCAGCAGTTGCATTGTCACCAAATGCATTTGCCGGAAGCATGTTTGCAGTTGTTTCCACCAAACTAATATCGGAAATTGTTACTACAGATGCATCTGGAATCGATGTATCTCCAGTCTTACGCCCTAAAGAGAAATATAAAGTTGCTGTATCATATCCCTCTTCTGCGTATACGTCGATAGATACTGATTCTTCTTTTTCCGCTTGCAATGATTGTGTTTTTGCTCCATATGAGATATAATTATTTGCTTCATCACCCTGCACACCCGTTTCAATTGTACGAGCAACATCCGATTTTACTTTGTAGCTTAATGTGTAATGCTTTTTTGCTGCCAACTTAACAGTTTGTTTAAGTTGTACATGCCATAAGTCATTACCAGGATTGGTAATCGTATAAGTAATAGCCCCATCAGCAACAGAGCTCTGCGCAGATGCGTCACAACCATCACTTCCCCAGTCTGCAATTGTTTCAGTCCAACCGTCCATACCGGAACTGAAATCAGCGTTTGACAACAAATTCTGTCCATCAGTTGTAGATGTTGTCTCAACTTTTTCAACAGGAATGATATTCAGACAACCATCTTGTACCTTGATGTTTTCATCAGAATCTACATACTCCTGAAGCTCCCCGTTTACCCAGCCTTTCTCATGCTTTTCGACATTCCAAACCGTACGATCCAATTGATTGCCGTTAAACTCATCATTAAATACCAGTTTGTACCCTTCTTTGTCTTTGTCTGCTTCATCACTCAGACTTTCGTTTTCTTCTACAAGATCACTTTGTTCTGCCTGTACCTGAGTCGGTTCTTCCGCTGATGCCCGAATTGGAGTCATCGTAAGAGCTACACTCATTGCCAGTGCAAGAGGAATTGCTTTTCTCAGCTTTCTCATAAAAAATCTCCCTTCTTTTTTTGATATGTTAATCATACTCAAAAGTAAAGGAAGATTATGTTTAAATAATGTCATAAGTGTTATATTCATGACATCTTATTGATTTTGTCTGTTATTCATTTATTCTTTCTGAATTATTTGTACATTTTTACTAATTCTGTTTTAATTCCCACTCCGTGCGGAAACACCTCCTACGATAGCGGTTCGGCGTCTCTCCAACCCGTTTTTGAAATGTCTGAATAAAATGGCTCTCATTTGAAAAACCAAGATAATAGGTTATTTCTCCAATTGAATATTCCGAAAAACGAAGCAGATTCTTTGCCTTGTCAATTTTCAGGTTCAAAATATACTGACTGAACGAGATTCCCATTTCTTTTTTAAACAATCTTGAAAGATAGCTTTCAGATAATCTGAGATATTCAGCCACTTCACGAATTGTAATCCGGTAATGAGTATGACTGTAAATATAATCCAGACATAAAACCACCTGCTTGGAAAGTACCTGACTGTTTTTTATTTCATGCATATGTTTACAAAAATCCAGACACATCACATCATGCAGCTTCGATATCTGTTCGATTGTCTTGCATTTATCCATCTCCAAAATATAGAAATCACTTAAATTATATGCTTTTTCCTGTTCCAGCCCTTCGTGCACACAAAAACGTGTAATAAGCGCTACGGTTACAACATAATGATATCGGATATTGCGAAGCGCATCCGTAGACAACACGCCCATGCCCTCCGGGTTTGTAAATGCCTGTTCGTTACAATTTTCCTGAACTAATTCTATTTCGCCATTTGCAATTGCTGAATAGAAATCCAGTTCACATTCGATTCCACGATGTACCTCCAGCATCTCATGACTGACAAATTCACTCCGATGCCATTTTTTTGTTAAATCCATATATCAGACTCCCTATCGATATGCATTTCCTATCTTTATATCAATTGTCTTTTATCTGCACCCATTTGTCAATCTTATTTTATCGTGAACTGGTAAGTTATAAGAAAGTGCACCTTTCATCCACGCCTTATAACTTATCGGTCCCATACTGAATCTTATACTGAAGCTCCTACAAAAAATCTCTACGATACTGCGACGGTGTACTGCCCTCCGTCTTCTTGAATACCTTGGTAAACACCCGGTAATCGGCATAGCCGCACCGCTCAGAAATCTCCGCAATGGATAACTGTGTCGAGACGAGCAGCTTCTTCGCACGCTCCATACGGATTGTCGTCAGATAAGCAAGGAAATTCACACCGATCTCATTCTTGAAGAGCTGGCTGATATACTGTGCGCTCAGATGAAATGTTTCCGCGAGAACATTCAAGCTGATCTCTTCTGCCAGATGCTCCTGCATATACCGTACAATTCCAACAATCGTTGACGCTTCACTGCCGGGTGTCACATTCTTCGTCTGTTTCTCGAATATCGATATCTTCAAATGATCGATCGTGTTCCCGAATTCTTCATAGTCGACCGGTTTCAGGATGTAGTCCGTGATCTGCAGCCGCAATGCTTCCCTGCAATAAGAAAAATCATCGTATCCCGATACAACGATGAATGCCATATCCGGGTATTTCAGGCGGCTGGTCTGGATGACCTTCAGGCCGTTCATAATCGGGATGTTGATATCCATGATCACGATATCCGGTACCATGCTGTCGATTACCCCAAGCGCCTCGACGCCATCCGCTGCCTCGCCCACGACTTCACAGTCATGTGCGCCCCAGTCAAATAATTTCTTGAATCCCTCACGTATCATAATCTCGTCGTCGACTAATACGACGCGTAATTTCCTCATGATGCTTCCTCCTTATTTATCGGCAATAGCAACCGCGCTGTCACACCTCCCGCGCTGTTTTCCTCATAGGATAGTCCATATTTTCTGCCGCACAGATATTTGATCCGCTTCTGCACATTCAGGATCCCGATACTGTTTCCATCCAGCTTCGCCTCCTGCTTGTTGTAGTGCAGTAACATCTTGTCAATCTGCGCTTTCATACCCTCTTCAAATCCGCTGCCACTGTCTTTGATGCAGATCTCCATATCTGCGCCTGCGCGTTTTACGGATATCTCGATTTCGCCCCGGTATCCGCGGTTCTTCATTCCATGCAGCAGACTGTTCTCCACCAGCGGCTGTAAGATAAAGTTCGGTACCTGCACTGCCCCTAAGTCCGGATCGATATCATAATCGCAGAAGAGCTCCGGATACCGGTAGCACATCAGCTCCATATATGCTTCCACAAGTTCGAGCTCATCATCAAGCGTGACCATCGAACGGTCGACCTTGACGCTCAGCCGGAAGAAATCCACAAGCCGCATCAGAAGCTTTGCAACCTTCTTATCCCCGTCCAACTCCGCCTGAATTCGAATCGTATCAAGCGTATTATACAAGAAATGCGGATTCACCTGACTTTTCAGATAGAGCATCGACATCTTCTGTTCCGTAAGCTCCGCACGCAGCGCATCCGGATTCTCCAAGGTCAGATAGAATGCGAGCGTCATAAGCGTGATTCCCATTCCACTGATCAGCCATGTATGGTGCAATCCCTGCAGGAAGCAGATTGTGAACTCAAATATAAGTGCCATTCCGATGGCGAATTTCTTCTTATTGTCCATCCGCTTCCAGTTTGCAAGCAGCAGCCATGAACAAAGTATAAGATACACCGCCACACTGACATAGCTTACATATGCATAAAGTCCCGCCGAATAATTTCCATCCGGTGTCTCGGTGTAAGTAATCGGGAGTATCATCGCCCCGACTTCTGAAATCACAAGAAATATCCGTGCCGGCAGATCCAGTGTCCGCTTCTTCCCGGTCTCTTCTTCCACCAGTATCGCAATATACTGATAGAAAAAGAACAGAACTAACGCCATCGTACCGACAAACAGCCGGTGTAAAACATCGTTCAGAACAAGCGGTACCTGAGCAAGATGGTTTACCGTATAGATCGTCGCCGCATCGAACATCAGATGCACGATCACCACGATCAAAAGTACCGAAAATGTCTTATGTAACGCGGTCTGTCTCCGCCTCGCCGAGAAATAGATTCCTGCCACAAACGCCAGAATCAATATCAGCGCAATCTCCATTCGAATCATAGATTATTCTCCTTCGCATTTATGCTCATTTACAGGAAAGTCACCGGACACCGCCCGGTGACTTCACACGCATAAACATGTTTCCTGTATCGCACAATTAACTATTATTATTTTTACATATTATTATATCGGATACTAGGGGATTTTTATAGGGGAATGTGTCGATTTTATAGGTGAGTTTTTACTTCCCAATGCAAGGTTATATCCTTGTTCCGCACCTGCACCAAATAGTATAACTTTATCTATATTTGTTTTCCTTCCTCACTTTATATTCTCTATAAGACACAAAAACTCCCTGAAGTTGTTCAAAACCTCAGAGAGTTTTTGCTACTCAACATAGAAAACTATTTCATTCTTTCCCTGTGCAGCTTTTTTCTTATCTCAAATTATTCGTTTCCCTTGTTGTATCTCCTTCAACATTTTATTTGCTTCTGCATCTAATTCAGTAACGGACATTTTCCGATACTGTTCTGGAATTACAAATTCATCATTTTCCATTATCATAATCCATTACCTCCTACAGAATAAAAATCCCTAAAACAAAAACCGCAGCCATCCAAGCAGATACCGTACAACAAATACTCTACGGCGGCGTTTCGGTGTGAGTGCGATTGGCTCCACATGATATGGATTCGCATACTGTCCGTCAGCAAGCACCTGTCGTGCGCCCTGTTCATATTTCATCATGGCTGATTCCAACTGGGCGTTGATCTCCTTGCTTCGAATTACGAGCATCAGTTCTGTGTCCAGATAGACACTGCGCATATCCATATTGAACGAACCGATGATGGATATATCATCGTCGATCAAAATGCTCTTTCCATGATACGAATATCCTCCTTCATACTCCCAGATTGTAACACCGGTACTACTGATCCTGTCCCGGTTTTTCTGGTAATCTGCGGAACCAAACGGGTTGCCGTTATTCGCGACAGAGTTTGTCATAACCGTAAATTCCGGTACATTTGCGGCAACATCCGACCATGTGTCATACATCATGTCATTGCAGATGATGTACGGTGTGTGTATCTTTACACGCTTCTTCGCCTGCTTCATCAGGACGCCCATCTCATACCATGCTGTCGGCTCCTTCGCCCCGGTATGGATTGGATTCGAGATCAACATGATCTTGTCAGTTACAACCGTATCCTTCTCAAAGTCCGTGTCTGTGATTGTATCTTTTTGTGCATCGTAATAAGTGGCAAATGCCGTCTGCACATCTTCCTTCGCCTGCTTGACGGATTTCCGGTCGGCAAGTTTCTCTTTGTCATGGAAATATTTACAATCCTTCTGACTCCAGATCGTCTCAAAATAAACAAGCAACTGGTTCACGGAACTATCTGCCTGCGGATTCTCACAGACGACCAGCACATCTCGGTCGTAATTCTTATGTCCCGGGAATTCACCAAGGAAATAATTGTACGTGTTTCGTCCGCCAAGGATGTATGTTTTCCCATCTGCGATCAGATATTTGTCATGCATCCGCCCCATCATCTCCCAGGGTTTTAACGGATTCGCGCGGTTATACACCTTAATCTCGATATTCGGATGCGACGACATTGCATAGAAATATGCATTTCCTTCCATCGCCGTCCAGCTCTCGAATCCATCCACCAGGATACGGATGTGCACATTCCGCTCCGCTGCCCGAAGCAAAGCGCCCATCATGATCTGTCCGCTGTCATCATCGTGAAATGCGAACGTAGATAAGATGATTTCTTCCTTCGCCTGTTCAATCAGGCGGACACGCTGCAATAACGCATCCCCATTTTCTTCAATGATACATGCGCGTTCTTCAACTGTTGCATCTGTATAGATATCTTCGGGATGCAGGCTCTGCTTCGTCTCTTCCGAGAGCTCCGGCTGCTTCTTGTATGCAGTAAATATTCCAATCATTTCATATAGCAGAATGATCACGATTGCGCCAACGACGCAACCGATCACTCTAAGCACTCGATGTTTCCTCATTGATTATCTGTTTTTCGCCTTTGTCTTGATCTCTTCCTCAATCTTCGCAACAAATTCATCCAGACCAACAACAGTTGTATCTGCCTGACCATGCAGTCTGTAAGATACCGTGTTATTCTCTACCTCATTGAATCCAAGAACCAGAAGATATGGAACCTTCTCCACCTGGCCTTCACGCATACGGTAACCAAGCTTCTCTGCTCTGTCGTCTAATTCTACACGGACATTCTTCGCATCCAGCGCATCCACAACCTTGTGTGCATATGCCATCAGCTCTTCGTTGTCTGTCTTAACCGGCATAACCTTTACCTGAACCGGTGCTAACCATGTTGGAAGGTTACCCTTTGTCTCCTCCAGAATGTATGCCATGAAACGATCCAGAGAACCGAGGATTGCTCTGTGCAATACAACCGGTGTCTTCTTCTCGCCATCTTTGTCAATATAAGTAAGCTGGAACTTCGCAGGCAGACAGAAGTCAAGCTGGCAGGTAGAAAGTGTATATTCATTTCCGACGGCCGGCTTTACATTTACATCAAGCTTTGGTCCGTAGAATGCTGCCTCACCGATTTCCTCTGTGTACTCGATGCCAAGGTCATTCAATACCTTACGGAGTGCATCCTCGGCTGTGTTCCACATCTCATCATCATCGTGGTATTTTACCTTGTTCTCCGGGTCACGCAGTGACAGCACGCAACGGTAATCTGTGATACCGAAATCCTTGTATGTGCTGAAGATCAGGTCTACAACCTTTGAGAACTCATCCTCGATCTGCTCCGGTGTCACGAACAAATGCGCATCGTTCTGACAGAAATGTCTGCCTCGCTCGATACCCTTCAATGTACCACTTGCCTCGAAACGGAAGTCATGTGCGATCTCACCAATACGGATTGGGAGGTCTTTATAAGAATGCATACGGTTTGCATAAATCATCATATGATGTGGGCAGTTCATTGGACGAAGAACGAAAGACTCACCCTCTACGTCCATGGCCGGGAACATGTTTTCCTTGTAGTGATCCCAGTGACCGGATGTCTTGTACAGATTCACCGTACCAACACATGGTGTCATAACGTGCAGGTAGCCAAGCTTACGCTCCTTATCCTTGATGTAGTTCTCCAGCTCCTGCCAGATCGTATACCCCTTCGGAAGGAACATCGGAAGTCCACGTCCAACGAGATCGTCTACCATGAACAGCTGCATATCCTTACCGATCTTTCTATGGTCTCTCTCCTTTGCCTCTTCGAGAAGCTTCAGATGTGCCTCTAACTCTTCTGCTGTCGGGAAGCAGACACCGTAAATTCTCTGCAATACCTTGTTGTTGCTGTCGCCCTTCCAGTAAGCGCCTGAGTGACGGAGCAGCTTAAAGTTACGGCAAAGCTTTACATTATCTACGTGAGGACCGCGGCAGAGGTCTGTAAAATCGCCCTGCTCATAGCAGGAAATCGTTCCATCTTCCAGATTAGAGATCAGATCCAGCTTGTACTCATCATCCTTGAACATCTCCAGAGCTTCTTCCTTGGAAATCTCCTTACGGATGATCTTCTTGCCGGACTTTGCAACCTTCTTCATTTCCTTCTCAATCGCTGCGATATCCTCGTCACGGATTACGTCATCGCCAAGGTCTACGTCATAGTAAAAGCCTTCTGCAACAACCGGTCCTACCCAGAACTTTGCCTGTGGGTACAGGTGCTTGATTGCCTGTGCCATCAGATGGGCACAGGAGTGGTTCAATGTTTTTAACTGCTCGTCTTCTTTGAAATTTACCATTATTGTTCTCCTTTTTTATTTCTATCATTTGCCAAACATTCACATTCTACATCCATATATTTCGATAATAATTCATTCCATATACGATGTATTGAAACCAAGAAGTTCTAAGATGTTCTGATGCACTTATTCATATCGTACGTAACCGCCGCCAATTCGCCATCCATGGCTCAGTGGCGGCTTGTTTGAACATCGTGTTCAAACATTACTGATATTCTACAGAACATCAAGAACTTCTAGATTTCAAACATATTGTATATTTCATGAATGATTACCGAAATATATGCTTGCACATTTGTAATTTTGTTTGTCAAATGATTAATGATTAAATCACCAACAAAAAAACACCTTGAGATACAATGCCTTAACCTTGTATCTAAGGGTGCTTTCACACGGTTCCACCTTAGTGTTTCACTTCATTTGGCTTTAACGCATGCCTTACGGTGACGCTTCAACAACCGGTTATCCGGTCATCTTCTACGCACAGCTCGGGAATGGTTTTCATACATTTCTTCCATAAACGGCTTCCAGCTTATGTCGTTCTCTCTGGATGGTGCCCATGCACTACTCTTTCCGTCAACGCTTTTTCCTATATACATGGGTATTATACCACAGGATTTTTGTTTGACAACCCGATTTTTGAAATAAATTATGGAAACCTTTTAATAGGGGGTATCATATTTTAATTTCTACGCAAAACATTTCTTCTTCCACCTTCAAATGAAGCTTACCGCCGTGCAGCTTCACGATCTCATGCACAATGGAAAGCCCCAGTCCATGTCCGCCTGTCCGCTTGCGGTTTTCCTCCTTGACATAAGGGGTCAAAAGCTTTCTTGCCGCCTCTGTCGTAAGCGTTCCCGTGTAAGTATTCCGGATCTGGTATGTACCATTTCCAATATTGATTTCAATCTGTCCGTCTTCTTCTCCGTGCAGAATCGCATTTTGCAGCAGATTATCGATCATCTGCCGGAGCATCGCCTCATTTCCACGCATCTGCCCCTCGCCTGTCACGGAAATATGCTGTCCCTGTGCCTCCGCAAGCTCCTTATATTTTCCGATCAATGCATCCGTCTGTGCGCGCATATCGACCTCTGTCTTTCTGCCAACCCTGCCTGTCTGGCTGAGCTTCGAGAATCCAAGCGACTGCTCGATCATACGATTCATGTCCGCGATATTCTTAAGCATCTCCTCCGCATAATATTCCCGTTTCTCCGTATGTACATTTTCTTTCAGATTCTCAGCCATACCGGATAATATCATCAGCGGACTTTTCAGATCATGCGCCATTGCATTCGTGAGATTCCGCTGATAATCTTCAAGCTCGTACCTTGCCTTAAGCCGCACGTAGGTAAACCGCGACCATAGGAAGCTGATAAGCAGGATTGCAAGGGACAGGCAGATTACGAACTTCTGTACAAAGCCACGATTTGCCTGAAGGAAATCATAGTTATATGCCAGCACAACCGTGTATTCCGGATTCCCATTATTCAGATCACTCACTTCTATCACATTATATCGCGCACGTGTCTTTGCGAAGTATCCCCGCTCTGCTGTCACACCGGCACCTTTTAACTGTTTGTCATCCTTGTAATCATCATACACATCGTATGCAAACTGCAGAAGCTCCGAAATCTCCGCCGACCGCATTCCAAGAACCGGGTACCAGCGTGTTCCTTCTCTCGTCCAGTAGTCATACGTTTCCTGTACTTTTTCCATTCCCTCTACATGCTCCGGTGTAAAATCATAGGTTTTCACCACTTTCCCTTGCTCTAAACAAGAAACGGTACTGAAATAAAACTGTCGTTTCTCTTCATCTACATAAAAATCTCCGAATTCCATTCGTTCTCCATTTTCAATGTTGCCATAGAGAAAATAGTCGTTATAATCCTGAAGAAATTCATCCGACAGCTCCTGTGCACATGTATAATAAGACTGATATAGATTCACTGTATGATCGTTCTCGTCTCCTACCGGTTCATACCGGTCACAGTACAGATAAAACCGTGGACTGCTGTCGGTTAGAAGCTCTCCATTTTCATTATAGATCGCCGCTGCCGCTGCAGATACGCCATACGCGCCCATCAATCTGCTCGGAATCATACGGTACATATACGCGCCCATCTGATCATCGAACTCTTTTCCGGACTTCATTCCCATCGCAGTCAGTTCTTCATACCGCCTTTGGACGTAAGTCTGAATAATTTCCTGACTTTGATCCATCTCAAATTCCGCATTATCCTCCGTATCCTGCACCACGGTCCTAAAATACCATGCACCACCCATTCCAAGAATCAGAAGCACAAGGACAAACCGCTCCAGCCACACCTGCCAGAACTTCTTCCGTTTCAGATACCAGTAGTTCTTCCGGCTTTGCCGCGCATCTCTTCGCTGCCCACGCTTTTGCCTGCGGATTGCACGCCTTTTTCTATTTGCTTCAAAATCCGGTAATATCGTAAACTTCATATGCATCCCTCCATTTTCTTATCTTCGTTTGATTTTCCTGAACACACATCAGATAAAATACCAACTATAATTTTTCTGTTTTCACACATGGCTACGCATCTGATATTTTATAACCCCTGCCTACCACCGTCTGAATCCGTTTTCCTTCCTCGCCAAGCGCATTCCGCAGCTTCTTGATCTGGTTATCCACCACACGATCAACGCCGATGTAATCATATCCCCAGATGTGGTTTAACAGGGCGTCCCGCGACCACACGATATTTTTATGCTCCATCAGGAATCGCAGGATCTCATACTGCTTGTTCTGTAACTGCACTTCCCGCTCCTTCACAAATACCTGACAGCTCTGCTTGTCCATCCGGATTGCGCCACAGGTAATCGTCTCCTTTTTATTCTCCTGTTTTGTCCGCCGCAGGATGGCAAGTATCTTCGCATACAGCGTTGCCAGTGAAAATGGTTTCACGATATAATCGTCGCAGCCAAGTCCGTAGCCCCAGAGTATATCCTCCTCGCTTCCCTTCGCAGTCAGGAATACGATTGGAACTATATCTTTTTTCCGTATCATCCGGCAAAGTGTGAATCCGTCGATATCCGGAAGCATCACGTCGAGCAGGATCAGGTCAAATGTCTGGCGTTCAAGTGCGCCCTCGCAGGCTCTTCCGTCCTCGGCGAGTGTCAGGCGCAGCGTGTCTTTTCCTTTCTCATCCATGTAATCTACGATGACTTCCCGGATGGATTTGTCGTCCTCCACTAACAGAATCTGGTACATACTGTTCTCCCCTTTACTTCGTGGTGAAACTGGTTAGCATTCTATATATAGATCCAGATTGATTCATACGATATACAATGTATTGAAGCTAAGAAGTTCTATATGTTCTGATCTACATTTTGTAATATACGCCACCGCCGCCAATTCGCCATCCATGGCTCAGTGGCGGCTTGTTTGAACATCGTGTTCAAACAAGGCTGCTATAATTCACAGAACATCAAGAACTTCTAAACTTCAAACATATCGTATATCTTCATGAATCAATCTGGATCTATATAATACTACTTCTAACCAGTTTCGTTAATTTCGTTTTCTATATCATATATGACACATGTGTCTTTCGTATATACTATAACAAAAAAATGCACAGGCATCTAATTTTTTGATGTCTGTGCATTGTATGCTTCTTTATTTACACTTCAATTTAACTTACGACAACACCTTCGACAGGAATTCTTTGAGTCTCGGGTTCTTTGGATTCCCGAAGAACTCTTCCGGTGTGCCAGATTCCAAAATCTGACCATCGTCGATAAAGAGAACTTTGTTTGCAACTTCCTTTGCAAATCCCATCTCGTGGGTAACGATGATCATCGTCATGCCTTCCTTCGCGACTGCCTTCATCAAATCCAATACCTCGCCTACCATCTCCGGATCAAGCGCGGAGGTTGGCTCGTCGAACAGGATCACATCCGGATTCATTGCAAGTGCACGCACGATTGCCACACGCTGCTTCTGTCCGCCGGAAAGTGTAGACGGATATACGTCTGCCTTGTCTAACAGTCCGATTCTCTTCAGCAGATCTTCTGCTTTTTCTTTCGCTTCCGCTACAATCTTTGCCTTGGTCGTTGTGATTTCGATTTTCTCCTGCTTCTCCTTACGGAACAGGTTTGTAAGTGGAAGGAACCGGTTGTGGCGTTTCGCCTTCTTCAGATCCTGGCACTGTACATAGACCGGTGCAAGCATGATGTTCTGGATAACTGTTTTGTTATTGTACAGATTAAAATGCTGGAACACCATTCCCATACGGCGGCGATGGATATTGATATCAACCTTTGGGTCTGCGATATCGACACCATTGAAGATAATCTGTCCGCCTGTTGGATCTTCCATACAGTTCAGGCAGCGCAAAAATGTACTCTTCCCGGAGCCGGAAGGACCGATGACAACCATAATGTCGCCCTTGTCCACAGTGACGTTGATGCCTTTCAAGACTTCATTGTCACCAAAATGTTTTTCAAGATCAATGACTTCTATCACTCTTTCTCAGGCTCCTTTCCATCATTTTAATTCCAAAGCTGATCAGCAGGACAAGCACGATGTAGATGATCGCCATAACCAGATATGGAATCATGAACTCGTAGCTGTTGCTTCCGATGAAGTTGAATGCCACATACAGATCTGAGGCACCGACAAAGCTGACTACGGAAGTTTCCTTGATCAACGATATAAATTCATTTCCAAGTGTTGGCAGGATATTCTTGACTGCCTGTGGAATGACGATCTTGCGCATAGTTGTAGCAAAACTCAAACCCATCGCACGTCCACCTTCCATCTGTCCCGGATCTACGGAGAGGATACCGCTTCGCATGATCTCGGAGATGTATGCACCACTGTTTAAGCCAAATACCATAATAGATACCTGTACGCCTGTCATATGTGCATCCATCAGAGGCAGCAATACATAATAAAATACCAACAACTGTACAACCATAGGAGTTCCACGGAACAATCCGACGTAAAACCGGCAGATGGCATCTAAGACACGCGGCAGACGCTTATACTTCGGAATCACACGCACCATCGCGATCAAAGTACCGATCACAACACCGATGACGAGACCGATCACAGCGATAATCAGCGTATTCTTCAAGCCCTCTAATACTTTTACATACCCACGGTTATTGATGAATATTTCTATGAATTTGTCTATTTTAGTTCCTATATCTCCCATGAAATATCCTTTCGTTTCTCAAATTACTGCATCTTATTGATAGATGATGTAATGCTCTCAGCAGGAGCGGAATCGATGATTACGTAATTGATGTTTCCATTTAACAGATCCTGTACTGCAAGGGAACCATTCTTGTAACCCTTAGACTCCATCTTCAGTCCTGGGAATCCCCAGTCGTCATCACCTTCACAGTAGAACTGACCGGTTGTACCGTTCTGGAAACCGATCTTTAAGTCAGACCCCTTTGCCTCAAGAATCTTGTTTACATCGTCGGCTGTCTTGCAGGCATCGAACTCTGTATCTGTAGACAATGTGATAAGCTTCTGTGATGCGCTGTAATATGGATCAGAGAATGCTACATACTCTTCACGGTCCGGCTTGATTGTAAGACCTGCCATGGCAACATCACACTTGTGCTGGCCAACAGAGAGACATACGGCATCGAAATCCATGTTCTGGATTACAAGCTCCTTACCAAGCTTATCTGCAAGTGCCTTTGCAATCTCCATATCAATACCAACATAGTTCTCACCATCCATATACTCAAATGGCTCAAATGCAGCGTTTGTTGCTACTACCAACTGATCCTTGCTCTCGTCATAAGCTGCTGACTTCACAGGAACCGGAGTACCATCACCAAAATAACGGTTGCAGATCTCGTCAAATGTTCCATCAGACTTCATGTCTTTAACGAACTGATTTACTTCCTTTAATAAATCCGGCTGATCCTTATCTACACCGAATGCATACTGCTCATCGGTCAGATCTACCTCGATAACCTTGGCTGTCTTCTTTGCAGAATCGCTCTTTCCGCCACATCCTGTCAGTGCTGCCATGCACATAACTGCAGACAATGTAATTGCTACTAACTTCTTAAGTTTCATAATATTTTACTTCCTTTCTTCACATTTACGATTTAATATAGCATCCTGCGACAAAAAATGCAACGAAAGACGCGTTTTTTTTGCAATACAATACATTTTTATGTATAAAAAGCTTATTTTTTTATAATTTTATGCATAACTGGCATTGACCTTACAATTGTTGTAAGGTTTAATATAGGATGCGGGGTTGAAAAAGACTTCGTAGGAGGCTTTATTTACTATGGAAAAAAATCTGACAACCGGAAGCGTATTCAAGACGATTTTATATTTTGCGCTTCCATATCTTTTTTCTTATTTTTTACAGACATTATATGGTATGGCGGATCTGTTCATTATCGGACAGTTTAACGGAACCGAAAGTACGACCGCCGTTGCAAACGGCAGTCAGGTCATGCACATGCTGACCGTCATGATCGTCGGTCTGGCAATGGGATCCACTGTCATAATCGGGCGTGCCGTCGGTGCCAGGCATAAGGATGAAATTGCAAAAACAGTCGGAAACTCCGTAACCTTATTCATGGGACTTTCCATCGTATTGACGATTGTTCTGTTGCTGCTTGTAAGACCGATCGTGTTACTGATTCAGACACCAGCCGAAGCAATCGAGGGTTCGATCCGGTACCTGACGATCTGCTTTATCGGAATTCCGTTTATTACAGCTTATAATATCATCGCTTCCATCTGCCGTGGTATGGGTGACTCGAAAAGTCCGATGTATTTTATCGCGATTGCCTGCGCAGCAAATATCGCGCTCGACTATGTATTTATGGGAGTTCTCCATCTGGGTGCCGCCGGAGCCGCACTTGGCACGACACTCGCCCAGACGTTAAGTGTTATTATCTCATTGCTCATGACAAAGAAACAGAAGCTTGGCATCAAACTTTGCAAACAGGATTTCATCCCAAGTCGTGCTGTGCTCGGCGAGATCTTAAAGATCGGTATTCCGGTTGCGATTCAGGATGGCTGTATCCAGATTGCATTTATCATTATCACAGTTATAGCAAACAGCCGTGGCTTAAATGATGCTGCCGCCGTCGGTATCGTCGAAAAAGTGATCAGCGCACTCTTCATCGTGCCATCTTCGATGCTTGCAACCGTCTCTGCACTTGCCGCACAAAATATCGGTGCCGGCAAGCATGACCGTGCATCGAAGACGCTGAAATATGCCATTCTGATTACATTTACCTATGGGATAATCGTTGCAATCATCGGGGAACTGATTACCGCAGGTATCGTCGGCATCTTCACGAAGGACGCCGCGGTTGTCGTGCTTGGTTCACAATACCTGCGTGGCTATATCGTCGACTGTGCATTAGCCGGTATCCATTTCTGCTTCAGCGGATACTTCTGTGCATACGGCAAATCCTACATCGGATTCATCCACAATATGATTGCGATCATCTGTCTGCGTGTACCGGGTTCGTATCTGGCCTCGAAGTTCTTCGCAGATACCCTGTTCCCGATGGGACTTGCAGCCCCTGCCGGATCCATGCTTTCGGTTATTATCTGTGTATGCGCATTTATATGGATGAAAAAACACGGGCACCTTGGAGTCAGTCAGATACAAGATGCAGCCTAGTACATATACAGTCCCGCAGAGACAAGCTGCGTTTCGATTAACGATTGTCAAATGCACCGCATAATGCGTGCATTTGACAATCGTTGCCATAAAAAATCCGGAGAATTCATTTGCATGAACGCTCCGGATTTTTGTTTTAAGATTTTTATTTTAATTAGAAGCTCATCTTCACATCCTGACGCTTTGCTTCCTCTGCCTCGAAGAATGGTTTCTTTACCGCATGCATGTTGTTTGCTACGATGCTGCTCGGAAATACAACAAGCTTCGTATTGTACGTGTTGACATTCGCATTGTACAATCTGCGGGCTGCCTGCAAATGCTCTTCCACATCTGCAATCGTCTTCTGCAACTCCATGAAGTTGTTGCTGGATTTTAACTCCGGATAATTCTCTGCGAGAATGTTGATATCCTTTGTAAGCTGTTCCATCTTCTGATTGGCTGCATTCTTCTCTGCCATCGTCATGCCGCTTCGAAGCTTGACAAGCTCGGTCAGAACTGTCTTCTCATGTGCCTGATATCCCTTTACGACATCGAGCATCTTCGTAAGCACATCGTAACGCTTCGTGAGTGCCACATCGATTCCGGACTCTGCTTCCTCCACCTTAAGCTGTGACCGCTTGATTCCATTCGATGTTGATATGTACCAGATCACGATACAGACCAAAAGTACAATAATCACTGTAATAATCGCTTCCATAATTTGTTCTCCTCTCTTTTTCATAGAAATTATATTACTTGATTATAAAAATGCTACTGTGCATCTCCAATCCGCAACCGGTGTACGATATCCATAATCACAGCACAATCATTTTTAATCTTATTGATTTCATCCACATAGACGAATGGCTTCTTGATATCACCATCAAATGCATTTCCAGTTGTATTGACTGCCACATATAGCTTGTTACCCAGATACCGCAGGGCTACATTTCCTGCACGCCGGTACAGGTCTGTCACACATTCCATCGTCTGTGGAGTAAGCACATAAAACGCATCGACCGGATAGGCTGCCATCACCTTGAACTCCCGGTTGAACGCTTCGCTCTCCAGCTTCACATTCTCGTGATGAAATCCATTCAGATTTCCATAATACTGGAAATTTTTCGACCGGATACCAACAGAACGTATATCGGATTTCTGCAAATCAAACACGAATACCCGTCCTTTGAAATACGTCGTTGTATGCCGGTTCTTTCCGCTTCCCGTCACATTCTTGATCGTGACATCCGCCTGATCAAAGGAGACACCTTCATATGCTCCGTGGATCAGATCTTCGGAATCAAAACGATTTCCAAGCTTCAACAGTCCCATCTGCTCGACATTCTGTCTCGTAAATCCGCACTCCCAGTTCACCTGAACATCCGAGAATGTCTTGTTCAATATTGAAACAACAAATGCATTCTTGTAGATCATCTGATATTCCTTGTTGATCTTTGACATCCTGCCGGATGCATAAATGGTTCCAACGGGTACCGCAAACATCAATACCGCAACTACTGTGCCCGCCATCGCCCCCATTCCCGGTGCCCCTATATAGGCTATCACCAGCAATACAACTGGAGCTGCGAATAAATACATCGCCTGTCTGTACTTCTTATGCAAACCATCGAGCTGATTCACAATCTGCATCGTATCCACGCGTTCACCCCCTCTGTCAAGTTAGATTGAGTGTAACATGAATCTGTCAAAATAGCTATATATTTTACAAAATTATACATAACCTGCAATGACGATCTATGAGACAAGTTCAACGATTTCTTTCACATCCTGAAATTCATCCCGTATCTTGTTCATTTCGTCTGTATAGACAAGCGGTTTTCGGATATTCCCATCAAATACATTTTGCATCGCTAAGCACGCGATGTATAATTTATCGCCCGCAAACCGCACTGAAATTTCCTTTCTGCGCCGCTGTAAGGCATGCAGCCGCTCCATCGTATGCGGTTTTAACACATAAAATGCATCAATCGATTGATTGACGAGTGTGCGCACATCAAAGTATTTCTGAAACTCCACACTCTCCATCTGCACCATCTCATACATATTCTTCTCATAGGATGGAACTTTGAACGGCTGGCGGAATACTTTTGTGACGACACTCACAGGCGCAATCTCCATCTTCCGTGTGTCTATACTATAACAATAGCCGTAAAAACTACTTTGCACGTCCCCATCCCCATCTGTGCTTTTGACCGTGACATAGGATTGTTCAAACCGCACCCCCTGATAACATCCCTGAAGATGCATGTCAGACTTAAACTCATCCCCCATATCAATGATTTCCATCTCTCTAACCTGCTTCTGGCTAAATCCACGTTCCCAATCGACCTGCACATCGGAGAACATCTCGTTCATGACCGCAGTCACGAAGTTCTCCTTATAGATTCTCGCATACTGTCTTTTACAGACAAAACACTGCTTCACGAAATAGCCAATAATTATTAATAACACAATATTTATAATTGTCGTATTCTGCAGGTGTAGACGGAGCAACCAAAATAGAGGAAAAATAAGGAATCCCTTCATCGCAAAAATAACCGCCGTCACAATCCCCATCCGTATATATCTCTTATATCTCTCATGTAATCGATTTAATTGATTGATCACATCCATCGTCTGCATGTGTTGTTTCCTTTCGGTCTTATATAGTAGAAAAAGGGATTCCTTACAATCGGAATCCCTTCTCGCGCTATGTATGTTCTTATTTCAGTCTATGCATCTTGTTCTTCCATCGGTATATGTATAGGATGGATAATACATGTTTTAATAGCTGAAATCTATCTGTATTGCATTAATTCTATGTTAAATTTGTATAAAAGCAAAAGACTCTCGAAGTTGTCTCTATGTTATCAACTCCTCCACAAGATTGATAAATCCCCTTAACTAATCGTTCTCTGTGATTTCCTCATCCTCCACCGTCACGAAAATCGGCTCGTGGTGCATCGCCGGAAGCAGTACATGCAGCAGATCGTCCATTTTGAGACGCAGACTACTCGTGTTGATACATGGATGACAGCCCACATATTCATCCTGCACCAGATCCTTGTCCATCAGAAGTTGTACGTGATTTTCCTTATCGTTCATCAGTCCAAGCACGCTCACGGAACCCGGTGTGATATCCAGGTATTCCTCCATATAAGCATCCTTCGCGAAGGAAAGTCTGGCTACGCCAAGCTGCTTCGAGATATCCTTCGTCTTGAACTTCTTATGTCCCGGTAACATCAGCAGATAGAAGTTTGTCTCCTGCCGGTTGCACAGAAATAGATTCTTGCAGATCGTCGCCTCCAATGCCTTGTCGATCTCCTCGCAGACTTCCATCGTCATCGCTGCTTCATGGTCGATCCGCTCATACCATACATGGTTCGCATCCAAAAAATCATAAGTTCGTATTTCCTTTTCCAGCCTGCCTATCTCATCGGCTGGTCTGCCTGATTGTCGTGTCATAATCGGTTCCTCTTTTCGTATTTTCTAACGGAACTGTACCATATTTCGCTAAATTTGAAAATATACTTTCTATAAAAAAGGCACCCGCAAACTGCGGATGCCTTCCAACACCATTTCTCCTGAATTTCTATGTAATTACTTCTTTGTTACAATCGCAACGACTGCGAATATCGCATTGATCAGACACCAGCCTGCCCAGATTGCAAGATCTGAGAAGCTTCCGAAACCGGTAAATCCTACCAGTGCAGCCAGACCGAACAGAACGATCAAAGCAATATTTCCGCCCTTTTTCTCAGCATTTCTCGTCGCAACCGATACGATTCCACCTGCAAGCATCAGGATTGCTACCAATACGCCTGCGGAGCCGGATGTCTCGCCATTTGCTTCGAGCGAATTGGCAACGCCCGCTGCACATGACTGGAATGTTACGATGACGAATAAAATCATGGATAAAATGCCGGACACTAATTTCCAAGTTTTCATGAACCTCTTCCTCCTTTTCTTGTCTTGTATCCCCACAAGTATTATCCCATAAATCATCCGGCCTCGTTGCCCCCGCAGCAGTGGCAAATTTATCCTCTAATCCTGCACTCCGCTTGTCCGAAGCGGCTGCAAACCTTTTTGATTGAGCAGATCGTTTACATCCAGGATGCTTCCCGGCCGCTCATTGAACGCGATCATCAGGAGTGCATCTCTCGGGACCTTCGCATATAATTCCGGCATCTCGTATTTTTTAAGTGCGCGCTGCGTCTCCGCCAGACTGAATTTCGCCGCATAACAGATCCGCAGGATTACATCTCTCTGCCGCGTACGCTTCTCCCCGGACAACAGCTTATAGCCATACCGCTCCGGAATATCTGCCTGCAGGAACACATACTGCTGGGTAAGCTTCTTTTCCTGTAGCAGGTTCTTCACATAGATAGAAAATGCTTCCGAATTATCGCTTACACTTTCTTTATTCTCCGCGCAATATTTCTCAAAGTCCGAAAGATGTGCCTTCCCTAAGACTTCATTTAATTCCTTTGTATTTTTCTCCTTCATTTCATCCTCCAATCTGTTATAATAAAATTATCAAATTACCAAAACTGTATCAAACAACCCGGATAATTGATTGACGAAGTATAATCAGTACCCCTGCTCTATAGAAAGGATATACGCATATGGATCTCGATCAGCGTCTCGCTATTTCGTATTATAAACCAATAGCCGCCATAAATGAACCGCATCATGTATACTTAGTTCAGCACCAGGAGACAAAAAAGATTGCCATCAAAAAGGTGCTTGATGTCTATAACTGTGCTGTCTATGCCGAGTTATACCGCAATCCTGTCGCAGGTACACCGCGGATCATAAACTATTGCGAAGAAACAGGACAGCTTACTGTCATCGAAGAATATATCTCCGGAACATCCCTGCAGGATAAGATCCGCCACGCAGATATATCGCCGAACGAGATGCTTCAATATATGCTTGACCTGTGCGCAATCCTCGAACAGTTACATCAGCATAATCCGGCTATCATCCACCGGGATGTGAAACCATCGAATGTTATCATCACCAGTTATAACCGAGCCGTGCTGCTCGACTTCAACGCTGCCAAATACCATACAGCTGCAAAAGATTCTGATACAATCCTGCTTGGTACACAGGGCTATGCCGCCCCGGAACAATACGGATTTGGACAATCCTCCCCGCAGACAGATATTTATTCTATAGGGATTCTTCTGAAGGAAATGGCAGAAGCATCGCATTGCCAGAATCCATATATTGATGCTGTTACTGCCAAATGTACACAGATGAACCCGGCGGAACGGTATCAAAGCATCGGGGAATTACGTCAGGCGTTGTTAGCAAATGGGGGAATCTTTCCTTATACCCACGCTGGTCAAGCCTTCACCGGAGATTTATCCGGTTCATCTTCCAATCGTTCAAATGCTCAAACACAGAACGATCCCGGTACTTCCACAAAACGTATACAGTTTGCCCCTCCCGGTTTCCATTCCAAAACACCTTGGAAGATGGCGGTTGCACTGCTTACCTATATATTTCTGGCATGGTTTTGCTTATCCATGAAAGTAAACAATACCTTCGGAGCGGCACTGTGGGTGGAACGTGTATTTGCACTCGTTATGATGCTTTTTATCGTAGCTTCGATCTTCGACTATCTCCATGTACGACAGCTTATGCCTCTGTGCCAACACGAAAAAAAATCGCTGCGCATATTGGGTGTGGTTGTGTTAGACATCCTCGTTGTATTCGGATTGATCGTCGTCATGGCGATCGTGCAATCGTTTTGTCCGAATTCATAACTTGTCGGATATAGAATATCATGTTTTGAACATAAAAAATGCCACCGTGAAGGTGGTATTTTCATTTCGTCTTTATTATTTATTTGTCTTTTTCGTCATAAAAATATCTTAAAAATGAAGTTCAGTCAGGAATTTCGCATGTTCAGTCAATAATCCCCCTTTTTTATAATATCTATTGTATACTACATCCAGATTTCAAAGGCACAAAAAATCACACATCCCACGAAATCAAAAAGGCCGAAACTGCCGCTTATTCTCCCTTCTTCTCCAAGGTCAAATGCGGGTTCCCGCTCTGCTTGTTCCCCAGGCTTCACCGCGTGCAGTTTCGGAATTAACAATTTCTATTTTGTTTCTTTCTTCTGAATGACATTTCTGAGTTTTCATAATACATTGCCACCGGCTCCGGATGAGAACCGGCGGCAATTCTTTTTACCATATAGAAAATGTATTTCAAACACTACTCCATATTCAAATACGTTTTTATTTCACCAATAATCTCTTTTGCAATAGTAACTTGATTTACTGTATCTAATTTGCTGGCAATGTAGAAATCATCATAATCACTTTTATGACGAATAATTTCTAACTTGGATATTTTTCTTCCCATATCTCTCGAAAAAACATCTTTATTTACATAATTCTTATTAAAATAGGCAATCACATCCTTGTGCTTTTTGAACGCAACTGGTTCCATAGATAATACTGCATCAATTGCATGAAATACTGCATAATATGCTCTATTATTTGCAGCTCTATATTTATCTGCTCCCAATAAAATGTCTGCTGATTCCAAATCATCAATAGCCTGTGCCAATTTATTCCGTGCTATATCTTCAAAACTTCCTGTATCTTTTTCCATTAAAGTATGACCCCCTCCTGATCCACATTCTTGTAAAACATATATGCGTTTTTCCAATATTCAAACTGGTCTATATTTTTTACAATTGGCATAATTTCTGTTCCATATTTACAATTAAAATCATAGGTTAGATCATCCACCTTATTTTCATATTCAACCAAGCTATCATCCAAGTCATTCACAAGAATCATAATGTCTATATCCGAATCCTGACGAAAATCTCCACGAGCATATGATCCATACAAAATTATTTTTACCAAATGCTCTCGTCCTAGTTTATCAATCTCTTCTTTATATAACTCTAATAAATCCTTAATCTTGTTCGGCATATACTCACCCCCATTCTTATTTTTAGTATATCCATTTATTTTCTAATCGTCAATCTGTATTATAACATTCTTAATAGCACTTTTTGACTCAAAATCCCCCTTCTCTCCCAAATTCATTTTTGTTATTATGCTGTCTTTTTTATCATATAAATATCTTAAAAATGAAGTTCAGTCAGGAATTTCGCATGTTCAGTCAATAATCCCCCTTTTTTATAATATCTATTGTATACTACATCCAGATTTCAAAGGCACAATAAATCACACATCCCACGAAATCAAAAATGCCGAAACTGCCGCTTATTCTTCCCTCTTCTCCAAGGTCAAATGCGGGTTCCCGCTCCGCCTGTTCCCTAGGCTTCGCCGCGTGCAGTTTCGGAATTAACATCTTCTATTTTATTTCTTTCATCTATGTTACATTTCTGAATTTTCACAACACATTGCCGCCAGCTCCGAACAGGAACCGACGGCAATTCTTTTTACCACACGGAAAATACAATTCCTGCAAGCGGCGACAACACAATCATAATCATGGAAAATGTAAAAGATTCCATTGATATCAGCGTTGCCCGCTGCTCAGACGGAAACATTTCCTGTAAGATTGCATCTGTGCGAACCTGCAATGCATCATCACTGCATGCCGCTACAAATCCGCCCAGCGTCATAAGTACCGCGACGCCTGTATGTTCAATCAAAACGCCACATAAAACGAGCACAGACGTTATCACAAACACCCAGCGATACCGTAACTTCTTACACTGCAAGATCAGCTTGGCTCCAAGGATTCCTCCCATCTCCATAATGAACAAGGCTATTCCAAGTGCTGAATCCGGCATACCCGTCTGCGGCAGCTTCGCCTGTAAGAAAAACAGCAATACAATATCAACCGCACCGACAAAGGAATTACATGTCATCAGAAACACTGCCCGCTTCGACTCTTTCAGAAAACGCAGACTCTCCACGAAACAACCTCTGAGTTCCTTCCATACCGACTGCAACACCGCCTGTTTCCGCTCCGCGCCTGTGTGATTCAAATGAATCTCGCGAAGTGACAACAGCACGCCAATCTGAATACCGGTCACCAAAATATCCGACGCATACGCAATCTTATATCCAACAAATAGTGCAAAACCTGCACACAATGTAGAAATGCCATTGCAGAGCCGATACAAAATCAACTGATTGGATGCGTAACGCTCATACCGTACCTCCTCACCAACTAATTTCAGCGAATCATATGCAAGCGCATCCCCAGATCCCGAGGAAAAATTATAGCTAACTGCAAAACACGCGATTGCCACACACACCATCGTCAGATTCTTTGAGCAAATCATGCAGATGCTTCCGATCACACGCATAATACTGCTCACCACCAGCATCTGCTTTCGTCCAAATACATCTGCAAAAACGCCCGATGGTATCTCAAACGTCAAACTGAAAATATGAAACACCGTTTCTGCAATTCCGATTTTGATCAGACTGTATCCTCTCGCTGCAAGAATTGCGACCCACGCGCCCGTCAGCGACAGATTGCCTAAGATGGACGCCATGTACAACTTCGAAATTTGTTTTTTAATTTTAAACATAAAAAATCTCCTTAACTTATATTTTATCGTTAAGGAGATAATGTACCTTGATTTACATAGAATGGTTCTGATGAATCAGACTTTATTCCTGAAAAAAGGCGCACTATCCCCGTTAGGAGCGAAAATGTAACCTTTTTTCAATTGCAATGTTGTCATCTTCCAGAACATTGATTTCTTCCTTTTCACTGTATTAATCTCATTCTATGTTACATAATAAATTTCGTCAAGAAATTTTTACACCATTTCATCTATAAGCGTGATTGCTTCCTGAATCATCTTATCACAATGTTCCTTCTTGTTGCCACCCTTCGCCGCATTTGCGCGAAGCAGATCCACACAGTTCACCATTCCATCATGATTCTCCGCAATCTTCCTGCGAAACTCATTTACCTTTGCTGGATTCTCAACGCCCTTGGCACCAAGCACCATCAAACCACCTGTGATTGCGCCACAGATACCACCGCATTTCATACCACCACCGAAATTACAGCCAAGCCCTGCTGCCATTTCTTCTGAAATTCCCATATCCTCAGCATAACAACGCATAATCGTCTGGGAACAGTTGCTTACCATTGGAGTTTCGTTTCGAAGCTCCATTGCTTTTTCTATATGTTTATTCATAACGATTCTCCTTTAGATGCTTCTTGTATCATCAGATAATTTGTTTAAATGAACATTTCTTGTATATGTAGTTTTACTGTCTACTTTCTCTGCCAATACTTATCCAATACTTTAAGTATATTACTACAATGTCTTTTATGATAGTCCATTCTCAACATAAACTCATCTACATTTTCTATCATTTTTTTTCTTTTAAACTCAGCAACCTTACTTACTTTTTCCTTATCTTTAACTGAATTCCCCAAATAAACATCCTCGACATCCTTATGAAAAAAAACGAACTCATAACCATGTTTTTTACAATAGATTTCTATATCATCATATAATTTCTTTGTGTCATAAGAAGTATCATAATCATCAACATCAATAAAATAAATAACAGTTGTCTCACCTATAAATGTTTTAATATTTTTATTTATCTCTCTTACTTTATCTTTCGCATTGTATTTCGTTTTTGATCCTAAATATATTGCTCTATATCTAATCTTTCTATCCACTTTATAAAATCTTTTCAATGTCTCCTCAATATACTGATAATCAGTTCTAGCCTTATTATTGGATTCCACGCAAAATAATATTTGCCTACTCATCAGTACCTCCTAATATTCCAAGAAAATCCGATGCATCAACATTGAATGGCGAATCCTCAATAAAACCATTCTTATATGCATTCTCAGGACTCAAATTACCGTTATTAGCCCAAGTATGAACTGTGTTAACACTGGAAATAAATGTTATAGCATTTTTATTCTTCTTCAACACAGACATTGGAGAGAGATTGTGAGAAGTGAAGCAAAGCTGCCCCTTTCCATATAATATAAAATATTCAATTATTTTATCTAGATATACATCATTTATATTAGAGTCCAATTCATCGATAAATGTGATCATTCCCATACATGCATCTTCAAGATAATAAAATAAATCCATCATTTTTTTTATTCCACGACTTTCAAACTCTTGATCCAAAGTATAATTTTCATATATCATTTTCAGATTGCATTTATAAAATTGATCAAAATCTTTTTTATCTACTTCAATATTTACGAGCTCTGGTTTAAATATCTGAATAAACATACTAAGTTTTGCGATTTGTTCTTCATATGAACTATATAAATTTTTAGGCACCAAAATATCTCTTCCAGAAGCTTCAAGTATTTCCCTCTTTAGTTGATTAAATGTTTCCTTTGTAAAAGAATCTTTTTTATTTTCTTCTATACTTTGTATTTTTTGATATAACCGATTATTTGTATGAATATCTGCATTGTCAATGCAAACATTTAATGAAATTGCAAATGCGAACAATTCTATTACAGTTACAAAATCATTATTTAAATCTTTATCATGCGGAAAATCATTCATCATTGTAAGTATACTAGAAGCAAATGACTGTTTATCTAATAAATTCAAAGTTTTTTCTTTTACAAATTCGTACACCTTATCATTTCCAAACTTCTCTAATGCCCCATCTTTTGACTCAAACACACATAAATATGAATTTTTTGAATAATTTCCGTTTTTGCGACTTAATCTTTCTTCTGTTATATAAATTCTGCCATCATCTTTTATTTCAAAAGAGATATAATAATCCAAAATTTCTCTATCTTCATCTATATCTACGTATATTTCACATTCAATATATCCATTCCTTGTCTTTTTATTTATAATTTCAACTAGTGATTTTTGTGTCTCATGGTCAGATAAATAATTTTTATCAATCAATAAATTTCTAAGAAGTTTAACTGCAGTAATTATTGCCGTTTTTCCAGATCCATTTTCCCCATAAATTGCTTTAATCTTATATTTTTCGGGATTAAAATCCCTTTTAATTGTCTTCTTATAAAAATCTAAATGAATTGGATTTGCAATATTTTTTATACCATATATATCAAGTGTTAAAAGATAAAAATGTCTATTCATTTTTTTACCTCCTTTATACACATTTTAACACAATCATGGTAAAAGTAAATACATTTTGTATATTTATATTCCTTTAATATTATATGTATATTAAAAAAAAACATACATATAATATTAAAAATTTAACACTAACCAAGATTTCATCTTTTCCCTAATTCGATCCGCCCTTGTTAATAGGCAAGTCATTCGCTCTATGTAAATATCTTATCCGACATACCCTAACATCGCTCTGCAAGAAAATTTCATGTTTCATCATTGTAAGTGCACACAAACATAACCTCCTTATCTCTGAATTCATCAGCATAACTGCCATCAGTCCACATAGAGTGCCACTCATACACATCCTGCTCCTCATAAATAGGTTCATCATAAGCTTTTTTATCTACAACTGTCTTCCATATGTGCTAGTGAGCAATTGTAGGCTCTTCCGTTCTTGGTTCCTGTGTGGTAGGAACCTGAGTCGTTGGTGTCTCAATGGTAGCAGGTGCCTGTGTTGCTGGCTCTTTGCCTGAGTTGTTATCCTCAGACTTAGCATCATCTACCTTGACAGTTTCAGACCCCGTCTTGACGGTATCAAAATCTGCTTTGGCTGTGTCAGCATCTACTATATCAACGGATTCTTTCTCTGCTGTATCTGCATCTGTAATAGTCGCACTTGTCTCTGTGTTTGCAGTCTGGGAACTATCCGTATTTTTATCCGCACAGCCATTAACAATAAATGCTATACCCGCAACAAGAACAACTGTTACAAATGTAGTTGCAATAACATTTTCTTCTTCATAATAACTTATCCTCTCCTCTTATACTTTTGTATTGCATATTAAAATCTTATTACAAATCGTTTTAACCTGTTTTAGATTAAAGTACAATACATCCGAGGTGATTTTGTGCGTAAATTTTCTACTAAAAACAGGTTGAGAGAGCTTAGGGAAGATAATGATATATCACAAACATATCTGGCCAAACTTCTGGATATGAGCCAGACAGGATATTCGAAATATGAAACCGGAGAAAATGATATCCCCACAAATATTCTGATTAAACTATCCAAGATTTATAAAACAAGCATTGATTATCTTCTGAACCAAACAGATGAAAAGAAACCCTATAAACGAAAAGAGTAGATAGCCACTTATATAATGATTATCTACTCTCTTATCTTCTTAAAACACATTCAGCTTTCCCATCTTGTTACTACACCTCTTACTTTTCCTCAACAACCTGAAAAATGTAAAACTTCAAATAATAACTTTCATCCGCCGCCCACAAAATCGGATGATCCGGTGCCTGCTGCCGGAATTCCACCTGACGAAGACGCCTGTGCACACTGGCTGCCGCCTGACCAATTACTTTCGTGAACAATTCCTGCGTCATGAAATGGGAGCAGGAACAGGTTGCAAAATACCCGCCGTTTTTCACAAGCTGCAAGCCTTTCCGGTTGATCTCACGGTAGCCCTTGATTGCATTCTTGGTTGCTTCGCGTGACTTGGTAAACGCCGGTGGATCTAAGATTACAACATCAAACTGCTCACCTGCTTCAGCAAGCTTTGGAAGCTCGTCCAATACATTTGCCTCTTTAAAATGTACAGTCTTCTCCAAATGATTGAGCTTCGCATTTTCTCTTGCCTGCTCCACAGCAAACTCTGAAATATCAAGTCCTAACACATCACTCGCTCCGGCATAACCGCAATTTAATGCAAAGGTTCCCATATGTGTAAAGCAGTCAAGCACACGCAATGGTGTCTCCTGCATGCCTCTGGTCAGACCTTTGATCAGTCTCTGCATCGCAAGCCGGTTGTATTTCTGGTCAAGGAAGAATCCTGTCTTCTGTCCATTTGCCACATCGACCTTATAGTGCACGCCATTCTCCACAATCTCAACAACCGGCTCAAACTCCGCACCGATGCATCCTTTATATGGAGCAAGTCCTTCCTTCTTACGCACCTTCGCGTCACTCCGCTCGTATACGCCGCGGATCTTGACACCATCCTGCGCCATGATCTCTTTCAGCAAATCCACGATTTGTTCCTTATATAAATCAATGCCAAGTGCGAGGGATTCCACCACCAGCACATCCGAGAACCGATCAATCACGAGTCCCGGCAGGAAATCCGCTTCGCCGAAGATTACACGACAGCAGGTAAGATCATCGCCCTGCATCACAGCTTTTCTGTATTCCCATGCATTCTTCACCCGCATACGGAGAAATGCTTCGTTGATGTCCTGCTCTGCATCTCGGGTCAGCATCCGAACGGTAATTTTTGATTTCCGGTTGATGAATCCGCGTCCCATCGGATATCCATCAAAATCACGTACGATGACAATATCGCCATCTTCCACACTTCCCATCACACTCTCTATCTCGTTGTCGAAGATCCAGAGTCCACCTGCCTTGATGGTACGACCTTCTCCCTTTCGCAAATTCACGACTGCTTTCGGTTCCACTTGTATTTCCTCCTGATTTTATTCCAAGAATTATCGATTATCGTTTTCATGTATTTCATATGTACCTTGGTTGTTTTCTTGTTTGTTTCTATTTCTTTCCTATGGTATCACAGAGTGATTTGTTTCTCAATCCATACTTTCTTTTTCTCTATCTGTTTCTCCATTGGAGCTTTTTTGCTTCCCCCACTCTTCCTATTGGAGCGATTTCCTGATTCCGGACTTTTTTACCCAACCTGCTTGCTTCTCTACCTCTTCCCATTGGAGTATTTTCCCGATTCCGGACTTTTTTACCCAACCCGCTTGCTTCCCTCACTCTTCCCATTGGAGCAATTCCCCGATTCCGGACTTTTTTACCCAACTAGCTTGCTTTTCTACCTCTCCCCATTGGAGCAATTTCCCGTTTCCGGACTTTTTTACCCAACTAGCTCTCTTCTCTACCTCCTCCCATTAGAGTTTTTTCCCTATTCTAAACTTTTTTACCCAACCAGCCACCCACAAATGAGAAAATTTCCCAACAGCTCAAAAATCCTGCATAAACGGTTTGTTTTGACTAACTTTTTGCGTTATAATAACCACGGCAATTAACCAAATATATAAAACATCCATCAAAGCAAGCGAAAATACGCTTGACAAACCTGTATTACACGTTTATTTTATATATGAACATATATTCATATGTTTTCACGTATGAGAATAGAAAAAGGTTAATGCATTTGGGAGTTTTATATTCACTGCCTATCACGTAATCGCAAAACACGAGCATTATGGTAGGTAAGAGTTGTAAATTATCACATGATCTTAAGCAGACCATTGTAGCACATCAGCACTTAACGAACGGAGTAACAATTCGCAGAATTGGTGCTTTGTGAGTTTAGTGTCTGCTATGTGCGGAAGTGAGCGCGAGCGAGTCTGCGTAGAAATGTGATAATCTGCAACTCGCTACCATCACCTGCATTCGTGTTTTGCTTCACGATTCGCAGTCACATAAAAGGAGGAAAATCATGTTCTTACAAATCAACAATCTTGAAAAGTTCTATGGTGAAAAAGACAACCGTGTACAAGTCTTAAAAGGACTTTCTACCGGTATTGAGAAAGGCGAGATCTGCGTCCTGCTCGGGCCATCCGGTTCCGGTAAGTCTACCCTGTTGAACATCATCGGTGGCATCGAAAGCTATGATAAGGGAGAGATCATCATCAACGGTGCTGCCATGTCTGCCATGAACGAAAAGCAGACGACTCTCTACCGACGTGAACACTTAGGTTACGTATTCCAGTTCTATAACCTGATTCCGAACCTGACCGTCAAGGAGAATATCGAGGTCGGCGCTTACCTCGGAAGCAACCCACTTGATGTCGACGACCTGCTTCATACACTTGGTCTGTGGGAGCATAAGGATAAGATTCCAAGTCAGCTTTCCGGCGGTCAGCAACAGCGTACATCCATCGGTCGTGCCATCGTCAAGAATCCGGATCTGCTACTCTGTGATGAGCCAACCGGCGCCCTTGATTACAATACCTCCAAGGATATTCTGAAATTGATTGAAGACGTCAACCGGAAATACGGAAATACCATCATCATCGTTACGCACAACGATGCCATCAAACTCATGGCAGACCGTGTGATCAAGCTCCGCGACGGTATGATCCGGAAAGAATATACAAACGAAACAAAGACACCGGCGATGGAATTAGATTGGTAGGTGAATGCATATGGCTGATAAAACAATCAAAAATCCACTGCGTAAACGCATCCTTCGGGATATCAGAAAAGAAAAAGGAAAATACATATCCATCTTTTTGTTTCTGACATTTATGATTTCAATCGTCAGTGGTATGCTGGTTACTTCCCTGAGCATGATGCACACCTACGACGATGGTATCGAGACATATAAATTGGAGGATGGACATTTCTCTACAAACAGTGAAATCTCTGTCGCTGACCTGCAGAAAATCGCTGACCAGACAGATTCAGGCACAGCAAAAGCAACCATCTACAAACAGTACTTCTATAATTTTGATTACACCTTTGAAGGTAACAGCAATTATTCCATCCGTCTCTACGAAAACCGTGAGGCGTTGAATACATATTCAGTCTTTGAAGGGCACGCACCGGAGAAGGACGGAGAACTTGCCATCGACCGCCTCTTTGCAGAAAACAACAATCTCAAAATCGGTGACACCCTCACCTTTGACGGAAAGGATTTAACAATCTGCGGAACAGTTGCTGTCCCGGATTATAGCTGTCTGTTCGAGAATAACTCTGATTCGATGTTCAGCGCAACGACATTTACCACGGGGTTTGTCACTGCTGATTATTTCAAGGAATTCTCCGAAAGCAAGCTTACCTACAGCTTTGCTTATCATTTCTCGGACAGAAGTCTTGATGACCGGGCTTCTTATGACGCAAGCACAAACCTGATGAATACATTGTCCAAACAGCTCGCTCCACAGGGAAATTATCTGACTGATTTTTTGATGCGTCAGAACAATAAAGCGATCTCATTTACAAGGGAAGATATGGATGGCGATACAAACAGCACGATCATGATGCTCTATATCATGATCGCACTACTTGCATTCATCTTCGCACTTATGACTTTCAGCACGATTGAAGCGGAAGCCGGTGCCATCGGAACCCTGCGTGCATCCGGATATACAAAAGGCGAAATCATCCGGCATTACATGGCTGCACCCACGTATGTATTCCTTGCAGCCGCAGTGATCGGAAATATCGGCGGTTACACTTGTTTTCGTAAATTCATGGAGGACATGTATTACCATTCCTACTCTCTGCCTGTATTCAAGGTTGTCTGGAATGCAAACGCCTTTCTACTTACGACCGTGATTCCGATTGCAATCCTGTTAGTGATCAACTACCTTGCGCTTCGATCAATGCTTGGATTGTCACCGCTTAACTTCCTGCGGCATGATCTGTCAAAACGTAAGAAAAAGCATGTGACAAAGCTTCCGAACTTCAAGTTTTTGACAAGATTCCGGATTCGTACAATCCTGCAGAACCGCTCCAACTATATCACGATGGCGATTGGTATCCTGATGGCAAATATCCTGTTTATCTTCTCTGCCAGCATGCTTCCAATCTTAAATGACCAGACAGACAATGTGCTTGACCACCTGATTGCAAACTATCAATATACACTCAAAGCACCGGTAGAGCTAGACGATTCATCTGCTGAAAAATACTGTCTGACTGCGCTTGCGGATGATGACGGAAAAGAAGTGCTTGTATATGGAATCGCAGATAATTCAAAGTATCTGACACAGGTTTCTATGCCTACGGAAAAAGGGGATATAATCATCTCAAAATCGTTCATGAAACTGAACAATTATAAAGTGGGCGATACGATTAAAATAGTAGAAAAATATGGCGATAAAGAATATTCTTTCCGGATTGCCGGCAGCTTCAATTACCCGGCGGCCTTCTCCGTATTTATGAGCATTGATAATTACAATGACACATTCGGGAAGGATGCGGATTATTTCACAGGCTATTTCTCTGACAAAGCGCTGGATGATTTAGATGACAGTTTCATCTACAGTACGATGGGACCTTCGGACTATTCAAAGTTAAGTGATCAGATGAATGATTCGATGGGACGTATGATGCCTCTGATGAAATATCTTTCCCTTATTATCTTCGTCATCGTTATCTACCTGCTCTCTAAGATTGTGTTGGAGAAAAATGCGGAATCGATTTCCCTGACGAAAATTCTCGGTTACAACAACAGAGAAATCGGAAAAATCTACATTATTTCAACCGCGATAGCTGTCCTTGTCAGTGTAGCAATCAGTCTGCCGCTTTCTACGGTCATCCTGAAGACAATGATTGTCTATCTCTTCCGGACTTTTGATATCTGGCTGGAAAATGTTCATATCGGAACATCTATCTATGTTCAGGTTGTGATCTGGGATATTGTATGTTACGGGTTATTAAGTTTCCTGCAGTATAAGAAGATTCAGAAGATTCCTATGGAAGAGGCACTGAAGAACCGGGAGTAATGCCACTTCACGAAAAATACAAAAACACCCAACTGCTTCTAAACAGTTGGGTGTTTTTTCATCCTTTTATTTACTTCACTTCGTACCGGTCATGTCCCTGCAGTCTCGCCATTGCTCTCGCAAGCGAAGCACGGGATACGTGGTATTCCATGATACTCTGTTTCTGCTGCATCTGCTCGATGGCACGTTCCTTCGCAGCCTGTGCACGGAACTCGTCGATTTCCTCCGGTTTTTCTGCCGAATAGACAAGTACAACAACCTCGTTATTCTTTACCTTCAGAAGTCCGTCGGAACAGATTGCCACATGCTCTTCTCCATCCGGTGTCCGGAAATGCAGCTCACCGACTTCAATATTCGTCGTCATCTTCTCGTGATGTGCCAGAATCGCCATCTGTCCATCATAGCCGGGGAATTTCAATATCTCACATGGTCCATCATAAAACACCCTATCACAGGCTATGATCTTGAGTGAAAATGTATTCATACGCCGTCCCCTTTCTATCCTTTACAGGGTTTCTGCTTTCTTCTTTACATCCTCAATCGTACCGACATTGAAGAAGGCTGCCTCCGGATACGCATCCATCTCACCATCTAAGATTGCCTTGAATCCACGGATTGTCTCCTTGACCGGTACAAATACACCTTTGACGTTCGTAAAATTCTCAGCTACATGGAATGGCTGTGACAGGAAACGCTGTACCTTTCTCGCACGGTAAACCGTCTGCTTATCCTCGTCGGAAAGCTCCTCCATACCAAGAATTGCGATGATATCCTGCAGTTCCTTATACTTCTGCAAAGTCTCCTGCACCTCACGTGCGACACGGTAATGTTCTTCTCCGACGACATCTGCCTCCAGAATACGGGAGGTTGATTCCAGTGGATCAACAGCCGGATAGATACCCTGCTCTACGATCTTACGTGACAATACAGTTGTTGCATCCAAATGAGAGAATGTTGTAGCAGGTGCCGGGTCTGTCAGGTCATCGGCTGGTACGTATACCGCCTGTACCGATGTTACAGAACCATCCTTTGTGGAAGCGATACGCTCCTGCAGTTCACCCAGATCATTTGCCAGAGTTGGCTGGTATCCAACGGCAGAAGGCATACGTCCAAGCAATGCGGACACCTCTGAACCTGCCTGTACAAAACGGAAGATGTTATCAATGAATAACAACACATCCTGCTTCTTTACATCACGGAAATATTCCGCCATCGTAAGTCCCGTCTCTGCCACACGCATACGGGCACCCGGTGACTCATTCATCTGTCCAAACACCAGCGCTGTCTTATCAAGTACACCGGATTCCTTCATCTCATTCCACAGATCGTTACCTTCACGGGAACGCTCTCCAACTCCGGTGAAGATGGAATAACCACCACTCTCCGTTGCAATGTTGTGGATCAGCTCCTGAATCAGGACGGTCTTACCGACACCGGCACCACCGAACAGACCGATCTTACCACCCTTTGCATATGGGGCAAGCAGATCAATAACCTTGATACCTGTTTCAAGCATCTCAACAACCGGGCTCTGGTCTTCAAATGTTGGAGGTTCACGGTGGATACACCAGTGCTCGCCATTCTCCAGACTTTCCTTTCCATCCAATGTCTCACCAAGTACATTGAACAGTCGTCCCAATGTCTGCTCTCCGACCGGAACCTGAATACCGGATCCGGTTGCTGTCACTTCCATATCTCTGCACAAGCCCTCGCTCGCCGCAAGCATAATACAACGCACAACATTGTCGCCGATATGCTGGGATACTTCCATGACGCATTTTTTTCCATTGTTCATCACATACAAGGCATCCTTAATCCGCGGAAGGTTTCCATCTGCAAACTCGACATCGACAACCGGTCCGGATACCTGTACGATCTTACCTTTATTTTCCATCATGCGATCGTTCACCTCGCTTGTTTCTTCTTTTTCTTCTTGAGTGCCTTGGCTCCACCGATTACCTCGGTGATTTCCTGTGTGATTGCTGCCTGGCGCACACGGTTAAACTCGATTGAAAGTTCATGCAGCATTGCCTGTGCATTGTCCGTTGCCGCCTGCATCGCCATCATTCTGGCATTTTCCTCACTTGCCGAGCCCTCAACAAGAACACCATACATAAAACCTGTTACATAGTTATACACCAATTTCTCCAAAACCTTCTTCGGAGATGGATAGATCAAAAACCAGTCATCGGATTGCTCCGCAGCCTCACGGTCACTGTTTCCTAATCCCTTCTGGGAATCTTCAAGCAATTCCTTCTTGATAAACTCATGCGTCTTGAGTGGCAGGATCTCCTGCACTTCAACCTCTTCCTTCATGCTGTTTACCATCTTCGTATAGACAACATATAACTCGTCAAATTCTTCCTCTTTATATAACTCCACGATGCGCTCTGTAATCATACGCGCACGATGGATAGAAGGGTTGTTCGCCGAATAGCAGAATCCCTCTTCGAGCGTATACCCCTGCGAAGAGAAGAAATGTCGTCCCAGCTCACCGACTACAAACAAGCGGTAGGAATCCGCCTCATCGACCATCTTCTGTGCCTCTTTTAACACATTATGGTTGTATGCACCTGCCATACCCTTATCACCTGTTATGACGATGAATGCACGTCGTTTTGATGTCTCCTGCAGATCCTTGCCTCGGTTATCGAAGAACAGATGCTGCATATCCGGGAAATGTAACAGAATATCTGCAATCTGCTCCTGCAATCCATAGAAGTAAGGTTCTGTACTCTCCAGCTTCTGTCTTGCTTTCCGAAGCTTCATGGAAGACATCATATACATCGCCTTCGTGATTTTCATCGTGTCCTGGATACTTTTGATACGTGTGGAAATTTCTCTTGCATTCGCCATTTAATTCCCTCCGTTTTCGTCTTCCAGACTCCTCTGCTTATATTCATTCGCCGCCTGTATAATGGCATCCTTCACATCGTCTGCCAGATCCTTCGACGAATCCAGACGTCCGATAATATCTGCATGATTCTTTGCAAAATCATCCAGCAGCCCAAGACGGAATGCCTTGATCTTCTCAACCGGAAGATCACTGAATACATGTGCATTGGCAGCAACCAATGTGATAACCTGCTCTGCCATTGTAAAAGGACGGCCAAGCGGCTGCTTCAAAAGCTCCATCAACGCACGTCCATGTGCCAGCTGTTTCTTCGTGTTCTCATCCAAATCGGAAGAAAACTGTGTGAACACTTCCATCTCACGATACTGTGCCAGATCGATACGGATACTTCCGGCTGCCTTCTTCATCGCCTTTGTCTGCGCCGCACCACCGACACGGGATACGGAAAGTCCGACATTGACGGCTGGACGCTGACCTGCGAAGAACAGCTCACTTTCCAGATAGATCTGTCCATCTGTGATAGAAATAACGTTTGTCGGGATGTATGCAGACACATCGCCTGCCTGTGTCTCAATGATTGGAAGTGCGGTAATACTTCCGCCGCCGGCCTCAGCTGTCACACGGGAAGAACGCTCCAGCAATCTTGAATGCAGATAGAATACATCACCCGGATATGCCTCACGTCCCGGTGAACGCTCCAGCAAAAGTGAGATTGCACGGTAGGCAACCGCATGCTTGGACAGATCATCATAGACGATCAGAACATCCTTGCCCTGATACATAAAATACTCTGCAAGTGCTGTACCTGCATATGGTGCAATATACTGCAACGGTGCCGGATCGGATGCCGTTGCTGCAACGACGATCGTATAATCCAGCGCATCATTTTTCTTCAGTGTATTCACTAGCTTCGCAATTGTCGATGCCTTCTGTCCGATTGCCACATAGACACAGACAACATCCTTGCCCTTCTGGTTTAAGATCGTATCCATCGCGATCGATGTCTTACCAGTCTGTCTATCACCGATGATCAGCTCACGCTGTCCACGACCGATTGGGAACATCGAATCGATTGACAGGATACCGGTCTCCATCGGAACCGATACGGATTTACGGTCTACAATACTTGGTGCAGGGTTCTCGATCGGACGGTAACCATCCTGTGCGATGTCGCCCTGTCCGTCAATCGGCGCACCAAGTGCATCTACGATTCTTCCAAGGAATGCATCTCCGACCGGGATACCGGCCATCTTACCTGTACGAACGACACGGCTGCCTTCCTTGATCTCTGTATCACGCCCAAACAGGATAACACCGATTTCATCCCGTCTTACGTCCTGTACCATACCCTTGACGCCACAATCAAAGAGAACGATCTCTCCGTAAAATGCATGATCGATGCCATCGACATTCGCGATACCATCACCAACCCAGTTTACAACACCGATTTCCTTATCCTTTGCCGCCAGCTCAAAATCTGCGATATCGGCTCGCAGGATGGAAATGATGCTCTCCTCACTGACGGTTGCCAGCTTCTTGCCTGCCAATGACTGGTTGATATGCTTCTGCAACTGATCGATACGTCCCTGCTCGCTCCAGTCGTACTCTTTGTTTCCAACACGGATGATGAATCCACTCTTGATGGATGCATCTTCCCTGCCAACGATCTTGATGTCCGGATTGTTGCATTCCTTCGCAAGGAACAACCGGATCCGCTCCATCTGCTCCGGTGTCGGTGGTGTCACATATGTGAGTTCTGCCTGTGCCTCCACCTTCTCCGGTGTCTTCGTCAGCTCCATGTATGCCTGCTCGATCTCATCTAACAATCCGAAATCGCCATTGTCACACAACACCTTTAAGAAGTTCCGGATCTCCTTCGGGAACACCCGGTCAATCACCAGATGTTTCTTCTCTAACGACACGGTTGGATCTTCAAACTCCACACCGATCTGTGGAACTGCTTCTAAAATATCCTTTACGCTCTGCAGATTTGACTTCGCGTTTTCAACGAGCTTCAAATCCGCTGCATAGTCCTTCGCTGCTCGAATCACGTTTCATCACCTGCTTTATCTAAAAATTTGTCGTACAGCGCATTATCCACGTCTGCACCTTTTTTCTCTCCAACAATCTTAACTGTTGCATCGACAACCATATCGGCAATATCTTTTTCTGCTTTCTTCAGAATCTGTGCCTTCTGGTTCTCTGCATCTGTGATTGCATCTTCCTTTACCTGCTTTGCGGTCTTTTCAGCATCTGATACAATCCGCTTATATTCTGCATCTGCGGTCTGTCTTGCTTCCTGAAGCACCTGCTTCTTGGTTTCCTCCGCATTTGCAAGACTTGCCTCATACTGCTTTCTTGCTTCCTCTGCCGCCTGCTTGCTCTCGCCCGCTTCCTTGAACTGTCTGTCCGCTTCCTCCTGACGCGCTGCAATGATCTTCTGTACTGGCTTAAACAGGAAAATCCGCATCAACACGAACAAAAGCAGCAGATTGATTATGGTAAGTAATAAATTCCAATCTACTCGGAGCATGTTACCACCCTGCCTTTCCTGTGATTACTTCAACATTACTATGATCATAAGTGCGATAACGAAACCGTAAATAGCGGTTGCCTCTGCAAGTGCACAACCAAGAATCAATGTCTTGTTGATCTTACCTTCTGCCTCCGGCTGTCTTGCGATTGCCTCTGCTGCCTTACCGGTTGCAATACCGATACCAATACCTGCGCCAAGCGCTCCTAAAACTGCAATACCTGCACCAATTGCGATTATTGTACCCATACTAATTATCTCCTTTTCGTTTATTGTTCAATCTCTTCACTGATATACAGTGATGTCAAAAATACAAATACATATGCCTGCAACAATCCATCAAACAGATCAAAATACAAAGAAAAAACTGCCGGCAGAACAACCGGAACAACCATCTTGATCAGTTCCATAATTACAAATGCACCAAGCACGTTACCAAAAAGTCGCATGCACAGTGACAATGGACGTGTAAATACCTCTAAGATATTGATCGGAGTAACGATTGCAATCGGTTCTACGAACTTATGCAGCCACTTCTTCACACCCAGATGGTAAATACCTGCCGCCTCAACTAAGACAATGCTCATAACCGCAAGTGCGATCGTGACATTTAAATCTTTGGTTGGGGACTTGAATCCAAACAATCCAATGATGTTTGATACACCGATATACAACAATACAGTTGTCAGATATGGGACATACGCTTTTCCTTCCGGTCCGATCATATCCTCCACCATACCGGTCAGCTTTGTAACAATCGTCTCTGCGATTGCCTGACGTTTGCTGATGTGATCAATCTTCATGTTTCTTGTCAGGATGATTGCCACAAGAACTAGCACTGCCATGATAATCCATGTTACGACCACAGATTCCGATACGTCGATACCACCGAAGATTGGAATCGTAAAGACGGTCTCACAGTTCAGTTCTTCCATCAGGTCTTTTGCAAGATCTTCCAAAAAAACCATCTCCTTTTCTCGTTTTATCCTTTCTACCCAAGGAAAAGTGTATACCTTTTTTTGTCGAAAGTAAAACGTATTTTTCTATAAAAAAACAACCCAAACAGATTGTTATTTTAGCATTTTTAACATAATTAAACCATCTGTTCTATCAAATCATAATGCCTGTCAATCGCCAAAAGCATGGCTGGCTCATTTTTCTGTATGAGATTCTGGTAGATGTCCGCATGGCATTGCAGGAGCTTATCCCGCACCGATTCATCGGCAAGCTCGATCACGTAATTGATCCAATCCCGGTATGCATCAGTCACGGCCTCCATCAAAACCGCCCACAGGTGATTTCCGGTTGCCTGAATCAGGGTGTCGTGAAACTCCTTATCCACATCGGTCAGATCTTTGCCCTCGAACAGCTTCATTTCTTCCAGCTTTGTCTCTAAGATTGACTCATATTCATAGGACAGTCCTTTCGCAATCAGATTCGAGCAGACTGCCTTCTCCATCACCCGCCGGAATTCAAATATTTCCTCTTTCGTAATCGTTCCGAGTGCCAGCATCACCGTAAACGACTGGCGGATAGACTCGCCCACATGCTTTGACACATAATTGCCGGAACCCTGTACCCGTTCGATCAGTCCCATGCCATGCAGGATACTGATTGCTTCCCGGATGGAATTTCTGCCGATGCCAAGCTCCTCGGCAATCCTTCGTTCCGGCGGAAGCTTGCTGCCTAGCTGCAGAGAACCTTCCTTGATCCGGTCTATGACATAGGCGATTGCTTTTTCATATTCCTGTGTTGTCTGTTTCTCCATTTTCTCATCACCTACTCTAACCCAGTCTGTCTGATATATTGCTCAATCATTGCGATCGTACCTGCCGTACCAAGCTTCGAGACATTCAGGCACAGGTCATAGTTTTCTGCCATGCCCCATGTCTCCCCGGTATAATATTTGTGGTATGCCGCCCGGCGTTCATCGGTTGCCTGTACAAGCTTCTTCGCCTGGCGCTCCGGGATTCCATGCTTCTTCGCGATCGTCTCAATCCGCATCGCATCATCTCCGGTCAGGAAGATTGCAAGCTTATCCTTCCGATCCTTGAATACATAATTACCACATCGACCTAAAATAATACAGTTTTTTCCGTCTAAGATTTCGGACAATGCTTTCTTCGGTGTCTCATAAAACACGTTTTCACTCTCTGTCTGGGATATCGTGTACATCAATGTATCCATCGGGGTTTCCCCATAGAAATCCGGATACCGGTCATACATTCCATATCCTTTTGCAAGCTCTGAGATGACCGACCGATCATAAAATGGAATATGATAGATCTGTTCCAACGCATGACCGATCTCGTCTCCGCAGCAGCCACATTTTCTACCAATTGTAATAATCATAACGAACACCTCCTAATTCCTAATTGCATATGGTTAAATTCTACTACATTTGTATGTGACTAACATTTCAACGCAGACACGCTCTCGCTCGGTTCATCACGCAGTGGTACTAAATTCACGTCAAACAAGTTTGCCGTTCATTAAGTACCAGCGTGCTTCAACGGTCTGCTTGTGAATTGTTAGTCACATACAAATGCATATACATATTCTTAACCATGTCCAACTATCAATTATATCCTTTTCCCTTCCTTACATGAAATTTGCGTAGACGGATGCGAGTACAACGGTCAGGATTCCGGTGACAGCGATTGCCAGACTGCTCATCGCGCCTTCCACTTCGCCCATCTCGATTGCCTTGGCTGTACCGATTGCATGGGATGAAGACCCAAGTGCAAGTCCCTTGGAGATTGGTTCCGTAATACGGAAGAGCTTACATATGAACTCGCCTAAGATGTTGCCAATCACACCTGTTACTACGATGACGGCAACCGTGATTGTCACATAACCGCCAAGTTCTTCCGATACTCCCATACCAATAGCTGTCGTAATGGACTTCGGAAGCATCGTGACATATTCCTGATGGGTAAGTCCCATGAGCTTCGACAGTACAAATACCGTCGTCAGACTCGTAAGTACACCTGCTGTGATTCCAAGCATCACCGCTTTGACATTCCGCTTTAGTAACTGCCACTGCTCATACAGCGGAATCGCCAGGCAGACCGTAGCCGGTGTCAGAAACCAGCTTAAGTACACGGCACCCTTGTTGTACGTATCGTAATCAATATGCGCACATACAAGCACGATGATCGTAAGGATTATCGAGATGAGCAATGGATTGAAGATTCCAAGCTTAAACTTTTTCTTTAATAATAAACCTGCCAGATACGCAAGCAGACTGAGTGTCACACCTGCGAACATGGATGTCTGAAATAAATCTTTCATATCTCCTGCTCCTTTGCCTTTTCTTTTGCTTTGGATTTCTTGATCACACATTGGGATACACGTCCGGTTGCACCCATAACCGCAACGAGTGCTACAACCGTGATCACACTGACCGGTACTAACACCGGTTTCAATGTACCCCATGATGCCATCAGACCAACCCCTGCGGGGATGAACATGACCGGCATGATCTCGATCAGGAATTTCCCGACATCCTTCACTGCATCGAGCTTAATGATTCCACTGAGCAACCCGATAAATAAAATCACCATGCCATAGATGCTTGCCGGTATCGGCAATGGCAGGAAGTATTTTAACAACTCTCCTAAAAAGGAGATAAACAAGATTAACAGAAACTGTCGTAAGTATTTCATAATGACTCCCTAACTCCTATAAAAAGCAAATTGGTAGCACCACTTTGGTACTACCAATATTATACTTATACTTTTTTAATTGTCAATTATGAATTTTGCTACATTTTTCAAAAATAGCCGCAAAAATTTCTACATTTTCAATACCCGAAACGACTTACCTACACAATATTTTTATCCATAATATTCATCCTGCCGGCATTCGCGCCTGCATTATGACTGCACCCGGTTCATATACTGCTCCCACAGCATAGCCACCTGCGTTCCTGTCACATAGACCTGATATGAATCACCTACCGTCTGATCTTCCGGATCCACAAATTCGATTCCAAGCACGTATCCATCCGCATCCCGCTTCATCTCAAAGAGATATGCCCCTTCACAGGTTTTTGGAAAATCTGTCGTTTCCGCAACAGACAGTTCATAATCCGGAACCTCGGACTGCAGCACATCATTTGCATCATAATACTTGTAGCCATCACGCACACACCGGATCAGTTTTCCATCTGTTATCCGGATCTTCGTCGTACCGGCATAGCTTTCTGTATAATTTGTATTCTGGCTGTTGTCCGCTCTCACAATCAGTGCTTCTACCATAAGCTCCACACCATTTTCTGTCACTGCAAATGTATCGATCTGACAGTCGTCAAACCGGAAATGCTCTAATTCATCTACACTTTTATATGCCACTTTGTTCATCCTTCCTTCTATGTATTCTTCTGTAATGACCTATGCAATCACACTATATTGTTTTCCCGATATCAGTAAATTGCTTCATATAATTTTTCTACAACTTCATCTTCGGAAAGCTTATCATAGATATAATAGTCCGCATTGACCTTAAAACCATCATAGACGCTTTCGTTCTCCAATACCGGCTGCAATATCTCCAGCCGGTCTGCGTAATTTTCACGCATGTCATCTGCCTGTTTCTCATAACCGCTGAGCTTTTGAGTTTCCTGCAGCGCTGCCTTTGCCGCGTCACTGATTGGAATACCTTTTTCGGTTCCCTGCAGCTGTGCCATATCCCTGCTATTAAGCAGAAACTCCAGAAGCTTTGCCGCTTCTTCCGGATACTCCGTTGTTGCACTGATGGCATACATCGTAGCTGGTTTTACACACCACCCGAATTTCCTCGCAGCTGCATCCTGCAGATAATCGCCTACAATAACCTCCGCACCGTTCTCTTCCAATGGTGTACAATAATTTGCTGCATCACTGATCCACGCAAGCGTTCCCGCTGCCTTTCCTGTCGAAAAAGCATTTCGATCAAAGGAGTCGATCGGCATCAGCACATCTTCATCAATCAGACGCTTATAGAAATCAAGCATAAATGCAATATCTGCTTTTGTCAGCTGCAATGACCCATCTGCTTTCACGGACTCCTTTCCCTTTATCTGTTCAAGATATGCAACCAGCATCAGAAAGAGTTGTTTTTTTGTCGTTCCAAGCGGGTAGATTCCATCCCGGCTCATAACCTTAGCCGCTGCAAAAAGATCATCCCACGTCTTCGGGATCTCCAGGCCATACGATGCGTAAATCGTCTTGTTATAATAAAACATTGGTGTATTAAATGAAATCGGAACGGCATACAGTTTTCCGTCCATTTCCCCATAAGCAAGCTCCTCCGGAGTGTAATTCTCCAGATGAATGATGTCTTTCAGATCATACAAGTTATAAAAGCCATTTTCTTCGTCTGCATATTCCGACAGCCACGCATAATTAATCTGCATCACATCCGGTGCATTGTGGGAGCGCATATAAATATGCATTTTGTTCTCGTATCCGCCCCAGCTTCCATAGTTTGCCTGCACCTCTATCTGTCCCTGGTTTTGTTCTGTAAATATATCCAATGCCTGTAGTGTGTACCGATGCCGGTCATCATTTCCCCACCAGGAGTAGGAAATCTCCGTCGTGGATTCATAGACTACCGGTTTGCTATTTCCGGAACACCCGGATAAGAAAATCAGACATACAATGAGACAGATGCTGATTCCACGATATTTATTTTTCATTTTTCCCATGTACCTCATATCTGCCAATCAATCCTCATACCAATTGTATTGATGTTTTCCGTTTTCTTTTGATACATATAACGCACGGTCCGCCATCTGATAAGATTCCTCGAATCCAAGTTTTATTCCATCTACCGTAATTCTCAGACAGATTCCTGCTGAAAGTGAGACTTTGCACGATTCATAGTGTGTATCAAACTGCTTATGAAATGCATCCAAAAGTGCATCCAGCCTCCGGGCAACCTCCTCCCGTATAACGGTCTCTTCCTCATGCTCAAATGGAATGTACACCGCAAACTCATCTCCGCCCATACGCCCGATGATTGCCTGTGTTCCAAGAGTTTCCCGGAAGATTACTACGGATTTCTTAAGAAATTTATCCCCTTCCTGATGCCCATATGTATCATTTACCAGCTTAAAATTATCCATATCCAGCATCATGCAGATATGCTTTGTTCCTTCTCCTGCATGTGCAAGCTTTGTATCTACCAGATCACGGAATGATTGCTTATTCAACACATTTGTCAGCTGATCGTAATCTGCTTTCTGCCTGATCTGCGAAAGCACGCCATCCTTTACTGCCACCTGTGAATACAGGATTCCTGCCGCCGTCATAGCAACCACAAGCATAATAATATATACAATTATAGCAAACCGGGTGATTCCAAGCTGTTCCGCAAATAGCACGTTCTCCGGAGCCACACATATTACCTGCCAGTCGTTCTTGCAGGTTCCAACTACTACAACTTCCTTGTCGCCTATAATCCAGTAATTGCTATATCCATCCGGCAGATCGTTCCAGACTTCTTCTGCATTCCGTCCAAGTATCTCTCCTGATTCAGCATAGACAATCGAATGTGCCGAATCCACAAGATAGCTCTGCATCCCCGGCACATCCTCCATATCTGTAAAAGACTGGCTCAGTTCCCGGCTATAAAATGCTGCCACAATGATTGCATGCTCATTCAGTCTTTTTACGTAATACAGCCTGTCATAGCACCGCTCATAATCGAAAAACCAGCCGGACTCTTTCCTCTCGTCCGTAATATGCCCTTCCAGATACGCATATAGTCCACCATCCGGGAACAACTCGAGCGTCGTATTCGATATTGAACCAAGCGATGAATCATCTGCGTATACAATTCCAAAATCAGAGAAGTTCTGAAGAATATTAATATCCTGCAAACGTTTTTCAATCGCTGTCTCCTGCTGTATCTTCTCGAATGCATCCTGCCCCTCTTTCGTTGCATCATACTCACAATAGATATCATCCGAGAACAGCAATGCTGCGGTATCTTCAATTCTTCCCAGATACTGATTGAGATTTGATATCTGCAATTGGGTGTTTGCCTGTATCAGGTTTACAACCTTTGATTTCATTTCCTGGGAGGATTTTCTTGTCAGGATCAAAGTGATGGTTCCTGTTGCAACTGTGATGGCAAGCAAAAACACAATGACGATCCGAAATGTGAATCTTCTTATCTGAATGTCTGTCTTTGTATTATTGTTAAAAGGCATTTCTTACCTTACTCCTTCCAGATCTGATTTCAGCATAATAAAATATTATAATATAGGAATCCGCGATTTACAATAACCCTTTTTGGCTGCATTCTTCCGGGCAATCCGATGCTTGACTTTCGTGCCTGTCTGTACTATATTTGTTTTATTGCAGGTATAGTTCATTGGTAGAACACCAGCTTCCCAAGCTGGATAGGCGGGTTCGATTCCCGTTACCTGCTTTTTTACGTGATAGAACTGCAAGATTTCGTGAATCAAGTTTCATTCACTTTCACAGTGAAAGAAATAGTATCGATAAAAGAGGAAAGGTACCAGTTAAAGTACCTTTCCTCTTTTATCTTAAAAGTTTTCTGTTTTACACATTATCTTACTCCACAGTTGTATCTACGGAAGTTCCCGCCTCTGCAGGAGCTTCTACCTTGATTCCATCCAGGCCTGTGATGTTCACATTCTTGTTAACCTTTGCATCGTATGTATTTGCACGCATAATATCCGCGATATCGATACCTGTTACTTCCTTCACAGACTCCATTGTCTTTGCAAGGACTTGTGGCACATACGACCCCATCGAACCGACACCGGAACCTTCGCCGTTGCCGTCGATGATCGTAACCTTGTCGATTGTAGAGAGTGGCTCTGCGATTGCCTTTGCCATCTCCGGCAATGCCTTCACGATCATTTCCACCATCGCTGCCTGACCATACTTCTTCATCGCTTCGGCTTTCTTCTCTAAGGCTTCTGCCTCTGCAAGACCTTTGGCTTCGATTGCCTTCGCCTCTGCCTCGCCGACTGCACGGATACCTGCTGCCTCCTGCTGCTTTGCGAAAAGCTCTGCCTCTGCCTGTGCCTTCTTCGCCTCAGCTTCCTGCTGCTTCTCAAACTTATCTGCCTCGGCATTTCTCTGACGCTTGTAAAGCTCCGCATCTGCCTGCTGCTGTCTTGCGAACTTGTCCGCCTCCGCTTTCTTACGAATATCCGCATCGAGGGACTGCTCCATAACCTCGGCTTCCTTCTTCTTCAGGTCAACTTCCTTCTCCTGACGTGCGATATCTGCCTCGGTCTTTGTAACCTCGATTGTCTTACGCTGTGCTTCCTTCTGAATCTCGTAAGCCGCATCTGCTTCCGCATTCTTCGTATCTTCGATTGTCTTTAATTCTGCCTTCTTGATAGAAAGCTCATTCTGCTTCACGGCAATTTCCGTATCGGATAATACCTTTGCATCGTTCGCTTCTTTTCTCGCCTGTGCCTGTGCGATCGCTACATCACGGTCTGCGTTTGCCTTGGCGATACTTGCATTCTTCTGGATTGCTGCCATGTTATCCTGACCAAGCGCGATAATCAGGTCATTCTGATCCTCTACATGCTGGATGTTGCAGGAAATAATCTCAATACCCAGACGATTCATATCCACCTGCGCCTTCTCCTGCACCTGATCACCGAAGGACTTACGATCGTTACACAACTCCTTCAGACTGATCGTACCGATAATCTCACGCATATTACCCTGCAGAGAATCCACCAGTGCTTCCATAATCTGCGGTTCCTTCATATTCAGGAAATTCTTCATGGCAAGTTGCATACCTTCTTCATCCGTACGGATCTTAACTTTCGCAACTGCATCAATGTTAACACCGATGAAATCCAGTGTCGGAACATAATCGTCCGTCTTGATATCGATACTGATCTGCTTGATCAACAGTTCATCCTTCCGCTCGAAGAACGGAAGCTTCAAGCCTGCTTTACCAATCAGAATCTTCGGTGTCTTTCTTAAACCGGAAATGATATACGCCTTATCCGGTGGTGATTTGACATAACTGGTAAATAAAATGACCAGCAATGCCACGATAATGATAATAATAGCAATTGTTGAACCTGACATACAAAAACCCTCCCTAACAACAAGTTAATTGATTGCTATGCGACTCAGATCGCATATTTTCTTTGGTGCAAAATTCACATTCCTGCATCTATTCAATATTGTACCATGTATGTGTGAAAATCACTATTACATTTTTCTGCATTTTTCGTACATTTTCTGTACAATAATGCATTTTTCATTAAGGAATCGATTAATTATCTATGTACTTATAGTTTAAAGTTTTACAAAACTTCTTCTATTACACACAGATTCTGTTTATTTGTCACGCTTCTTGAATATCCTGTTATAAATCTCAATTCCCTTGTCAGGATTCTGGTTCATCCAGAATACGAGATAGCCGCCTATCAGGAACAAAGCCCCTCCTATTATAACAAGATAGACAGACATTGTCGGGATTTTCCTTCCATCCGTTATTTTGGTTGGTTTCTCCGGATCATAATATACCGTTACCTTCTGCCCTATCTGCATATCATGTCCATCACCCACATATATCTCATTATATGTTTTTCCATCTACTTCATAATCCACAAAGATGGTGCAAGTTGCATGATTTCTATGCATACGTTTTTCTGTTACAATACCTGGTACGGTCTCTGCTTTTCTTAAAAACAGATCATTATGTACATATGCCGCAAGTCCCGCGAACAACAAAGCCAGCCCGACAAACATAACTATCATCACTTCCTTACGGACGGACTTTTTTCTTATTTCTTTGTCACCTAAATCTTCTCCAAAGATTCGTGCTTGTTTTTCCTCTGACAAAATATATGGATTTCTATCTGTTGCAGATGAAAGCTTTCCATCCGGTTGATAAACAGGCTTATCGATTGGAGTTGTCCTTTTGGATTCAATGACATATGGATCCTGTTCTAAATCGCTGAACTCCCCCAATGAAGGATCTTTTAATTCTTCCTGCATATCTTTCATGCGTTTTGTGGAATCTTCATCTTTTAACTTTAATGACATATTTTTCCTCCTCCCAAATATACAAAGGATTGTTGCAATATTCTTTCATTCATATTAACACTATCATACATATATGGAAATAACAATGTGTAATTTTCTTCTGTCATGGATATGATTTCAACCCTGATTTCCAGATATTTGCTAGATTAGCTTCCGGTTTGGTTTTTCTTGCTTGCTTTTCTCCGCCTACGCCCACGTCGTGGGTTTTTCCGCTTAATTTCTCTCCCGCGAGCCCAGATTTACATTTTGTGGAAAATAATATACAAGATATAACCGAATCCACATACACGGCAAACGTTGTGGAATGGCTTAGAGAATACTTAGAATAAAAAATAAACAGGAAATCATTCGCCGTGCAACCTCCTCTGCGCTTCGCTTCGAGTCGGTCTCGGGCATTCGCCCTATATAAACGGATAAAAAAATGACTGGTTTCAAGCAAGCTTGACCAGCCATTTTTTTATCCGTTATGCACGGCTCATTGTCTCTAGAACTTTCCAGCCTTTGCTGCTTCCTCAACAGAGACAGTAACCCCAGTAAATACTATACTTATAAGCCCTATTGTTAGTTACTAGGCTGTTACTCCCTGCGTCTTGCTGTGTCTCGTGCTTTCTCTTCATTCCCATTATATCATAGCTTTTGTGTGTGTTCAATGTTGCCCCTTAATACTGTAAGAGCCTCGCGCACCTTGTCTGCCGTTATACTATCTTGGCATAGCGCCTGCTGCATCTTAATATTTCGCTCTTTGCTATATAACGGGCACAGCCCGCAGCCATCCACTATGCCACAAGCTGCGTGTGCCGTTACTGTCTGTTGTGCTGTGATCTCGTCCATAAGCTCGCCTTACTTGCAAAGCTCGTTAACTCTCGCCTGCACTTCGCCGTAATTGTAGCCCGCTGCCTCTAAGCGCTGCTTACGCTCTGCTCCATTTCCCCAGCTACCCTTAAGCACTTCGCGGGCTACCTCGTCCACGCTCTTAGAGGCTGGCGCTGGTGTAGGCTCTGCTGGCTGTGCTCCTGCCTCGTATGTAATGTATGGTAGCTTTCCGTGTTTAGTCCAAGCTCTGCTGCTATATCCCGTCTTGTCTCCGATGTTCTTAACTGCCGTGATCTGTACCTTGTTTGCAAACGCTGGCGAACACTCAACGGCAAGCCCGTTGCCGATATATACGCCAATATGCCCTTTAAGCCATACCGCCTCGCCTACTTCAATGTTAGAAAAGTCGGTAGATACTCCGCTGCACTTTTCTATCATTGCGTCCGCGCCAATGTCTGGCACTCCGTTACTTGCGTATGTAGCGCCGCCGTATGCTGCGCTTGTGTTTCCGTTCCAGCCCCAGAGCACGCCCTTAATAAGACACACGCAGTCAAAGCCGAAAGTATCAGCGCTCGCTGCCTTAATCATTGCTGTACGCGCCGCCTGCTTGTTATAATCGTGGTTATTGCAGTATCTCTGCTTATTCGCATCTGTCATAGGTGCGCCAAAGCAACCCATTACATAAAGTGTCTTATAGTTTACTGCAATATCCTTTAACTTTGCTACAAATTCTGTATTTTTCATAGTCTTAACCTCGCTTTCTTTCTTCTCGGCGTACTCGTCATAAAATGCGCCGCCGTATGTTGCTCTCTTGATCTGTACCAGTTCGCTAGTATCTGCTGGGCGTTCATACTGCAATAGTATTGCGTCCGATGCCTCGCGCACGCTCTTTGCGTTCTTAAGGACTTTCATAACGCCGCTATATCCCTGCAATTCCTGCCATAAAAAGCCTAGCTGCATATCCAAGTTGCCTATGCTGCTGCCGTATGCCTTGCAGTAGTTTAATAGTGCCTGCTTTCTACTGTAGTAAGTCCATTGTGCCAAGCCGTAGCCTGCCTTATCATTCACAAAGTTATCATAGCTGCCGCTATCCACGGCAGCCGTGTACTCTGCGTCTGACATTCCTAGCTTTTTCTCGTAGCTGTTTTGTAAGTTGTCGGCTCTTAGCCCGCTTTCTGCAAGCAAGTTACCCATAATTCCAGCTACAGCAAAATCGTTAAGCCCTCTGCTCTTAAGGCTGTCCCATATTTTCTGCTCGTTACTCACTAAAAACGCCTCGCTTTCTTTTAGTCCTTTTTCTTAAATCTTTCGTATAAGTCCTTTGTGCTCTCCCAGCCATACATAGCAATATACGCTACGATAAATGCGCCAAAAAATGCAAGCGCTATGTAGTACCAGTACAACGGCGCTGCTGTGATCGCAAAGTATATAATTACCGCTGCGATGCAAACCACCATAGATACTATGATAGTCCAGAGCTTAGTAGGCACTTTCTTTACAAATGGCAGCTCTTTTGTAAGCTCCACCATAATAACCACCATAAAGGCAAGTGCCCCTAGGATGCCAATAATCGCCGTTGCGTTCTGTGCCAGTAAATCAAACATAGTATTTTACCTCTCTTTCTTATTCTCTGCTGCGCAGCGCCTCTTCTATGTGGTTAAGTCGCTGCTCGTGTTCGTCTATTCTTTTGTGTTCGCTCTTATAGCTCTGCTCTAGGATAAGTAGCTTGTCGTGGTTTTCCCGCGTGTCCTGCTTTACGCTGTTGATCTCCGCTTTTATGTCTGAAAGCATTGACTTTATATTATCCAGCGCAATTAAAATACCCGTCTGCTCTGCCGTCTCTTTTCTGGCGTCCTCTTCGTCCTTTTCCTTGTCGGTTTTGGCTGCTCGTGTTCCGTTTCTCGCAATGTTGGCTATATTTGCGATGCACATTACAAGAGAAACTACCAGCGCTGCTATGGCTATATAGTTTGCCGCTGTCATTCGCCCGCTCCTTTCCCGCTTGCTGTTCTGGCTGACGCGTTTATTTTTGCTCTTAGGTTGTAGCTGTCCGCGTGTTCTGCGTGCCCCGTCCAGCTCTGCAAACTCTTTAGTAATTCCTCTTTGGTTGATTTTCCCGTGATATATTTTCTTATTTTCCTTTTCATACGCTTAACGCTGTCGCGCCTTACTTTTCTATGCGTAGGTCGGTGGCGATAGCCTACAAAGTCTACGCCGTTCTTACAGCATAATATAGTTGTCTTAGGGCTAAGCTCTAACTTAAGCACTTTTGTAATGTATTCCTCTATTTCTGCTAGCCACCTGCGCAGCTCTTTTATATCAGAGCTTAGTATAATAAAGTCGTCCATATAGCGTATGTAATAATGAGCCTTAAGGCGGTGCTTAACAAACTGGTCTAGCTTATTCAAGTAGATATTTGCGAAAAGCTGGCTTGTTAGGTTTCCTACTGGTATACCTGTGCCGTCTGGCATTTGCCCCTTTCCGTCTATCATTCTCTCTATAAGTTCTATTGCCTGCTTGTCTTTTATCGTCTTTTGTATTTCCTCTTTTAGTATTTCGTGGTTAATGCTCTTAAAGTACTGGTGTATGTCTGCTTTAATAGCATATAGTGGCTGCTCTGGGTTGTACTTATTCCAGTCATACAGCCACTTATATAGCGCATCAGATGCAGCGTGCATACCTTTACCTTTTCTGCAAGCGTATGAGTGCGATATAAAGCGCTTATCAAATATAGGCTCTAATATGTTAACTACTGCGTGCTGTACCACTCTGTCGTAAAACGGCAACGCCATTGTCTGGCGCTCTTTAGGTTCGTATACTTTAAAATATCTATACTCGCCCTGCTCATAGGTAAGCTCTTTTATGTCTTTTCTTACCTGCTCTATCTTTTCCTCTTTTGCTGCGGTAAACTTTAGCACCTCTGGGCGGTAGCGCTTGCTGGGCTTTCGCCCGCTCTCTACAAACTGTCACACGCGCCACGCACGCCAAAATCGCCGTATGCACCCCAAGGGAAAGAGTTGCAATTCAACGCGCGCGAACCAGCAGGAGCGCCATCAGACCAGTTGCCGCCCGCAACCAGCGCAGCTATTGAGTACGCGTAGTACTCGTAAATATTGCCGCTTGCTATGTCTGCATCTTCTCCGACAAGTAACGGGCTAGTAGTGTCCCACGCCCAGCTTACGCTTGGGTGGTATGTGGCGTTAGTAGCGTGCTCTGCTCTTGTAATAATCTCGTCCAACCATTCCCATACATTACCTACGGCGTCTCTTACTCCTACGGCACTAACCGCCTTTGCTACATTGCCCGTAGTTGTTCTGCCGCTGTTGGTTGTCGCAGTCCAAGCATAATCGTTAGAGCTGTCTAAGCCCTCTGGGCTGCCGTATGCGTACTGTATAAACTCCTGCAAATTAGGCATACGCTTACCGCATTTCTGCAAGCGGTGTGCAAAGTCGTACCAGTTTAAGCCCTCGCTACCCGTCATAGGTGTAGCGCCGTATTTTGACTGTAAGCCGCCTTTGCCGTCGTTGCTGTTAAGGTAAATATCTACCCAAGTGCCACCGCCAAGGTATATCATACCCTCTGGCGCGCATTTTGGGCGGTGTCCCAGTGTCCACACAGAACGCGGTACAATGCCGTCATATATGTTATTCTGCCAGCCGCTACCTTTTACGATACCGCTAGCATTTACTGGCTTGCCCGTTGTGGCGTCTACGCCTCTCACTTTTCCGTAATGAAAGCCGCCAATTTTTCGGCTGTTTAATGCAGTCCAGCCCGCAGGGTATGTGCTGTTAAGGGAAATTTTATAAACCTCGTCTGCATCTTTGTTGCCGCTATCGCAGACATATACATAATAGTCCTTGCCAACTGTAAAGCTGCTGCCAGTATCTAAGTTGGCTGCCGTTAAAATAGTCTGCTTTGTTTCAAATACGCCAGTACCCGCAATAGAAATTACGCAGCCCTCTACTATAGTTAACTGCTGCGCACCGCTGCATACTATGTACTCTTTGCTTGGTGCTACAATATCGCTAATCAGCGCCGCCTTGTTTACATTAAAACAGGCGCGGCGGTCTGTCTTAGTAATGTCGTCTACTAATAATCTACTCATACTGTTTTAATACCCCCTTGATAGCCTTAATATCTTCCTCGGTCATACCTACAAGCGCCAAGTTATCTACGCTGCTAATAATATGTATTGCCTTTTCTGTCTCTGGTACTGCTGCCGATAACATAAGCTGCATTGTGTCTGGCTCGTCTGTAGTCGCACTATGCGTTCCTACCGCGTTCTTGATCTCGCCAGTAACATTGCCGCAATAGAACGACGCGCCTATAGTTACCTCTGGGCATAACATAATATGTACGCTCTTTCCGTCTGCACTTCTTGATAATATAGCGGTGTGTATGTAGCGCTGCTCTTCCAGAGCGTTTAGCGCCTCAATAAGCCCCGCTGCGTCTAAGTCTCTCGCCTGCACCATTGCAAGGCAGTTGTAGTAGTCCTCTTTTGTGTTAAAACTGTTAGGATAACCTTTCACTTTGCTACCTCTCTTTCTTTATTAGCCTACTAAGTATGTACCGCCAAGGTAACAAGCTCCAAGCCAAGCCTCGGTAGTAATACTGGTGCGCTCTACTAATTCTTTTTGCAGGCTGTCTACTGTGCTCTGTAGTTCTTCTACCTCTGCCTGCAAGTTTCCTGCTGCCTCTTCTGTTAATATTCCTTTTAATGTTTCTACCCAGCTTGCAAAACTAGCCTGCTGCTCGTCTCTGTATGTGTCAAGCTGTGCCTCAAACTCTTCTAACTTCTTTGTAGCCTGCTGCTCGTCTGCTGATATTGTGCTTAAGTAGTTCTGGTACTCTGTAAGCACCTGCTTATTGTAGCTTGTAAAAAAATCGTTAAACTGCTGCGTAAGCACGCTTGCGTCTATCTGTTCAATAACTCCCGTTACAATGCCACATAGGCTGCTATTGTATCGCTGATCTGTTATGTTTGCCGTCTGTATGCTAAGTACTCCTTTGCCTATGTATATGTCTGCAAGTACTAAGTCGTATATCTCATTGCTGCGCGTAATTGCTCTTGCTGTTGGCTTTGCCGATGCCGTCCCTTTTAGTACAGCTATATACATTGCTCTTGCCGCTAAGTCCCAGCGCAATACTACTCTGTCATATCTGTTAAGTGCTCCGTCTGCCGTTTCCAGAGTTAAAGCGTAATCCTGCTCATTTCTGAAAGCATAGCCGTTAATAAAGCCAAAGCCTGCCTTTACAAATACCTGCATACCCTCACCTATAACAACCTGCAAGCCGTTATTTTGCGCGTTTGGGAATACTCCGTTTTTTATGAATGTTGAGAAGTACCAAGCCCAGTCCTCGGCTTTATATACTCTGTCGTGATCTTTACTGTTGAATGGTAAATAATTCACTCTGCTACCTCACTTTCCTAATTTTATCTATAAGGCTTGGCGTGCTCTCTCCGAAAGTAACCTCTATGGTATGTGTGCCTTTTTGCCATACCTCGCTTACTTCTGTTATACGGGCGTCTAGCCTTATACCCCAGTCTCGCTCTTGACAAGTAACCCTATCTCCTATATCAAAATCGCGCTTATATCTTAGGTTTGATGTAATATTTATAGAACTGTCAAAGTTTACATTCGCGTCATATGCTGCAAGCTCTGTTATGCTCTGGCTGCTTAGCATATTCTTATATGTTGCCAGCGCTATAGTTTGCTGCTGTCCTGCATCGTCTGTGTATGATCTGTCTATATCGCTTTCTAAAGCTACCTCTTCAAGTCTTAAGCCCGTAAGCCCCTCGCCGTCCCTAGTAACTACTGGCGCTACTGTTTCGTCGTCCGCTGCTTTTCCTATCAAATACATAAAGTTTTTGTAGTTCTCGCTGCTGTATTCGTATGCTCGACTGTTGATATTGTCAAACTCGCTACTAAATATGCACGGCTTAAGCCCCGCTGTATTCCCTACAGTTCTATCTATCCCTTTGTATAAGTAAAATCCGTATGTCCTATCCTGCTCGTTAACCAGTATGTCGTAGCCTAGTTTTCCACTTTGTGCTAAAGCCTTTATCTCTGTGCCAAGGCTTGCGTATGCGTCGTTGCTGTAGCTTACTGCCGTCCCGCCATAGTTTGCCTGCTGCAATATGATAAATCTTTCAAATCGGCGCTTTTGGCTTGCGCTGCTGCCGCAATTTCTCTGTACTTGCTTATTTATTATATTTTGTACTGTGTCCGTAGTTACTAGCTGTGGTGTTATTACTCTTTTATCCAGCCAGTAGCTTAATGTATAGCCCTGCACCTCTATCTGTTCCTCTCCCTGCTCGTCCTTTTCGATATGGGTATACTTTATGACTGCTGCCCTACGCCATTTGCTGCCGTCGCTGTCCGTATATGCTACTGTCCCGTCGTGTATAGTAAGTATATTGCCCTCTACAAGCAGTTTTAAGTTATTCTTTGTCGCAGGTGCAAGTATTGAGATATTGCCTACCGCAAAATACCTTATATTGAGTATTGCGCTGGCTATCTCGTCCGCTATTCCTAAAGGCTCTAGGTCTAGGTTAAATACTCTTATTTCCATAGGCTTACACTCCTAAATATTGTGGGTTGTAGTATATGCTTACCTCTAAGTTATCTACTCCGCTTGCCGCATCATATCTATAGATATTGTCGCCAATCCCCAGCGTCATAAAAGTACTGTCTACATCAATATCCTTAAAGCAGTCTATTACTTCCCCGTTTCTCTCCAATGCTGCGCCCTTATTGCCGTACTCGGTGTTAACTGTGATCACATCGCCCGCCTGCATCGTTCTATTTATTTGTATAAATTCGCCAGTTTCAACATTGAGTAGCACGGGATTTTCAAGCACCCCAAGCGCCGTAAACTTTATGCGCATACCCGTAGATACATCGCCAGCGTTGTAGCAGTCTACTATTACGCTTTCTTCCCTATAGCCAAATACCATACTATCTGCGCTATCTTCGTCTATTTCTGTTGGAAATTCCCAAGCGCCTACCCAGCTTGCTATCTCTTCTTTTGTCTCTGTTTCGTCCTGCCAGAATGGGTTAAGTGCCTTAAAAGCTATGTCATATTCTAAAAGCACTTTCTTTTTGTAAAAGTCTGGCTTATCGTCTATTCGTACCTCTATAACCTTTGTAAAGCCTTGGTATTCATACTTAAGCTCTCCTTTAAGTTCTGGGTTTAATATTCTAAGGGCTTTTCGGCGCAGCTCTATAGCTCGCGCCTTATCCCTTGTATTTATAGCCCCTTTTACTGTAATGTCCCTAGCCTCTATGCGCTGCCCCGTGAAAGTGTCGCCGTGCTGTTGGGCGCTGTTCGTGCTATATATTTTATTATCTACCCCGGCTAAGCCCGTGGCATCTTTGCTTACATTGCAAAAGAACACACTAGAGGTACTAAACTCTAAGCTGTCGCCTAATTCATTTGTGTATGTAAGTTTCTCATATTCCACACGCTACACCGCCCTTGCTATTAGTTTGAAATTCTTAGCAGCCTGCTTTTGCTGGGCTGCATAGTCTGTCTCATTTGCATATATATACTGGTTGACTACTACGCCACCTGCGCCGCCCTTTGGCTTGTCTGTGTCGTCGTCCCAGTCTCCCCAGTCGTCTATATCTTCTGGGCGCATATTTACTCTTGGGTTTACATCAAATTCACTAGGTACGCTGTCGTTAATCATTTTGTTAACATCTTCCATACCCTCGCTAAAGCCTACGCCTATACCCTTTGCAAGGTATATACCTACTTGGTCGCGCATAACCCTAGACGGGCTGTGTATTCCAAAAAAGCCCTTAATGCCGCTTAGAATAGCATCGCCAAAGCCCTTGATCTTATCAAGTACCCAGTCTTTGGCGTTATTTATACCATTCCATAAGCCCTGCACCAGATTTTTACCTATGTCGGTTATTTTATTCGGCAAGTCCTTAAAGCCGTTAATGACACCCGTTACTACATTCTTAATGCCCTCTACTGCCTTTGCTTTCATATTTGTACCCCAAGTAGCAACCTTTGTTACGGCTCCTACTATGGCGTTCCATATCTTACTTGGCAGCTCTTTAACAATGCTTATAACATTGCTAACCATTGTGCTTATTACTTCTTTTGCCTTAGCTCCAACATTTACGCCCCAAGTCGCTATTTTATCTACAGCGCCTATAATTGCGTTCCATATTTTCTGCGGCAACTCTTTTATAAAGTTAATGATCGTAGTTACGATGCTTAAGGCGCTCTCGCCTATCTGCGGTAACCAGCTTGCTATAGTATCTACCAGAGTAAGCAATACCTCTGGCAATGCCTCTACCAGTTTAATTATAAGCTCTGGTATTGCCTCTACCAGTTTCATAAATAAAGTTATGCACATTTCCAGCATTTGCGGCAACCAGCTTGCTATAGTATCTATAAGCGTTGTAATGATTGTAGGTAATGCCTCAATCAAAGCCGTTATAATGTCTGGTATCGCATCTACTAAACTCATAAGTAATGTAATTGCCGCGTCCAGTATCATAGGTACGGCGTTAAGCAATGCCTCTATGATCGTGTTAATGATTGTAGGAAAAGCTGCTATAAGTGCCTCTATGATTGTTGGTATCGCATCTACCAGCGCCATAAGCATTGTAATTGCTCCCTCTAAGATAATAGGCAACGCCGCTATAAGCGTATCTACAATACTCTGTATCAGCTCTGGCAGCTTGTTAATAATTTCCACTATCACGACTGGGATAGCGTCCACTATTGCTGTAAATAGTGTAACTGCTGCCTCTAATAGCTGCGGTAAGCTCTGTATCAGCGTATCGGCTATGTTAAATATAATGTCTACTACCGCTGGTAGTAGCTCTGGTATAGCTGACGCCAAGCCCTCTGCTACTGTTGTTACTATCTGTACGCCAGCCTCTAAAAGCGCTGGTATTTCTTCAAGCAACACGCTTAGTATTTGTGGCACTAGCCCTACTACTATGCTTATAAGTTTTGGTAGTGTAGTAATTATTGCGTCTAATAGTTTGCTTATTCCCTCTGATAGTGCTGGTATTAGTCCTGCTATCATATCTGGCAAATATCCTGCCAGCGTTGTTATTACCTCGCTTATTCCGCTTACTATTCTTGGTATAGTCTCCACTATCCTTGGTATAAGGTTGTCTGCTACTGTTACAACGCTGGCTATTAGATTTTTTGTAAGTTCGTCAAACTCGCTATTTGAATCTGCCATACCCGTCAAAAAGTTATTCCACGCCGCTCTCATTGATGATATAGAGCCTTGTATAGTTGTGCTTGCCTCTTTGGCGGTAGTGCCAGTTATTCCCATTTCATTTTGCACGACGTGTATAGCGTCTACTATGTCCCCGTAGCTACTTATGTCGTACTTTATGCCGCTTATTTTCTCTGCATCTTCTAAAAGACGCTGCATTTCTTCTTTCGTTCCCCCGTAGCCCAGCTTAAGGTTATCTAGCATAGTATAGTTTTGTTTTGCAAAGCCTTGGTAAGCGTTTTGTATATCCTGCATACTGCTACCCATTTTGTTTGCATTGTCTGCCATATCTGTTATTGCTAAATCTGCCTTTTGTGCTGCGGCTGCCGTGTCTCCGTCCAAACTCTGTAGTAATGACGCACTAAAAGAGGTTACAGTTTCCATATACTCGTTAGCTGATAACCCAGCTGTCTTATATGCGTTAGCTGCGTATTTTTCTACCTCTCCCGCAGACGTCTTAAAAAGCGTTTCTACGCCGCCTACTAGCTGCTCGTATTCCGCGTAATTATCTATTGCCGATTTTGTCAGCGCCACGACTGCTGCGCCCGCTGCTGCCGCTGCTGCCGCCATTGATTTTGCTATTGTGCTACCTATTCCTTTTAGTTTTTCTCCCAAGCCTGCAAACTTTCCTTTTGCGTCGTCTGCTTGCTTTCCGCTTTCTTCTACCTCGTTACCCATGCCGTCCGCAGCTTTTTCTGTTTTTTCAAGTTCTGCCGCAGTCTTTTTAAGTTCTCCCTCGGTATTTACTAAAGCCGTCTTTTGGTAGTTGAGCTGCGTTTCTAGTTTTTTTGCCTCGTCGCTATTTTCTCCGTATTCTTCTCTAACTCTTTCTAGTGCCTTTTCTGTAGCCTCTACCTTGCTTTTTTGCTGGTCGTATATCTTCCCTAGCGTTTCCTGCTTGGCTTTTAGGCTATCAATGCTGCCGCCGTTAGCTTTGTACTCTGCGCTTACTAATTTCATTTCAGAGCCTAATACTTTAAGCTCTCCGTTAATGTTTTTTACAGCCGCTTTATACTCTGCCTCGCCGTCAAATTTTACTTTTGTACCTATTGTCTTAGTGGTATCTGCCATATATTAAAAGCCCCCTAGTGCCTTGTCTATGTCGTCAATATATCTACTCTTTTGTGATTGTGTAGTATTGCCGCCGTTAAACTGCAAAGGGTTGTACTCTTTATGGTACTTAAATAGCTTTAGTATCTTATATGGTGTAAGTTTCCAAGCCTCTTGCTCGGTAAATCTTAACATTGTTACTGCTATGTATAACAAGCGCGCAGTATCTAATTTTCCTGCGCGCTCTGTCTGTTTCCCTCGTCGTCCTCGGTGTCGTCTGCGCCCGCCTCTGTCTCTTCTGTCTCTGGCTGTTCTTCTCCACCATTTACACCAAACGCAAACGACTTATATATAGCCGTCTTAATCATTCCGATGTTCCCTAAGTGGATCAGCTTACCTACTTTCTGCTCTGTAAGCTCTGGCTCTCCGTCCTCTAAGCCCTCGTTGATAAGCATAGTAAGCAACCAACGCAAATCCTTAAAAATATCCTTGTTGTTTTCGTTGAATATGTCGCTTAACTTATCGTAGCCGCCGTACTTGTCCTGCAATGCGTCTAACGCGTTTAAGCTGAATAGCAAATAATAATCTTTGCCGTTTAATGTGATTGGGTATCTTCCGTCTTTTATCGCACTCATATTTTTACCTTAAGGCGCAGCCATAAGCAGCCGCGCCCTTTCCTTTCTTAAACTTTACGCTGCTTTCTGGTATGTCTTTACCTTTGTAAACCAGCTAGCGGCTACTGCGTCTGTAGGTAAGCCCGTGTAGTCCGCTTTCCATTTTCCAGATGCTTTAGCCTTGCTAAAAGTACCCTCAATGGTTGGCGTCTTAAACTCGATGCTTTCGCCTTTAGTTGCAAAGCTATCGTTTGGTACTTTGAATTTTCCGCGCAGCAGCCAGATATAGCGGTACTTGCCGCCCATCTTTTTAGCTCTAAAGCCTACGGCTACATAAGGCGGCTCGTCTGTATCTCCTGCATAAAGTACGCCGTCCTCGTCTACTTCCTGCCCTAACAAATCCTCTAACACTTCGTTAGTAAGTTCCTTAACGCCAAGTGACAGCGTGCAGCTTGCAAACTCGCTTACATTCTCGCTAAGCGCATCGTCTGCGTAAAGCGTAGCGTCTGCTGTTGTTACTGATAAGTCCGCAGTCATTGCCTCGCTCATTTTCTTAGGCGCTTCGTATGTTTCTACGCCGTCTGTTTCTGTAATGATTGCGTAGTAAAGGTCTTTAAGTCCAATAGTCATTTTATCGCTCCTTTATAAACTGAATAGTTATAGGTACTTGCCAGTAGCCCGTATCGGTTTCGTAGTTCTCGCCGTCTTGGCTGTTGATGTAGTACCCTGCTGCCTCTAATGTGTCTATAATCTTTTGTAGTATCTCTTCAAAGTCAGACTTGCTATATAGTGTTACCCTGTAGGTTTCCTTGCCTACTTGCTGTACATCGTCTGCCCTTATTGCAGCGCCGCCCATTATGCGGGTAAAGGTGCAGTACTGGTTAGGCTTATCCTTACCCGTATATACGCCTCTTTCTGTAGGTAGCAGCGCTGCAAGTGTATCTTTAATACCTGCCATGTATGCGCCTCGCTTTCTCTTAGTTAAAGCTATTGTCTACATATTTTTCCCATATTTCTTTAGCTTTGCTGTATGCTGGCTCTTCGGCTTTTTCTAAGGCTTGTGTAAGCCAAGGTCTGGCAGCTAATGAGCTTGTGCCATATTCAAAGATAAAGCCTATAGTCGCATAGCGTACATTGCCTTTGCTGCTCTTTCCTTTTCTCTTTTTACCGCCGCCGCCATAATCTGCCTTATGATCTGCGCGCCCCTCTGGCACTATTTCGATAACCAGCGCTGTATCTTCCTGCTTTATCTCGCTTGCTGTCAAGCTCGCTATAAAGCCGCCCGTCTTTCTTATCCCATAGCCTGCCGCCGCCGTTTTTTCCGCGTTGAGGTATTCCTCTGCCGATGCTGTAAGCATTTCTTTTACTGTCTCGGTTGCTCTTTCCTCTTGTTTCCTAAAGGCTGCGGCTAATTCCTCTAAGCCCTCTGTATTCAACTCTGCCATAGTTACCCCTCGCTTTCTTTCGGCTGTTGCCTTAAGTCGCTTAGTGTAAGCTCTGTTACCTCGTCGTTTATTTCGTAATGCTTAAGTATTGTGTATCTCTTGCCCTCAAACTCTGCTATTGTTTCGTTGCTGTAGTCTATTGCGTATACTTCTACCTTAAACTCTACCGATATGCCTAACTGCTGGCTCTTGTAGTACTCGTTATAACCGATTGGCTTTTTATTGCAGAATACAGTATTTTTCTTTTCTGTAGCGGCGTTAGGGAAGCCGTTACTATTTACTCTTTCCTCTGGCATTTCCAGAGATATAAGCGTTATTTCGTCAGCCCATAACGCCATAGTTATTCCTCGGTGTCCGTTTCGGCTACCTTGGCGGCGTTGTAGTCTCCGTCTAGGCTTAAAGACATTTTTTGTAAATCGTAAGACTGTCTATACTGCTCGCCTTTGCCGTTAAAATTAAAATCTGCCCTACAGTACAACCTTATAGCCCTAACTATTAGCGCGTCTGTTTCGTCGATATTGACTACTCCCGCTGCCTTAAGGTCTAGCTTACACGCCTCTATAGTGTCGTTAATTTCTGTAGTAATAGCCTCGTTTTTACTGCTTATGCGCAGGGCGCTACGCATCTGCTCTGTTAAAGTTGTTGCCATTGCCTGCGCCTCGCTTTCTTACACTCTTTTTACAAGTTTTTTTTCTAAAAGCAGCACCGCGCGCTCTGGTGTTACCTCGTACTCTTCCCCAGTCTCTACAATTATGTTAAGCTGCAAGTCTTTGTAGTTCTGAATACAAGCTACCTTTACCAAGTCGCTTGCTGGCTGCTGTGTATTCTGCTGCCCGTCTGTGTCTGTCGGCTCTGGCTCTGCCTCTGCGCAGCGTGCGGCTATTTCTTTCTTTGTGCCCTCTGCGCTTACTCCCAGCTCTGTTGCTAACTTCTCCAAGTCCTCTTTGTTGTATTTTTCCAACTGCTTAGCGTCTAAATGTTCTTTCATACTTTTACCTCGCTTTCCAACATTGCTGGCGCAGTCTCCCGCGCCAGCTCCTCATGATCTCTTAGGCTGCCTCAATCTTCTTAAGGATAACTAAGCCGTTGCCGTCTACTACCTTGCCGTCTGCAAGCATAATGCCCTTAGTTATCTGGTCGTCGTTGTCGTTGTCCTCGTACTTCTTGATGCCGATAGCATAGTTAGTGTTGAGATCGTAGTTAGCAAAATCAAAGATAAATGCAAACTTATCATTTGCATTTGCTGTTGAGAAGTTAGGCAGGTGCTCTGTAAGTACTACCTCTCTGCCAAGCAAGTAACGCTCTGGCTTTCCATTTACGCCGTAGTTAACGCGGGCGATAGGCTGCCCCTGCTTATCTGTCATTCCGACATAGCCCATAAATGTCTTTTTAGACATACACCACTTGGCGGTAGTCTCGTAAGCCTCTGGTACTGCTGCCTCTGCTCTTACAAGGCTGTCGTAGTCCTGCGCTGCTACTTCTACGATTTCTGCATACTCTGCGCTTGTGATAATACCTGTAGGCTGTCCTGTGCCAGTACCAGCTACAATGGCTTTTTCTAAAGCCTTTACCATAGCCTCTACGATGTTGTTTACAAGCAATGTCTCAAATGCAGCGATAGACATAGTATCTGTCTCAAAAGATACAGATACAGCGCAGCGTAACTTATGGTATGCAAAAGTAATGTTGCCGCCTGTATATTTCTGTTTATCGCTGCCTTTTCCCTCTGCAACCCAAGTAGCAACTGGCTTAAGCGTCTGCTTAGGGATAGATACGCCGCCCTTGTACGCTGTCTTAGTGACAAGCGCATAGATGCCGCCTACGCTTTCCATTTTGCTAACAATCTTATCTAAGATCGTCGTAGGTACTACCGCGCCTACATCGGTTGTCTTTGTGCTCTGATCTTCTCTGTACTCCGTAGGGATAGCTGTACCTCTTGTGACATACTGCATAAACGCCTTACGATATGCCATAGTCCCGTACTTGTCCTCTCCCTTATCGTCCTTGTCTTTGTCAAAGGCTCTAAGTACTGTAGGCTCTGCGCCGTCTACCTGCTCGCCTGCTGCAATGGTTGCAAGTAAAGTGTTTCTTTTTTCTATTGCTGCGTCGATTGCTGCGCGCTCTGTCTGTAAGTCTCCTACCTCTTTCTCCAATGCTGCCAGCTCTTCCGCTGTAAGCTCTGCTGCTCTTGTTTCAAGCTCTGTTTTAATCTGGGCTAATCTTGCCTCAATCTCTTTGCGTCTGTTCATTTTCTTACTCCTTTTCGCAATAATTTATAGTGATGCTCTAATCTTTAGTGCCGCTGCGCGTCTCTCCAACAACTCCCGCTGCTCTGCCTCGCGTCTCCCGCTTGCAAAGTTGCGCGCTGCTATATTAGTGGCGTCGTTAGCGGGTATGCTTACTGCGCTCACATCATATACTTTTTTAACCCTTAAAATAGTGCGGGTGTGTGTCTCTCTATCGTAGCTGTCCTCTGCCACTACGAAAGCCCACGACATTTTAGTTATCATTCCTGCGCTAATATCTTGGTGCAGTCCTCTTGCTAAGTCTGTCCTGCCTAAATCCGCGGCTATAAATAAGCCTTGGTCGTTTGGCTCGATTATAAGCGACTTATTAGACTGTCTGGCAAATACCCTGCCCTCGTGGTCGTACTGCATAATTACATCGCTCATATCGGCATTGTCTAATGCGTGGCGGTCTATCATTTCGTAGTACTTAGTGCCGTCCTCAAACTCCCATAAGGTATAAGGCTGGTTAAATGTAGTGGCGTAACCCTCTACGTAGTATTCTGTGTCTATTCTTTTGTTGGTGTTGGCTGCCATTAAAGGCGCTGCTAACGCTCTGTACTCTCTTTCTTTTACTACTGGCATTACTCCACCCCCTTTGCTTTCTTCGTCTTGTCGTCCTCTTCTGTTCCCTCGCCGTCTCCATTGTCTGGCGGTGCTGGCTCTGTTGGCGGTGTCGGCTCTGGCTCTGCTGCTGGCTGTCCCACTACAACAACCTGCTGCTTTGGCTCGTTGTGTTTATCCAGCTCGCTTACTTCTGTGTATTCTTTTCGTATATAGTACTTGTCGCCGTCCTCTACCTCTGGCATATTCCATATATCCATTACGCCGTTACGATTAAGTAAGCCTCTATCAAATAGCTGTGTTGATACTTCTAGCTTTGTCTTGTTGCTTGCATACTGCAATCTGTTTGCGCTAAATGTAATCATATTGCCGCAGGCAAGCTGGCGCTCTGTATATGTCATATTTGACATTACAAGCGAAAGCTGCAAAGCAAATGGCTCTATCTTTCCCTCGTAGTACGCGTTCCAAGTGTCCTCGTTAAACTTGTTTTGCAGTATATCCATATTTGTACCAAAGTGCGTGCATACGCTCTCTTGTATCTGCTGCATCTGTAAGGCGTTTGGCGTGTATGGCTTACTCTCCACCTGCTTTAAGTCGCTAAACTTGTTATCGTATATAATCATTCCGCTTTTGTTATCCGCGCTAAGGTTGTCCTCTGTAAATCTGTCGCGCTCTTTTTTTATGTCCTCTGGCTTAAGCATATTTGCAACCTTAGCCATAAAGCGTATATTCGCGCTGTTTTTTACAGCGTTAACAATACCCTCGTTGTTGGTATGTATAAGCTGCATTGTCGGCTTAAGCGTGCTGTTGTCTTCTCCGAAAAGATCGCTTTTATATTGGTGCGTAGTCATAATACCTACGCGCTCAAACTCAATAGCCGCCTTTTGTCCGTTTGCAAAAGTGTATCTTAGGTATACCTGCCCGCCCGCCTCTACTACCTCGCAGCTCTGCGGCAGTAGCGGGTAATATCCGCTAAGCTCTCCGTACTTGTCCTCTATTGGCACAATAAAAGCCGTGTGCTCACATTCCAGAATTGTTGCAATTCTGTATATAAATTTTGTAGTATCCATAAAGCTATTAGGCTTAAACTGTAGCGTGCGCTCTAAGTGCTTGTAGGCGCTCCCGCTTATCTCTGGCTTAAGTTTGCTGCAAGCTGTAGCAAAGCTATGTATCGCAGATCGTGTTAAGTCCATTTCGTATACGCCGCCGCTGTAGCTCGTAAATACTGGGCTATACCCGTTAAGCATCTTAAAGTATTCGCTCATAAGTTTTTTATCTTCTCGTCTGCCAAATATATACTCTAAAAGTCCCGTATTACTCACTCCTTTCTATGCGGCATTTTTAAGCAGCTCGCCATACTCGTTGTAATATTTCTGGCGTACTGTCATTGCATCTATTACACTTACAAAGCCGTCTATATGTGCCCTCTGCTCTATCTTTATTGGTCTTATCTTTCGTGTTTCCATATTCTGTTTTATAGCCACATTCAAAAAATGCGACTTAAGCAGGTTGTTACTTGCTATCTTAAAGTTGCCGTCTTTTATGATGCCCTCAAACTCTCGTATAACTGGCGTTAAGTTTTCGCCTTGGTATACATCGTCTGTATGGAAACCATAATTTTTTAGCTCGTCAACTAAGTACTGGGCGCTGTATCTGTCGTAGCCTATCTGCAATACTCTTATGCCGTATTCTTCCAGCAGCATTACATACCAGTTAAATACATCGTGATAGTCTACATAGTTGTCCCCGCTTAGTGTCAAGTTGCCCTTTTTAACAAAAATGTCATACGGCACGCTATCCGTAGCCTGCAAACTCTCTAGCCTATTGCGCGGCATAAAGAATTGAGTAAAAGCGTAAAGTACGCCGTCTTTTTCAATAACCACGCTTGCTGCCGTTAAGTCTGTTGTCTGGCTAAGGTCTATGCCGCCTACTGCGTAGCAGTCTCTAAAGTCCTCTAGTGTAAGCTCTGCTGCCGCAGCGTCTACTGTTGTATACTCTAGCCAAGCCATAGAGCTATTTTGCTTAATGTTGCAGTACTTGCACATAAACTCTGCTTTTTTGCTTAGGCTGTTTTCTGCTACTAAAATCTCGTCTGCAAAGAAACTCTCGCGAACACTTACGCCCATATTAGGGTTAGCTTTTCTAAGCTCTGTTAGGTCGTTCCATTTCTCTACATCGTCGATCATATACAAAAACGGCAAAAGCCTACGCTCTTTGCTATTTCCCTTAAGAAAGCTGGTTGCTCTCTTCATTAGCTCGTCGTAGATACTGTCGTTAATATATCCTGCCGTTGATATGCTTAATATCATAGGTTGACGCCTAGCACCTAGTGCCGACTTCATAACCTCATACTGTTTAAGCCCGCCGTCTCCGCTCCACGCCGCTATCTCGTCGCATATAACAAGCTGCGGGTTAAAGCCGTCGCTCTTCTTTGCGTTAAATGCAATAGGCTTAATAGTCGTGTTAGTTTCCTCGACATATATATCACTGCGTCTTTTATCTGCCAGCTCGTCTAGCTCTGGCTCTGCCTTTATCATTTTATAAAAGCCGTCATACACCAGCGCCGCTTGGTCTAATTTTGGTGCTAAGCAGTATATCTCTTGCCCGTATTCTGGCTCTAAGTAAACCATATAGGCAATAATTGCGCTGGCAAATAAACTCTTGCCGTTTTTTCTGCCAACTACTATAAAAATTTCGCGAAAAATACGCGTTTTTTCTGCGTCAACTATCCCAAAAATGCAGCAAACTATAGCTTTTTGCCATAGTTCCAGCTTAATTAGATCATTACGCCCTTTACTGTGGTGGCAAAAGTTTTCTATAAACTTAATTGCCTTATTTGCCCGTTTTGCATCGTAGTAATACTCTTGGCTTTCCAAGCCTTTTACGATAATCTGATATATTGCTAAAATCCACTCACCCGCTACAATTTCGCCGCTCGTAATCTTAGCGTAGTACTCGTAGATATAATTACGATAAGGTGCGCCCGTGGCTTATTCCTCTCGTAATAGTGCCAGCTTGCTTTTTTTCTTTTCTGCTGCTGGCACTAAGTCTGTTAACTGCTTGATAATTGCGGCATAGTTCTTGCTTAGAGCTATGTAGGTTTCTGCATCTGGGCTTTTCTTTGTCCCAAACTGATTAGCGCCGTTTTTATACTCACTCGTCCAGCCGTCCTGCTGTATGGTTTCCTGCAATATATCAAGCTCAATAGACATAAAGGCGGCTTTTTCAATAAGCGGCGTTACAAGTTTCTTTTTATTCTCGTCTAAGTTCTTGAAAATACCTTTAAGTCTGCGCTTTTCCTTGCTTATTAGCTCTTCTTTTGTCAATTCTTTTTTTATCGCCATAAGTTCGCCCTCTTTCTGCTACACCACACCCCCTACACCACCCGTGCACGCGCCCGTAGGGTTTTTTTGTACTTCCCCCCTCGGTAGCCGTCCCCTTAAATATTTTTAAAATACTGGGGGGAGTTATGCGCTTGCTATTGCACGCGCTCTGCCTCGGCTGGTGTTGCAATAATATTGCCGTCCTCGTCAAAGCAGTAGCGCCGTTGCTCTTCGTTCTTGTGATGCTCTTTGTTGTGGCAGTCTTGGCATAACGCCTCTAGGTTATCCCAGCTTAGGGTTATACTCGTGTCGTTTATGTTGGCTGGTGTTAAGTATTGTTTGTGGTGTACTATCTTCGCTGGCTGCTCGCATCTCTCACACAGATAGTGCTTGCTTACTAAGTAAGCCTCTCTTGTGTCGCTCCACGCCCTGCTAAAGTAAAAGCCTCTAGCCCACGCTTTCATAGTCCCACCTCTCTTACACAATAAAAAAGAGCACCTAATAAGGCAGCCCATATAGGACGCCTTAAAAGCTACTCTTTTGCACGCTACTATTTTACCGCGTATATACTCTTGATAAAACCCCAGCTTTTCCCTACGATATTCCCGTAATATTCCCACGCTTTTATAGGTCGCTATCCAGCCCCCATAGCAGCGTAGATAACTCGCTTAATATCCCCGTTATCCAGCGCCGCGGTGTGTTCTTGCTGGTGTCTAGTTTTTCGGCTATAGTTTCATAGCTTAAGCCCTCTAAAAAATATAGTCTAAAAGCCTCGTACTCTATGCCTCTGTTTTGTGCCTCTCTGCGCTCCTGCATAACCTTTAGTGCAGCGTCTATATGCCGCATCTTAAGCGACGCGTTTAGCTTGGTCGCTTGGTCTACTGTATGCTCTAAGCAAAACCGCGCATCTTTGTAATTCTTCATAACCGCGAAAGTGTCGTTGTATCTGTCGGCTTTTTCTGTGCCTTGCTTTTTTGCCTGTGCATATGCAGCTTGTGCGCCTGCTGCTGCGGCTCTGTTTATAATTGCCTCTAACTCGTCGCTTGTAAGCTCCATATTTACCCCCTTATTTTTTCTCTTTGTCTTTTTTGCCTTTGTTTCCCATTGCTGCAATGATGATAAGTGTTAAGCAAATAATGCCTGTAATTGTGATCGCTGTTAAGTTCATAGTGTTACCTCTCTTTCTCTTTTTCGTTGTAAACTGCTGCCGTAGCTCTATATCTGTCTGCCATTTCTCCTGCCACTTTTCCAGCTCCGTTAAAAGCCGCGCTAAGCGCATCGAAAAAAGTACCCATAGCATTTAGCAAGGCTGGCACTAGCCGCTTTGCCAGTTCCCCGGCAGCGCTATAAACGCTGCTAATGCTTTCTTGTGTTTTCCTAAAGGCTCTTTTTGCCGCCTTTGCCTGCTGCCGCTTGTCCTCTTCAAAAGACGGGTTATATCCGTGCTTTTTCTTGTAGTTCTTTTTCCATTGTCGGTAGTTCATATTACGCCTCGCTTTCTGGTTTTGGCATAAAGTCTGCTATGCTTTTCTGTCCTGCTATTTGCGTGTCCGTTTCGGCTACCCTTACAACCTCGATGCCTAAAATGCAATACCCGTCTGTAAGTCCCGCGAAATCTTCCAGCATATAAACTATATCAGCGTCTATGTATCTGCCCGTTTCTTCTCCGTTTGTGTACTCTTTCAGTCTTAAGCCGTCGCCCACCTTAAAGCCTCTGTCGTTCTTGCGCAGCTCAAAGCGTTTCTTGCCGCTTGCCACATCTGCGTAGTACATTTTCGCAAGTTTAAGCTCGTGTATCTTTCTTTCTGGCTTGCTGTTAAGTACTTTGTCTAAGCGTTCCTCTCTGGCTCTCTCTTCTAGCTTTTTCTTTGTCTCTTTGTCTATTCTGTCCTGCTCTTCGTCGTATATCTGCTCTGGTGTCTTTTCTGCCTCTGCCTTGTTAATATACTGGTCGCATTTTTCGCAAGTTCCCGTTTTGACATTGCAGGTAGCATAGTTTAAGCAGCTATAGCAAAGACTTGTTATGCTCTCTGGGTGTGGCGTTTCGTAGTCATCGCCTGCCTTTCGCTGCTGCACCTTTTCTGCTATCTCTTTGGCTCTTACATTTCCGTCCTCTGCTGCCTGCGCCGCTATAGCTCTTTGCTCGTCCTCTGGCAGCTTGCTTGCCTCGTATGCTGCCGTTATTCCCATATTGCCTGCCTTAAACTGTTCTTTAGCCTCTGGTACTAAGTTTTTATCTATGCTTTCCATACGCCCTATATTTGTACCGCTTTCGCCCAGCAGTTCTGCTATTACATCGCGTAGCTTGCCTTGTATCTCTAAGCCGTCCTCTTCCTTGGCTCTAAGCAAGGCTCTTTTAAGCCTTACTGCCTGCTCTGTTTTTTCGTAGGCGGTAAGCTCTCTGTTAAAAGCGTTTCCTACCAGTAAACTAAGCTCAAATGTTGCCTCTGTCATATCTCTAAACAGATAACGCACTTTTTTATACTCTTCGTGTCCCTGCTCTACAAGTAATCTATTAGCAAGGTTTCTACGATGCCCGCTTATGATCTTGTACTTGCCGTCTATTCTTGCCAGTACTGTAGGCTGCTGCTGTCCGACTGTTAAAAAGCTGTCTGCAAGCTCTTGTATATTGTCTTGTGAGTAAAAGTTGCTCTCGCTTGGTTCTACATCGTATGGGCTTAAGTAAATCTCTGTATAGTTCTTTACTGTCTCGCTAGCCTCTGCCTTGGTCTGGGCGTTCATAATATCCATAAAGCTAAATTTTCCTTTTGCCATATCCTACTTACCTGCCTCTCTTAAATATTCTGTGATAAAGTGCTTGTAGTCCTGCGCTGCTCCGCTCCGCGGGCTGTACTCATATACTGGCTTGTTAAAAAATGTGCTTTCTGCTGCCTTGTCTGTGTATCTTATCCTTGCCAGCAACTTAACTGGGCTTTTCTTTTCCAGCCATTCCAGCCCCGCTATATTTGTGTCGTTGTTTCGGTACATCGTTACCAGCGCGCCCAGTAGTTTAATGGCTGGGTTAATGGCTTTTGCCTCTTCTATCTGATCTGCTATTATGTCTAAACCCTCTAGCGCCCACTCGTCTATTTTTACTGGTACTATAACCTCGTTTGTGATCTTAAGCGCTGCTGCCACATTAAAGGCAATGTCTGGCGGGTTGTCGATAATCATATAGTCGTAGTAGCTGCTTATTGTTGCTGGAAATGGTAGCTCAAAGTTGCCTATTGGCTTATTTATCAGTTTTCTATATCCGTCTATCTGGTTGCCTGCTGCCGTGTACAAATCGCTTACCGCCTGCATAAGTGACATATTAGCGGGTATAAGGTCTACATTGTTTGTCTGTGGGTGCTCTTTAATAATTCCGTACAGTGGGTTTGTGTACTTTCCAGTAAGTGCCTTTGCTGCCTCACATTCTCCCGCAGGATTGTAGCAGCCAAACGCCTTGCTTATATTCCCCTGCTTGTCATTGTCAAGCACTAGCACCTTGTAGCCTCTCTTTCCCAGCTCGTATGCCATATTGTAGCTTGTAAAGGTTTTACCTACGCCGCCTTTAAGGTTAATTACGCTTATTACTTTCATTGTTTGCCTCTCTTTCTCTCCGTTGAGCCTTGGCTTGTTTATAGTTTCTCGTCTTTGGTTATGTTGCTGGCATAAACGCGCCTGCATCTGCGTACTGTCCCGCTGCCTTTAGTCCCTCTTTTGCAGTTCCTAGCTCCAAGTAGTTTACTAGCTGCTCTGCTGCCTCTTGCCAGCCATAGCACACTACAGCTAAGTAGCCTTGCTTTGTAAGCTCTTTTATCCAGTCCTTTTGCAAAGCCGTTGCCTTGTTGCTGCCTACTTTAAGCTCTATGTATAAGCCGTGATACCCGCCGTGCGCTACTGGTAGGTGTAAGTCTGGTACTCCTGCCTTTACGCCCTGCCTCTTAAGTGCCGTGGCTGTTCTTGCATCGCGTTTGCCGCCGTTTGGTATGTGATACAGTAGCTTAAGCTCTGGGTATCTTCCAAGCTGGTACTGCGTCCATTGAAAAAGCGCCTCTTGTGTACCTGCCTCTGTATCAATTCTTACATTTCGCATCTTTCCTGCCCCCTTTTTTATTCTAGCTGTACCATTCGATACCTAAACCAGCCGTAGCCGTAGTACTCTGGGCTTGTTATCCCGCTCGCTACGCTGTTAAGGTCTACATAGTACCCGTCTATAGCTTTCGCCTCGCGCCTAAACCAGCTACGCTGCGTTACTATCTCGTACTCTGGCTCTGGGTGTATTAAATTCTTGCTAGCAGCCCAGCGCTTGCCTTGTAGTCTGTCGCCGTCTCGCAGGTGTTCCGTGGTGTACTTGATTAGATAACTTGCAAGGTCTGCGTAGTTCCCCGTATCGTCTAACGGGAATACCTTAACTCTGTTATGTCCCTCATATGCTTTGTACCACGCCTGCTGCAATATCTTTGTATCTATCTGGTTAACGACTAAGTGATGATGCCTAGCCCCTTTTTTGCCTATTTCCATTACATGAATATACTTAAACTCTTTACCTGCTTTGCTGTATAGCTTTCTGCACTCTCTTAAAAATACTTGTATATCCTTTTTCATTTCCTCTCGTGTTCTGTCTGGTTTATCCTTGGCTCTTATGTAGTCAAGTATTAGGTGGTAGTCTCCATATCTGTAATTTGCATTTATGAGTAGCCTTAGCTTTCTCTCTGCTGCTCTGGTATTTACTTTTTTCTGTTCTTCCCTCGTAGGCTTAACCTTATCTTTTCTACTGCCACCCTTTTTGTTATATCTGCTGGTATAAAAGTACTCTACCTCTATGGTCTTACCTGCTCTGGTTGTCCTTTTCACATATGGCATATTGTTTACCTCTCTTATTATGTTCTTGTCGGTAAGTTAATACTTTTATCAAGTGTTTATACGGGCTTACGCCCGTTGTTTTTTTCTTGATATTCTGCCATAGATGCTGTATAATATCTTTGGTTGTTATTACAGCTTACAGCTAAGCGCCTGCGGTACTCGCGATACCATAGGCGCTTTTCTTTTTACCTTTTTTATTTATTCAATTTTACAGCTCTGGCACGCTTAAGCAGCTTTGCTATATCCTCGTCCTGCTTGGCGCTTTTCTTCTGATCTGCGGCGTACTCTCTGCCGCCCTGCCATAATATCTTAAAGAGCTTGTCTTTATCTCCCTTACCCGCCTTATGCAAACGCTCTGCGTGTGCTCTGGCTTTCTGTCTCTGCATACTTCTAAGTGTTGACATACTACCACCCTTTCTGCTTGGTTCTGTTTACTCCCAGTATTCTAGCCTGCTGTTTAGATGCAATTTCTAACAAATTGGCTAACTGTTCTGCCTGCTCATAATCTAACGCCTCTATAGCATGCAACGCGGCTATATAGCCGTTAAGCCAATTAGTGCGCGCTGTAAGCTCTCCTAAGTCTTTTACCTCGTGCAATCCGTTAACCTTTGCAATAAAGAGTAGTACCGCCTTTTGCGCCTCTTCATTGTCAAAAGCAAGTGATAGCTCTATCTTGTGCCTGCCGTCTGGCTCTACGCTGTCTTTGCGCTCTACTGTCTTTTCTGGTTTCTTTTCGCCAAAATAATAATGCTGGCGCTGTTCAAAAAACTTTTCTCTTTTCATTCTCTTGTTTCCTCGCTTTCTAGGGTGTTATCTATGCTACTTACCGAAAGCTCATAAGCTACGCGCAGCTCTTGTGTGCTTTCGTCTATAACCTTGTTGTACTCCCTGCTCTGCAAGCGTCCAGTTATTGCTATTGCGTCTCCCTCTGTATGTGCGCTTACCGCCTCTGCGTCCTTTTCCCAGAATATAGCAGGAATATAGCAAGGGTTATGCGGTCTTAAGATATTGTCTACCTTGATTGTCGCATCTGCAATATGCTTGCCTCTCGGCGTCTCTCTGTATATAGGTTTCTTGCCTAGCGTTGCCGCCTCAATGTGTACGGCGTTCTCTTCCTCGTAGTTATCCCCAGTAAGCACGCCCACAAAGTCTGCTAATACAAACAAAAGCACGCTGCCCGTTTCCCAGTCCTTAAGCGTCTGTAGCTTTCCAGTGCACATAATAGGCGGGTTCGGTCTTATATCTGCCTCTTTCTCTATTTCCTCTACTGCTGCCGCCAGTTCTACTGGTATAACGATATTTGCCATATCTACTACGCCGCTGCGTCTCGTGGTCTGTATGGTTGCTCTGTAGTGCTCATAGTCCATACTGCATAACTTACTTTCTTTTGTGATCGTTTCGCCCAGCAGCCCCTTAAGGGCTACTATGTTTGTCATATCCTGCATTAGTTCTCTTTTACCTCGCTTTCTGTGTCGTCCAGCTCTGCAAGCGCTGCCATTATTTCTGCCAAATAGTCTGGCTTGTCCTCTACTGGTTTTTTGCTACCCTCTCTCATTTTGTAGTGCTGGCAGTTATAGCCGTTGTTATCAAAAGCAGAGTTTAGCGCCTCGTACTCCTGCTGCGTTCCTTTGTTCTCTTCCTCTTCCATATCTATAAGTACCTCGCACCCTCTCGGCTGCCCTACGCTGTCGTCCTCTTTTATGTAGTAATCGCAGCCAGCGCACCTGCTGCATCGTGAGTGCTTATATATTTCTAAGGCGTCAAAGGCAAATATACGGGTATCGTCATACTCGCACTCTGTAACTGTGTAGCCTATTCGCCCGTACTTGTCTCTTATCTCTTTTTTCGCCTCTTCTATGTCGTACTCTTCGTTACCCGTTACTACTATGTAGCCGTCCGTATGCTCTCCGCTGCGCCTATCCCGCAGGGTGCACTTAAAGCCCCATAGCATCACATCATACTTAGAGCCTATTACTGTGTCTTTTCTAGCCATTACTATTGCCTCGCTTTCTTTTATATTTGCAATACTTCCAGACACAATTAACCTTGTAGCTGTTCTGGTTGTATTTCTCATTACTGCATGTTCCGTTGTTGTTATGATACGCACATTCTTTACAATAGTTTTCGTTTGTTGGGAAAAGTATAATTTCTGCCATTAGTCCTTTATTCTCCCGTCGCTTGTAAGCTCTATGTAGTGCCCGTGTACCTTTGCCTGCCTGCTGCCTCTTACTATTTTCATTACTTCGCCGTCGTTGGCTTTGTATATTGGTCGTGTGCATACGGGGCACTCTACTTTTTCGCCAAAAGCAGCGGATAGCATTACTTTTATTTCGCAGCTAGGGCAGTAATAACTATGTATATATACCTCGTCTGTTATTACGCTTGCGCCGCCGCTGCTCTTACTAAATGCCTTAAGCTCTTCTAAGTACGCCTCGCGCCGCTCCTTTGCCTTTGCAAACTGCGTGTACCAGCCACCACCGCCGTAGCATTCCTCGTTATCGTGTATCTTTTCCTCAAAGTCTGCTATTTCCTTTTCGGTCTTGGCTATTTCTTTTTCTATGATCTGCTGCACTCTGGCGCGCATATCGCTTATAGTTCTCATTTTGTTCATTGCTCTACCTCTTTCGTACTGTTTTGCACTTTATGCCGTTTTCTTTCAGCTTTTTGTATATTTCTAATAATTGGTGCTGCTCTATTTCCTCTCTTATGCTATGTGGTCTTTGTAGTACAAGCTCTTGCTCTGTATCTGTAAGCAGCTCCCTTAATATCTGTGCTGTTGTTCTTCCGCTCTGTCTGTACTCTCCGCGCTCTATAAGTGTCTTTTGCCATATAAAGAGCTTAAAGCCTAGCGCTTTCTCTACTTTTTCATAATCAATATTGTTGCGTGTTGGTATGTCTCTGTATATCCAGTCTGGCGCGTTGTTCATTGTTCTACCTCTCTTTCGTTATCTCGTCCCAGTCTAATTGCTCCCTTATATCCTTACTCTTTCTTGCGTACCAGCCATCTACTGTATAGCGTAAGTATCTTATATAAGCCCCTATACTGCCTTTTTCTTTTTTGTATGGGTTTGCTCTTATTGCGTCCTCTAGTTTCGTTTTTTCTACCTCTCTTTCGTTATTCTCTGGCTTTGCCAGCTAATGCGCCGTGCAGGGCTTGAACCTGCGACCTTTCGCTTATGAGGCGACTGCTCTAACCAACTGGGCTAACGGCGCTAGTGCTTATATGTAAATTGTGTAGTATATTGTCATTTGCAAATCACTAAAGCGGTGCTCTGCCAGTCGTTCTGGCTCAATCGGTGGTAAAAGGTGTAGCTCTTCCCAGCGTTTGTGGCTTATGTCTGGTATCATTCTGAAGCTCTTTACCTCTTCCTCTCCCGTAAGCCCTATGCGCTGCCAGTCTATCTCATGCCCGCTGTTGTTAAGGTTCGCCAGATAGCCTATGTATACCTGCTGCTTACCTCGCATTATTCTTAAGTTATCTGGCGATGATAATACGCTTATCAGTTCCTTAATTTTCATTGCGTCGCTCCTTTATCTCCTGCTCTAGCTCTTCTACTGTCATACCCTGCCTTGCTGCCAGCAATGCTGGGCTTATGTTATAAGTCCAAATAGACGACATTTTAATAGCCTCGCCTATCGCAAGCCTGCCCTGCTGCAAGCCCAGCCTTATATATTGCGGGCTGCAACCCATAATAGCTGCTGCCTCTGTTGGTAATATTTTTAAGCTACTCATTTGCTACCGCCACCTTTCGGCTGGCAGATGCAGCTATAACGCCCTGCGCAAAGTATGTAACTTTTTCCCTCTGATCTGCCGGCAGCTCTGCTACATCGTGCATAAGCTCTGCAAACTCTGTTAATTCCTGCTGGTTGTTCTCTCTTACTGCTGTGCTTTCTGCTACCATTGTGCTACCTCTCTTTCTTCTCGTAGTTCTCTCTTAAGTTCCCGCAGCTTTTCTACGCCGCTGTCGTATAGTACTAACTCTTTTGTAATGGCTATATATAGCCCCATTGGTATAAGCAGCATTGATACTGTGGTGTCCCCGTCCAGTATTACTGGAATAATACAACCTAGCGCTATAAGTGCTAAGCCTATTACCTTTTGCTTAATGGTGCATAACCTGCGCTGGCGCTTGATCGCCCTCTTAAGCCCTCTTATCTTTGCTTTTTGCTTATCTTCCTCGGCTGCATCTTCTCTGGCTGCTCTATATCCTGCCATATATGCTGTGTCGTGTATGTCCCACTCTCTAGCTGTGTACTCTATACAACTAACTGCGCTGCTGGTTAACTGCATAACTGTTACCTCTCTTTCGTCTCTGCTATTTGACCTTGTACGCTATCTCTTCCCCGCCTAGCTCCTTTATCTGTTCCCCTATTAAGTCTCTTACAACCCATAAGGTAGCCAGATGCCCTACAATAAAGCCCTGCGTGTTTATTGCGCTCTGCTGCATACCTTGCAGCATTTCTATAACTTCGTCCTTTGTGTAGGTTTCTTTATTCTTCATGCTATCGCCTCTCTTTCGTTTTCCCACCCCTCTGTGCTATAATTGCTTTAGAAAGGTGGTGTTAATTTTGACATTAGAGCAATTTATAAATTCATTAAGCGCCTCTGATATTGAGGCTATCGCTTTTGCGCTCTCCGTTCTTCCGTCCCTTGGTTTGGAAGATAACGCCGTACAAGCTGCTGTTAACCGCCAATGCTGCGTTTCTGCAAGCTCCAAAGTAACGCGCGGCGATGCTAACCTATCCGCTAATGAGTTTCGCGTTTTATATAGCGCTGTGCAGGCTGTGCAAATAATAAATTCTGGCGGGTTGTCTGCTGTTAGCTCGGATATTAAAAAACAATGCAACCGCTATTTATTTACTGTTAACAAGCTCTCTGCTGCGCTAAGTAGTCTCACTTAACAACTTCTTTAATTCTTCCATATCTTTACAATTTGCATTTGCAAGCCGCCGTAATCTTTCGGTGGCTTGTTTTCTTGTGTCGGTTCTGTTGTGTTTGCCTGCTGTATAGAAATGCTCTACCTCTACTGTCTCGCCTATTCTGGTTGTTCTTTTTATATATGGCATATTCCCTACCTCGCTACTCTATGATCTCTGCTGGTTCTGTGCCCTCGTAATATTCCTTTACATATCCGTCCCACTCTTCCTGCCCGTAATAGTCTGCACAATTAAGTACTGTGTCGTCGTGTGGGTTAGGGTATTTTCTCTTATACTTCTGGGCTGCTTCTCTAATGTCCCGTGCCTTTACTATTAAGTACTGCCCTATTGTGTATGGGTACTGTTCCGCAGTACCAAAAGTAAAGTAAAAGTTAGGTAAGTGCCACTCTACGCCCAGCTCTTCCATAATGTTTGTTATCTCGTCTAGTGCCGCTTTCTTTGCTATTGCCAGCCTGCTATCTTCTCCAAGCTCTTCCTTTGCCTCTTTGTAAATCTTAAGATTTTCTGCTGCATAGCTCTTTAAGACTGCTGCCACATTGTCAAGCTCTGCCTGCAATGTATATACCTGCTGTACTGCTGCTGTGTTATCCATATTGCTACCTCTCTTTCGTTAATCATCATATCCAAAGCAAGCCGTTGTCATTGTTCCGTCGCTGTAATATGTATTTGAAAAATCCATACCATTCCTATGGTACTCTTCTATATACACCTCTACTATTTTGCCCTCTTTCCAGTCCTGCATATTCTTTGCTTTAGCTGCTCTAGCCCATTCGGTGTATATGTAGTCGTCTCCCCATTGTTTAGCGTTTCTACCTATCTTTTTGTCGTATTCCCGCTCTAGCTCTTCCTCTGTGTATGCCTCTCTTACTTGCTCTCTGCATGGTATCTCTAGCGCGTACCCGTTGCTATATACTACCGCCTGTTGCCCGTCTACTGTGTACTGTTTTCTTCTTTCTTCTTGCATAACTGTTACCTCTCTTTCGTTTGTTGGGCGGCTGCTGCCGCCCTGCTCTTGCTTATCCATTTACTACATTCTGCATACCAGCTATTACAAGCTCTAGCGTTGTGCCGCCGTGTACCTCTTTTGCTCTTTTCATAAGTGCGGCGTGTATCTCGCTTGGTAAGTTCTTTGTATTCATCAATACCGCTATGCACTCGCCGTAGTTAAGCAGGCTTATAAGCTCTAACGCCTCGCCTACGCTGTTTAACCGATCAACTTTCTTGTTTAATAAATCTGCTCTTGTCATTCTTTTGTTACCTCTCTTTCGTTATTGACTTACGCATACCCCTCTTTTGTACTTTGTAAGTGTATTATGTGTTGCTCTGCTTTACATTATAGTTGCGCTTCTTTTCTTTGTCAACTATTTTTTGTTGCGCTACTTTACTTTTTTTCTGTTCCGTGTTATTTTAAGGGTACAATACTTATAGAAAGGTGGTTTTCTTATGAATGAGCGCTTAAAAGAATTACGCAAAAGTCTTGGACTTAGTCAAGAGGCTTTCGGTAAGCGCATAGGCGTTACAAAGACTGCTATATCCCGTGCAGAGGCAGGGCTTAATAACATTTCTGATATGTCTATAAAGAGTATTTGCCGTGAATATGGTATAAGTGAAGAGTGGCTACGCAATGGTACTGGCAATATGTACCCAGACTTAAGCCGCGCAGAGCTTGCAGCTAATATAGTCGGTAATGCTCTGAATACAGACGACGACTTTATACTTAATACTTTTATTGCTTTAGGGCAGCTTACGCCCGCAGAGTGGGAAGTTATAAAGAAATTTGTAGACAAAATTAAAACTAACTAAAGAGGTGTGCATATGTTTAAGAAGTTACTAGCATTATTTTCTAAGCCGCAGAATAATACAGTTGTTGTGCCGATTGAAAACGCAGTTCCAGAAAAGCCAGAGTTTATATTTGAGCGTTTTAATGTTGCTGGCGTAACTTTTAAGAATGGCAGAAAGAGCAGGCAGACTATACTGCGTAAGATTAAGTTTAGAGATGAACCATACAGCGACGGCTTAGAGCTTGGGCTTTCATATTATGAGTATGAGGGTGCGCCTGCTTATAATGTTACAGTTAATAGCGATATTATAGGCAATGTTCCTGCTGAAAAGGTCGCGCATATTGATGAGCTTATGACTGCTGGCAAAATTGTTGCCGTTTCATACATTAGTATAAATGGTGGCGGTAAGGATAGCGACGGCAAACCTATAAGCTATGGCGCAGAAATTACAATAAAAATAAAGAACGACTAAATCAGCCGCCCTTTATCCCTCGTATGAATTGTAATATAATTTTTAGCTTATGCTCGTCATTGATGCGCTTTATAAGCTCGTATATCTGCTGCCGTACCTTTTCCATTGTCTGCGCCCCCTTTTGTATCTTCGCGTAATGCAATTATACAACTGCTGCGCTGTTGGTTAAAGTATTCTGGCTGCTTTGTCCGTTATGTAGGACTTATGTAGGCTTGATATTGTGCGCGGTAACTAACAATATTATAATTCAAATAAAGCGGATAGCTCCACATCAAGCGCCTTTGCTAATAATAGCAGCGTTTCTATGGTTGGGTTAGCTTTTCCGTTTTCTATGTTATTTATTGTGGTCTTGCTTACGCCGCTTATTTCTTCCAGCTCGCGCAAGCTATACCCTTTAGCAGTCCGTAATTGCCATACCTTGTAAGTCATTTACCTAGCCCTTTCTTTTATTATCTATTATACCTTAAGAGCTAGGCGCAGGGCTTGTGGTAATATATGGAATAACTAAATAAAAATAGCCGCCCTTGTTACCAGCAAAGACGGCTACCAGATACACTATAAACCAGCAAAGGCTTACGCGTACCCCTCAGGTAATATTATAGCATAAGCCTTGGCATTGTTCCATAGGCTTATTTTTTATACCCTTTTTCTGGTATAGAAAACTAAGCCCAGTAAATTAAATAAAAGGTAGGTGCTATTTATGAAATTACCAAACGGCTACGGCAGCGTATATAAGCTGTCTGGAAAGCGACGCAACCCTTATATAGTACGCAAAACTACTGGCTGGGTTGTCGATGATGCTACGGGTACTGCCAAGCAGCAGTATATCACTATCGGTTATTATCCCACCAAGGCAGAGGCGCTTAATGCTCTGGCGAACTACAACGCGAACCCTTACGACATAGCCACTAATACCATAACCTTTGCAGAGGTCTACGCTAAATGGAGTGAGGCGCATTTTAATACCATTGTCCCCAGCGCGCAGCGTACTTGGGCTAGCGCCTTTAACCATTCTGCCCCGCTGCATAAAATGCGTATGAAAGACATACGCCCTAATCACTTAGAGGAAACTATTAAAAATGCAGATGTAGGGCAAAGCACTAAGCAGCGTATGAAATCTCTTTACAATATGATGTATAAATACTGTCTTAAATATGATATATGCGATAAAGACTACGCCGCCTTATGCGAAAGCGTAAAGCGCGGCAAGCCTACTATAGAGCGTGTGCCTTATACGCCAGAGGAAATACAGCAGCTATGGGATAACTTAGGTTTTCCTTTTGTCGATATGGTGCTTATCGGTATCTATTCCGGCTGGCGTCCGCAAGAGCTGGCTATATTGCAGGTGGCAGATGTAGACTTAGAGGCGCGCACATTCTTTGGCGGTCTTAAGACTGATGCAGGGCGTAATAGGTGTGTGCCTATCCACCCGCTTATATATGATCTTGTAAAGCGTAACTACGATAATGCCATAGCCTGCGGCAGTTCGTACCTCTTCAATGATGAAAACGGGCAGCAGGGCACTTGGCTAACTTATGATAAATACCGCGGGCGCTTTAATAAGATAAACAAAAAGCTGGGGCAAAACCACCGCCCACACGATACCCGCCACACATTCATAACAAAAGCTAAAGAGGCTGGCGTTAATGAGTATGTGCTTAAGCTCATTGTAGGGCACGCTATAGAAGATGTAACCGAAAAGGTATACACTCATAGAACGATGCAGCAGCTAGCAGAGGAAATACAGAAAATTAAATAACCGCAAATATGCGGCAATTATGTAGATACTTTGAGAGTAAAAAATAGAGGGTAGCAAGCCTTAAGCCTGCTGCCCTCTTTGTTAGTTACCTCTGTATGTTACTTGTTAGTTATTTGTTAGTTACCTGCAAATTTTCGTACTTTCGCATACTGTTTGGTAGTTTTGTAAATCCGCATAAATACTGTATTTCTTAGAACTTACCAGCCTTTGCTGCTTCCTCAACAGAAACTGCAACTGCAACAGTAGCACCAACCATAGGGTTGTTACCCATACCGATCAGACCCATCATCTCAACGTGTGCGGGTACAGAGGAAGAACCTGCGAACTGCGCATCGGAGTGCATACGGCCAAGTGTATCTGTGAAGCCATAAGAAGCAGGACCTGCAGCCATGTTATCGGGATGCAGGGTACGGCCGGTACCGCCGCCGGAAGCTACGGAGAAGTACTTCTTGCCCTTCTCTACACATTCCTTCTTGTAGGTACCTGCAACAGGATGCTGGAATCTGGTCGGGTTGGTGGAGTTACCGGTAATGGAAACGTCTACGCCCTCTTTCCACATGATTGCAACACCTTCTGTTACGTCGTTTGCGCCGTAGCAGTTAACCTTGGAACGAAGGCCTTCGGAATAAGATTTCCGGAATACTTCCTTCAGCTCGCCGGTGTGATAGTTCATCTCAGTCTCTACATAAGTAAAGCCGTTGATTCTGGAAATGATCTGTGCAGCATCCTTGCCAAGACCGTTCAGGATAACGCGCAGAGGTTTCTTACGAACCTTGTTTGCCTTCTCAGCAATACCGATAGCACCCTCTGCTGCTGCAAAGGACTCATGACCTGCCAGGAAGCAGAAGCAGTCTGTTTCTTCTTCCAGAAGCATTTTACCAAGGTTACCATGTCCAAGACCTACTTTACGTGTATCAGCAACAGATCCTGGAATACAGAATGATTGTAATCCAACACCGATTGTTTTAGCAGCATCTTCTGCTTTAGTATCACCATTTTTAATTGCCATAGCAGCACCAACTGTATATGCCCAACAAGCGTTTTCGAAACAAATTGGTTGTGTAGATTTTACGATATCATAAACGTTGATACCTTTTTCATCACAAATAGCTTTTGCTTCTTCGATTGATTTGATATCATATTTAGCTAATGCAGCGTTAATTTGATCAATTCTTCTTTCATAACTTTCAAATAATGCCATTTTTTCGTATCCTCCTATTATTCTTTTCTTGGATCGATGTATTTAGCAGCATCGTTGAATCTACCGTAGTTACCTTTAGCAGCTTCTAAAGCTTCATTAGCATCTTTTCCATCTTTAATCATTTCCATCATTCTACCTAAGTTAACGAATTCGTAACCGATAATTTCATCATTTGTATCTAAAGCGATACGAGTAATGTAACCTTCAGTTAATTCTAAGTAACGAGGTCCTTTTAATTTAGTAGAGTATGATG
>ERZ827488.108-NODE-108-length-123032-cov-17.774104_pt1 | contig 123032 bp, 129 predicted proteins | sample MGYA00519771_ERZ827488 | MGnify/ENA primary metagenome ERZ827488 (study PRJEB31778, sample SAMEA3449323) | human gut metagenome | biome: human gut; feature: human-associated habitat; material: faeces | place: United Kingdom | collected 2010/2012 ... | reverse complement strand
AATTAATCGGTTATTATCTAATTTATCTACATTACATAATCAACCCCACAAACCCAAATTTGCCTTTATGAAGAAACATATTACCAAAGGCTACAACTAAATATTACAAGAAAAGTCAGCTTAACTGCTGATTTTTTTAATAAGGATTATACTATAATAGAAAGAAAAAATATAATGTAGAAAATAGAATTGTTTGAATTTTATTGTAGAAAATAAAAATTTTTAAATTTACTGCACTAAAAAGGACTTTTGATTCGTTTTATTTATGAAAGGAGGTCAAGAGATTGTTAAATCCACTTACCAGAGATGATTACAATAAAGTTGTTGAAGAATTCTCCGATATGATTTTTAGAATAGCTTATCAAAACTTATGTAACATTGCTGATGCAGAGGATGTTGTTCAGGAAGTTTTTATTTCTTTGCTAAAGTCAAAGGGTAAAATTTTCAAAGATTCTGAACATCTAAAGTCTTGGCTAATCAGAGTGACAATCAACAAATGCCTTGATGTAAGACGATCCTTTTTCCGAAAAAATACTGTGCCTATTGAGTCACAGGTAATTTCATATACAGACGAAGAAAAAGTCCTAATGGACGAAATTATGAAACTACCTAAGGACTACCGAAATATTATCTACTTGTATTATTATGAGGGATATAAAATAAAGGAAATTGCAGAAATTCTTGGAAAAAATCAAAATACTATCAGTTCAAAATTACAAAGAGGCAGAAATAAGTTGAAGGAAAATCTTATTGAGGGAGGTTATTATAATGAAAGAAATTTACAAGAATGCACTTGATAAAACAACCTTTCCAAAAGAAAGTAAAGAAAATCTTAAAAGCCTTTATGATAAGGTGAATAAGGAGGATAATGTTATGAGTTTTGAAAAGAAGAGAAATACAAAAAAGCCTTTAGCATTTGTGGCAGCAGGTTTAGTATGTGCAGTAGCAGTTGGCAGTACATTTGCTGTAGGTCAGTTTAATGATAGTAAAAATAGTGGTAGTAAGAATAGCTTTGTACTTAATGTTAGTGCAGCAGAAATCGGAAGAAAAGTTGCTAATGGTGATAAAACTGACACCAAGGGTTCAAAAGTAACTACTGGCACTTCCGGTTATATAGTTAGCCAAGGTGATGATAAAACTTGGCATTATGACTTTACTTTGCCTGTTGCCTGCAAAGGTAATAACATTGACGAAATTACTTATACAGTAAACAGAGGTTCGATAACTTTAGATTCAGAAGAAACTGATAAAAAATCTGAAACTGTCAGTTACAAAGATTTGCCTAAAGACAAACTTGTTTCTCTAGATATCTGTGGAGATTCATCTTCATTGAGTAAGTCAGAACAGCAAATTTTGGATAAAGGTTTAATACCACAAGCTGATATGGAACAGTATAAGAACGCTATTGATATTCTTCTAAAGGATCTTAAAGTAACTGTTAAGGCAAAGTTTAATGATGGTACAACTGAAGAAGAAACTATTAATGTCAATTCAAAACTTTGTACATCAGAAGAATTAAGTGATGATGGACAGCGTGATGATGACATTATGCTTTACAATGATGACTTAGATTCAGATGAAGATGATGTTTACCTTAGCTTTGAAGTAGAAAAGTAAACACAAAATTTACCCAAAACAAACCCTATTAATCATATATTTAATCCCAAAAAGAAAAGTCAGCCTAGCAGCTGACTTTTCTTGCGTTTGTAACGAACATATTTATTTTTTCTTTGCTTTTGCCTATACCGTTTTCATTTTCAACACCGGAAGAAACATCAACACAATCAGGGTGCAGAACCTTTATTGCATTAGCCACATTATCCGGATTTAGTCCACCGGCAAGTATCATCAATTTATCACTTTTAGGAAATGTTTTTAATGTGTTCCAATCAAATGTTTTTCCACTTCCCGGTTCTTGAGCATCAAAAACAAAACCCTTTATTTTGTCAATATTTTTGAAATTCTCATATTCATCAATATCCTTTACATTAAAGGCTTTTAGTATTGGAATATCAGTGCTTTCAATAATACTGTTTTCTAACTTACCATGAATTTGAATATAGTCAAAACCCAAGTATTCAATTATTTTAACTTGCTCTAAAGTAGGGGAAACTGTAACTGCAACTTTCTTAATGCTTTCATCAAGTGCATTTATAATTTCAGTTGACTTTTCTTCATTAATATTTCTTTTGCTTTTAGGAAAGAACATTACCATTCCTGCAAAGTCAACATTGTTTTCATTTAAGTATTTTGCCTCTTTAGTAGAAGTTAATCCACAAATTTTAATTTTCATATGTCACCTATTATAAAAAATCTATGAAAAAAGTCCGTAATAATACGGACTTAATTTTTATTTTGCTTTCTTAAGTAATTTTAACTTTTTCTTATTAATATTACTGTTTTCTAAAATTGACTTTAAATCAAAGTCCAGAACTTCTTTGTCAATTAAGAAACCTTCACCGTCAGTAATGAAGAAGTAGAAGTAATCATTAGTTTCATAAATACCAAAGAAATCTTCATACTTTACTAAATCTTCACCAAGCAATACACCTTCGTTGTTAAATATGTACTCAACTTCTTTGTTTTCAAGTTGGCTAATATCACTTTTAGGCTTTACATAGTAAACCATTGTGATGATAATACCACCGATAATTGCAATTGCAGGATATATAACTGTAGTAAAGTTAAGTTCAAACTTTCTGTTGTAGATAAATGAACATACAATTACTGCAATACATAGTAAGTATAGAATTGCCGGTTTTAGAAAAGACTTTTTATTTAGAGTAAATCTCTTAAAGTCGATTATCATATCTTTTGTATAATTAGTTTTGATTTTATATTCCATTTTTTTCACCCAAAGTGATTTTAACACAAAATACTAAATTGTGCAATGCCTTTTCTTGATATATATTGCATATTATGATATAATTATATGAATAAAATTATTGAATAAGGTGGGTGTAAACTTATGGATGTTAGAGTTAATGATAAAATTGAAATGAAAAAAGCTCATCCTTGTCAAAACAAAATTTTTACTGTTACAAGAGTAGGTATGGATTTCAAGATAAGATGTGACAAATGTGGTCACGAAATTATGATACCTCGCAGTAAAGTTGAAAAAAATATTAAGAAGATAATCAGGGAATAATATGTTTGATAAAATTGAAATTTTTAGTAAAAGATATGATGAATTAAATAACAGACTTTATGACCCAACAGTTGCCTCAGATGCAACAAAGTTTAATGAAATTATGAAGGAAGTAAAGTCTATTGAACCTATTGTGTTAAAGTATAGAGAATACAAGAAAGCACAACAGACAATTAAAGATAGCCTTGAAATTTTGGAAACAGAAAAAGACAAGGAAATCAGAGAACTTGCCCAAATGGAAATGGATGAGGCAAAGGACTCATTGGATGGTATTGAGGAAGAACTAAAAATTCTTCTTCTACCTAAAGACCCTAACGATGAAAGAAATGTTATTATGGAAATTCGTGGTGGTACAGGTGGTGAAGAAAGTTCCTTATTTGCAGGTGACCTTTTCAGAATGTACTCCATGTATGCCGATAAGCATGGCTTTAAGATTGAAGTTCTTTCTTCTAACGAAACAGGCTTAGGTGGTTACAAAGAAATTTCCTTTATGGTTAACGGTGAGGGTGCTTACAGTAAGCTAAAGTATGAAAGTGGTACTCACAGAGTTCAGAGAGTACCTGAAACTGAGTCATCAGGCAGAGTTCATACTTCAGCAGTAACTGTTGCAGTTCTTCCTGAAGCTGATGATGTTGAAATTGACATTAACCCTAATGATTTACAGATTGATACATTCCGTTCATCAGGTGCAGGTGGTCAGCATATTAACAAAACTTCATCAGCTATCAGAATTACTCACTTACCTACAGGTATGGTTGTTGAGTGTCAGGACGAAAGAAGTCAGTACAAGAACAAGGACAAAGCCTTAAAGGTTCTAAAGTCAAGACTTCTAAAGATTGAACAAGATAAACAAAATGCAGAGATTTCCGAAAATAGAAAAAGTCAGGTTGGTTCAGGTGACAGAAGTGAAAAGATTAGAACTTACAACTTCCCACAATCAAGAGTAACTGACCACAGAATCGGTCTTACACTTTACAAGCTTGACGATATTCTAAACGGTAATATTGATGAGATTATAGATGCTTTGATTGCATACGATAGAGCAGAAAAACTAAAAGAAAGTATGGAAAATAAGTAAAATGGATACTAAATTATTAAAGGATAACATTGAGGACATTTCTATTGCAGCAAAGATTATAAATGAGGGTGGACTTGTTGCTATGCCAACAGAAACTGTTTATGGTTTAGCAGCAGATGCTTTAAACGGTAAGGCAGTAAGAAAGATTTTTCAGGCTAAAGGCAGACCAATGGATAATCCTTTGATAGTCCATGTTTTATCAGCTCAAATGGCTATTGACCTTAAGCTTTATAAAGAGTTTACAGAAGATGCCAAGAAGTTGGCTGATAAGTTCTGGCCCGGACCTTTGACAATTATTTTGCCAAAGGGTGACTGTATTCCTGATGAGGTTTCAGCAGGACTTGAAACAGTAGCAGTCAGATGCCCTAGCCACAAAACTGCCAGAGCATTAATAGAAAAGTCAGGTAAACCACTTGCAGCACCATCTGCAAATATTTCCGGTAAACCAAGTCCAACTACTGCAGAACATTGTATCAATGACCTTATGGGTAAGGTTGATGCAATTCTTGACGGTGGTGAATGTGAAGTAGGTGTTGAAAGTACAGTTGTCACTTTAGCTACCAACCCACCAAGACTTTTAAGACCCGGTGGAATTACACTTGAACAGCTTGAAAGTGTATTAGGTGAAGTTGCAGTTGATGATGCAGTTCTTCATAAACTGGCTGAGGGCAAGAAAGCATCTTCTCCGGGAATGAAGTACAAACACTATGCTCCAAAGGCTCAAGTGTATTTGGTAAGAGGCAACAACTTTGTTGACTTTGTAAACAGAGATATTGATGAAAGTACAGCAGTAGTTTGCTTTGATGAAGATGAAAAATATATTAATGGTGAAACATTTCCAATAGGTTCAAAAACTGACTACAAGTCCCATGCACATAAGATTTTTGATGTACTTAGAAAGATAGATAAAGAAGAAAAAATAAAAAAGGTTTTTGCTCCTTTACCTAGAACAGATGGTGTGTCCCTTGCAGTTTATAACAGATTAATCCGTTCATCAGCCTTTAGAATTTTTAATGCCGATGCTTATGTTTTAGGATTAACCGGACCTACCGGTTCAGGAAAATCTACTATTGCAAAAATGTTTGCACAGTATGGTTTCCACACAGTAGATACAGACAAAATTGCAAGAAATATTATGGAAAAAGGTAGTCCTGTATTAGCTAAAATAAAGGAAACCTTTGGCGATGATGTGGTTAAAGATAATGTGCTTGATAGAAAGTTACTTGCAAAAAGAGCTTTTGTCGATGAAAATTCAACTAAAAAGCTAAACCAAATCACTCACCCATATATATATGAAAAGGCACTTTTGGAAATAGAGGAATATTCCCACAAAGGTTATGATAAGTTTATATTAGATGCTCCTGTACTTTTTGAAAGTAACGGAGAAAGATTTTGCAACAACACCCTTGTAATTCTCTCTGACTTAGATACCAGAGTAAAGAGGATAATTTCTAGGGACGCTATTACAACAGAACAAGCTATGGATAGGATAAATGCTCAGCATAGTGATGATTTTTACAGAGCAAAGGCTGACTATGTAATTGAAAATAACGGTAGCCTTGATGAAGTAAAGTCACAGGTTGAAAGTGTTGTAAAAGCTATTTTGTAAAATTCGGTATCTAAAACCAAGTAGTAGGTTTATAATATGATTAATAGAAAACCCAAGAGAAAAAGGAAAAAGAGTGGTTGTGCTACCTTAATTTTGGTGGTGTTCTTTACAGCCATAGTTGCCTTAGTTACAGTTTTATGTTTTCATATCTTTGGTGGAAATGATTCTATTAATGACAAGGTAAACGATATTAAAAAAATTCAGTACCCAAAGAAATATTCACAGATTGTAGAAAAGTACAGTGACCTTTATGGTGTGGATGATAACCTTGTATATGCAGTTATCCGTACAGAAAGTCACTTTAAACCTGACAGTAAGTCCGGTGCAGGTGCAAAAGGTTTGATGCAGATTACTCCTGAATGCTTTGAATTTTTACAGAACAATATTCCTAATGACAAAACAAAATATAAAGAGTCTGATTTGTACGACCCGGAAGTGAATATTAAGTTTGGAACATATTTTTTAAGCTATCTGTTAGATAGGTATGATAATGTTGAAAAAACTGCCGTAGCAGCATATAATGCCGGTTTCGGTGCAGTTGATAATTGGCTAAATGACCCTGAATGTAGTCTTGACGGTAAAACTCTTAGTGTTATAGTTTATCCGGAAACAGAGAATTATGTGGAAAAGGTTGAGAATGCCAAGAAAATATATATAGAAATATATAAGGAAAGGTAATGATATTATGTCTAATGAAGATTCAAAGACACTAATGGACGAAATCCTAATGTCAGGCAAAAAGAAAATTCACTCAATCAGCAATAGTGAAATTGAAAAAGCTGATGAATTTTGTGAACCATACAAGGATTTCCTAAATAAATCAAGAACAGAAAGAGAAGCTGTTGTTGAAGCAGTTGCTCAGGCTAAAGAAAACGGTTTTGAAGAATATGATCCTGACAGAACTTACTCTGCCGGTGATAAGATTTATATTGTAAACCGTAACAAAGCAGTAGGTCTTGCAGTTATCGGCAGAAAGGGTACAAGAGACGGTGTACTACTTTCTATCGCTCATATTGACTCACCAAGAATTGACTTAAAGCCAAGCCCATTATACGAAAAGGACGGTATGGCTCTATTTAAGACTCATTACTATGGTGGTATCAAGAAGTACCAGTGGACAACAATCCCATTGGCTTTACACGGTAGAGTTTGTAAGACTGACGGTACTTATGTTGATATTTCTGTTGGTGATGATGAAAATGACCCATGTTTCTGTATTACAGATATTCTTCCACATCTAGGTCAAGAACAAGCTAAGAAAACTCTGGGTTCAGCTTTTACAGGTGAAGACCTAAACTGCCTAGTAGGTAGCCGTCCATATAGTGACGAAGATGGAGAACAGGTAAAGTTAAACACAATGAAGCTACTTTATGATAAGTATGGCTTTACTGAAAATGACTTCCTATCAGCAGAACTAACTTTAGTACCTGCTTTTAAGGCTAGAGATATTGGTTTTGACAGAAGTATGATTGGTTCATATGGTCATGATGATAGAGTTTGTGCTTACCCTGCACTAATGGCTATTATTGATGCCGGTATTCCTGACAAGACTTGTATCACATATCTAACAGATAAGGAAGAAACAGGTTCAGACGGTAACACAGGTATGCAGAGTGATTTCCTAAGATACTTTATCTATGACCTAGCTAAGTCTGAGGGTGAAGAAGGCTATAGAGTTCTTTCAAAGAGTAAGTGCCTATCAGCTGATGTTAATGCAGCAGTTGACCCAACTTATGAAAGTTGTTTTGAACCAAAGAACTGTTCTTACATTAATGAAGGCGTTGTAATTTCTAAATATACAGGTGCCAGAGGTAAGAGTGGCACAAGTGATGCTTCAGCTGAATATATGGGTGAAGTTCGTTCAATGCTGGAAAGTAACAATATTATTTGGCAAGTCGGTGAACTTGGCAAGGTTGACCTTGGTGGTGGTGGTACTATCGCTAAGTATGTTGCTAATATGAATGTTGATGTAGTTGACCTTGGTGTACCTGTACTTTCTATGCATGCACCATTTGAAATCGTAAGTAAAGTTGATGTTTATATGGCTTATTTAGCTTTTTTACATTTCTTTATGGATTAAGGGTTGATTTTTTCAAAAAGATGTGTTATTATGTATGGGCAGTCGAAAGTGACTGCCCTGAAATGCGCTGATAGCTCAGCTGGATAGAGTGACTGGCTACGAACCAGTAGGTCGGGGGTTCGAGTCCCTTTCAGCGCGCCACTAGTGGGTATATGAACTATGTGTCTGTAAAGAGCGTAGTTTATATGCCTAATTGTGATATTCGCCAATTGGCGAACTTAGATGTACAATGTCTAACATAAAAGACAAGTACTATTATTAATATATAAACATCCACCGTACCGTAATGATACGGCAGATGATTATTATTTTGTTTGTTTAGCGTCGTAGTCGAACGAAGTTCCTTTGCAGGGTCGAGTACCAAATAATTGGCAACTATCCATCGTTAGATGTAATCGCCCTCCAAGTTGTCTGAATCAGAGTTAACTAAGCTCTTAAGTAGTATAAGGTATCACCATAATTTGAGGATGGTGGCTCGCTCGTCAATCATATTCTCGTATGATAGAGTTGTGGCATAACTATTATATATTACCTTGTATTAATCGTCCATTAAACTCAGACTATTCAATTGTTTGTTATTGCGACAAAAAGAAAACTCACATTCTACCACATCTGCTAGTAGTTTTGTGAGTACAAATTGACAAATTAACTAATTCAGCTTATAATAAATAAGCAAATTAGCCTTAACATATCAGTAAGTATCGTTACTACTTATGTGATGTGGGTCAGCAGGTTATTGCTAGTAATCTGCTGACTAAGGATTTTGTTATCCTCTTGTCTTCCCTATTATTATACCATAATATGGGCATCAGGTCAATATTTTAATGTGATTTTTGCAGATGTTTTCTTTCATTGAAAGCATCTGCATTTTTTATTACTTTCCGAATGTCAAATTTTGTAAAAATAATACGAATTAGAACAGTTAATCAAAATAATAATAAATTCCATTTATTATAAGGCTATTAATGTATAATCTCAAAAATGTGTGAAAATAATTAGAATTAGGTGAAACAATTATGCTATTACTAAATGTTCCATATGCAGAAAAGGATGAAGCAAAATCATTAGGTGCTAAATGGAATCCAAGATTAAAGAAATGGTATGTTACTAATTCTAAAGATTATTACAAATTTATAAAATGGTTTGAAGAAGATTATGAAGAACGTTTTTTAATTTGTGATTATATTTATCTGGTTTCTAAAAATAGAAAGTGCCCATATTGTGGTTTCGAAAATAATGAAATTAAAGTTATGATTACAGAATATTATAACTTTTATTTTGAACCAGATAATGATGGGGAATTTTATGAGTATTGCAGTGGAGCAGATTTACCTCGTATTATTGACCTTTCATCTGCTAAAAGCTTAATTAAAGGAAAAGTATTAAATTTTCTAAAAACTAATTGCAACATTGATTTGGTAAACAGAAGATTATCGCAACATTGCAAATTTTGTGATAGGCAAATAAAAATATCACCATCATTTGATTTTGGAATATATTCGCTCGAAGAAACAAAAAATTTTACACTATATAAAATTCCTATTGAAGAGGATGTGTTTCTTGATGATGTAGGTTGGTGTTCTACAGATGAATATATATATACTTATAGTAAAAAAATAGTTGTTTAATATATAAGCGTGGACAAATTGTCCACCTTTTATATAAATCTATTATAAATTTAAGGAGGATGATTTTTATGATAACATAGCTATAATACTTTGTTTATTAGTAAAAAATATAAATTAAATTTATAAATTATAAGGAGATTAACTTATGAAAGAAATGTTAAACGGTGACAATCATACATTTATTAAAAATTTTACTTTTGTTAGAAACCTCGGTTCAGGTGGAACTGGTGATACTAAATTACTTAGAGATGTTACTACTGGGATGGAGTTTGCTTTTAAGAAATATAATCCTAAAGGTAGTAATGACATAGATGAATGTTATAAAAGATTCATTGATGAAATTAAAATACTTTGTTCATTATCACATCCCAACATAGTACGCATATATGATTACTACATATATCCAACTCATAAAATTGGATATTTGCAAATGGAATATATTGATGGTGTTAGTATTGATAAGTATGAACCAATGGAAAATAACAAGAGTTGGGAAGATATTTTTGTCGATACGGTTAATGCTTTTGAATATTTGGAGAATAATAATATACTTCATAGAGATATTCGTAATTCAAATATTATGATTGATAAGAATGGAAATGTAAAAATCATTGATTTTGGATTTGGTAAACAAATTATTAATGAAAATAATGATGAAAATAGTGTTTATCTAAATTGGGATGTAACAGACAAGCCCAAAGAATTAACTTGTGATAGAAAATATGATGTATGTACAGAATTGTTTTTTGTTGGAAAGTTATTTGAACATCTTTTAAAAGATAAAGGAGAATACTCTAACTTTAAATATACTACTATTATCGAAAAGATGATAAAGATTGATAAAACGGCGAGGTATCAATCTTTTTCTGAAATCACTAAAGAAATAAGTTCAGGAATATTGGAACAAATAAATTTCACCGAAACAGATAAAAAAAATTATCAAGCATTTGCTGATGATTTAGTATATGTTTTAAATTATTATATAGAAGAACCATCTATCACAAAAGATATTGAAGAAATACTAAATAATTTATCCATTGTAATTAAAAGTTCTGCTTTAGAAAAAGTTTTGCAGGATAATTCAAAATTGATAAGTTGTTTTGTGTATAGTAGATATAATTATAATACGAATACATGTATTGAAATAAAGACTATAGTAAAATTTTATAGATTAGCTAAAAGCTTGAACTTAAATAAAAGAAAGATATTATTTGATAATTTGTTCACTAGGTTAAATGCAATTCACGTTTGTGTATTTGATGATGAATTACCATTTTAATCACTGAATGAAAAGAGGTGGACAAATTGTCCACCTCTTTTGGAATTAATTACTATGTCTTATTTAATAAGATATTTATACTTTGCTGTTATTAACATAGCATCTTGTTCTTCAAGAGTTTTGGTATCTTGACCACAAGTAAGTATTTCCACATATTCAATATAATCGTTATTATAATTGTTATTTTCTTCTTCAAATGTGATTATTGCATTTGCTTTTTCTCTCTCACATTTTCTACAGATACAAATGAACTTTGTATTTGTTTCCTGAAGAGTATAACAATCATCAATCAAAACATAAGCATTATATCTTATGTTTTGAGCATATTCCAACATCTGCATAACAACCTTATTTGAGTGGTGCATTTCACCAAAGATGAAGACAGATGTACATACATTGTGTACCTTAACTGTTAAATTTGAGTTTTTTTCTTTTGAAACATTCATTTTTTATTTCCTTTCGTTATAAAAATATAGGAGGCTAATATATGGACTGTAGAGGTCATAATAGAAGAATACAAATAGTACAAAACTATGATGTTATTCCAGAAGTTCATGTACCAGTTATGAATGGTATCACTATTAAAAGTGATGCTGGTAATGATATATCTAAAACTTACTTTATATTTACTTGTATTCCTAAAACTACAGGTAAAAAAGAAACAATTATTTGTGGAAGGACCACAGCAAATGATTTTTCTAAATTAACCGGAAAAGAATTGCCACTGTTGTTCAATCCATTAATTAATGCTCCATTGGTTGGTGGGATAAATGCTAATGCTGCAAGATTAGGAAATCACAATAATCACCCCCATATAAAGTGGAATAAAGCAAGAAAGCAATTATATAATGCAACCATGCTTATGACTTTGTACACAGGAAACAAGCCTGACCCATTTCAACCATTGTTCGGTATAAGAAGGGATATTGAAAAATATCCTAACTACAGTGTACAAATACGACATGTTAAGGCTTTGGTAACAGTATTAAAAAAATTTAAAACTACTATTCCAAAAGTGATTGATAAATTAGAAGTTAATAATATGATGATAGCCTATAATTTTGATTTATTGGCTGATTTTCTAATTTCTAAAAATCAAAATGAATTAGTAAAATTTTTTGTTATATAAAAAGCGTGGACAATTTGTCCACGCTACTTAACCTATTCTAATAATATCTTTGTACTTGTGATATAACATATTCATTTGGTCATAATTCTTATTGTTACATCTTCTTAATTGTCGGCGTTTATTCTTGAAAAAACAGCGTCCCATAAGCTTCTGAAGGAGATATTCCATAAGATGATAATTAATATCACTTTTAGCATAGCTATCAATCAAATCTTGAGGAAATCCGTAATAATATCCAAACATAACAAAAGCAAATTGACTATAATCTAAATCGTATAGATACTGTATTAATTTATCTTTTGTTGGATAATAAGTACCGCTAAGATTGTATTCATCTGAAATATCATCAAATCCACAAGCAACTTCAATAGAGAAAGTGCGAAAAAAATGTGATTCAAAGTAATTGTCACAAATTGTTTTTGTGGAAGTATTTATATACAATTTTTCATCATAGGTTGGAATTTCGTTTGTAGATGAAATCAAAGGACTGTCTACACTAGATAAAATTTCGTTTGCTTTCTCAAGCGAAAAGTCTACAAAAAACTTATCAATACTAGATAATGGAACATTATCATCTTGTATAAGATAAAACAATGTTCTTAGTTGTTCGATTGTAACTTCCTTTTTGGCATAGTTCTTAATAAACTTTCTTGGAAGTCCAATAAAGTATCCTAGCATTGCATAAGCAAACTGAACCATATTCAAGGTACGCATATAAACAGATAACTCAGCTGCAGATGGGTGGGTACTATAACCTTCCGTGTATTCGTATTCCTCAAAATCAGGTAAAAGTTTTTCGTTATACAACTTTTCTCTTACATCCCATCCACATGAAAATCTATCGAATGAAGAACAATAGTAATCACAAAGAAACTGTACAACACTAGGGTTGTATTGATTTGAACTTTTACAAACAGTTAAGTCGTCATATCCTGAAAAAAAGTTATCTTCATTAAATAACTTATTTTCATACATACAATAATAATGAGCACCAAAATATAAATAATCTTTCATAAGTAAAATCCTTTCGTAAATAAATGAGGTGATTAAATGTCAAATTTAAGATTTCCAGACGCATCTGTAATTAAAAATTCTCGCTTTGTAAAGAATATTACTGCCGAAAAATTAGCAAGAATTCAAGACAATAATATTCAATTATTTGAAAGTCAGTACAAGGATAATTTGTATTGTCCGGAATGTAATCAAGCTAAACTGTTCCTAAGGAACGGAACAGAAAAGATACCACACTTTTCTCAATCTAAAAACTCCTTTCATAAAGATGATTGTTCACTGAATTACAAAAGTATATCAGCAAATCAGCTAAAAGTTATATATGAGGATAAAAATCCTGATAATTATGAAATACATAATAGATTAAACAAGATTATAGGTTTATTTTTTCAAAACAAAAATGTAGGTTCCAGTCCTTTAGTTATAAGCGTACCTAAAAAGAAAAAACCAACAACAAGTACATCAGTTGTTGGAGAAGAAACATATGTTAAAGCATCAGTTCCAAGAAGATTAGTTACAGCTCTTAGGACAGAGGATTTAAGAAAAATCAAAATCTTCTATGGTGATGTTTATATTAAATGGAATAAAGCAAAAAATAATACAGACAATAAATCTAGGTGGTATTTAAGAATTTATAAGGAATATGATAAAAAGAATAGTAAATATAAATACTTGTGCTGTAGTATAGCTATTAGTGATAGGGTCTATAAATATTTAAAAGAGAATAAGGCTAATTATTTAGATAATCAGCACTGTTATATTGCTTTCTTTACTGAAATCTTTCAAAAAGAAAGTAATGGTAACTATTATAATAATTGTAGCCTAAGACACTCAGATTTTCTCGAAATCAAAACTATTCGTATAATTTAGGTAAAGCAAAAAGGTTGGACAAATTGTCCAACCTTTAATGTTATACTCATACCTTGGACAAATTGTCCAAGGTTTTTCATTATATTAGATTTTTTATACTATTGTTGTTTCTGTATGAATTAATAATTTCATCAACTTTAGTTTTGTCAGAAGTTTTAATCCTAATAACACTATTTCCTTGTTCGTGTACAGTTCCTTCAAAACTGATACCATTCTTTTCTAGAACAGTAGCTTCCTTAAATGATACTTTTAAATAGTAATCATCATTTGGATTGTAATTATGCTCACTTTCCTTTTTTTGTAAAGGAATACCATCAATACAAGAATGGTAGATAAATTCTTTAATATCATCCATTTTGTTTGTTTCATAAAATTCAATTAGCATTTTAGAGAAATCCCTTTGTAATTCAACCGGAATAGAAATGATACCAACACCGTTTGAAATCATTATTTGATTTGCAGAAAGCATACTAGTTCTCTTATTACCATCACCAAACATTTGCCTACGCATTAAATGCAACATCATTGTGATTGCTCGTTCTGTAGGATTTGCAATAGTTTTAATATTTTCAATTTCTTCCTTGATTTTGCTTTCAATAGGTAGTTCCGGTTTCCATCTTGTACCACCAATAGATACCGGAAAATTTCTAATAAAACCGGCATTAGGAATAAGATTATATTCTACATACTGATTGATTTTACAAATATATGGATAATCTATAGGATATTCTATAGTATCCAAAATAAATTGCCAAGCGTGTTTTAAGTTGTTAATTGCAATTACAGTATTTACTTCTACATCAGAGATGATTGAACCTCTATAAATTGCTTCTGTATCTGGGAAAGTTACATTCAAACCTTCAAGTCTAGCACTTTCCCAAATAATATCAACAATATTTCTTTTTGCAAGAAATATATTATCTTCTAGGGTCATTTGAAACTTATTTTCCATATAATCACTCCATCCAAAATAATTATAATGCTTTTGAGCATATAAAGTCAATGAAAAATGTGAACTGGCTATATAAACCACAAGAAGATACCAACAGAGAAAAAATAAATATTCCACACTCACTCAAGTGATTTATAATGACTGACAGAAAGACACTCAATGTGGAAAACTCAAAAGCAAAGCAATGTTGAAAACTTCTTATACCTGTACTCAACTATTCACAATTTTTCAGCAATAATACTCTAAGTTACATCTATACTTAAGGTATAATTTTATATTATTTTTCTTTCTGTTGGTATGTAAGTGGGTACTCCTCACAGAGGTGTAAATTTTTGGACTACCCCTTGATAAAGAAAAAAAAGAAAAACACTTGACAGTCTTATGTAAATTGTGTACAATACCCTTGTAAGATTTGAATAAGCCTAAAACAAATCTAAAAGGGAAGATACTTAGTCGAGAAGAGTATCTTCTTCTTTTTTTGCGTTGTATCTTAGGTTTACGGATTAAGATGGTATTTATCTGATAATAATTATCAGCATAACTGCCATCTTTCTTTTTTACTCTATATCTACTAATTAAACCTTTTTTAATAAGAGATTTTAGGGTAGCAATAACACTTGAACGATGAAGATTTAACTGATTACAAACATCATTAAAACTATTCCAAAATTGCATAGTTCGACTATCAGCACATTTGCAACAAAATAGATACATTCTAAATTCAGACGCAGTTAATTTATTTGATAATTTAAAAATTCTTCTACTAACAAAGAAATAGTTATATTTAACTACAGGTAAAGTATAATGATATGTACCAAGCTTATGCTCATCGACAAAATATCTTCTGACCTCAAAAATTAAATTCAGTCTATTAAGTTTATCAATGATACGAGAAATAGTCTTAGGTGTTAAACCTGTCATAGTAGCAATAGCTTTTTGTGATATTCTTATATATTTTTTATTCTTATAGCATACTCCTCGTAGGCTATACATTGCAGTTAATACAGTTAGTTCTGTAGAACTAAGGTTCATATCAAAGATTGTATTAGGCATTTTAAAAAGTTCATTACTACGCATTTCTATTCCTCCTTTCATTGATTAATAATAAAAAAACTGCACTTGCTATAATAACAAGTGCAGTATGAATAACTACAGATATGACATAAATATATAAGATTATATAGTATGACTAATTGACATTTTTAAATTTATATGATAAAATCAAATAAATTCAAAAACTGATGTTAACAACCGTTTCTTGTTATCATTAGGCTTCAGTAGGTGTTCCACCACCTGCTGAAGATGAATTTTTTTATTTTTATTAAATTATAAATTAAAAGTTGAAATTTGTCAATTGTAAATTTAGCCGTTACTTCTTAAGTGGAGTAACGGCTTTATTATTTTTTAACTGCACAAGTTCATCGTTATAGTCTTTACCAACTGATGAAGGTTGATTACTAACATTGTAACCTAAATCAGAATACTTTTGCATATATTTTTCTGTTGCTTCAATTCCTGCTTTGTCATTATCAAGGCAAAAAACTATATTGCGTGTAGTAGGATACTCTTGTAAATAGTGGGCAAGTGCAGTATCAGATACACAACCAAGGGATAACCTACAAGAGTTAAGCCACGCAGTTTTGCTATCACAAGCAATATTAATAAGCGTTGCATGGGATAACATATCGATTGGTGCTTCAAATACAAATAAAGTTTCTTTATCGTATCCTTGTAGATAAAAGCCATTAGCCTTATCACTACAGGTACATTCTTTACGGTATTGCTTATCTGTTAAAGTGCCTCTGATTGCCCCATATTTAGGTTCTTTGTTTTTGTCTTTGCCAACAAAGACTACATTTCCTCTTTGGTCCTCATAGAGATAATGATGTTTACAAAGGCAGCTAACAATATCTTTATCAATTTTTCGTGTATGAATAAGATATGCAAAGAGTCTGTTATATCTTCCTTGCTTTTTAGGAGGTAACTGTATATCTTTTCTTGTTGTATCTTCTGCAACAACTTTTTCAGCTTTCTTATACGTTGAATGATATGTATTACTTTCGCTTGAAACAGGCTTTAAAACAGTTTTTAAGGATTGCTCATAACTTAACTCAACTGCTCTACAATCAAGCCTATCATCAATTTTAGACACGAATGCAATAATGTCACCACCACCAACAGAAAGAGAATTCCAAAACCACGCTTTGTCATCAGCATTAACTACAAGACTATTGTGTTCAATACATCTATAGCCTTTACCATCTTTTTTGAATGATAAACCATAGTTGGATGACAAATAATCAGTAGTTGAGATATTGTGAGCTTCAGACTTTTCTTCAGGAGTAAAAATGTACATATCTTTCTTTTTGTAATAAAACATTATTTATACATCTTCTTTCTTCTCTTAATGCGAACATTAAGAATCTTTAATTTAAATAAGCAGACCAAAGCAGGAAAAATATTGATATTAATTAACATCAATGAATCTGTAGCTAATAGTAAAGTCCCTTCTATAAAAGCAATAGATATTAAAATAGCCACTAACTTCTTTACTCTTAGAGAAGTTAATGGCTGTTTTTTTAATTCGTTTAGTCTGTTTTTATAAAAATTTTTGGCATAAAAAAAGTAGGCATAAAAACCTACAATAATAAGAAAAGTAATCATTTTTTCTTTTTCCTAGCAGGGAAAATGAATTCAAGCTTTCCTTGTTCGTTAATCTTTAACGAAGCATCAAATTCTTTCTCTGCTTTTGATTTAAAACCTTTGATAATGTTAGTTCTTTGGCTAGAAATAAGCATATTAATTTGATTTTGTGTTAATTTTTTTCCACACAATTCAAATGGAATGCTAAACTTACAACCTTTTTTGTAATTGCTACAGTAAATGTTTGTCTTGCTTTTATATAACTTATTGTTACATAGTGGACAAATACTAGTTTTATCCACATATGCTTTGGCTTTAGAATTCTTAATTTCGGAATACCAAAGTCTAACTTTATCTTCAATTTGAGAGATAAAATCATCATAGTTAAGTTTACCAAGTTCGATATCATAAAGTTGTTTTTCAATCTCACCAGTTAATTCGGCTGATTTAATATCTGATACAGGTAATGTATCAATAACATAAAATCCTCGTTCTGTAGGAACTACAGTTTTACCTTTTTTAACGATGTAACCTCTATGATATAATCCCTCGATTGTGCTAACTCTTGTTGCATCAGTTCCAAGTCCTTTCTTCTGTTGCTTAAACAAAGACTTTGCTTCTTCATCTTCAAAGTGTTGTCCTGCAAGTTCCATAGCGTTAATAAGGGTAGGTTCTGTGTATCTTTTTGGAGGTTGAGTTTCACCTTTTTGTAAGCTAAAATTACAATTTACATTTGCATTTTCAGTTACTGCAGGTAAAATGTTAATTTTATCCGGAAGTGCGTCAACACTATACCAACCTTCATTAACAATAACACTACCTTTAGATACAAAGTCCTTATCGTTAATGCTAGTAATAATTGTTGTATCCTCTATTACAACTTTTGGAAAAACAATTCTTAATAATGATTTTGCTAGTAAATCATAAAGTGCAATCATATCATCGTCACCAATATCAGATAGGGAAGATGGAACATTAAGAGTAGGGATAATTGCAGTATGTGAGCCAACTTTTTCATCATCAAAGTGTCGTTTGCTAAACTCAAGCCAGTTCTCTTTATCAAGAGAGTATTCTTTGTATTCGTCAATTTGCATTAGCTTTTCGATAGTTTTTTCGACCTCGTTCATCATAGCAACTGTTAGATGTTCTGTATTAGTTCTTGGATAACTCATAAATTTTGCTTCATACAATTTTTGCATTGTACTTTCAGCTTTCTTTAAGTCCCAATTAAGGTGTTTTGCACAAGCAATCTGAAGTTGTGTTGAGTTAAAAAGCAAAGGTGCAGTTACTGTCTTTTGCTTATGCTCAACAGACTTAATAGTTCCGTTACTAGTTAATGAACTAATTAATTGTTCAGCTGATTGTTTGTCATCAAACTTACCTCCAATGAATTCACCTTTATAGGCTTTATTATCTTTAGTAGTAAATTCACCGATGACTTTATAAAAAGGTTTCTTTACAAAGTTTTTAATTTCTTTTTCTCGATTGACTACCATTGCAAGTGTTGGTGTTTGAACTCTACCTACAGAAAGAACCTTATCGGAAGAAAACTTAACTGTCATAGCAACAGTTAAATTACCACCATAGAGCCAATCAGCAATAGCTCTTGCTTCACCGGACTTTTGAAGTTTTTGCATTTCGATACCATCTTTTAAATGTTCAAATGCATAACGAATTTTGCCGTATGTAAGGTCAGTAAGCCAAACTCTTTTCCAAGGTTTTTTGCAGTTCAAACTGCGATATACATAGTCAAAAATCAATTCACCTTCACGGTCTGGGTCGGTTGCATTAATTAATAAATCTGCATTATCAAAAAATGGTTTGATATAGTCATATAGAACTTTTGAATTATCCTTTAATGCTAATTTGTAGTCGTTAGGAATACAAGGAAATGCATTAATATCCCATTTAGAATACATATCTCCGTATGAACTTGCCTTAGATAATTGTATTAGGTGACCTTGACCATGAACAAGTATGGCTTGGTCACCATTAAATTCAAATTCCCAATGACAAATACGATTATCTTTGTCATATGGTATCCTATTTCCTGCATTAAGTGCATTTGCAATTTCTTTTGCAAGGGAGTATTTTTCTGCGTAAATTACAATCATAATTTAATCCTTTCTTATGTTCGCTTTTTAACATAAATAGTGCAAGTAGCTGACTTACCATCTGCAGTAGCAGTAATAGTTGCAGTACCAACTTTTCTTGCTTTAACATAGCCATTTTGTTTAATAGTAGCTACGCTAGTATTACTACTACTCCAATTGACTTTTTTTCTTTTAGGCGTTACTGTAGCAGTTATAGTAACACTATCGGCAACTTCAAGGGTTTTAGAATAGTAAGATAAACTGATACTAGTATCGACTTTACCATTGTTAGACCAGTTATTATTACCATAGTCAATTTTAATCTGTGTTTGAGTTTTTGGCTTTTTCTTAACAATTCTTGGTTGTGTCTGAACCGGTACATTACTAGCATTATTGTTTGAACTACTATTAGAATTAGAAGATTTCTTTTTCCTTTTCCTCTGAACAACTTTTTTAGTTGTAGGTTGTGTTGTTATTATCTTTGTAGTTGTTGGAACAGTTGATAGAGGGATAGTTGTAGTATTTACAATGACTTGATTAACATATTTTTCTGAATTAGATGTGTTTTTAATAACGGAAGATACAGTTGTTTTTTCTTCTGTTGGTATTGTAGATGTTGAAATAATAGTTGCTTCATCCGGTGTGGACAAATTGTCCACGCTATCATTACTTTTCAATATGAAACATACAATCACAAGAATAATAACTAAGGCAATCAGAATAATAGGAATGATTTTCTTATTAGCTAAACTAGATTTTGTTTTTGTGTTTCTTTTAATATATCTGTCTGTTAGCTCTTGAGAAATAACTGATGTATCAATGTCTTCATTATTAACAAATGATTTAATTACTTCATTAAACTGAATACTTGTAATAGTGTTTCCTATGACACCGTACAAACCAAAATCATTAAATAATTCAATTTCATCATTACTAGCAAAAAGTAATATTCTTGATTGATTAAATACTTTTTGTAACGATTTAATTAATAAAGATATATCTATGCCTTTATGCCTAACAGAAGTATCAACTAATAGTCCAAGTGGATTATATTTCTGTCTTAAACTTTTTACAGAATCAATAGAATTTATAGAATTAACCACACCTAACAAATTAATATTAGGTGTGGCTTTTAATAGTTCTGTATATTCTTTTGAAGTCTTTTTGTCTGCAATAATAAGTATGTTCATTATTGACTCATTTCCTTCTGCTTATCTTCAAACTTAGTAGTACATATCTTATACATTAAGCTATCAGTTGGCATTAAGTTTTCAAATGGAATAACATTTGAACCACTAATAATAAGACCAGTACCAACATCAGAGTTGTTAATATATGATACTTGTGACTCAGATAAATGCCATTGATTAATAATAGCTTCTAGGTCAGATGGCTTTTGATTAAGGAGTGTAACAAAATCACTGTTATTGAGCATAGAACAGGCTTGTTTACTTTCAAGTACATCAGAAATGTTCTGTGTAGCACCACAGGCATTACCACCATACTTTCTAATTCTCTTATATACTTTAACGAAGAAATCACCGGTAGAATAAATCTGAGAGTTTGTATCATTAAACATAACGGAAAATTCATCAGTGAAAACCCAAGTTCTAACGCCTTTTGCTTTGTTTTCAACTACTCTTTGCCAAAGTAATTCAAGCGTAACAAGTAAACCTACAGTTTTAAGTTGTTCGCCAAGTTCGTTAATATCAAAGACGATAAACTTTTTGTGATATTCTACATTAGTGTGATGAGCAAAAATGTTGAAAGAACCAGTTACATATAACTCAAGAGTAGTAGCAAGTGTTTTTGCGTCTGTTGATTCATCAGTAAGTAATAGATAATATAAGTTTTCGAGTGTTGGCATTTCTGTAGTTCTGCCATTTTGATAATCTGCGTACACTTTAAGTACATATCTATCTATGATAGCTTTTTCTGTACCGGTAAGTGTTCTACCTAGAGATACTTCAATAAATGACATAATAAAGTTAGACTTAAGTGCTACTGCATTAGTACCTTCATCAACAAAACTTAAATCAGTATCAAAGATGTTAAGATAATTAGTTGAATTAGGGGATAACTTAATTACTTCACCATTAAATGATTTTGCAAGTGGAGAATATTCATTTTCTGGGTCAATAACAATAACTTCATCATCAGGAAACTTAGTCATAATAGCATATAACTCAGACTTAATATTCATACTTTTACCACTACCGGATGGTCCAAGTGTGAAGGCATTACCGTTCATATTGTCGGAACGATTAATTAAAATAGGGGCTTTGGTTGTCTTATTAATACCGTAATATATTCCAACCTCTGCGAATACATTACGATTGCTAAAAGGGATAAAGTTACCTACTTCATTAGTTAATAGATAAAACGGTTGTCCCAAAAAAGTACCATCAGCATTAATTACCGGATTAGCAAAAGGACAAATAGTTTTTAAGCCTTTCTCTTGATAAGTAGAGCCACTAAGAATGTCAATCTTAACTTGATGTTCAAGAGCTTTTTGCTTAATATAGAGCATAAGTTCCCTTAGTTCTTCTTCAGTTTCAGCTGAAACTAGAATATAAATACCCATCTGATACATATCACAGTTTGAATCACCAAGTTTATCCTGTAGTTCAGTAAGTTCTTTTTCTCTGTTCTGTAATGAATAAGGAATAAATTCACCACCGTGCTTTTTGTTGTTTTCTCTACGTTTTTCGAGTCGCATTTCCAAATCTTCCATCTGTCTTTTGAGCATATCAAAAACATAAGATTTCTCTAATTTTTTCAAATGCTTAGAGATTGTAATCTTATAATTATTGTCCAGTAAATCAGTAATGAACTCATCATCACAAGATTTACTGATGCTTCTTACAAACATAACAGAACTGAAAGTTGAACCTACTTCAATAAGCTTAGACTTGAAAGTAAAATGAGATGGTGCAATGTAGTCTTTTAATTTACAATCGTGCTGAATGTATGATGATGGCAATAAGAATGGCTCATTATCGCAAGAATGATAAATGTTATGTAATATTTCAAAACATTCTTCTGTTTTAACCATAGTAATTTTACTGTCCATATCAGAAAACAAAATTTCAAATTGGTCAAAAATCTTGAATAGAATATTGATGTTATCAAGTTTTGTTTTTGGCACAAAAGAGATAACACCAATGATAAGCTGATTACAAGTTGTGTTAACACATTTATCAACGATGTTACTCATAACATTTTGATAATCTTGTAATATGTCCTCTCTAACATTTTGATTGTCTTTAGGTATCATAGCTTTATCAAGTAATTCCTTATCAAAAGGACTGTTAACGATAAATTCTTGATAATTAATGTTAGATGGGAGAGAGGAAAGAAAAGTTTGATATTTATCGTAGGTAATATCTTTGTCACTATCTTTCTTTGTCTTATAATTCACTTGTTGAATGAAAAATCGTAGAGAAAAGTTATTGCCACAACGGAAAATTCCGTTAGTGTAAACTTCATCCCAAGGTAAAGTATCCTGAGCTGACTTTGGATTTTTCTTGCTTTTACCGTAATTTTCAGTTTGTTGCTTAATGTTAACATTAACAATTTTGTTATTCTTCATATCTATCGAACACTCCTTTACTTTCATAATGTCGAGTAATATTACCCTTCATTATAATTAATAACCAAGCTAAAGCCGATGAACCATTTATCTGAGCAATACTACCTGCACCAAACAGAATTAAAATCAGAAAAACCGGAATTAAAGCTAAGTCAACGGAAGCACCAAGGACAAAGTATAATAGAGCAAAAACACCTAATGATACCAATAGTCCAATAGCCATTATTACTATTTGTCGAATTGACAATCCCATAAACAAAGCTTTTGGCTTAATAATATTTTGCTTTGTCATATTAACTTTACGCATTATTAATCCTCCTTAATCAATTAAATTAGTTAAAGCTTTAGGTGGTTTAGCCATAATTCTACATATGCCAAATATGATAACAAATCTAGGTATTAATTGTTTCATATTTGTAAAGAATGAATTAGTTGCAACATCTAATGCACTATTTGCCTCTGATAACCATTGACTACCTATTGCATAACAAATAATCATAAAAGTCATATATAAACAAGTTGAAAGAAAAGCTCCGATGAACTTTTTAAAATAGACTTTAGCTTCATCGTTGGCAACGCAAGCAAATGCAAGAGGAGATATTGCCATTAAGCAAGTAAGTTCAAAAGCACGACTTAGAATTTTGATAAACACACTTATAATTGCAAAACCTAATGCAATTATTAAAATTAATTCCGGACCTCTCCAAAATAGTCCTTGAAAAAAACTTATTATAGTACCTATGAAATTCCAACTACTTGCATTAACAGTTTTTGGTTCAAAATTAGATAAATAAACCACTCCATGTGCATTAATTTTTAATAAGTTAAGTAATTGCGAATTCATTGAATTTACTGTACTTACAATAAATCCACAAACAGTAACTGAAAGGTCAACCCATATTTTTGCAATTAATAATGTGCCTAATGCTCTTAATATTCCTCTAGGACTTGTAAATTCAAATTGCAACATCGTGTTAGTCATATTAAGTCCAAATAATATAACAACAAGACAATAGGCAAATGCTTTTGTGATAGGAGCAATAAGATTTGCAATTTTCTTCATTGAGTTAGTACCCCAAGATATACCAAAAAAGTTGCTTCCTTTTCTTGCATTACCATTGCCAAAATCTTTAAGTGTTCGACCTAACTGCTTCCACATATATGTTACAACGCTATACTGACCACTCATAAGTTTTGTTGTATTACTGATAACTTGTGAGGTGTTATTCTCTTTAATTTTTTGATTAGCTTGTTTTAGATTAGAAATAAGCTTGTTAAAATCTGAATTATAAGAACTAATGTTTTTACGAATATTGTTGTAGTCATTGTTGGTTATAATGTCACCATAGGTGTATTTACCACCTTGATAATCTCTCCAATGAGCCTTACCGTCACTATCAGAACTAAAGCAACTTCTACTAACGGTATCGTATAGATTACGCAAATTAAGGAAAAGTTCGTGCCATTCACCAGATAATTCTGTAGCTTTGTCACTGTTCTTTTTCGTATTTGTATTATTTTTATCTGCGTTAAGGTTATTACACCATTTAGTTACTTGATGAGAATAGCTATTATATCTTTTAATTAATTCGTATGTGTCTGAAAAAATATATGTCCTCTGAGGACTTCTTTGAACATTTTCATGGGTTCTAAAATCTTCTAAAACCTCATCTTCAAAATATTCAATGTTTTGAATTCCACCGGTACTTTCTTTATCAATAGTAACTGCACTTGCCCCACCGGTTGTTATTGTAATCAGCATAATAACTAGAATAAGAAGTGCTATAAGTTTTGTCCGTTTACGATTGGAATTTTCCATCGATATGGTCTTTAAGTTTTTAACTTTATATTTTCTAAGCATATATACAACACCTCCTTGCATAGTACCTTTAATTAGGTACTATGCTTTGATTTATTAGCTAAAGATAGCCTTCTTGATAGCAATAAGTGAACCACATACAATACCTGCAATTACTGCACCTGCTATACCACCTTTCATTGTTCTAGGGTCTTCTTCGTTATGACCTTTAACAATAGAAAACGCAGCTGAGGCTGCATAAATTGCACAACCTGCGTATAAGATATAAAAAACAATATCAATAATCTTATTCATAGCACCGGTACTTACACCAGATGGCTTAGTTACGGCTGATGAACTTATAGAAGTAGTAGTAATAAGTGTTGAAACTACTACAGTCATATTGTAGATTTTTTGCATACGCTTAAGTCTTGCGTTCTTCTTTTCAGCTTTAACTGAAGGGTTATTATTACTTAATCGGTTCATTTTGTTTTCCTCCTTAAATAAAAAAAGAGAAGTTATTTCTAACTTCTCTTTAGTGATTGGATTGTGAAATCCTTTTAGATTGATTAAGTTTTTGTGCTTTGTCAAATGCTTTAATTGCTTCTTTGGATAAATCAATTACTGCCGTTACACCTGCAGTAGCTCCTGCAGAGGCAGTAGTTGCACCGGTTTTAGCAACTGATGAACTTGCTTTTGCAGTAGCTTTAGTTGCATTAGCACCTGTTTGTACTGAATTACGATATTTGTTAATATCAATTACTTTATCAAAATTCTTAGTTGTAATCTTCTCCATATTAACTGATTGAGGTTGTGTGAACATACCTTTTGTTTTTTCTGTTGGTGTTACAATACCATCCTTACTAATCTTAACAAAATCATATTTTTCGCATTTCTCAAAATAATTTTGAACCTGCTTAAATTGTTGTGGATTAGAATAACTTAATTTATTAAGGTCAATTTGATTAACATACTGGAAAATTTTAAGGTCATCACCATTACCTTGAAGATTAATTGCAACTGTATTTTGTAATTGATTATTAGCAATATAATTTTTTTGGTCTTTCTCAAATTGCTCAATAAATGATTGAGAATTAATATGTTCCTTGCCTTTATCAGTTAATGTATAAGAGGCATTTTCGTAAGATAAGTAACCATCTTCAACAGCCTTGTTAAAAGAAGTAGTAACATTGTCTTTAAGTTTATAATCAGAAATATTACTTATTTCTTCATAACTAATTGAACCGTTAGTATCACAGAAAGCAATATCGGTATGTTGACCGGTAAAGTTATAGTTATGTTGTTGTTCTACTGCCTTATTTGGTTGTACAACTTGTTGCCTATGTTTATCCAAAAACATTTGAATACTTCTTATAGAATTAAGAACTTGAGTAAGACCATTCTTAATTGGTCTTGCAACATTAAATTGTTGAGCAGTATCTTCAATACTATTCATTATCATCACCTCCTTACCGTCAGCTTCGTATATTAATGCTTAACATACGGAGCTGAATAATCGTATTCAGATTCATCGACTTCATTATCATCAAAATCCGGTACCGGCTTAATATCATAGTCCATATTTATCACCTCCTTACATAAATTCCTCAATGCTATCAAGAACACCGGAAGTTTCATCATAAATTGATGGGTCAATGTCATCTTCGTCAGCATAATCCGGTACTGGATTATATTCTTGACTATCAACTTCTTCAGAATACTGCGTGTATTCTTCATCAGTTACCTCATCATTAACCGGTGGTGGACAATTATTAACTTCTTCAAATTGTCTTGCTAATCTATCTTGATTTTCTTTATTCTCAATCTCTTTCTGTTTATCGTATTGTTCTTTTGATAGCTTTTCATTATCTTCTTGTTTGCTATACATTTTCTCATAATCAATAAGTCTTTGCTCCCATATCGGTGCAAATTCTTTATCAATATAAGTGTTGTTCTTAATATATTCTTTATATTTTGAACCACATTCGGCAAATAGAGGATGATTAATAGTATCAAATTTCATAGTTATTAACGGTCGTTCGTATCCTAAAAAACAAATAACTTTACCACCATAAGGAATACTTTCACCTTTTGGCTTAATAACTTCTTTGATTTCATCAGGATACAATAGTGGACGTTCGCCATAACCTTCAGTATCTTGTCCACCTCCACCCATTTGGCTACCACTACCACGATTAAATGATTTACTATCATTTCTGACAGTAATTTTACCTAGCTTATCAGATACATACTGTAATGTATCATTATCGATAGTACCTAATAAAGTAAAGATATTACAGTTACCGATAATGCTTTCATATGTTTTTTCATATATAGCTTTTAACTGTGATAAACCTTGAAGAACAATACAAATTCTCAAATTGTATGAACGAGCAACTGCTAGTGTATTTTCAAATGCAGGTATTTCACCGATATTAGCGAATTCGTCCATTTCACAACTAACAAGTAAAGGCATACAACCGTCATATTTTAAGTCTGCTACTTTTCGTAATCGCTCAAAAAATTGTGAATAAAAAATATTACAAACAACTTTATATGTATTACGAGCAGACGGAATGATAAGGAAAATTGCAGTTTTTTCAACACCAACTTTATCAAAGTCCATTTCATCGGTTGAAGTAATGGCATCAAGGTCTGTAGTTGCGAACAAACTAAGTCTTGTAGATAATACTTCATTAATAGATGACTGTGTTTCCTGAGCGTTACCTTGCATACCACCCCAGTTTGTACTAGCAATGTCATACGGATATTTTGTTGCATGTTCGTTAAGGCAACGAGCAAGTTCACAACTCATATCAATAGCACCATTCTTATATCTAATACTATTAACTAGTCTTACAACTCTACCAAAAGTCTTGATTTCATTTTCAGACTTATAAAGATACATCATAAGTGCTATTAATAACTTTTGTGCTGCACCGGCAAAGAAGTCTTCTTTTTCACCCTCACCTGCAGTATTCTTCATAAAAAGTGATGCAATATCTACAACATCCTGTTCTGATGTGATATAAGCAAATGGATTATAAGAATTAGAGAAATTAAGGTTAACCAAATTAAGGACCTTAACTTTGTAACCATTCTTTTTTAACACTTTGGCACAATCTCGATACAATTCACCTTTAGGGTCGGTAACGATATATGAACCGTTCATTTGCAAAATATCAGGTTTAATCTTTCTGAATGATTTACCTGCACCAGAACCACCAATAACAAGTTCATTTAAGTTGTTTAAAACTTTTGATGAAGTTGATACAAAAAAATCTTTGCCAAGAGGTATCTTATTATTAGTTTTTTGTGCTTCCTTTTGAATAAATTTCATTCTGCTAGTACTCATCCAATCGGCAGAACCATGTTCCATTCCTTTGAAATTGTTTTTTGTGTCCATAGATAAGGCCCAAAAAACAAGCAGAAATAATACATAAACATACCAAATGTTCAAGTTTAGTTTTAATATTTGGATAACGACAGAACTTGATAAGGATAAAGTAAAATTAAAATCAATAATGTGAGAACATACATCTACTATGGTATCAATACTAAATTCAGACACTTTGTGATATTGTGAATAATCTAAGTAACCGTAGATTATAAAAGAAATAAACAAAAAGACTAAAACGAAAAGTATAGAATAACCAATCAACTTAGTCTTTATTGAGGTTTCTTTACGCATTATATTTTTTGCCAATAAACCACTTCCTTAAGAGAAAAGGGTGGACAAATTGTCCACCCTTAATGATTTGTCATTATCTTGTAATGCTATTATTAACTGCATTAGCTTTTTGGATTATGTCGTTGATTTTCGCTACATCTTTTGCATTAAACTTAATTGCAATGTTACCGTTATTAAGTTCTTTAGTCTTGATACGAAGATTTGAATTTTCTTTTAATGCTTTCATTTCATTTGGAGTGCATTCTAAGTACTTGTACTCAGTATTGTATTCATTAATTGCAACATTTCGAAGTTCCTGAAATGCAGACTTATCAGTCGGAATAACAATACCATGATAATCACCTTTACTATCTTTGTAACTAGGTAAAGATAATTGAGGCTCACCATTTGCATTAGCGTACAACTTAGCATTGTGAATTACCATATCACCAACAACTAAGTCCATTCTGCCAAGCACATTACTTTGAGTTTCTGCAGTATTGTATTTAACACAATTTTGTGCCGATACACTAACACCTTGACGATTAGTAGAAAACTGTTCTTCAAGGTTTGTATAAGACTTTTGATTCTTATTGTAGCAATCAAGAACAAGTCTATTAAGTTCATTTCTTGTGTTAGCTGATAACGGATGACAAACATCAATGTAAGTGCCGTTTTGTGTGCGTCGCTGTGGCATTCTGACATATAAACTTCCATCCATTTGATTTTGTCTAATGGAAATGGAATTAACAGTAAATGTCTTGTCAAATGTGGCAGTTGCAAAGCCTACAATGCCATTGTTTCGAGGTTCATTAAGTCTTGTTACGGTAAGATTAGTAATCATAATCTTTCTTTCCTTTCATTTGTGTAATTTTGTAACAGGTTTTGAATTTATGTTTTCTTGAACTTTATTAAGTTCATCTTGAGATTGATAACGATAAATGTATTTATCATCATCTACTTTACGACAGTTTTGAGCAACTGATGGGTCATTTTTAACCCTATCATAATCAACTTTACTAAGTTCAAAATACTGATATGAACTTATTGTTGGTGTTGCATCAAAACAGTCCGGTATTCCGTCACCATCAGAGTCACGAATACGAGCTTGTTGATAGGCTTTTTCAAGTCTTAATCTTTTTTGCTCATCCATGAGCTTGTTGTCATTGTATAACATTTTTACACCTCCTAAAATATATAAAAAGGACCATTATATAAAAATAATAGCCCTTTATTTATGGATATTCTTTTGTGGTTGAATTAAGGAATTAACTTTATCTTTATCAGAGGTCCTAAACTTGAAAATGTAAGAATTATCTTTATTTACATAATTGTCAAAACCATTCTGAACAAGTGTGTCCTTCTGTTCCTCATTAACTTCTTTGTAATAATTAGTATCAAAGAAATTACTTATTTCCTTAAAACCAAATCTATCACAGTAATAAGCAACATCATAATTATCGTCAATGATAAATACATCACTGACAGATAATGAATGACCGGTAAAATCATCTGGAATATCAAGATTGAATTTCCGAAAAATATCCTCTGCAGAAAAGTCATCATCAACATTACAACTGTAAACCTTGTTATACTGCGATATATCAATATCTATACCCTTATCTTGTAGATAGGATAAAGGCATAAAAATACCTATAAATGTATCCTTAGCCTGATAAATATCAACTTTCAATTTACATCACCACCTTCCTATATACACATTTTTTGACTAGGACTAGATAAAATATTTTCAATTTTATCTTTGTCACTTATATCAACCTTGAAGATATAACTATCTTCTTTCTGCACATAGTTATCAAAACCATTAGCAATAAGATTGTCTTTATCTTCTTCAGTAAATACTTCCTTGTAATAATGAGTTTCCTCTTTTTCTCTGTTGGTATCGTCAAGATTAAGCATAGAGTTAAGTTCATAAAGCCTTGCTTTCTTTGTCTTTAATTCTTCCTCTTGAGCAAAAGGCTTTTTGACTTCTTCTTTAGCATTTTCCAATTGTTTTTTTACATTATCCAATTTGGCAACATTACTGTCTAGTAACTTAGTGAGATTATTAAGACAGTTATCTAATCTTGTAATGTTACCAAAAGTATCACTACCTAATTCAAGATGATGTGATAAATTGTTTTTTAGTTTTAGATAAGGTTGCCTTTCCCAAATATCATAAACACAAAGCACATCAAAACCTCGATATTCACCAATTTTAGTTGGCTTAGGTGATTTAATTTTTTTAGTGACTTCAAGAAGTTGTGTTCCTGCTTCTTTCTTATCACTATACATTTGACCGTTAAGTACCAATCCGGTAAACTTATCAGACTTGTTGCTATTAGCTATCTTAATATCAGCTTTTAGTCCTTCAATGACAGTTTCTGTTTCAAGAATTTTCTGAGGATAATATTTAATGATTTTATCCTCTAACTCATACTTGACAGAGTTAAAACTAGACTTTAATAATTCTAGTTTTTGTACTTGAATATCAAGGTCCATTTTTTCCTTGATATAAGGGTTACCGGTAGCCAACATCTTAATTTCTGCATAGGATAAAGCAGTTTCATCAATATCTTCAGCAATTCTCGCCGGTGATTTTGAAGTCATAATTTGACTTGCAAATTTTTGTTTTCCTTCTACAAGCTGATAAAGATAAGCGTCAAAAGTTTTTTCGGTTACATAACGATAAATTTCAACTTCTTCATTAGTATTACCTTGTCTTACTGTTCGTCCTAACCTTTGCTCTAGGTCTGATGGACGCCAAGGGCAATCCAAATCATGGGAAGCAATAATTTTGTCTTGAACATTAGTACCTGCACCCATTTTTTGAGTTGAGCCAAATAATACTCTAACATCACCGTTTCTAACTTTTTCAAAAAGTTCGGCTTTTTGATTTTCAGTTTTGGCGTCGTGGATAAATGCGATTTCTTCCTCCGGAACACCTTTATCAATCAACTTATTTTTTATGTCATCATAAACATTGAATTTATCTTTACTAGGAGTGGATAAATCGCAAAAAATAAGCTGAGTTGTTTTCTTAGGTACGCCATCTTGCCATATCTTAAATACATTATTGGCACAAACATTAACCTTAGACTCTGGAAAATCATCAAGAGTATCATCAATAAGCCTTTGGTCAAGAGCAAGTTTTCGTCCATCATTAGTAATCTTAAGCATATTATCAACTGTAGGGTCAACTTCGTTATTTCTAACTTTGTCAGCTCTCTCTGATAATGCTTCAACCATTCTAATTTGCATTTCCGAAGGTTTAACAACAACATTATGATAGTTTGCTTTAGGAACTGGCAATTTAAGCATATCAGCAGTCTGAATATCTGCAACTTCTTTGAACATAGTCATTAATTCTGGTAGGTTATAAAACTTTGCAAATCTTGTTTTGGCTCTATAGCCACTACCTTCAGGATTAAGTTCGATTGCAGTTACAGTTTCTCCAAATGTACTTGCCCATTCGTCAAAATGCAGTAAATGATTTTCTGCAAGAGTGTTATATTGCAAATATCTTTGTATCGTATAAAGCTCAACCATACTATTTGAGATAGGAGTTCCAGTTGCAAAAATGATACCTTTACCACCGGTGACTTCGTCCATGTAACGACACTTCATAAACATATCACTTGATTTCTGAGCTTCAGTTTGAGCAATACCACCTACATTACGCATTTTTGTGTATAAAAATAGATTTTTATAATAATGACTTTCATCGACAAAAAGTCTATCAACACCAAGTTCCTCAAAAGTAATAACATCATCTTTACGGCTTTGGTCATTTAACTTTTTTAGTTTGTTTTCAATACCTTTTTTAGTTCTTTCTAAAGCCTTGACGGTAATATTATCACCAATTTTGCTTTTAGCTTCCTGAATGCCAACTAACACATCATTAAGTTGTTCTTCAAGGATACTTCTTTGTCTTTCAATACTGACAGGTATCTTCTCAAATTGACTATGACCAATAATAATTGCGTCATAGTCACCGGTAGCAATACGGCTACAAAATCTTTTTCTATTCTTAGTTTGAAAATCTTTTTTAGTAGCTACAAGGATATTAGCTGAAGGGTAAAGTTGTAAGTATTCCTTAGCCCATTGTTCTGTTAGGTGATTTGGAACTACAAACATTGATTTTGTACATAAGCCTAATCGTTTGCTTTCTTGCGATGCAGCCACCATCTCAAATGTCTTACCTGCACCTACAGTATGAGCTAATAGTGTATTACCACCGTAGAGAATTCTTGCTACTGCGTTAATCTGATGTTCCTTAAGAGTAATATCAGGGTTCATACCAACAAAGTTGATATGACTACCATCATATTCTCTTGTTCTGTTGGAATTGAATCTTTTATTGTAGATTTCACATAAATCATTTCTTCTAGTAGGGTCTTTAAAAATCCAATCAACAAATTTCTGTTTAATTGTTTCTTGTTTAGACTGAGCAATAGTTGTTTCTTTCTTATTAAGTATTGCTTTCTTCTTACCATCCGGCAATTCCTCATAATCAAAAATACGAACATCTTTAAGATTTAGAGTATCCTCAATAATTTTATAACCATTAACCCTTGAAGTACCAAAAGTTTTATATGCCTTGACATTACTTCTATCAGAGGACTTACCTTGTATGTTCCACTCACCAGTTATAGATATGTAATTTACTTTAATTATGCCTTTAGCATAAAAAGGAGTTTCCATAAGTTCATGGACGAATTGTTCAACATACTTAGGTGGTATCCAAGTAGAACCTAATCTAACAGAAATTTCACTTGCTGATAGTTCTTCCGGTTGAACATCTTTAAGTGCCATAACATTAATATTGTACTCAGGATTGCTTTCAGCGAGTTTAGTTGCAACTGCAAGTTTTTCTCTAACATTACCGGACAAGTATTCATCAGCATTAATATATTTGTCTGCACCATTATTTTCATCATATAATGGATTAAGAAAAATAACACCTCTTAGGTCATCATAAATTTCTTCTTCTGTTTTGCCAACAAGCTCCTGCATATATTCCATATCAATAGTAGCTTTCTCGCTTATTGATACTGTTAAAGCTTCAACTGAAGTATCAACAGAAGTTACAGGTTTATGAGGACGAATAGTTCGCTTCGTAAAAATGTCAGCTTTATGGACAACTTTGTTTTTATCAATATTTTCAAGGGAGGACAATAAATAATATGAGCTATCTTTCTCAAAAGCTAATCTATTAGCCCTTGAAGTAATTGAACCATAATCTTTAGTAAAGTTATCATAAAGAACATTAAGTTTGTTTTGCTGATACTTAATTTCACCATCAGAATAATCTTCTGATTCATACTCTATAAGAGTTCGTAAGCAATCTCTAATTTCCACAAGACCTTTAACTCTCTTAGTTGGTACTTCACCTAATTGTTGCAGAGTCATAAGAGAATTTTCTCTATAATAGATTTTGTCATCAACAATAGCATATGAAAAGTTCTTAACATCTGCAGTAGCAGGTATTACTTCTTCTGTATCATCATTACTATCTATATCTATAACATTATCTTCAAATGTAATTCCACTAACATTAATATTGTTAATAGCGTTATTGAGTAACTCTTCAAATTGGTTCTTATCATCTAATACGCATTCAGAAGTTAAACCAAATCTACCACTAACATTCTTCATTTCACCAATAATCATATTAGGATTTTCAATAAAGTAATTATTAAGTGGAATACCGTCTTCAGAAGTAGTAACATTAACCCAACTAGGCTCAATATGTGTAACATTACTTCTCTTTTTGAAGAACAATATATCAGAAGTAACTTCTGTTCCTGCAAGAGAACTGAAAGTATGATTTGGCAGTCTAATTGCACCTAATAAATCGGCTCTTTGACTCATATACCTTCTAAAGCTAGAATTTTTCTTATCCATAGTACCCTTAGAAGTGATAAAAGCCATAACACCATTAGGTCTTAATTTATCAAGTGACTTGGCAAAAAAGTAATCGTGAATAAGAAAATTATACTTATCGTACTTTTTGTCAACAACTTTAAAATCACCGAAAGGAACATTACCGATAGTTACATCAAAGAAGTTATTAGGTAAATCAGTATCTTCATAAGGTGAATTAATAATATTAGCTTTTTGATAAAGTTGTTTTGCAATAGATGAAGAAATAGTATCTAATTCAACACCGTAAACATTGCTATTACTCATTTCTGTAGGTAACATACCAATGAAGTTACCAACACCACAAGAAGGTTCAAGAATGTTACCATTTTTGAACCCCATTCTGTCAAGAACTTTATAAATAGCTTTAGTTACTGTAGTTGGTGTATAAAAAGCACTTAATGTACTTTCCCTAGCTGATGAATACTCATCAGGAGATAGGAGAGAGGACAACTCATTATACTCATTAATCCAACTTGAATTGTTCTTGTCGAAAACTTCAGATAAACCACCCCAACCAACATACTTACCAAGTGTTTCTTGTTCTTCCGGTGTAGCTAATCTATTTTCTTTTTCAAGTTCTTTAAGCTTCTTAATAGCATTAATGTTATTAAGATATTTTTCTTTTTTACCGGTTGGAATACTAACTGTACTATAATCAAAGTTATATTTTTCAGAAGTAACAACGGTGGTTTTAATATCCGAAACAATTTCTGCTTTTTCTTTTGTTGGTTCAACGGTGGACAAATTGTCCACGCTTTCACTTTCAACAACTTCATCTTCTGACTTTTTAACTTGCTTTAGAAAATCATTACTAGTAGACAATGCAAGTTTATCTTCAAAATCATTTTTTGAAAATGATTGAACCATCAAAGGATAATTAACATCGGCAATAACAACATTATCACCATCAACAGAACGAACAACAAAGTCCATACTATTAATATGAACAATGTCACCTTGCTTATATGAATATTCATATTCAGCTGAATTATTTTCTAAATCAATATTGATATTATTATCTTTGAGCATTTCAGCTTCAAAGTGATTAATATCTTCCTCAGTAATCCATTGAGGCTTTTTATCTGAAGGAAATGAGTTGTATAATTTACGCATTTCCTTAATTTGTTCTTCTACTGAACCTGCCCATAACAAGTCAGGATTGCGATGACCATCAAGATAATACCTGCAGTCTGAACGAAGTCTATCAAGTAACTGATAATCAAATGAATAATCTTTATTTTTAATATTATTATTTGTGTTTTCAGTTTCTATCTTATCAGCTAAAGTTTTCTCAACATATTTATCCATCTCATTAGGAGATAAATACTTATCTGTTAAGATAAGTTCAGAAACTCTTTTTTCTACTTCGTTCCACTTTAAAGTTACACTAATTCTGTTTCCGTCATTCGGCTCGTAGTCGATATGAATACCTCTAGAATCAAAGTCAAGATAAGAAGAATAAGTTGAAGTAACAGCAAATGGATAAACACCACCACTACCATACTCGTCCTTTAAAAAATATGCATTTTCTTTTTTTGATAATGATTTTTGAAATTGCTCATAAATTCTAAATTTAGAATTTTCAATACTACCTCCATACTGAATTATAGAAGTAATAACTTCTTCAGGAATAGAATTATCATTGTGAGTAAAAGAAAAAGCAGAAGAATTTATTTGTTCTTCTGCTTCTTGCTCTATACTATTAATTTGTTCATCATATTCAATTAAAGGCTTAATTGTTTCAGTTAACTGTAAACTATTTCCCTCACCACTACTTCCTCGGCTCTGCTCTTGATGTTGTTCATCAATTGAACCCACTTCATTGGGTCTTTCATTTTCAGTTCCTCGGTCACTTGTTCCTCTTTCGCCATCTGTTTGACTAAGAGTTCCACTCTCTGACTTGCTCGGTCCTGAATTTTCTGTAGATGTTCGTTCAACTTGTCCGTTGTCAATAACTCTGTGTAAGTTATCTTCTTCTTTTCCTTCAGAAACCAAAATCTCATCTCTGCGTACTTTCCGTGTACCGGTTTCATTTCCGATACTAGGTTCGGTACTAGATAATCCCCTAGCTGAATGTAAGTTAGTCCGTTGTTCTTGTCCTTCACTGTTGTCATATGATTTCCTCCTATTATCCAATAAAACAAGTTTAGATATATCTGATAGTATTCCAGAACTAACATCAGTAACAATATTACCTATGATATTAATTTCTTTGTGACTACAATTAGATATAAATTCAAAATCAGAATCATAAAAATCATTCTTGTTGATACCAAGTCTTTCGGCAATTAATAATGATGATGAATTATTAACTACTTCTTTAAGTGGAGATAATAAATTATCTTTAGTATAACTTTTAAATTCATTATCATTATTATCCAAATAATCGTTAATTACATCAGATGATAAACTATTTACTGCATTTTGAATTGTAACAGTAATATCATCATTATAATCAAAATTACTACGAAAATAATCAGTAACAATATGGTAATTGTCATTATTGATTTCCCAAATAGGAACATCAACTGAATGATTAGTTGGTAAAGTATCTGAAATATCAAAATAATACTTCAAGGAATGACGTAAAGGTATATTATTAAAAACTGCAATACCTTTAACACCTTTCGTAACAACCCTGCCAAAAATCTTATTCCATTGTTTAAGTTCAAGAACGGCTTTTGCATTAGGTTTTTGAGCATACAATAAAACTTTATCATCAAAAGATAATTTATAATTGTATGCTACAGACTTTATAAATTTTTGCCACTCTTGAGGACTAGTTTTAATCTTGTCAATCGTTCTCCTGTAAAGAACCGTTACAGCATCATATTTACTGTTATTCATTTTACTACTCCTTACAATAAGTTTAGCACTTTAAAGTATTAAAGTCAAGCCAACTTTATAACTTTAAATTGTTTTTTCTCTGTTGGTTGGGCTATTTGTTTTCCTATCTCCTCCTAACACTTTATTAACTTTTTGTTTATCACTTTCGAGATAAACAATATTGTATTTGCCGTCCTTCTGAAGAAAAACTGCAAAATTAATGTCAGTATCTTTCAATTTTTTATACTGACTATTAACAACAATTTTATAACAAACCTTTTGATTTGTATCTTTTGCTATTTGTTTAAGTTGTTTATTTAATTTAACATTCTTAATATAAAAACCATCTTTATTCTGTTCACTGCGATTAGGAAATAAAATTGAAAGAATTTGATGTTTATTTTTAGAGTCAAAAGAAATAAGATACTTTTTATCTTTATGTCTAAATTTATAACTAAATTCAATATTTTTATATTGATTTAAATTATCGAATAATTCTTTAGGAATAACTAAATATTCTATTTTACCTTTGTCCTTAGCTATATGATATTTAACTTTACGATTATTAATTTGATTACTTTGAGTTTGTAATGTTTCATAAGGTACATTAAGAATTTTAGAAATTCTTTCAACATCAAATTCTTTAACAGTTATTAATGCAGTACCGGAAGTTAAATCTACTTTTGATGTAAATAAAACATTGTTATCAAGTAACTTAGCTAATTGCCAACTATACATTTTAAGTTGAACTGTATTACCTGCAGAATTAATTAAAGTATTATAATTAACATTCCTAACAAATTGTTTTTTGTTTTGAATGTCACAATAGCTTTTAACTTTATATGTGCATGGAACTTCTCTGCGAGAATATCTTGCACATTGTTTTTTCTTTAGGCTCATAAACATATAACAAATAAGTCTAATAGTAAAATCTAAAGGACTTTTAGCAAAAAGCACCTTGCTGAAATTATTTTCGTAAGAATAAGAAAAAGTATTTTTTCTTTTTATTCTTTCCTGCCTTCGCCATTCACTAACTGCAAACTTATTTAATTGATACCTATTATATTCAAATGATGAAATTTCTTTTCTAGAACACTCTTTAATAGATTGAATAGGAATATTTAATTTATATTCAATACCGGCTTTAGAATATTTATTACCGAATTGTTTAGCTAAGGTATCAGCTCTAATGCCTTTATTTACACCTTGTTTTCTAAATGTAATGTTTTTATTTGTCCATCTTATTTCATAATTTTTATTTTTCATAAAGGATATGAATTCATTTTTTGTATTGCAATTTTCAAATGCTTCATCTAAATCTTTAACTAATTGTACTTTCCAACTAGTACCTTTTTTTGCACATTGTATAGTTGCGTTGTCTAGTACATCGTATTTAGAATGAGTACCTTTATGAATAATACTTAAACCATATTTGACACACAAATCATCAGAGGCTTTTCTAAGTGCATTTATTGTATTTTGATTACCTTTAAATTTTAATCCATCAACCGGACTTACAGAATTAATTATAAAATGATTATGTATATGTCCACCGTCAATGTGAGTAGCAAGTGTAACTTGATATTTTGACAAATTATTTTTAATAAATTCTAAACCAATTTGATGAGCAAGCTCTGGTGTAACATTGTCATAATCAGCAAAAGATTGTATAAAGTGATGAGCAAGAATATCATAGTTTTTACGTTCTAAATTTCTTGTTCTGCGATAAGTGTTTTCAATATCTAATATATCAACATCTGGTACAATGATATTTTCATTAACAAATGATACTTGTGAAACTTTTTGAGGATTAGTAACATAAGCAAGTGAATTATATAAGTAACTTTCAGTTTTGATTTCCTTGTAAATTGTTTTGCAATATGCCATTTATCTCACCCATGTTGAATTCAATGTTTCTCACTTTTTCTAACAACAATTCAAATTTTTGCTCAGTAGTTAAATTGCTTTGCAATTCTTCAATTATATGTTTATTATTTTCAACAATAAATTTATCTATGATTTTAAACACACTTGTTAATAAATCTTGAGTTTTTTTAATTTCATCTTTGCTAATGTAATTAATTGAATTTGCCTTAGCTGCAATTTGGTTAATATTTGCACCTATTTTATAAAGTTGACGAACAACATCTTTAACTCCATCTAAAGTGACAATACGATTTTGACGAACACACTGCAAAATGTATGCACTATTAGATATGTTCAATTCAGAAGCTTTTTTAGATATTAGTTTCTTTTCATTTTTGCTAACTCTAAGTTCAATTCTTTCATTTTTAATAAGGTCACTCATTTCAGTTACTCCTAAAGCCTTAATTTTTACTTTTTTCTGTAGGGAACACCGTTCATCTCAGCCTTGGCTGAGTGAAGGTGGCGAGCATAGATTGTGTGTGTACAAATCGAAAATTTGTACACACCAATCGCTCGTTAGGGACTTTTCCCTAAAACCCTACAATTTTGTAAAATACAAAATTGAATTCGTTTCACTCACCACGCAAATTTTTATAAATTTGCAAATCAAACACTTTAATTTATTATCAAGGATAATTAATTATTTGTGTTTTCAACCACTTCTGAATTATCATCAGAAGTTAAATCATTTGAAAATAAATTTTCAAAATCATCAACAGAAACAATACCTTGTTTCTTTAGATAATCAGTTAATTCAATTAACTTGTTTTCTTGAATTCTTTGTTCAAGTTTAGTTCTTTGAACCTTTAAAGCCTTTATTTCTTCTTTGGCTTTATTAATTTTTTCATAATTATGAGCTATTTGCTCATTAATCTTATGTAATTTTTCTTCATTTGTTTTTGCCATTTTCAAGCACACTCCTTAAAAATATGTTATAATAATAAAAATACAAAATGGAAGTTGGAACAGTTATGCCAATCGATTTATTAGAAAACAAATATTATAATTTTTCTTATTCGAAATTTAAGAGAATTATAAAAGAAAAAGCAGATATGATATTTAATGAAAAATATTCTAATTTATATTGTGATAAATGGATAAACTATATAAAAAGTATTGATAAAAATCTTAAATATCATTTTGAAAAAAATAATACTAAAATACAAAATTCTCTTTATGATGAAGGGGAAATATTTCAAAAAATTGAAATTATTGATAAAGATTGTTTAGTGTATTATCATTTTAAAATTAGTTACTTAAGAAATATGTTAAAACAACTTAATTGGTTACCACAAGAAATCAAATTAGAAGAATTTACATGTAAAAATAGAATAATAGATTGGGAAAAGCAAAAATTAATGGATGAAAATTTATTAAAAAAAGAACCAATTATAATGCTTCAATTTCCATCTGAAGATTACGATTTTATAGTAATTGACGGCAATCATAGAATTTCTAATGAAATAAATAAAGGAAGTAAACAAATACAAGCTTTTTGTTTAACAACAGACTTTATTATAGAAAATAATGTTTTATTAACGGATTTTGAAAAAATCATACTTATTTTAAAAAAAGAAATTCTCAATCTATATCAGTATAAAAAACAACATAAATTTATTACAAATAAAGAACTATTTAAGTGTTCATCTATATATCCTCTTTGATTTCCCTAATTTTCCAAAACACATTTTTTTAATTTTATTAAAATGTGTTTTGCTTTTATTAAAATCAACAAGAAATAAACAACTATTATTTCTGTTATTCTTGTTAAAATGAAAAGTCTTAATCATTTTATTCTCCTGTTGGAATATCAATATCGGAGTAATCATCAATCTTAAATTGTTTCTCCGGATAATAAATTTTTTCACACTTCAAGGAATAACTTTTTCTTGAAGTGTTTTTATCATCCTTATAAATTGAAGTTTCTAAACTTCCACATACAGTAAGTTTATCACCTTTGTGTATATACTTACTTAGGTTATCTGCTACAGTACCAAAAGCTACGCAATCGATAAAGTCAGCTACTTCTCTGTTTCTGTCTCTTTGACAAGCAACAGTGAACTGACAATAATTAATATCGTCTTTGTTTTTTAGAACTGGTTCATCAACAAGTCTTCCTTGAATAATTGATATATTAATCATACATTCCTCCACTTAGCAAAAAATTCTTCTTGAACTTTTTGCTTTTCTTTTTCAGACATTATTAACATTCTGTCTTTTAAATTTTTCCATTCAGATACAAACTTATTAAATGTATCCACTCTATCATTAGAATATTTGCTCTTAATTCTATGATAAAGTCGATTGTAAATTTGATAATACTCTTTGTCATCATTACGAATAAGTCTGTTTTTATTTGTAATTGTATTAAGCCTACAAGTGTTACAATATACTTTTAGTTTTCCACCTAAAGTTAAATTGCCACACTTAGGACATTGATGAAGATATTTATTAGCTGATGACATTATAAATAATGAAGCTAAACAAATATCTATAATGGAGTAACAATCAACACTAACATGTAATTGATAATCATAATAGGTTTCATTTATTTTTTTTACTGTATAAAAAATACTATTATAATCATCATAATTAGTAACTCCATAATCTACATAAAGCTTACAGTTTTGAACTAAATTCTTATAATAATCATCTCCTCTGAGTCGAACAATTATCTCTTTAATATCGTGTTCACTATTACTACCAATATTTTTAAGAAGAATTAAATCGCTATAAAGTGATTTAAGCTCTTTTATAATTTCCTTATTAATTTGAAAACCTAGAAAAATATCTAATAAATTGTTTCTAACAGTTTCTTTAAAGTATTTTTCAAGCACAAATTCATTTCTACATTTTTCATATTCATCAAGAACACCGTCTTTAACTGTATTCATTATTGTTGCAAAGATTTCACCATAAATGAATTTATAAGTCTTGCCTTTGTAACAATAATAGTCATAATACTGTGTTCGCTTTCTAAATTTATCACTGGCTCTTGTTAATTTAAGTCCTAGTGATAATTTGTTTTCTACCATTTGTTTTCACCTTCCAAAAAATTATTGAGTAGCCAAGCAATAAAATAATATAAGTTAAAATATTAAACTTATCAATTCTATAATAATTGGTTAATGTTTTTTTCTGTTCTTGAGTTGGTATATATCTTTCTCCGGTTACTAATAATCTATGAGTATTAATAGAGTAAGGATAACAAGTTACTAATGTTACAAGGTCCTTATTCTGTATTATTTTTAATTTTGAATTGTCATTTGGATTGACAATATTAATTGATTTAACTTTATAGTAATAAGTATTACTTAACACCCTTAATCTAAATGTATCACCCTTTTTTAGTTCATCTAAGTCATCAAAAAATTTCTGTTGTGGAAAACCACTATGAGCAGAAATAACGGTATGAGAAGTTTTCTCGCCAAGTGGAAAAGATGAATTTTTTAAATGTGCTGAACCTTTAGTTAACACATTATCTACGGTTTCATGATATACCGGTAAACTTACATTTATTTTAGGAATATCAATATAACAAATTATGCCCTCTCCAAAATTCATTATATTTTCATATTCATTTGATATTTTTTTATATTCTTCAGTTAATGAAGAATTGAAATATTTACTTGCAATAATACGGTTATATTCTTTTGCTTTAGATAAAAGATTATTTTTATCATTACTAGTTAAGGTTTTAACTGTATTATCGTAGTTTTTATAATTTGATTTATTAGTTACATCATTAATCAAATTACTGACAGTGGGGTATAGAACAAGTCCTATACCAATTAATATGGAGAATACCAACAGAACAGAAAAAAACTTTTTCAATAATTTTTTCATTTTTATATCACTCTAAAAACAACAAAGGAGGAAGCTTTCACTTCCTCCTTTATCTAATAATTACTTATTATTAACTTTTGCTTTCTTTCTTTTGCTGATGAAAAGAACTGAACCACCTAGAATAATAAGAACAGCACCTGCAAGATAAATATATCCAACATGACCACCGGTTTGTGGCATTGTTACTTTTGAGTCTGTTACTGTACAAGTTGCGTAGCCATCTTTAGGACAATTTGCTACATATGTATCATTGGCAAATGTATCTTGATATTCAACTTTAATTTCAATAGGGATTACTTTACCATATACATTGTAATCTTGTGGAGCTTTAGTTTCCTTAACAAAATAGTTACCTGACTGTAATGCGATTTCTTCCTTATTTGAATTAGAGAAAACAACCTTACCGTTGTCATCAGATACGCCATTAGCAATTACATTTTTATTATTATTAGCGTCTTCTTCTGTACTATAAAGAGCAAATTCAGCACCTGCAAGGTTATTTCCTTCTTCGTCTAGCTTCTGTACATTAAGGCTATAAGTATATACATATACTTTATTGCCTGGAACAGAATCTATTGTACTCTTGTTACCGTATTCAAGCTTTACATCTTCATTAGGATTACCTGCAATACCCTTAACTGAATACTTATTAAGCTTAGCAGAATATTCAACAACAACTTGTGCTACACCATCATTATAGAAATTGTCATTCTTTAAATATGCTGATGTTAGAGCAACTGTGAAGTTTGTATCTTTGCCTTCTTCAGCATTAACATTTACTTTATAATCATTACTACTAATATCTTCAATCTTAGTGCCATTAGCATCAGCTAAATAAACGCTAAATGATTTAGTATCAAGAGTTAAACCTATAGACATTAAATCATGTACAGTATATGTTGTAAGTCTGATTTGTTTAGAGCCAGTAGTTGTATTTGTGATTTTAAAGTTAACTGTATCACCTAAAGATACATCAGTATAATTTTCATTATCCTTAGTACTATTAGTAATAATCTTATGGGTAGTTGGTGGTGATTGTACTACCTTTTCTGCAAGGTCAACTTTTTTGTAATCATAAGTCCAACCACTTTCGCCGTAGTAAGGTAGTGCTAGAATTGAGTTCTGTACGGCTGTTACATCGGCAGGGTACTTAGTAGCCTTAATATAATAAATACCTTGTGGTAGCTCACTAAAGGTATATTCTGTAGCCTTAGATGTTTCAAACTTACCACCATAAGCCTTAACTGTATCCGGTAGAGTGTCAAGTTCATCAAGCTTAGCTAAAGCTGACTTTGTGTCACCTTTTTTGATTGCGTTCTTAATCTCCGGAACAAGGCTAGTATAACTTGTTTCGTAAGATGGGGAAGTAGTGCTATCAAGAGTAGCTACTAGAAATGCTTCATAAGTATATCCCTTTTTACCACACTCAACATTAATGTTTACCTTCTTGGTGTCATCGAGAAGTGAACTAGCACTTGCACTAGTTACTGTGAATGATAAGGTAGCTACAATTACTACCATTAATAATGCAAATAATTTCTTAACTTTCATTGTTTTTTCCTCCTACTATAATAAATGAAAATAATTGATGATGATAATAATAGTAAAACTATGCCAATAGTAAGTGGTATTGTATAACCATTACCACCGGTATCAAGCATTACTACATTATCATCTTTAACTGTGAATGATTGATTTAGTGATACTTCACTATCACTTGAAATTGTAAATTCAATTTTACCTGTGTATGGTAATTTACCATTAGGTGCTTTACTTTCAGTTAGATAATATTTACCTAACTCAAGAGTATCAATTAATAGTTTACCATTATCATCGGTAGGCATTGAAGTTACTGTGCCATTAGAACTAACACTATATTTACCATCATCGTTCTTGGTTGTGCTTAACTTAGTACCATCAGATTTATACAGTTCAAATTCTGCACCACCTAAGTTATTGCCCTCATCATCTTGCTTCTGAATTGTAACAGAGCCGTAGTAGATTTCATCAGTCATTGTGATTGTTTGTATTTCTGAAGTGTCTTTAACAGTAAATGTTATATCATCAGCTAACTTATATCGTGGTGATGGAGCAGATAACTCTTTCAATCGGTATGTTTTACCTACAGTTAATTTACTTACTGTATAAGGTGTGTCTGATGTAGTCCATTCAGCTACTACATCTTTAGTATCTTCATCAGATAACTGTAGTTTAGCACCACTTAGAATATTACCTTTATTATCTTTCTTAACAAATTGATACTTTGTAGTATCATCTTTCATTTGGACAATTTGTCCATCTTTCTCATAAGTAAAAGTAATACTTTCTGTTGTTGCGTAGCCATTAGGTGAGATTGTTTCGGTTAGTGTGTATTCTGTACCAAACACAAGATTATAAATCTTATGAGGTTCTTTAGTAGAAGTCCATTTGTCAATAACATCATTACCTTGTTTAAGTACAAGTTCAGCCCCTTCAAGCTCATCTTTACCGGTTATATCTCTTTTAGTAATATAAACTGTAGTTGGACTGTCAGTTGTATCAATCGTCATATGCTTAAAAGCATATGATGGACCTTCACCATGGTATCTGTCTAAGTTTTCTGCATTAAGGGTAAATTCATATTTTGTAGTATCAAGCAAGTAACCATCCGGTGCTTCAATTTCTTGAATATAATAGTCACCAAAAGGATAAGTATCTTCAGATTCAGCAAAACCATCATATGTTATACTACCTTTCTTAACTGTAGAAGTTACAAGTTCTTCAAGAAGTTTACCTTTATCATTGTAAATACCATATTTAGCACCATTAATGTACTTAGTAGGATTTAATTTATCAGCCTTATGTACTTGAATATGAACATCAGCTTTATTGTGCATAGACACTTCATAATATCCTGCTTCATCATATTCTTCTGCCATTTCAGGTGTGACTGTAAATTCAACTGGGTTAGGTAAAGTTACATAAGATGGTAAAGAACCTTGAGGTCCGTATCCTATTTCTTCAATGCGATAAGTACCTGCACTAATCCATTTTTCAATATAACCATCTTTGTTTGTTGCACCCCATGTGGATGTTGAAATGACTGTACCACTAGAATTTAATTTAGATACTTTAAAGAAAACATTACTGATTTGCCCATCGTCAGCAGTTTTTGATACTCTAACTTTAATTTGTGTGTAGTTTTTAACAGTTGATGAACCTTCTTCTGTTGCTGAATAACTACACAAGTATCGTTTTAAACGCTTATAGTATTCAATTTTTCCTTCTTCAGTTGAAGTATCAATACCATCTCTATTAGCTAAATACGATTTATTATCTTTGGCTTTTAAATGTTCTTGATAAGTAAAGTTGTAGCAAGTAACACCTTCAGGCATTGAATAATGAGATGGGTCAAGGTCAATATAACTATCATCACCATTAACAGTAGATGATACTTTAAAATTAGTACCTTTCTTACCTAATTCATAAATATAATAGTTACCATAAGGTACTTGTTTACCGGTACTAGTAGTTGTTATTGTAGAATCTATATATCTTCTCATATAAGTTCTTATTGTGCCGGTAACTCCCTCAGAGTTTGTAGGTCCGACAATCATGTAATACTCTTTAAGTTCCTTGTTGTATAATCGGCTTGATGTATTTAAGCCTAATTCTTTAGCAGAGTTTTGTGACCATGTCTTTCCGGTAACAATACTGTCACTATCCCTATCATAATATTTATATGATGATTGTTGACTACCTCCATATTCCTTATTATCACTTGGAAGTGCTACATAGTAATAATAGCCTTGTTCCAGGGACTCAACTTCAGTTTCAGAACCTTGAATTTTCATAGATTTGTTAATTCTGAAGTTTCTTTTTGAGAGTTCAGAATCATCTACTTCTGCACCAACTTTATAATAAGCATTTACCGGGTCAACATGTGATGAAGCACCAACTAAGTCTTGAATATCAGTCTTACCGGCTACTTCACCATATGTTGTTAACTGTGGTGAAGAACTACTGCTAGGAATATTTTTCTCTTCAGCTGATACAGATTTAGTTGTACTATATACAGGTTTTGATGATAGTGAATTAGGATGCAAAGTAAGTTTATTACCACTAATACTTGTTTTAACATTTAGATACCTTGTTTGATTTTTGTAAGTAACTTTAATCGACCTATTACTAGCAAGGCTAGAATAGTTCTTCAAAACATTGTTCTTGTCTGTTAATACTTTATCTCCACTAGCAATACTAAAACCACTTGTAGTGTGTCTAACTTTAAAGTTGTATTTAGGAATATGGTTTTCATTACCGGTAAAAGTTGGTCTTTGATTTAATATAAGTAATCTATCAACAATACCGTTATAAATACCTCTAATATTACTATTATATGCAAGAGATAAATTATATTTAGACCTAAATTTAGTATTTCTGTTAGTAGAACGGTAGCCCTCAGTCACTTCCCATATCAGTAGTTGAGTCGCTAAATAGATTTCATGTACTGTCGCAGTTTTACCGTACATATTATAGAAATCAATCTTATGACCGTTTACAGTTTTTGTTGTGGCAGAACCTTTGTTAGTGCCTTCAAGACCTAAACACATAATCATTCTAATCAAAGTTCGTTGTTGAGCAGTTAATTTATTCCATGCTGAACTGGCTGAACTAGTATTAGCTACATATGTATCTGTAGATTTACTTGGTATATCCAACTCAATACAATAAGCTCTATTACCATTAATTCTGAACATATCTTCAGCTAAATTACTGTGTAGTTTGCCTATTTGTTTTGATGAACGAATTGGATTTCCGTTTGTATCATAAGTTGTATAGTAACTAACATGATATGTAGTTGCTGCACTTGAAGTCACAGGCATTATTGATATAGCAATAAGTAATACTAAAAAAACTGATATAGATTTTTTAATCATTTTTACCTCCTTAAATATTTAAAGATTTTTACATATTAATGGTGGTTCACGAGCCATGTTATTCATAGTTACACCTCACATATTTATAATTAATTGTTTGAATACCAACAGAAAGAAAAAACAAACAAAAGAAAAACACCGACCACTTTTATTAAAGTAATCGGTGTAAATACACGAATATTATATTTTAATCTCTTGGGTCTTTGTGGTTATTATAATCTTCAATAGATTGCCAGTTGTAATAGAACTTAATTACATACTCTTGATTCCCTTTATTATCTTTATAATCCTTACCTTTGATTTTAAATTTTTCAAAATCAACATAAACTAAAAATTTATTAGTTTTTTTCGTATATGTATTGATTAGCCAATCAAAACCATTGTATTTGCTATCTAAAATTAGATTTTTTCGGTACTGTGGGTAACCGTTTTTATCCCAATATATAAATGAATCTAATACTTCTTTTTCCCACTTGTTCATATCTGTATATCCATTCCACTCTCCGTCATTTTTAAGAGTATCAGTGGACATTTCTTGAATCCAATATGATAGTGTTTCAATATACCAATCATTAAGAGATGTGAAATTATCGACACAATAATTAGATGTATCCTCAACATACCATTGATGTTGACCTTTTAATCGTGGTTCAATTGTTGCACCACAAGACTTAAAGTAGTTATTCAGCATATCACAATGTCTTTTAACAATCAATTTAGATTTGAGTTGCTTTATTGTTAATTTTGTATTATCACTTATAGGTGGATTTTTAACTTTAACAGTTAGTTTTACTGCTTTTCTACTACCATCTTTTGCTTTTGCAGTAATGGTTACTGTACCTGCCTTAATGCCTTTAATAACGCCTTTTGAATTAACTGTAGCAACTTTTTTGTTACTAGAAGAATAAGTTAAACCTTTATTGTTTGCGTTGCTAGGAACTACTGTAACGGCAAATTTAATAGTCTTATTTTTATATACTTCTTTAACTTGTTTCTTATTGTTATATGATAACTTTGTAACAAGTTGCTTTACTGTAAATTTACACTTTGCTGACTTATTACTACCGTCCTTAGCCTTTACAGTAATTACAACTTTACCTCTATGCTTGATTGTAACTTTACCATTACTGTTTACAGTAGCAACATTCTTATTTGATGAATACCAACTTACACCTTTATAAGTAGCATTTTTATTCTTAATAGCTTTCTTTAATTGGAAAGTTCTGTTTTTTGCACCTCTGTTAAGTGTAACAGAAGTTTTATTCAAAGTAATTTTCTTTACCTTTTTACCTACAACAACAAGTATCCTTGTTCTGATTTTTCTACCGTCTTTTGCAATAGCATTTACATAAGTTGTACCCTTATTTGTTGTTGCCTTGATTTTGCCGTTCTTATCTACAGTAACTACTTTAGTGTTGTTTGATTTCCAAGTAACTGACTTGTTATAAGCGTTATTAGGTAATACTGTAGCTTTTAGTTTTGCAGTTTTGCCTTTTTTAGACAAGTTAATAATACTCTTATTTAGTTTAATTTTAGTAACTCTTTGTACAACCTTGATTTTACATTGAGCTGATACATTACTACCATCAGTAGATGTTGCAGTAATTGTAGCATTACCTACTTTAAGAGCCTTGACTTTACCATTCTTATCTATAGTAGCAACCTTTGTATTGCTTGACTTCCAAGTTAAGCTCTTATTAGTAGCATTTATAGGAAAAACAGTAGCCTTTAAAGTTGTTGACTTACCATTGTAAAGTGTCTTGCTTGTAGCATTTAGCTTAATAGAACTAACTTTAACTTCAGTTGGTTCTGTTGTAGTAGGTTCTGTAGAACTTTCTATTGTACTACTTTCTGTAGTTGATGAAGAAGGTTCTGTAGAACTTTCTATTGTACTACTTTCTGTAGTTGATGAAGAAGGTTCTGTAGAACTTTCTATTGTACTACTTTCTGTAGTTGGTGAAGAAGGTTCTGTAGAACTTTCTATTGTACTACTTTCTGTAGTTGGTGAAGAAGGTTCTGTAGTAATTTCATCAGGTGTTGCTTCATCAGGTGTTGCTTCATCAGATGTACTTATAGTAGATGTTTCAATTTCTTTATCTGTTGGTTCAGATGTTGTAATGTTGGACAAATTGTCCACGTTATCAAATGCAAAATAACTTACACATAATGTGCTTGTAACGATTGTTGCAACTAATAATAATGATAATAACTTTTTCATTTAAATACCTTCTTTCAATTCTTAATGCAGTTCTGTTCACTATATTTATAACTTATCTTTATAAATATCTCTTCGATGACCAATATTCAAAATTAAGATAACAATTTTATCATCTTGTATATCAGCTACTAGTCTGTAATCGCCAATACGATAACGCCATTCACCTTTGCGATTAGCAGTTAATCCTTTACCAAATTGTCGAGGATTATCGCAATCAACAAGGTTTTTTTCAATCCAACCTAAAATTAAAGCTGAAGTTTGTTTATCTAATTTCTTTAATTGTTTAATTGCCCTTTTTGTGTATTCAACGGTGTATTTCATCAATCTAGTCCTAACATTTTCTTTACTTCTTCGTGACTATAAGTAACTGGGTCAGCCTTATATTCATTCATTGATTCCTTATATGCTGATAGGTCAATTTCATCTTCAATTCGTTCAATAACAGCTTGACGGAATAGTTCAGAAATGCTTACATTATTAATTTCAGCATACTTTTTAATTAACTTTGTATCTTCATCATTTAATCTTAGAGAAATAGTCATAATATACAACCTCCTTATGTATTACATTGTAATACATAAATTATGATAAGTCAATACATTTTATCAAAAATATTATAAAAATTTAAAATAATTTTATTCAATAAAGATATTATTAATTAATGTTTTTTTCAAATGCTAATTTCAACTTTAATTGCTCATCTTCATCAGTTAATTGCGACAAGAATAACTTAAAAAATTTTAAATCTTTAGAGTCTGGATACTTATTAGTAATTTCAAGATAATTATTAACATATATCTCAATTAAGTCTTTTCTGTTATCAGTATCAGCAATAATAATATCTGTAATTAATAAGTGCATATCTTTTGCATATAATTTAGAACTTTCTCTACTGATTCTAAATGCAGTAATATATATGTTTGGAAACATAATTCTTAATTCTTGATTAATATCAGTTAAAGCTAAATTACCTTTTAGCATTTGCTCTTTAATTAGCATTAACAACATATTATTTGCTTGTTCCAATTCGTATGGATGATAATATTTCATAAAATTACCTCCTATTTGAACTTGACAACAATGACATTAATGTAATTCCGACTAATGCTCCAATGATTATACCAATTAATAATCCTAAGAAAAACATACTATTTACTTCCCTTCAATAAAAAAGCAGGAAGTAAAAACTTCCTGCTTAAAATTAATGTGATGGCTTAAGAACATATTTGGTTGTTGATGGTTTGATGATATATCCTTGCTTGTCTAATTCATTAATATCAAACTTACTTACTTCTTCATCATCACCAATGAATGAAAAAATGCTATCCGTTATTCTATCATATCTGTCATTATAACTTTTAACTTCATCATAGTTAGACATCATCATAGTAACTCTTTTTGATAAGTCAGATTTAGTTGTCAGTAATCTATCATAGTTATTAGTTGTATATGTATAACAACCAATGAAATAAGCAATGCTTACAATACACATTATAATACCGATAACGATACCACCAACATTACGCTGAACTTTGTTATCAACCACTTTTCCCTTTGCTTTTGAAACTATAAGAATAATTCCTACAATCAAAAGTGCAATAGCAATAATAATACATAAATACTTCATTTTCATTCTCCTTTAATATTCATATTAATTTCAATTTTCTTCTGTAGTTCTTTACCGGTTAGTTCCTCTGATATATCTTTCCTAGGTTTTATATTACGCAAATTAGGAAAAACCTTATACTTGCCAATAAGTTCACAAGGATAGACATTAAGTTGTTTATGTGATATTTTGCATAGTCTAATCTTACTATATTTCTTCATCAAAACAATAAGATTCCTATTGTGGATATTCTTAAATAATACAACTTGCTTAGTGTGAGTGGATAAAAAGCCATAAAACCTATATTCGGATAAATTGAGGTTCTTTTCAATTATGTACTCAATCATATCCGATGGAATATCAAATATTTCTGACATTCCGGTATTAGTTGCTAACGAGTTGACAAGTGATATTAACTTGTCTTTGTGGTTGTTATAATTATTACCTACAATCTTAAAATTCATTTTTACCTCCTAAATCAAATGGAATGTTAAGTCTTTCTTAATTACTAAAAAATGCACAAACCAATTTAAAAACAAAAAACCAAATGAATACTAACAAAATGCCTAAAAAAATTTGACCCCACCAAGCCAAAGTACTAAAGAAGAATAAATATATAATTCCAGCAGGTAAGGAACAAATAGTTATTACCCATATAAAAATTGCAGTTATTGTTTTAAAAATCTTTATAGCTGTACTACTGTAAATTTCATCTCTTGCTCTTGCAAGAAGGCAAGAAATACCTAAAATAGTAATAAAAATAGCTATTATACAATAGATTATTTCCTTAATGTGGCTTGTTAAAAAGTTAATTATATTGCTCATAAAAACATTTCCTTTCTTGCCTTGTAGCAAGTGCAAAGTACACTTGCTACAATAATTCTCAACTTACTTTGAATAACACTTATAATAGTAAATACTAAAAAAACAAAAATCATATTTAACTCTCCTTATCTTTCATCAATGTTGTATCCTTTAGGAACAACAAATCTCGAATGTTTTGTTGCATCTTCTTTTAATAAACCGAAAAAATCAATATTTAACAACTTAAATTCGATTGATTTTTGCTTTTCTAAAGGAATTCTATATTTATAATATTCAAGATAACATTTTTTGACTGAATCTTTCTTAAAAACACAATAATCTTGTTTTTGTTGTATGGTAATTATGTTTTCTTTTTTATCTTTATATGTATAACAATAATTATCATTCTTTGTATGTTTTAAAGATATTAATGTTATTTTCTCAGTGGTGAATTCTTCTGTTCTGTTGTTACCACAATCTATTGTATATATAACACTGAATATTGCTACAATAAAAAATGGAATAAGCATTATTGGTAGTATTTTGTATGCAATTATAGAAGAAATTGATTCAGCAACTTCATTAAAATATCCGTTGAAACTTAAAATGGTACCTACCACTATTAATGCTATCATTATTAGAATAATAATTATTAGTAACATCAATATTCCTCCTTGTTTTCTTGTAACTGTTGGTAACAGAATAAAGTTGCTCTACAATCAGATAAACTGTTATGAGCGTTATCTTCGCCCCAATCGTAGTTATAGTAATCAGCACAAGTGGTTAGTTTCTGCCACTTGTAGCAACCATAGTTTTCACTCCATTCACCGTACACTTCTGCGAAATCAAGCATAACATCAACTACTTCGGCTTTCTTATTTTCAATCCCAACAGAAGAAAGAAAATCTAAATCAAATTGCGTATTATAACCAACAATTTTATCTGCTGAATTGATAATGTTAATTAACTCCTGCTTAAACTCTAAAATACTTGGCTTATTTGATACCATTTCCGGAGTAATACCATTCACTGCCATTGCTTCATCCCATCGTGTAGTTAATAATGGTTTTACAAATTCGTCGAAAAGTGTATTCCCATTATTGTCTATGATTGATACTTGTAATAATTCATCAACTATTGGGTCAAGACCAGTAGTTTCTGTGTCAATTACAATATATCTGTTATCCATCTTAATTAAACCTCCTTTTTTAACTACTAGTTTTACCTGTTATTTTTCTTCCTTTTTCAATTTAAAAAAAATTGCTTTTTTAATTCTTTTGTACAGTTCAGAGTCTGGCAATATGTTATATTGCCTTCTAGCTAATGCTCGCTCTGAGCAAGGAAAGATAAGCCTTATATCAGACTTTCCATCAGCAACAACTCTTATATCATTAATAATAAGTTCGTTATCTAAAGTTACACTAGCAATAGCAATATACTTGCTATTATTAATAAATCTTATTCTTGTAGAAGTTATATCCATTATTTTTCTCCTTTATAAAATTTGAAGTGGTGGGTACTCTTGTATCCACCACTTTTAGGGATTAAATAACTTGTGCTTTAGTGCAAGTAATTATAAGCTTCAACAATCTGCGTAATATCATAATTGTTCTTAATATATTCTCTTACTAAATCATAAATATTAACAAGGGAAATGAACTTATTATAATTCTTGCTAGAAAAAGAAATATAAGTGCCATCAGAATTAATATTGATTTCGTTGATTGTTTCATCAAACTTAGAATAACATAATAATTTAGTTACTTCTTTTTTGGAGTAAAAGTTACAAATATAACTATCAACATGAGTTACACTAATAACTAATTCAATTAAGTTATCTTCAAGTGTATTTACTCTAGTTCTACCTGTATTTTCAACTTGTAACGTGGACAAATTGTCCACATCGTCCTCGTCTTCGCTATCAATATCTGAAATATTTGTTTCTGAGTTCTGTGTTTTTTCCTTTTCGGAAAAAATTTCCTCATTTTTAATGGTAGTATCACTTGATTTTGTAGAGGAATGTTCAACTTGTTCAGTAGATAAGTTGTCCTCGTTTTCAATAGGGTTAGTATCAAAATTCTTTTCTACTTTGTCTATAACTTTTTTACTACTAATAGAAGTATTACTTGACTTCTCTGAAGCTTGTTCAACTTGTTCTGTGGACAAATTGTCCACATCTTTAAGTTGAGGAGTACCAACAGAAGAAAAAACACCTTTTAAGATAGCTTCATAATCAGCAGGATTATCTTTGATTAACCTTGCTTTTTCCGTTGTAATTTTACAATCACTTGCGTGATTAATTAGATATGTAAATACATCACCTTGTTCCTTATCAGTGAGGTAGGAAAGTTCAACACCTGCGATTAGTGGAATACTACCACCATCAACTCTACTTAACAATGGTTTGATTAGGTGGGTTAATCGTATGTAACGATAAACTTTCTTTCTGCTCAAATTACTTTCGTTTGCAATTACTTTAATAGCACTATTAGTTGTTTTACTTAATAGTTCTTCTTTCCTTTTAAATGCAAATGCAAGTTCGGATGGCAAGTAATCATTATTTCTTTCTGTGTTAGTATCAATAATAATCAATTCTTTTTCGTCAGCAGAAAGATTACTCTTAATTATGCATTTGACAGTTTTAAGTCCTGCTAATTCACAAGCTCTCTTTCTGTGCCGACCTGCTAGCAAGTCATACATATCTGAGTTATCTTTTGATTGTGTAACAACACAAGGGTCAAGCTGACCGTTGCGTTTGATACTGTCAACCAGTGTATTGATAGTATCCTCGTGGATAATAAACGGTTGCTCAGATATTTCTCTAATCTTATCTATCGGAATATCAACAATAGTATTTTCACTCATACTATTGTTTGCAACATCTTGTTCCGTTATTGCAAAGCTAAGTGATTGCTTTTTAATATTCATTATTCATCACCAACTTTCTTGAGAATATAACCGACAACACTCATATATTCAAGACCAACGATAGAACGAGGAGAACTAACACAAGTACGGTTCATTCCGACAGCATTCTTAACTTCTGTACGATATGATATAGTTTGAGGAATAACTAAGTCACCGTAGCTTTCCTCTAAAGCTGATAAAACTTCTTTGCTATGTTTGGTTGCTTTTTGATACATTGTTGGTAAAAAACCAAGAAGATATTTAGACACATCAGTATCCTTTTTGATGTTTACTAAAGTTTGTAAAGTTTTTTCAACTTGAGAATAAGCCAATATATCAGTTTGAACTGGGATTAATAACTTGTCACATACTGCTAAAGCGTTGGTTACAAGCAAATCACTGGCAGGTGAACAGTCAAGAATGATAAAGTCATACTTGTTGAAGTATTCATCACTTAATGTATCTTTTAAAATGTTAGTACAATCATTCTTACTGGCAAGATAAGATGGAATACCTTTAAGGGTTTCCTCCTGAGCAGGAATAAAATCAAAGTGTTCTGATGTGAAGTGACGAACATAATCATCGTGATTAATGTACATACCACCGATAGAATTAACTAGTAATTCTGCAATAGTTGGTTTTCGGTCCGGTTCAAAGTTAAGCCATAAGCTACAATTAGCTTGATAGTCTAGGTCAATAACAAGCACTTTCTTGTTACACTTAGCAAGACCACTTGCAATGTTAACGACTGTAGTTGTTTTACCTACGCCACCTTTTTGGTTCGCTACTGCGATAATTGTTGTTTTTGTGTTCTGTTTCATTTTTAATCTAATCCTTTCATCGTGGACAATTTGTCCAAGTTTATATATATAAAAAACCGATTACTAAAATAAGTAATCGGTTCTAAATATCGTGTTTCATTTTTTCAATATCATATTTTAAGAATTTATCAAGTTTTTCTACATCAATGTTCCGATATTGTTCCTCTAAGTGTGTATATATATCTAGTGTTAATTGTACTGATGAATGTCCAACAAGTTTTGAAGCTGTCAGTACATCAATACCAGACAAAAAGAGTAATGTGCAATACATATGCCTTAACTGATGAGCATTAAATCTAGCTACTACTTTAGGAATACCCTTAGGGTCAAATTTTGAGGGTAATTTATTATTGTGAAGTTCTTTGTATTTTTCACAATATGAATAATAATTAATGTCGTTTTGATAAGTATTCCAATATCTACTCCAAGTTGAAGGTGTTTGTAATTCACCATTGTTTTGAGGACAAACTAAATAAGATGTAGCATTTAGTTTTGCTTTCAATAAATAATTAATTGCGAATTCAGGTAAAGGAACAAATCTAGTCTTACCATTTTTAGTACCTTCAGTAATTATATATTTATTAGTGTCAATTTTTTGTGTGCTTTTATTTATGTATATACCTTTACGATTGTACATATCTTCAATATGTACATCATCCCAATTAAGAGCTAACAATTCACCTTTGCGAAGTCCACCAAATAACATAATCATTGCACCAGTTTGCATACGATTTTCAACTTTAAGTACTAAGTCGTATTGTTCCATAGTAATTGCTTTAACAATTTTTTTAGGTGCATTTTTAGGAATTCGTTTTTTCGCATTTCGTGCAGGATTAAGTAATATCAACTCTCTGTCGATTGCAGACTCAAATATATTATAGGATATATTCGCCGTTTGTGATAAGGTCTTTTTACTTGATGGTCTTTTTGTGTGTGGGTTTTCGTAAGCAAGTGAGTACATCATATCATCAACCATAATCGGCTTAATATCGATTATTGGATATAAACCAATATAATGATTGATTCTCTTAATACAGTTAGTTAGGGATTGACCATATTGATATGTTACACCAATTTTAGCACGTTGCAACCATTCATTTGCAAATTCACAAAATAATATATTTTTATTCATTTATAATCACCAAACTAAAATTATAGCATAATTTAATTATTATATCAATGCCGCCCCTACGAACCAGTAGGTCGGGGGTTCGAGTCCCTTTCAGCGCGCCACGCCTTGGAAACTTAGTTTCCAAGGCTTTTTTATTTTTTTTAATTTTGAATGTAGAAAAAAGGATTGCCTGTTTCACAAATTAGGGTTTTTCAATTTAGTCTGTGGGTAAAGGTAAGTTTGTTTTAAATTTAATTGTCTATAAAGAAAAATTTATAGTGAGATTATGCATTTTAAATCATATATAACTATGACTCACAGGTGTAGGGGACATCATTGATGTCCCGTTACAAACTATCCTAAATAAAGGTATTATGCCCTATGTAGATATTATAAATTTATAGTCTGTAAACAGGATAATAATCTCATAGGTATCACACTTTTTAACGGGCGAACAATTAAGTGAACATCAAAGAAAATGAGCCATAGGTGAAGTTTGATTTGCTAATGTGAACTTTTGTAGTGAAGCCCCTACACCTGTAAGCCATAATATGATATAAAAATCGGTACTGTTTATGCTACAAAATATTGTTGTATTATTAATTGTGCAATAACTTGGTATATAAGAGAGAAAGGACATAGTATACACTTTTATATAATTTGCAACATTCTCACAAACCCTAATTTATCAAATTAATCTTAACGCACAAACAAAATTGAAAATACAAATATCAATGCCAATGAATATAACACCTATAAAATGTAAAAATAATGATATGTATATGCAATACTTACTATATGAAAATAAACAAATGTGCAGTAATATATATAAAAGAATTTTAAATCAGATAACTGATTTGTTATTTGTTTTCTTTTTAGTGTGATAACATTGACAACTAAATAGATATTTGTTAACATAGTGATGTAAAATTGTTTACTATGTAAAAGGAAGAGTGGCTTATGATGGACGAAAAATTTTTACATGATACCGGTGTAGAGGTTATGCATGTTGTAAAAACAACCCTAAAGGCTTACCGTACATTCAGCAAACTTGCTGTAGAAGGGGAAAAGGTAAGCGTTTGTGGTTTACAGGTTTTAACAACACTAAGATACTATCCGGAGTTAAACACAGTTAGTGACCTTGCAGATAGCCTAGAGTTTAGCAAAGGCCTAATTTCAAGAGAAGTAGAAACTTTGAGAAAAGGTAACTATGTAACTACCTCAGTTGATGAAAAGGATAGAAGAGTTCTAAGAATTTTCATTAATAAAGAAGTTGCAGAACCGGTTATTCTTAAGCAAAAGAAAAAGTTATTTAATCTAATTCATCAGGTTACAGATGGTATTGCTGATGAAGATATTAAAAAGTATAGAGAATTAAATAAGATTTTCCTTGAAAAGGTAACTGAAGTTGATTTTGATAAAGAAGTTGATACTTCTAACTTTGATTTACAAAAGTTTATTTAAAATTAATAATTTTTTCAAACAAAAAAGGAGTGACCGTTTTGGCCACTCCTTAATTCTTTTGTTTAGTCAACAGTAGGTGTTGCATTATCGGTTACAACATTTTGATTATTTGCTACTGTTGTACTTGTTGTATTGTTTGAGTTGTTACTTTGATTTGTACTGAACTCAGTTTGGTTACTGTTGTTTCTCTTTTGAGAATAGTTTGTTGTAGGGTAGAAACAAGAATATGTTTCGCCATTTTTCATAGTTGTGTTTCTGTAGTAAGCAAGTTCAGAAACAGTAACTAGCTGATAACCCTTTTTATCAAGATACTTAACAATGTTTGCAACTGCCTTTGGTGTTGAGTCTTGAATATCATGCATTAGAACAATGTCTCCATCAAGGTTTTGACCTTTCTTAAATACACTCTTAATTGCATTAAATGTAGCCTGACTGTTCTTTGTACTCCAGTCTAGAGTATCAATTGACCATAGAATAATAGGGTTAATATTTTCAGTTTCATATACATTAGAAGTAATACCACCGGGACAACGGAAAACAGTAGGATATTCACCGATTACTTTCTTAATAGCATCATTTGTTTTGTTCATTTCAGCTCTTTGCTTTTTCTCACTGATGTTACTTGCATATTGGTGATCCCAAGAGTGATTACCGATTTCATGACCGGCATTAAATTCTTGCTGAACAATATCTTCTTCACCCTCAATTCTAGAACCAACAAGGAAGAATGTTGCTCTACCGTTTACACTCTTTAGTGATTTTAGAATTTGCTCTGTATTACTTGCATCAGGACCATCATCAAATGTAAGTGCTACCATAGGCTTTGTTCTGTCTAGGTTCTTACGGATTTTAGCCTTTTGTTCTGTAACAATAATTTTGCAGGTAGCAGAAAGGTTGTTGTATAAAGTACAGGTAACATTAGCCTCACCTTCTCTAAGTGCCTTTACAAGACCCTTATTATCAACAGAAACAATGTGGTCATTGTCTGTAGTGAATGTGTAGCTTGAAGTACCCTCATTTTTATTAAATTCCGGAACAATATTGATTGTACCACCAACACCCATTGTTGTGTGAGCTAGGTTTAGTTTAAAGCTGGTAGGTTCATTAAATATTTGTAACTTAACTTTCTTTTCAATACCATTGTAGCTTGTGATTGTAATAGTTGCATTACCTTTTGATATTGCTTTGATTGTACCGGTCTTATCAATAGTAGCGACATTTTTATTATCTATATTATATGTATAGAAGTCACTTGGTGTATTTTCGCTGTCATCCGGTTTAAAGGTGTAGCTTTCACCATTAGCCATAACTACCTTTTTAGGTGCAGAGATTTTCTTAGGTGCTGATACAACGGTAATGTCAGCATAATTAGTAAGGTTATTATCTGTTGTTACTTTAATAGAACAATCACCTTTCTTAAGTGCCATAACCTTGTTGCCGGTAACTTTAACTATGCTACTGTCAGTAGAGGATAATTTATAGGTGTTTTTTGCATCCTTAGGAGAAATGACAACATCAAGAGAAGATTCTTGACCAACACCCAAGGTGATTTCTTTTGTCTTAAAACTAACGGACTGAGCATTTGTAGTTATATTCAGTAAACTTTTTGTTTCCTCAACAATGTCAACACCATAAAGTGTAAGACCGGCACAGACAACTGAAATAATAGCTAATATTACGAGTATAGTTGTGATAATAATTGATTTCGCTTTCATATATAATACTTCCTAAATCGTTTTTCTCTATGATACCACATAATTAGACAAAAATAAACATTTAACATATATTTTTTTTAAATTATATTTGTTCTGTAGAAATATATGCTACTATAATTTTGTTAAAGAATTATAGCATATATATTTACAATATGTTCATAATTAAAATTACATAAATTTTGTGCAAAATATCTAAATGTATTAAATGGTAAATTTTGTTTGTGCATTTTGTGATAAATTGAAAATTTTTATTGTGCAACTTTACTCTTGATTTGATGATTTTGTGAATTTTTGCATAAATCGTGGCAATTCTGACTATGAAAAAGGTAGAAACTCGGACATATTGTTGAAGAAACAACTAAATTGTAGTATAATAGTAAATGTTCCGATAGTTTATGTACGATTTGTGAACTATCTATTATAAGGTGAAATAGGGTGGTGCAATGATGGATAACAAGGATGAGTTAACCTTTGAACTTCAAAAGGCTCTTGCTGAAAAAGAAATAATGGACAAAGTCAATGTGCGTGTTCGTAGAAAGACCAGTCTGGTGTTGTTATTCATTTCATTTATGAGTTTAGTCTTAGTAACATTTGCTTGGTTTACTATTAGTACCCTTGCTAATGTTGAAAAGCTGGATATGACTATTGGTACTGCACCGGACCTTAGAATCAGTACAGAGAATCACGGTAGTAACTTTAAACAATATGTAAAGACTGTAACAGGTGCTATGATTGATAAGGAACTAACCGATAGATTTAATACAACAATGAAAGACCAAGTTCTTGATCCTGTTACTTCTTCAAACGGTAGAGCATTTAAAAGCAGAAGTGGCAGAGAAATGGAAAGAAACAAAAACACTTTCCTGGAATTTGACCTTTACTTAATCTCAACTAAGGATTTAACAGTTCATATTACTAATGATGCTGACAATGAAAACAGAATCAAAGGTACTCAGGTTTCTACTAAAGAAACAGGTGATAAGGCTGATATTGTTAAGGCAGTTCGCTTTAGCTTTACTAATGAAGATGGCAGAACTATTATATATGAACCAAACAAAGGTTCAGCAGTTGCCGGTCAAACAACATTTGATTTATCAAGACCAATGACTTATGGTGATGCAAACAAAGTTTGTGACCTTAAGAAGCTAACTCCACAGAAAGTTACAGTTAGAGTTTGGTTTGAGGGTGAAGACCCAGAATGTGTTAACAAAATTCAAGAATCAACTATGGAAGCTATCCTAACATTTGGTGGAGAAGCTGACGCAAGTTAATTCATAAAAATTTACTAAGATAGGGAGGAGATAAAAGTTGTTTAAGAAAAAGAAAAATGAAAATGTGGACTTTACTCCAAGTGACCTTAGTAAATTAACCAAAAAAGGTGCTAGAGAAACCGGAAAAGAAAGTTCATATGGTGAGTTTAGACAAGCAAGAGATGCAGAGGTTCTGGACAAAACCAGAAGAAGAAAAAGACTTTTGTTTTGGTTAAGTCTACTTCTAATTGCTTTTCTACTTTGCTTGTGGTTATTAATGTTTTGGTGGACAAGAGCCGGTGACCTGGTTATTGATGTTGACCGTCTAGCTGACCAAAAAGGTATTATCCTTTCAGAAACTTCAGATTTTAAACATCCCGAAACGGTTTTATCAGGTAAAGGCGTTGATAATGTAACCAACATTACTTATGCTTGGCTAACTGATAATATGACACTTAATGGTGATATTTCTTATTTAGATAAGTATGTGTCAAGTAAGGACAAGTCAATTGACGGTGGCAGTCATAACGGTGACAGTAACAACAATAAAAAGAAAATTGCCGGTACTAATAACGCCGGTGAAAATTACTTGGCTTATACATTCTATTGTAAGAATGCCGGTAATCAGTCCTTAACTTATGATGCAACTCTTATTAATAAGGGTGCTGCTAAGAGTATGGATGAAGCAGTTAGAGTTATTGTTTTCAAAAACGGTGAACCTACTGTTTATGCTCACAAAAAGCATAAAAGTAATGAACCGGAAGATGATAGTAAGTTTATTCCAAAGTCACTTAATTCTAAGGCTTGGATAAATGATAAAGAAATTATGACAACAAAAAGTGAAAACTTTAAGCCAAACCAAGTTGATAAATATACAGTCCTAATGTGGGTTGAGGGCAATGACCCTGAATGTATCAACGAAATCCTTGGTGGTCATATGAAAATGTCTATGACATTCTCAGTTGAGGATGATAAAGAGACATAAAAAGTCCATAATGTTCTATTAACCTTAAATGCTGACAAGAGGGATGGGTAGGACGTGGAATATAAGTAATTAAACCCCGGTGGTGTTAAGGGGTAATAAATTTTAGGAGGAAATCTCTATGAAAACACATCTATTAACAAAGAAGAGAGCTCTTATCTCTTCAGTAGCAATGCTTCTAGTAGCAATTATTGCTCTAGGTACAGCAACATTCGCATGGTTCACACAGAACACACAGGCTACAGCTGACCAACTATCAGTAAAGACAATCAAGGCATCTGAACTACAGATCTCAAAGACAACTGGTGAATGGGGTGACCAGATTCACTATGATTATGTTGGCAAGGTTCTAAAGCCAGCTTCTTCTGTTGACGGTACTAACTGGTTCACAGCTGTTGCTCAAGATAAGGGTGGCTATGAAGCTCAGACTGATGTAGATGCTACAGATATTTCTAATAGCCTAGGTGGTTATGTATTCAAGGAACAGCTAAATGTTAGAAATAACGGTAAAGCTGCTGTTGAAAATGTTAAGATTAAATTCGAGTTACGTGAAACTGAAGCTGCCAACGGTAAGTATGTTCGTCTAGCTCTTGTACCTGCTGACAAGAGAGGTGCTGATGCTGTTGTAACTCCAGCAGACTTTAAGAATGGCGTATTTGCATCTGCTGCTGATACAGCTGACGCTCTAAAGGATGCTGCTAAGACAACAGAAACAGTTACTGCTAAGTCTGGTGCAGCTGGTGAAGTTCCTGTTGGTGATCTAACAGCTAAGGGTGAAGCTGGTTCTGCAAAGTACTACAATCTATATGTATGGTTCGAAGGTCAGGATGAAGACTGTAAGGACGTTAACGGTGGTAACGAAATGCCAGAAGTTACATTCACAGTAACTGGTGATACAGTAGCACAGGGCTAATTCTAACCTAAAATAGAATTACATAATTAATTAAGAAATGAAATGGAGACCCAGGTAAATGAAGGTTTTTAAGAAAGTGATAAACATAGTAATTGATGTGCTTGTAGTATTAATACTAATTGTATCAGCTCTAATTTTAACATTATCTTTAGCTTCTCAAGATACCGGGTCTCCTAATTTACTTGGATACACACTAAATGCTATCCAAACAGGTTCAATGGAACCTGAGTTCTATGACGGTGACTTGCTTATTGGTAAGACTACCGACATAGACGGAACTTATAACAAAGGTGACATTGTTTTCTTTGAAAGTTCCTACAAGGGGGAAGATGGCATTACCTATAAAATGGTAAAGTGCCATCGTATCGTAAAGACTAAGGACGATAACGGAATTAAAACATACCTAACTAAAGGTGATAACAACAAGATTTCCGATGAAGAAACTGATGGTTGGCTAACTGCTGACAAGATTGTGGGCGTTTATCAGACTAATGACTATCAAGGTAAGAAACTTGAGGGCTTTGGTTCTGTAATTGATTACTTACAGAGTTTCTGGGGATTCTTCTTCGTAATCGTTCTACCAATGATATTATTCTTTATCTATGAGCTGGTTCGTGTTATCCGTAATGTGATGGCTTATACTAAGGAAAAAGCTTTTGTTGCTGCCAAGGAAGCTGCCGAAAATGCAGAACTTTCAGAAGCACAAAAGCAAAAAGCAATAGAAGAATATTTAGCAAGTCAAAAGGCAAAGGAAGAATCTTCTGAAGAAGAAAAATCCAATGACCAAGAATAAAATTAAAAGCTTGCTAAGAGGTGAAAGTCCACTGTTGCAGAGAATTTTCACTACAATTTAGTTGGCAGTACACTAATGAAAATACTGCATATGAGGGCTAAACCGGAAAGAATTATATGGTTAAGCAAATATGTAAACATAAGCGATAAATCTTTCTAACGGGTCAGCAACGCCGGAAAGATTTGTTGTTTGTTTATGATTGAGGCGATTAGTCATAGGACTAAGGGTAAAACTTTTTTAAGAACAGAAAGAGGAGTAGATTCCTTATGGATACAGTATTCAAATTTTTATATGAATTTCTGGGACAATTCTTTACTTCACTTTGGAGTATTGTAACAGGAATTTTCAAGGGCATTGTTGGTATGTTTGATTTTCCGGCATACGGAAAGATTATTAGTGATTACACATCAGAACTTGGAGGATTAGAATGGGTAATTGCCATATTTGCAATGATTTTACTTGCAGCTGTCCTTGTATTTTTAGTAATGCTTGTTGTTCTATCCTTAAAAAAGTTTTTCCGTTATAAGAAAAAGGTTAAGGATACAGGGGACTTAGTAGCAGAAGTTAATCACCTAACTAAAGAGGTTATGAGACTAAACCTTGAGAAAGATAAGATTCTATCAATGAAGGTTTCTCAGATTGGTCTTAACCCTAACGAAATTTCTGAACTTACAGGGGAAGAAATTGAAGCTCTTAATAATGGTGAAGAAGAAACAACTCAGCGTTTCTACAAGCTATGTCATATTGATGAAGTTTGGGCAGACTATCAGCCACCAATTTACAACAATACAATTACACTTGAACAGTTCTGTGACCAGTTCCGTAACTTTGCTTGTTCAAGACTTGGACTTTATTATGATACTAAGTTGATTAGATATTTTGTTGCTTCATTCGGTAGTAACAGACTTATTATCCTACAAGGTATCTCCGGTACAGGTAAAACTTCCCTTGCTCGTGCATTTGGTAAGTTTGTATGTAACGACTCAATCATCACACCTGTACAGCCATCTTGGAGAGATAGAACTGAACTATTCGGTTACTTCAACGAATTTACTAAGAGATTTAACGAAACAGAACTATTGCGTGCAATGTACGAAGCAAGTTATAACGATAATGTTTATGTTATTGTACTTGATGAAATGAATATCGCCAGAGTTGAATATTACTTTGCTGAAATGTTATCAATTCTAGAAATGCCGGATTGTGATGAATGGGTAATCTCAATGGTTCCAAATGTATGGCCTGATGACCCTAAACACTTTGACCAAGGTAACTTTAAGATACCACCAAATATGTGGTATATCGGTACTGCTAATAACGATGACTCTACTTTTGCTATTGCCGATAAGGTTTACGATAGAGCAATGCCTATTGATATTGATAGTAAGGGTACTCCATTTGATGCACCGGATACTCCACCAGTACAGATTAACTATCATTATTTGGAGAGCCTATTTGACAATGCTAAGAAGCAATATCCTGTTAGCCAAGTACTAATTGATAAACTAAATAAGCTTGATGATTATGTTATTGAACATTTCCGTATTGCTTTTGGTAACAGAATTATGCGTCAGGTAATGTCCTTTACACCATGTTATGTTGCTTGTGGTGGTAAGGAAATTGACGGTCTTGACTATGTTCTAGCAAGAAAAATCTTTAGAAAGTTTGAATCTCTAAACCTATCATATATTAGAGACGAAATTGATGGCCTGGTTGCTTATATGGATCACCTATATGGTAGAGAAAATATGGGCGAAAGTAAGGCTTATCTACATAGACTTCAAAAGCTAGTATAAAAACAATATCACCTCTTCCTTATGGGAGAGGTGGACTTATTAATTTAAGATTATTTTATTGAGAATGAGGTGTGTCCTATGGGCAAAAAATATAATAAATTGTATCGTGCATATTATGAATTGCGTGAAACCCTAAAGGATGACTACACCTTTAATTATTATATTGACGGTATGGATAGAGCCGATAACGGTGAGGATGTTCACAGTGGTGAAATCTTCTCTCGTTATATTGATATGGACTGGGTTGAAGCAATTGAATATGCCTTGCCTTATATCCAAAATGCAGTTGATGAAATGCGTAGAACAATTATTTCCGAAGAAGAAGTAGTTAATGTTGCAAAAATCAAGAAGGTAGGTCCAGAAACTGTTAAACATTTAGCATCCCATGCTAATTATATTTCAAAAATTGATGAACGTGGTGATGTTATTCCTAACAATCTACTGAATGTTAGAAAAGAAGATACATATAACATTTATGAAAACAGAATGTTGTTTACACTTCTTACTAACATTTCAAGATTTATTTCTGAAAGATTTAGAAAGTTAAGAGAAACTCCGGAAGACTCACTTTATGAAACACATATCCACAGAGATGTTGACTATCATGGTCAGAAGATAAAGTTTAACTTTGACTTTAGAGATGAAAACCATGAAGTTGAAAAAGTAGATAATAATGAAGATGTTGAAAATTTAAGTGACTTTGACAGAGTTGTAAGAATCAGACAAATTACACAGGGTATCTTAAATTCACAACTTATGAAAGAGTTAGTTGGTACTGAGCCGGTTCGTTCACCACTTACAATGACTAACCTTTTGAAGAAGAACCCTAACTTTAAAGAGGCTGTTCAACTTTGGACATTCCTAGAAAAATACAAAAAACCTGGTTTTGTTGTTGAGAAAAATGCCTTTAACGGTGAAATGAGTAAGGACATTAAGCGTGATATTTACGGACTTATGAGCCTTAACCGTTTCGTTATGGAAATTGAACAAAGTCCGGCTTTGAAGGAAGCTCTTCATGAAAAGTATTTAGACGAAAAAGCTGAAGAAGAGGCTCTTGCTGACCAAGGTACAAAGTCTAGAATAGCTTTTGAGAAAAAGCTGAAAGAAGTTCGTCAGGAAGAAATGAACATTAGACTTCAGGAAATTCGTGAAAGAGAAACTGAAATTCATAAATTAAAGGCAACAATTGAACAGTTAAATATGACTCTTGAGCTAAGAGAACAACAAATTGTTGAGCTGACTAATAAGTTGAACTTGGCTTATGAACAGATTGAAGACCTAAAGAAACAGATTATGGTTCTTGAAGAAGAAATTGAAAAACTCAAGGCTGAAATCGAAAGATTATTAGGTATCATTGAAGAACAGAAAAAGAAAATTGCCGAACTGGAAGATAAGGTAGAAAAGTTAACTGCTGAACTTGAAAAGGCGAAAGCAGAAATCACAAGACTACTTGAACTTGAAAAACAGTTAAGAGCAGAGATTGATTCTTTAAATAAAGAAATTGTAAAGTTAAACGGTATTATTGCTAAGTTGAAGGAAGATATTGCTGAAAGAGATAGAATTATCGCTAATCAAAAGGCAGAAATTTCTTCTTTAAACAATAAGGTTGCAAACCTTAACAACACTATTGAAACTGAAAGAAAAGAACATAGTGCTGAAATTAGCCGTTTGAACTTAGAACATAAAAATGAAGTTGATACTTTAGTTGCAAATCATAATAATGAAATTGCTTCTATCAACACAAAGCATAGTGAAGAAATTTCTACTATCAATAGTAACCACCAAAATGAAGTTGCTGAAATTAATAGAAAGCATAGTGAAAATGTTAATTCTATTAATGCAGAGCATAAAGCAGAAGTAGAAGAAATTAATTCTAAAAATGCTGAAAATATCAACAAGTTAAATGCTGACTTTGACAAGAAAATGGCTAATGAAAAAGCTAATTTTCAAAATGAAATGTCAAAGCAACAGGCATCTTTCCAAAAGGAAAAGGATAGCTTAAATCAGACTAATGAAAAAGAAAGAAAGATTTATGAAGCTAAACTTGTTGTACTAAAAGATGAGCAAGAAAAAGAAATTAGCAAGATTAACACTAACCATTCTAAAGAAATAGAAAAGTTACACAGAAGTGCTGCTGATTCCTTAGCAAAGGAAAGAAAGATTCATCAGACAGAAATTGCTAAGGTTAAAAAGCAGAAAGATAAGGCTTATTCTGAAGAAGAAAAGAAGTTTAATCAAAAGCTAAAAGAAGTTGAAAAACGACTGGAAAAAGAGTATAATAAAAAAGTTAAAGAAATTAAAGAGCAAGAGGCTAAAAAGGTTAAAGCCATTAAGCTAAAAGCTAAGAAGAAAATGTTTACTGCTGAGGAACTAGAGAATATTAAATAACCTAAAAGTAGTGAGGGTAATATGAGTAAAGACCAGGAACTTGTAAAAGTAAAAAGGGATACCAAATCCCTAGTTATGAAAAACTTAATAGTTATGGCTGTGCTTATTATTCTCGCACTAACCGGTGTTATCTCTTGGTTTACAAACAAGACCAAGGCAACTGCTGATGGTATCAATGTTATCTGCGAAGCACCTAAAGGTCTAAAAATTGCAGTAGTAAGACATGGTGAAGAAGCTCCTGATGTTAATGATGAAACTCAGTGGTCAGAAGGGGAAATTACTTTAACTAAAGATGCGTATCCTTTCTTGAAAGAACAGTCAATTATCGAAATTACAAGTGACGGTACGGATTTCTATAAACCAAAGCTTACTCAAGAAAATGGTAAGGCTAAGCCTGATCCAAGTAGTGTGTGGGATGTTGCTGATAAGGATTCTTATTTATCAATTGATGTTTATATGAAAACGGGTGAAGATCATGTGGTTAATTTGAATTCAGGAACAGAGATTTCTCCAATCTCTACCACATTAACAGGTGAACAATCCGGTAATAAAAGTGACGACGGTAATTTTTCTAAGGACTGTATTGTTGGAGCAGTAAGACTTTCTACTGTAAACAGTACAGATTCCACAATAAAAAATCTTTGGATACCTGCACCTCAAATTCACTATGACAGTGACAAAAAGGAAGTTACTTTAAATAATACTTCCGGCGATACGTTTAATCATAAGTATTGGAAAGTAGCGAAAAACTCAGATGGTAAAACAGGTATGCCTCAAGGTACTACACCTGTAGAATATGAAGGTGTTGTTATTACAAACACAAATAATGATTTTAAATTAGGTGAAAATTGTAAGTTTGCCAATTTAACAAAAAAACAACCTAGTGATAAATATGCTACAGGTATGACAACAGTAAATATTTGGGTTGACGGTGAAGATGATGAAGCAAGATTTGCTATGGTTGGTGGAAAGTTTAAGGCAACAATTAAGTTATCCTTATAATAAAGCATTAAATTGAAAGGAAGTGATATGTGTGAAAAAAGAAAAGTATGTTTCAAAACATTGTGGTAATGTTTCACATAGTTTTAAGGGTATTTCTTATTCATATATATCACTCTTTTTAGTTGTTATGGTGCTTGTTGGTACAACAGTATCTTGGTTTACAATTAAGGATAATGCAAATATTAATTCAAATATTATGAATTTTAATTCAGGTACAGGGCTTCGTGTTAATGATGGTGAAGATATTACAAATCATATTAAAGTTGATAACTTTAAAATTGATGAAGCATCAAGTGTTGATGGCAGAAATTTATTTTTTCCGAATAATAACGTAGATGGTGATAGTAATTTAACATACTCATTGCAATATAGAGATGCTACTGTTGGTGACAAGAACCAAAGGTTTTTGTACAAAGATTTTACTGTTAGCGCAGACTCAAAGGAAACTAATGTTTATGTAAAGAGTTACACAATTACAGTCGGTGATGAAACATTTAATGGTTCAACACAGATTTTGTTTGAAGATAAAAATAACCCTTTGAAACCAACTGGTATTGTTACTCACGATGCTTGTCCCATTAGGATTGCATTCATTACTGACAGTCAGGATAAACCAACAGTTTTTGATCCAACTGCCCTTGTTGACAGATATGCAAAGACTTATCCGGCAATTAGTTCGACTGCTTTGGATACTGGTTTGGTTATAAATACAGAAAATTCAACTTCCATTTCATTCTCTGATTACTACTACGCAGTAGGTAAGCCAATATTTACACTAGAGGGTACGACCCCAAAGAAGGTGACTATGGTTGCGTGGCTTGAGGGCACAGGTGATAATTGTGATAAATATGCAGGCAAAGATCTATCTATTGATATAGAACTTGAAAGTAATTTTAAAGATATGGAATGGATTACTTTTGTAGATGATACTGTAGGTGATGATGATGCTTCAGTAAAACATTGGATTAATAAGGACAATGACTGTATTGTAACTATGACTTATAAAGACATTACTACAACAGATTCACCTTATCGTACAGTTATTATGCAAGAAAACGGTAATGATGATAAGGGTAATCCAACATGGGTTGCTCCAATTCCTGAAAAAGTTGTAACAGATATAACCTTTAATAGATACAGTCTTAACGATGAAATGATTTATAACGCATGGTATACCCGAGATCAGGTTGAAACAATGTGGGCACATAAGCTAGATGGCAGAAAACCTGCTGCACTTCAAGAGTCCAGAGAAATAAATGGTACAAGAAAAACTGTTTATACAGCTATTGGTGGTAACGGTTATAGTAAAACTGAGGATATATCAGAGAGATTATCACCTTGTTTGGGTTATTGGGATTACGAAAATATTTCCAGTGGTGGTTCTTCTTCCGGTGGTGGTTCCGGTTCAGGTGGCAGTGGCTCCGGTGGTGGAATTGTTGAAGATCCAAATGCTAAGATTAAGATAGGTATTGACTTTAACATAACTGCTAATAATAAGGATTGGATAAAAAATAATATTAATTTTAATGGTTACACAATGTATGCTAAGTTTAGCGATGGAACATTGGTTCCTATGAGTTTGGACAACGATGTTTGTAAGATTAATGATTATGAGATGAAAGTCAATTCGATTTTAACCAATTTTGTGCTAAAGAGCAAATCAGATACAAAGACAATTAGAATAGATAAAAATGTTATATTTAATAGAAGTATGAATATTACAATGGAAATTTCAAATGATGATGTTGCTCATAGAACAAATTAATGAATTATTAAGATAAGGAGATGTCACAAATGAATAAGAAAAGGCCATTACATGGCAAAAAAACTGAGAAAAGTGATAATTTCCTTGGTCGTATGTCAATTAAGACAATTGTACTATCAGTTGTAGCACTTATCCAAATAATGCTTTTAATTACCGGTACAACATTTTCTTGGGTAGAAACAATTTCTTCTTTGGCACTTACCGGTGGCGGTATAATTGACAATCCTGTTAAGACAGTTGCGAATATCGGTTCCGGCAGTGGTTACGATAAAGCGTTGGATCTAGACGCTTATTTTAAAAAGGCTGGTAACGTTCATTTATCAACTTGTTCCAGTGCTGACGGTCAGAACTTTTATTTCCCTATTGTTGGTGATAACAATAATTATCGTCAATCAACTGTAAATGACCGTAATGTAAACTACATTGGTTATAATCTTAAAGTAGTAAATAAAGAAAATAAGAGTAAAGATTTTAAGTTTGGTAAGATACCATCAATCAAAATCGGTAATGAAGCAGTAACAGACAACAGAGTGCGAATTGCTATTACAGTTGATGGTGCTACTAAGATATTCTCTAATAAAGCTGATACTGAAAATGTTGTAGCAGCTACTAACGGTAAGCTTTTAGAAACTACGGTTAACTCTTTTGACGAATATACTAATTCAGACAAAAATGTGACTTTACCGGTATTTTCTATACCTGCAAATTCTAGTAAAGAAGTAAAAATTTCTCTTTGGTTGCAAGAGTCTACAGGCTCTAATAATGATAATAACGGAGATGTAGCAGTAAATGACTTTACACTGGTTGTCAGCAAGAAGCGTGTAGAAGTGAAATATGGCACTGACTCAAATGAAACAATGGGTGATATTTCTATTGGTAGCAATAATCAGAAAGTTTGTTACGGAGAAGAGGGTGATACGGTTTCTCTAAAAGCTACTGCAAAACCGGGTTACAAGTTTATGGGTTGGTATGAAGATAGTGGTTGTCAAAATGAAGCTCCTGTAACACGCGGTAATTTTAAAATAGGTAGTGACAGCAATATAACTTTATATGCGTTATTTAAGAAAACTTATACCGTTAATGTTATTGCCGTAACTGATAATGTTCAAGGTGGCAAAGGCGGTACAGTTAAGATTGATTCCGGTACTGCATCTGACAAGGCAACTAAAAATGATGTAACTGTTGGAGAAACGGTAAAACTTACTGCGACACCTAATGAAGGTTATGACTTTGTTGGTTGGTATGACAGTGCTACTGAAGATACTCCTCAGATTACCGGTGAAAACCCTACTAATGTTGAGATTGACAGTGTTAATCCTACTAATAGAACTATCTATGCTAGATTTGAAATCAAGAAATATACAGTTACTGCAAGTGCAGTTTCTGAAGATGACGATGATAACATACAAGGAAACAAAATCACCTATGGTGATGAGTCAAAAGCACAAGTTCAAGTTATTGTAAATCATGGTGGTTCTGTAACATTTAAGGCTATTCCTGCTGATGGCTCCGGTTATGTATTTGACGGTTGGTATAGTGACAAGGCTTGTTCTTCGGAAAATAAACTTTCAAGTGAGGAAAGTTACACAGTTAGCTCAGTAAAAGCCGATAAGAATATTTATGCTAAATTTGTTTTAAAAACATTTAATGTTGAGGCATATGCCTATTGCTATAATGATGAAAAATCTGTCTTAAGTGAACAAGGTGACTATGGTAATGTTAAGTCCGGTACTGTAACATCTACTCATATTCAGCTAAACATAAAGTATGGAACATCCTTCTCATTTACAGCTGTAGGAAACGAAAACTGTGTATTTGAGGGTTGGTACAATAAAGCTAATAATACTTTAATTAATGATACAAGTGTTACATACAGTGTTGATTCATTTAAAGGTGACACACAGACAAGTAATAACAAAAAGAGTTTTTATGCTAAGTTTAAGATAAAAACAAAGAAAATTACTGTTCATTCGGTAAAGAATAATACAACAGATACTTCAACTGTAAACATTAACCGTACACATACTACTGATATAATAAACTATGGTGAAACGGCAACAATTTCTGCTGAACCTGGTGCAAACAGTGAGTTTAAGGGTTGGTTTACTGATGAGAATTGTACTAATAAAGTTGGAGAAAATTATCTTGACTTGAATTTGTCTGTTACTGTTAATAACGACACACCTACTGATTATTATGCTAAGTTTGAGAAGAAAAGTAAAAGTACGGTGACAGTTTACTTCAAGAATGTTCCGGGTTGGACACCACCTTATGCTTATGTGTGGTATGACAATACCAATAATGAATCAATTAATGAATCAATTGAAATGACTAAGGTTAGCGACAACTATTACAAAGTCGATATTGATGTAAAATATACCAAAATTATTTTTAAAAACAAAGATAATTGGATAGATCAAACTAAGGACTCTCCTATTCCAAAAATCGGTGATGAAAATAATTGTTTTATTTACGATACATCCCATACACAGTACAATGGTTATTGGACAAAGTATGTTGGGGAAACTCCTGCAGAATAATATACAATTTACTTAACCAATAATATGGGCTAATATGGGCTGGGAGAAAGTTTATTGTTATGCTTGGAATGCTACGACTACCGGTAAATTCCCGGGTGTAGAAATGACTGACACAAAATATAAAAATGAGCAAAATCAGGCAGTTTATAAGGTTGAAATTGACTCAACTTATACTTAGTAACGGTAAAAAAGAGCAGGGTGCAGAGCAGACAGTAGAAATTAGTGATTTTAAAGATGGTACTGCTTATTATTTAAAGGATGACAAAGATACTAATCAACATTATTATGTTGATACATGGACTTATACTCCGAGTAATTAAGAAATAGCGAGGTGAAACTATGAGAAAAACAAGAATAATTGCAATTTTGTGCTTATCATTAATATTATGCTTTTTGTGTGTTTCAACAAACACCTTCTCATGGTTTACCCGACCTAAAGAAGGAAACGGTAATTCTTTTAGTTGGAGTAAGAATTCTTATAATCAAACTTCTAGTAAAAATTTTGATGTTAAAACTTACGAAATGACTAGTGAAGAGGGAGTTTATGATACAACTTCTATTTCTGAAATAAATGGTAAAACTGTCCCTGCCGGTAAAAGATTGTGCTATAAAACAGAGATAAAGAATACCGGTGAACTAAAAGCTCAAACAGTTTCACTTTATCTTTCTGGGGTTGCTTCCACTGGCTATGCCAACACATATGTAGGTGTTAATAATCCTATGAAAACCCATAAACATTTACAATCTAATACCGGTAACAAGGTTATCAATGATATAAACAAGAAAAATGTTTATGTTGGATTTAATACTTCAAACAATTATAATCCTGCTGATTTTTCAGTTCACTATTGGGGTGATGGTGTTACTCCAGGTAATTCAGTTGTGGCTTCTGATTATAAGCATGGCACAATAGATGCATTTAATTCCAAATACTATCTTTATCATGCTGAGATTCCATATGATGCAACTTGTGTAAAACCTAGACTTAAAAATAATGATACATATTATGGTTCAGATAATACTAATGTAGATACTAAAAACCTAATTGGTATTTATAAAGATGGATCCGGTACTAACGCTGACTATGCTTCTACAGGCAAGGGTGCAGGTATTAAGCAGTTTTATTCTTTAGCAACAGTTAGTGTTGGTAAGACTATTGATCTTTCTGCTATTGCTCAAGGAACAAGTATTAATTACAAAGTAGAAGATAGTAAAATAGCAACAGTTGATAGTAATGGTGTAGTTACCGGTAAGGCTGTTGGTCAAACAAAATTGACATTAACTGCTACCGGTGCTCATGGAGACACTCAAACTGCTAATTGTAGACTGGTTGTTACAGCTGAAACGAAAAAATTAATCAGTGTTCCGGTAGTTACTAATATGGTAACATATCCTTATAATGAAAAAACTAAAGAAAATTTAGTGGCTGTATATTGGTATATTAAGAATGAAGGTTCTTCTGATATTACTGTTAGTGTTGACAAAATCAATTTGACACTATAATCTTATAGTATAAATATTATTTGGTGATAGTGTGAAGAAAGCAGTAAAGGAAAAATCAAAAAAGTATAAAACATTTGTTACAGTAAAGAACACCATCGGGTGGTTCTTGGTTGTATTACTGGGAATTGCAATGGTTATTATTGTGGTAACCAGAATAAATGGAGAAACTCCAACAGTATTTGGCTATACTATTTTTAGGGTAACAACCGGTAGTATGGAACCGGAATTGCATGTTGGAGATATTATCCTTGATAAATCGGTAGAAGAAAGTGAAATCAAAGTAGGGGACATAATTTCCTATGATGGCAGTGGTTCACTTGACGGTATGGTTATCACCCATAAGGTTATTAAAGCTCCTTATAAGGATGATAATGGCAACACAATGTTGCAAACTCAAGGTATTGCTAACAATACACCTGACCATCCAATAAAGATAAGCCAAGTTAAAGCAAGATTTGTGGCAAAAATACCACTTGTCAATTCTTTGTATAACTTGTTCTTGTCACCATGGGGTCTGGTAATATTCTTGCTACTGATTATACTAATCTTCCTTGATGAACTTATTAATTTCATAAGAGTTCTTACAGGTAATGCAAAACCTAAGGCTGATATTAATGATATTATTAAGCGACTTCAAGAGGAAGAAAGATTAGAAAAAGAACAGAAAAAGTCATCAGAGATTGATGACCCTAAAATGAAAAAGATTGATGATGTTTATAATCATATAGTTAAAGATGATTCGGACGAGAAATAAGCAAAGGCTGTTGCAATGAGGCAACAGCCTTTTGCTATGCCTATAAATCCTCAGATTTAAGCTGTATCAATTGATCAAGTGTTAATATAGTACAAATACGAATACTTAGTTAAAATCAAAAATAGCAAAAAATAAGGATACCAATGATGGTATCCTTATCTAAATATTAGTGTTAAATGTGATGATTAAAAATCGTTTTCCAACTTTTAATCTCATTTAATAATTCCTTCTCAGGCAAATGCTTATCTATTAGTTTTTCTAATTGAAATACTTTTCTATGGTTTTTCATTTGATTTGCTACAAATACAGTTGTATCTTTTGAATAGTGTTCTATACAGTAGATAACTATATGACAAAACTGACTTAACTTACTTACTATAAATTAATTCATTTTCTTTACTTCTTCAAAAGTATCTACAATGTCCTGACTAGGCTTTTTAGTTAGTAAGCTAACAACAATAATTACGATTAAACCGGCTAAGAAAGCAGGTAGTAGTTCATAAATGTTTAAGAATGAAAGTTCAGGGTTAGATGCACCGATAGGAGCGATTAGGTACTTCCATACAAATACCATAGCACCACCTACAAACATACCGGAGAATGCACCATACTTATTAGCTCTTTTCCAGAACAAAGCACATAGTACAACAGGACCAAATGCTGCACCAAAACCGGCCCAAGCAAATGATACAATTTGGAATACTGATGAGTTAGGGTCCCAAGCTAGGATAACTGCTACAACTGAGATTACAAGAAGTGTAACTCTGGCAATAATCATAGCTGATTTTTTTGATGTTTTAACCTTAAATAAACCACCAACAATGTTTTCTGATACACCGGAAGATGCAGCCAGTAGCTGACTGTCAGCAGTACTCATTGTTGATGCCAAGATACCGGCCAAGATAACACCGGCTAATAAAGCAAATACAATACCATTCTTAGAAAGTAGATTTGCAATGCTTATTATGATAGTTTCGCTATCAGCTAAGTGTTCAAGAGTACCGTTATTTGTCATAGCAAGACCAACAAAACCGATAAATACTGCAATTGCAAGTGAAATAACAACCCATACAGTTGCAACTCTTCTTGATAGCTTTAATTGCTTACTGTCACCAATAGCCATAAATCTTAGTAAAATATGTGGCATACCAAAGTAACCAAGACCCCAAGCCAGTAGGGAGAATATTGAAAGTAAACTAAATGGTGTTGATGTTTTTGTAGCTGCATCAAAGCTTTCTGTTAAGCTAAAGTAACCCGGAAGTGACTGAGCATTTGCAATAACATTTTCAAAACCACCGGCAGAATAAGTACCAAAGCCAAGAATAACAATTAATGCAACTGTCATAATAATACTTTGCATAAAGTCTGTTGTTGATGCTGCAAGGAAACCACCAATAGTTGTGTAGCCTACAATAACAAGTGCAGAGAGTACCATTGCCAAATGGTATTCAAGACCAAATACTGTACTGAATAGCTTACCACAAGCAGCAAAACCGGATGCAGTATATGGAACAAAGAATACAATGATTACTACTGCTGAAATTGCCATAATAACCTTATTCTTTTCACCAAATCTTTTTGAGAAAAACTCCGGAATAGTAATAGCGTCAATCTTTTGGCTATAGTTACGAAGTCTTTTAGAAACAATTAGCCAGTTAAAATATGTACCGATAGCAAGGCCTAAAGCTGTCCACACAGCTTCACTGGCACCACTTAGGTATGCAACACCTGGAAGTCCCATAAGTAGCCAGGAACTCATATCAGAGGCCTCAGCACTCATTGCAGTTACAAGTGGACCTAGTTTTCTGCCACCTAAATAAAAGTCATCTACAGAATTGTTTTGTCTAGCACATACAACACCGATTATTAGCACAAGGAAAAGATATGCTACAATGGATATTAATATGCATATGTTGGATGTTGTCATAATACCCCTCCATAATAAAAGTCTTTATCATTTTACCACATTAAAGTGCAGTAGTCAAATAAAAAGGAGTTTTTTGCATTATAATGTAAGTTCCATTACATAGTCATCCATAATATAACCTTTGCCAATGTCAGTTTGTTCACTTCTTATTGTTTTGTAGCCACAATGGTTATACACATCAATTGTGTGCTTATTGTATTTATTTACAGTTAAGTAAACTGATTTCTTCTTTAGCTCTTTTGCTCTTGCGATAACAAAGTTCATCATTTTACTTGCATAGCCTTTACCTCTGTTTTCAAGTGTTAGGTAAAGTTTGCTTAAAAATAACTTTTCTTCTTCCGGATGAACAACAATGAAACCTATGTTTTCATTATCTTTCTGTACGAAATAAAATTCATAGCCACTATTAATTTGCTTATCCATAGCGTCTTTACTAAAGAACATTTCAACCATGTAGTCAATTTGTTCTTTCTCAAGAATACAAGGAAAGTACTCGTGCCATACTTTGTCTGCAAGAAGATAGAAAGAATGAATTTCATCATTATTTTTAACTAATTTGTAAGCTAGTTCCTTATTCATAATAAAACCTCTTAAAGTGTAATAACATAATTATACAACTAAAATTATTAATGTACAATAAAAAACGCACTAGCAAATGCTAATGCGTTCTATGGTGGGCCAACAGGGATTCGAACCCCGGACCAACCGGTTATGAGCCGGTGGCTCTGACCAACTGAGCTATTGGCCCTAACAGTATTTTTAATTATATCAGTGGTTCTCTAATTTGTCAATAATTAATTGTTTATTTTTTGTGCATTTTTCTGTAAAATTAAGAGTTTTTTCGCAAGAAATTTTACTTTTAAAGGTATGTGAAATTTTTGTAAAATGTGATATAATATATGTGTAAGAAATATATGAGTAATAAATCGAATTATTAAGAAGCTCAGACTGAACAGTGTTATTTGAATGGAGAATGAAAGATGTATCAAGAGGGTGACAAGGTAATCAACAGCAATGGTGTTGCCTGTGTAATTGACAGAATTGAAAGAATGAAGATGCCTCATAGCAAGATTAGAAAAAATTACTATGTTATGCACGATATACAGAAAAGTGATAATGTTTATTACATACCACAAGAAAATGAAGAGAATATGCGTTCACCAATGACTAAAGCAGAGGCAGAGGGATTGATTGACAATATTCCTCAAGTCGATCCTATTGATGTTAAATTTGATAGGTTTAGAGATGAAGCATATAGAAAATGTATGAAAGAGGCTACTCCGGAAGTGCTGGTTGCTATGTTAAAGTACTTTGTCGCCAGAAAGAAAAAGCGTCAGAGAGTAGGGAAGAGCCTTTCTGCTATTGATGAAAAGTATATGAGAATTTCATCAAGAAATCTATTTTCGGAACTTTCTTGTTCAATGGATATTTCTGTTGAAGAAGCTGAAAACCTTGTGTATGGTAATTTCTCATAATTACTCAATCTAATATTGAATTAGGACTATCGTTTGATAGTCCTTTTATTATGCATAATTTGCATAAAATTATTATATTTGGCTGAAAAGATAACCGAATAAAAATAGATATATAGATATAAAAAATAAGAACCATTCAAACGAACGGTTCTTATTGGTGGGAGATGGTGGATTCGAACCACCGAAGGCGTTGCCAGCAGATTTACAGTCTGTCCCCTTTGGCCACTCGGGAAATCTCCCATATATAAAGCCTACTGTATTTAGTAGGCTTGTTTTGGAGCTGGTGGACGGACTTGAACCCCCGACCTGCTGATTACAAATCAGCTGCTCTACCAACTGAGCTACACCAGCTTATGTAGTTTTCTCAGTAATTTGAGTTCTAAATTACTGACGCTCCATTACTATACCACAATAATAATCTGTTGTCAAGAAAAAATTGAAAATATTTTGATTTTTGTTTGTTTATGAGAGAAGTTTGTTCAATTATGTCTGTGGGTAAAGATTAATCAGTTCTGCAAATTAGTTTTCAATTTTGTTTTTGCGTATATAGATAGGTTGTTCAATAAATTGAAAAAGCTTCTTATGGATTAGCACAATTAAAATTAAAAAACTAATTTATCGCAATACACATAGGGGGAAGAGTAATGAATTACAGTAACAATATAGAATATAAAACAAAAAAATAAGAACCATTCAAACGAACGGTTCTTATTTGGTGGGAGATGGTGGATTCGAACCACCGAAGGCGTTGCCAGCAGATTTACAGTCTGTCCCCTTTGGCCACTCGGGAAATCTCCCATATATAAAGCCTACTGTATTTAGTAGGCTTGTTTTGGAGCTGGTGGACGGACTTGAACCCCCGACCTGCTGATTACAAATCAGCTGCTCTACCAACTGAGCTACACCAGCTTATGTAGTGTTTTGTGTTAGTGAACTTTCCGTATCTCTAACGCTCCCTTACTATACCATATGGAAAAATTTTTGTCAACAATTTTTTTGAATTTTTTTAAATCTTTTTTAATTCTTTTTAAAGAAAAGTATTTTTTATTGGCTTTTAGTTACACTATAGTGAGGTGAAAAGTGTGAATATAACTGGGCTACAGGTGACTAATTGTCGAAGAAAATTATTATTATTATTTTTTTTAAATATATCCGATTATCTCTGCACAATTACAATAATTCAGTACAATGGATTTAAAGAAATAAATCCTATAATGATTTATCTGCTGGAGAAACCTATGTTTTGTTTTGTGATAAAGTGTGTTTTGCCTTTATTATTGGTGGGTTATATTTTTTATGCCATTAAGAATGCATCGGATAATCTGATTTTTATAGTAAATATTGTAATGTTTGTTGTGGTAGTGTTTTACTTGCTGATTAACATTATGCACATAATTAATTTTATAGTTTTGTTCAATATGTACTAAAAGTGTTTTAGAAAATTTGCAAAACATAATCATAATTCTTTTAAAGCACGAAACAACCTTATACTATGATATAATGATCTCATAAAAATCCACCTGTAGCGTACTTGGATAACGCATCAGATTCCGATTCTGGGGATAGCAGGTTCGAGTCCTGTCAGGTGGACCATTAAAAATAAGGAGGTTGGTGTTATGATAAAGAAAATTAGCACTCTTGCTATTTGCGATTTTGTTTTGGCTCTAATCATATATGCCAGAGTAAACCTTAAGAATGCACTTCTTTCCGAAATAACTACATATACAAGCAGAGAAACTACTAATCAAGTTTTAACTAACAGTAATTTTGTAGTAGTCATAACACTGGCCCTTGTAGGTGCAGTAATAAGTGTTATGGTTTTATCAAGTACAAAAAACATTCCACAGCTTTTGATGGATATACTTTTCATTGGTGTTGTTGGTGTGGTACTTGCTTTGTGGTGGAAAGTCCTTGCAGTTACCGGTTGGGGATATTTCTGTAGTTATCAAGAACTAATGACCTATGTAGGCTCATTTATGGTTGGTGCTTGTATATTAAAACTTATTACATATATTTTCCGTAAAAGGATTTGATTGTATGGGGATTATAAGCAATATAAAAAATAAATATAAAGTAAATAAAAATATTTTGTGGGCAATTAATGGCATACTGACTGCTATTACAACGGTTTACAGTGGATACATAATTTATTCTTGTTTTCCTATTGTAAAGGGAAGTATTGCTCTAATTACAGTAGCAACACTATGCATTATTTTTAATTTTCTTTCTTTTTGTCTGAATAGAAAGTATCTTAATACGCCCATTTCAATTTGTTCACTGATTATTATGGCATTATTAACTGCTATATTAGTTATTAACCCTAATTATAATTGGTATATGTGGGTTGAAGTTGCGCTAAATGTTGTTACTGCTTTGCTGACTATTATATATCAGTTTGTTGGTGTAAAGATTGGTTGGAAAGAAAATAAGCTGGTGAAAATCGCTAAGGTTAAACTTGACTTTGATTTTAAGCCGGAGGACTTGATTGAAGAATATAAAGTAGCGCTAAATGCTATTGATAAGAAGTATCATTTTGGTGCTAAAGATAGAGAAAAGTTTGAAAAAGAAAAAGAAGAACTTTTGCAGGATACTCACCAAATTTTGAAAGAATTTATCAGTAATGATGAGGTCACTTTGCTTGATAAACTGGAAACACTTTATAAAGCAAAGGCAATTTTGATTATTTCTGAGGACAACTATCTTCTTTGGAAAAATCAGCTTATTAACAACTCAACAGAGATTGAAAGAGTTAAGAAAGAAACAGAAAACCTATACAAAGTAGGTAGTATCAGTGAAGAAGAATACAACCATTGTATGAAACTTCTTGAGGATGAATTTTAAATTAACACTTCAATTTGTTATATATACACAAACGATAATGTATATTGTTTGTGTATTTCCATTTTTTTACTGTTGAAAGAAAAATGAGAAAAATGATATAATAATAATATATGAGATTAGGAAGTGTTTACAATTAACGATAAGCTGTTGAATTGTTTCGGTATAATTACAAAGTCAGAGATTGATTTGTTTCTTGACTGCATAAGTGATTTGATTGAAAGTGAAGTAGTACAGAAAATGTGTAACTTTACTCAGCATGGAGATACAACAACCTTTGACCATTGCTTGATGGTTTCTTTCAAAAGTTTTCAGTTTTGTAGAAAATTCAATCTTGATTATCGTGCTGCTGCAAGAGGAGGACTTCTTCATGATTTGTTCCTTTATGATTGGCACGATAAGGATTTAGAAATAAACCTACATGGCTTTTATCATCCGGGAATAGCACTTAGAAATGCTGAAAAAGCCTTTGTTTTGGATGATAAAGAAAAGGAAATTATTAAGAAACATATGTGGCCACTTACAGTTGTGCCACCAAAATGTAGGGAAGCGTATGTCATCTGTTATTTTGACAAGACATGTACCTTAAAAGAAGTTTTCAAAGAATGGGGAGTGTCCTTGCGTAAACTGATGACAAGGGGTTTAGTTAAGAAGTAGGTGGAGAAAAGTGAACTTAGTGCAATATTTTTTAGCGTTTATGTTATATAGCATTATTGGCTGGGCCTATGAAACTGCACTATATACAGTTCAGGAAGGAAGATATATCTCTTCCGGATTTCTAAAAGGTCCTTACTGTCCAATTTATGGTGGTGGGGCAGTAGCAATGGTATTTTGCTTTTATGGTAGAACAGATAATTCTTGGGTGATTTTCTTTGGAGGTATGGCTATTGCTACAATTATTGAATATTTAGTAGCAGTTATACTGGAAAATTGTTTCCATAAAAAATGGTGGGACTATAGCAATATTAGATTTAACTTTCAAGGAAGGATTTGCCTTTTAGGTGCATTGTGTTTTGGTACACTTTGTATGCTTTTATGTAAAGCAGTACATCCTGCTTTTATGAAAATGATTTCTATTATTCCGGAAGATTATCAGTTTTGGTCAGCTATTGTTTTGGCTGTTATCTTTGTATGCGATTATATTTATACAATAGCTATGTTACATAAAACAAAGAAAACTCAGTCAAAAAACAGAGAGGAATACGAAAATGAACTTCCTCAGCTAAATACTCAGGAGTTGTTTTCTAATTTAGGTAACAAGATTAATAGCAAAATTAAGATTAAAGATAGAATTCACTTTGGTGGTATCAGCTATATTATAGAAAAACTAAAATTAAAACCTTTCTATATAGAAAAGGTTGAACCACTATATGCTCCTATTAAGGAGAAGTTTAAAGAATTTAAAGAAAAATAATAATTAACTAAAATGCGAAGATTTTTAGTCTTTGCATTTTTTTCGGTAAGGAGATAAGATGGGATTTTTCGACTATATTACAAAAATTGATTTTAGTATTCTGTACTATATTCAAGAACATTTAAGATGTTCTTTCCTTGATTTCTTAATGCCACTGTTTGGATTTATTCAAGAGGGTGGTATGGCGTGGATTGTAATTTCAATCATACTAATCTGTTTTAAGAAAACAAGATATTGTGGTTTTGCAATTTTACTTGCAATGGGCATAGACACTTTAATAACAGAATTTACACTAAAGAATATTATTTGTAGGGTTCGCCCTTGTAATATAGATTTCTCTATAAAAATGCTTGTTTCAAGACCTGATTCTTATGGCTTTCCATCAAACCATTCAGCAAGTGCTTTTGCAGCAGCAACTGCTTTGCTTGTTACTTTAAAGAAAAAGAGATGGGCTATTTTGGGATATATCCTTGCAACAGCTATTGCCTTATCTAGATTATATGTTTTTGTACATTTCCCATCAGATGTACTTGTTGGTGCTATTGTAGGTTCTTTAATTGCATTGTTGGTATGCTTCTTAATGAAGAAAACAGGTTTTAAAGAATTTTTGATACATAAAAATATTATTGAGAGGTAAAAATTGTAATGGAAAGATTAACAATTAAGAAGTTGTACAATTTAGACGAAACTATTGCAAAAGATTTGTTTGATGGTCTTACATATCCTTGGGAGGCTTTGCCTTTAATTGGTGACTTTATTATTAAGCTAGGTAACACACTTGATCCTGATATTTACGAAAAGAAAGGTGACAACATTTGGATTGCTAAGTCAGCTAAAGTTTTTGACTCAGCATACCTAAATGGTCCACTTATTATTGATGAAGATGCCGAAGTTAGACAGTGTGCATTTATCAGAGGTAATGCTATTGTAGGTAAGGGTGCTACTGTTGGCAACTCTACAGAACTTAAGAATGCTATTCTGTTTAATGGTGTTCAAGTTCCTCACTTTAACTATATTGGTGACAGTATTTTAGGTCATATGTCACATACAGGTGCAGGTTCAATTACATCAAACCTAAAGAGTGACAAAACTCTTGTAACTGTTTTATTAGACGGTAAAAAGGTTGAAACAGGTGTTAAAAAGTTTGGTGCTATGCTAGGAGACCATGTAGAGGTTGGCTGTAATTCAGTTCTGAACCCAGGTACTGTTATCGGTAAAAATACTAATGTATATCCACTTTCATTCGTTAGAGGCTATGTAGCAGAAAATTCAATCTATAAAAGATTAGGCGAAGTAGCTGAAAAGTATTAATAAATATAGGATAGGTAGAACAAAGCCCCACATATTATTATGTGGGGCTTTACCTATATATAGTATAGTTAAAATTCAATTCCTTTTCTTGCAGATATACCTCTGTCATAAGGATGAGCAACTTTTCTCATTTCGGTACAGTAGTCAGCAAGTTTAAGTATCTTTTCACTTGGGTTGTGACCGGTTAAAACAATTTCGATATTCTTAGGAGCATTGGCTAAGAAGTCAAAAAGATCACTTTCAGAAAGCATATTGTTATCAATTGCGATAAATATTTCATCAAAGATAACCATATTGTATTTGCCTACTAATGCTTCCTTAGCACAATACTCAAATGTATTTCTGCAATGCTGACGACATTGCAATTTTTCTTCATCAGTCATATCTCTGACAAACTTAACATGGTCAGGACAAGGAGTAAGGGTAATGTTAGGTATAAGCTCCATTGAGCGTCTTTCACCGGAATCATTGCCTTTTAAGAATTGAGAGAATAGCACCTTTCTGTCGCTACCGGCAGCTCTCATAGCAATACCAACAGCACAGGTGGTTTTACCTTTGCCATATCCATAGTAAATGTGTAGCATATAGCACATTCCTTTCTATATATAATAGTATAAGTTATTTTCTAATATAATAATATATCCCATTGAAAAAATAATCAAGTGTGTTATAATACAAAGAAGGAGTGATTTTATGAATTATCAGAAGAAAAGAAAAAGACAGATGATTATAATTCGTATAGTTGCCATTGTGTGTGCAGTGCTTATTTTGGGTTCAGTTTTTGCTGCTGCTTACTTTAGTTAATGAATTTTTTGTAAAATTATTCTTTAAAAGCAGCAAAAATGCCGATTTATAGGGCTTTTAGGGGCGAAAATTCTTTATGTGCAATAAAAATATAATCTTTGTGCATAATATACAAAAACATCTTTAAAATATTTATAAACTTCTAATGATATAATTGTGTAAAAACCTTGAAAAAGCCCATTAAATCTAGTATAATAAGCCTTGCGTGACTGCGATAGATATGCGAAGAAGCGGGAGGTTGCGACAGTTAGTCGGTTTTTCCGTGGAGTATGTCCGATTTTAAACCGGGCGATTAAGTTAAGATTGAGCAAATATTACCCAATAGGGTAACACTATGCTCTTAATGCGCTTTGAACTGCCCGAATGAATAAAATTCATCCGGTTTTTTTAATGCAAGGGTGTGAAACACCCGGATGTGTTATCAGTTAAAAGCACGCCCGCCAACTCAAAACTATTTAAGGAGGCGTTATTATGGCAGTCAAGGAAAAAATTCGTATAAGACTTAAGGGTTACGATCATCAGTTAGTTGATCAATCAGCTGAAAGAATCGTTGCAACAGCCAAGAGAACAGGTGCTAGAGTTTCAGGTCCTGTACCTCTACCAACACAGAAGCAGGTTGTTACAATTCTAAGAGCTGTTCATAAGTACAAGGACAGCCGTGAGCAGTTTGAAATGAGAACTCACAAAAGACTTATCGACATTCTAAGACCATCAAACAAAACTGTTGATGCTCTTATGAAATTAGAACTCCCTGCAGGCGTTGACATCGAAATTAAGTTATAATTTCATTTCAACCTACCGGTAGACAGGGTAAATGTTGGGAAACCAACCAATAACCTAAAAGGAGGAAAACATAATGCAGAAGGCATTAATCGGAAAGAAAGTCGGTATGACTCAGATTTTCGACGAAAAGGGACGTTTCGTTCCTGTAACTGTTGTTGAAGCTGGCCCATGTGTAGTTTCAATGAAAAAGACAGTTGAGAGTGATGGCTACGCAGCAGTTCAGATGGGCTACGGCGATATGAAGCCTCACAAAGTAAACAAGCCTATGAAGGGTCATTTTGACAAGGCTGATGTTGCTCCAAAGAAAGTTCTTAAAGAATTTAGATTTGAAGACACAGATGCTTACAATGTAGGCGACATCATCAAAGCAGATGTTTTTGAAGCTGGTAACAAAGTTGATGTTACTGGTAAGAGCAAAGGTAAAGGCTTTGCCGGCGTAATCAAGCGCTGGAATTTCCAGAGACTTAAGGAAACTCATGGTTCAGGTCCTTGTGTAAGAGACGGTGGTTCAATGGGTTGCTGTTCATCTCCTTCTCGTGTATTCAAGGGTAAGAAGATGGCCGGTCACTTAGGTGCTGAAAAAGTAACAGTTCAGAATCTTGAAATCGTTAAGATTGATGTAGAAAACAACCTCATTGCTATTAAGGGTGCTATTCCAGGCCCTAACAAAGGCTATGTTGTAATCAAAGATTCTGTAAAGGCTTAAGAAAGGGGGACTACAAATGCCAAGTATTAACGTTGTTGATATGAAGGGTTCAAACGCTAAGACAATCGAACTAAACGATTCTATTTTCGCTATCGAACCAAACGAAGCAGTAATGCATCAGATGGTAGTTCTCTATCTTGCTAATCAGCGTCAGGGTACTCAGAGTGCTTTAACTCGTTCAGAAGTATCCGGTGGTGGTAGAAAGCCATGGAGACAGAAGGGCACAGGTCGTGCTAGACAGGGTTCTACAAGATCTCCACAGTGGACACACGGTGGTATCGTATTTGCTCCAAAGCCAAGAGACTACAGCTTCAGTGTAAATAAGAAGGTAAAGAGACTTGCTATGAAGTCAGCTCTATCTTCAAAGGTTGCTGCAGATGAACTTATCGTTGTTGATAAGATCGCTTGTGACGACTACAAAACAAAAACTATGGTTGAGATGCTCAAAGCAATCGGCTCTGAAAAGAAGACACTAATCGTTCTTCCAGAAGTTGATAGCAAAGTTATCAAGTCAGCAAACAACATTCCTGGTGTTAAGACTTGTCAGTATAACGAAATCAATGTTTATGATATTCTAAATGCAGACAAGCTAGTTATCGCTGAGGGTGCAATTGCTAAGATTGAGGAGGTGTACGCATGATCGCTCATGACATCATTATTCGCCCAATCATCACTGAAAAGTCAATGATGGGTATCGCTGAAAAGAAGTACACCTTTGAAGTTGCTAAGACAGCTACAAAGATTGATATTGCTAACGCTGTTGAAGAAGCTTTCAAAGTTAAAGTTGCTAAGGTTAACACAGTTTCTGTTCGTGGCAAACTAAAGAGACAGGGCAGAACACAGGGCTATACAAAGTCTTGGAAGAAGGCTGTTGTTACTCTAACAGAAGATAGCAAGAGCATTGAATTTTTTGAAGGCATGATGTAAGCCTAATTAAGAATTCTAAAAAATTACTAATTAATAGGCAGAATGTATGGGGCTTCACCATAAACCCCGCAAAGCCATCATGAGGAGAGTGAAATCAAATGGCCATTAAGGTATATAAACCGACCACAAACGCACGCCGTAATATGTCGGTTACTGATTACTCATCTCTTTCAAAGGTAGCACCTGAAAAGAGTCTACTACAGCCAATCAAGAAGAATGCTGGTCGTAACTCTTATGGTAGAATTACTGTTCGTCACAGAGGCGGCGGTAACCGTAGAAAGTACAGAGTAATTGATTTTAAGAGACAGAAGTTTGACATTCCTGCGACAGTTAAGACATTAGAATATGATCCTAACCGTTCAGCATTTATCGCACTAATTCAGTATGAAGACGGCGAAAAGTCATACATCATTGCACCGGAAGGTCTCAAGGTTGGCGACACAGTTGTTGCCGGTCCTAGTGCAGATATTAAGCCTGGTAACGCACTACCACTAAGTGCTATTCCAACAGGTACATTCATCCACAATATTGAACTTTACCCAGGTAGAGGTGCTCAGCTAGCTAGATCAGCTGGTAATATGGCACAGCTAATGGCTAAAGAAAACGGTATGGCTCTACTTAGACTACCATCCGGCGAACTAAGAAACGTTCCTGATAACTGTATGGCTACAATCGGTGTTGTAGGTAACTCAGATCACGAAAACGTTAAGATTGGTAAGGCTGGTAGAAAGAGAAATATGGGTTGGAGACCAACAGTAAGAGGTTCTGTAATGAACCCTAATGACCACCCACACGGTGGTGGTGAAGGTAAATCACCAGTCGGTCGTCCAGGTCCATGTACTCCTTGGGGTAAACCTGCTCTTGGTTACAAGACTCGTAAGAACCACAAGGCTTCTGACAAGCTAATTGTAAGAAGAAGAAACGGTAAGTAAGACGGAAGGAGCTAATTTAATATGAGTAGAAGTACTAAAAAAGGCCCTTTTGTCCAGCCTAAGCTGCTCGAAAGAGTCATTGATATGAACGAAAAGGGAGAAAAGAGAATTCTAAAGACTTGGTCAAGAAGTTCAACAATTTTCCCTGAATTTGTAGGTCACACATTTGCAGTCCATGACGGACGTAAGCATGTTCCAGTATATGTAACTGAAGATATGGTTGGTCACAAGCTTGGTGAGTTTGCTCCAACTAGAACATTCAGAGGTCATGCTGGTAGTAAGACATCTAAATAAGCGGAAGGAGTAAGCAAGATGGAAGCAAAAGCATATGCAAAATATGTTCGAATTTCACCTCGTAAGGTTTCAGTTGTACTAAACCTTATCCGTGGTAAGGACGTAAAACTTGCAAAGGCTATTCTCGAGCATACCCCAAAGGCCGCTTGTGAGCCACTACTTAAGTTGCTCAAGTCAGCAGTTGCTAATGCTGAGAATAACCACAGCATGGACACATCTGCACTATATGTTGCAGAATGTTCAGTATCCCAGGGCCCAATTCTTAAGAGAATTAGAGCAAGAGCTCAGGGTAGAGCATTTAGAATTGATAAGAAAACATCTCATATCACTCTAGTGCTAAAAGAGAAAGAATAAAGGAGGTTTGTAGCAATGGGACAGAAAGTTAATCCACACGGTATTCGTGTAGGCGTAATTAAAGACTGGGACTCAAGATGGTTTGCCAGCAAGAAAGATTTCGGCGATACACTTGTTGAAGACTACAACCTTCGTAAGGTATTAAAGAAACAGCTTTATACAGCAGGCATCTCTAAGATTGAAATCGAAAGAGATGGTAAAAAAGTAAGACTTCACATTCACTGTGCTAAGCCTGGTATGATTATCGGTAAAGGCGGTAGTGAAATTGAGAAGCTAAAGGCTCAGTGTGAAAAGTTCTTAAACAAGCCTGTTAACATCAACATTGTTGAAGTTAAGCATCCTGATACAGATGCTCAGCTTGTTGCAGAAAACATTGCACTTCAGCTAGAAAAGAGAATTTCATTCCGTCGTGCTATGAAGCAGGCAATCGGCAGATCAATGAAGTTCGGCGCTAAGGGTATCAAGACAATGTGTTCAGGTAGACTTGGCGGTGCAGAAATTGCAAGAAGTGAACAGTATCATGAAGGTACTATTCCTCTACAGACACTTCGTGCTGATATCGACTACGGTTTTGCAGAAGCAAACACAACATACGGTAAGATCGGTGTTAAGGTTTGGATCTACAAGGGTGAAGTAATCGGTAATGTACAGAAGCGTCCAGCTCGTAAAGAAGGAGGCAAGAAGTAATGTTATTACCTAAGAGAGTAAAGTACAGAAGAGTACACAGAGGTCGTCTTACAGGTAAAGCTTACCGTGGTAATAAGGTTACTTACGGTGAATTCGGCCTTCAGGCTTTAGAGCCATCATGGATTACATCAAACCAAATCGAAGCAGCCCGTGTAGCTATGACTCGTTACTGCAAGCGTTACGGTAAAGTTTGGATTAAGATTTTCCCAGATAAGCCGGTTACAGCAAGACCTGCTGAAACTCGAATGGGTAAAGGTAAAGGTAACCCAGAATATTGGGTAGCTGTTGTTAAGCCAGGCAGAGTTATGTTTGAACTTGGTGGTGTTGACGAAGCTACAGCAAGAGAAGCTATGCGTCTTGCTGCTAATAAGCTACCTATTAAGTGTAAGTTTGTTACAAAGGAGGTTGAACAGTAATGACATCAAAGGAAATTAGAGAACTTTCTACTGAAGAACAGCAGACTAAGCTAAAAGACTTGAAGGAAGAACTATTCAACCTTCGTTTTCAGCTTGCTATTAATCAGCTAGAAAACCCAACAAGAATTAAGGCAGTTAAGAAAGATATTGCTAGAATTTCAACAATTCTTCGTGAAGATGAATTAGCTGAAGCTTAAGGAGGATACAACAATGAGCGATAGAAATTACAGAAAAACTGTTGTCGGCAAGGTTGTATCTGACAAAATGGATAAAACCATTGTCGTTGCAATCGAAGACAGCGTAAAGCATAAGCTTTATAATAAGATTGTTAAGAGAACTGTTCGCTATAAAGCACATGATGAAAATAACACAGCAGGTGTAGGCGACAGAGTAAAGATCATGGAAACTCGCCCACTCTCTAAGGATAAGAGATGGAGACTAGTCGAGATCATTGAAAAAGCTAAATAAGTTAGCTTGAGAAAAAGGAGGAACACACTGTGATTCAACAGCAGACTTATCTCAAGGTAGCCGACAATACTGGCGCTAAGGAACTTATGTGCATTCGTGTTCTCGGTGGTACTAAGAGAAGATATGCCAACATTGGCGATGTTGTAGTTGCTTCTGTAAAGAAAGCAACACCAGGCGGCGTTGTAAAGAAGGGTGATGTAGTTCGTGCAGTAGTTGTACGTTCAGCTAAGGGTGTTCGTCGTGAAGACGGCACATACATCCGTTTCGATGAAAACGCAGCTGTTATTATTAAAGATGATAAGAGTCCAAGAGGCACTCGTATTTTTGGACCAGTTGCTCGTGAGCTTCGTGAAAAGGACTTCACAAAGATCCTTTCTCTAGCTCCTGAAGTACTTTAATTGGAGGTGTCAAGTTATGAATAATAAAGTTCATGTTAAAACAGGCGACACCGTTGTAATTATTAGCGGTAAAGACAAAGGCAAGCAGGGTACTGTTATGGCTGTTTCACCAAAGGAAGGCAAAGTTATCGTTGAAAAGTGCAATATGGTAACTAAGCATGTTAAGCCTAGAAGAATGGGTGAAGCAGGTGGTATCCAGAAGGCTGAAGGTGCTATGTATGCATCAAAAGTTCAGCTAGTATGCCCAAGATGCAAAAAGCAGACTAGAGTTGCTCACAAGATTAACGCTGACGGCTCTAAGGATCGTATTTGCGCTAAGTGTAAAGAAGAAATTTAAAGGAGGATTTCACAGTGGCTAGATTAAAGACTTTCTACAAAGAAGAAGTTGCACCGGCTCTTATGAAGAAATTCTCTTACAAGAGCGTAATGCAGATTCCAAAGCTAGATAAGATTGTTATCAATGTTGGTGCTGGTGAAGCTAAGGAAAACCACAAGGTTATCGACTCAATTTGTACTGACCTTCGTGCTATCACCGGCCAGCAGCCAATGATTTGTAAAGCAAGAAAATCAGTTGCTAACTTCAAACTAAGAGAAGGTATGGCAATTGGTTGTAAAGTAACACTAAGAGGCGACAGAATGTATGAATTCCTAGATCGTCTATTCAATGTTGCTCTACCAAGAGTTCGTGACTTCAGAGGTATTAACGGTAACTCATTTGATGGTCGTGGTAACTATAACATGGGTATCAAGGAACAGTTAATTTTCCCTGAAATCGAATATGATAAGATTGATAAAGTTCGTGGTATGGACATTTGTTTCGTTACTACAGCTCAGACAGATGAAGAGGGCCGTGAGCTACTAAGCTTAATGGGCGCTCCATTCACAAAGTAAGGAGGAATAGTTGTGGCTAAGACAGCAATGAAAATCAAACAGCAGAAAGAGCCTAAGTACTCTACAAGAAAGTACTCTCGCTGCAAAATCTGCGGCAGACCACATGCTTACCTCCGTAAGTACGGTATTTGCCGTATCTGCTTCCGTGAACTCGCTTATAAGGGTGAGATTCCAGGCGTTAAGAAATCAAGCTGGTAAGGAGGTAAAGTTATGCAGATTACTGATACAATTGCAGACTTACTTACAAGAATTCGTAATGCAAGTTCTGCTAAACACGATACAGTTGACATTCCAGCATCAAACATGAAGAAGGCTATTTGCCAGATTCTTGTTGATGAAGGTTATGTTAAAGAATTTACTACAATGGAAGATGGTAAGCAGGGCGTAATTAAGGTAACACTTAAGTACACTGAAGATAAGACTCCTGTAATCACAGGTCTTAGAAGAGTTTCAAAGCCAGGCTTACGTATTTACAGCAATGCAGAAAACCTACCAAAGGTTATGAAGGGCCTTGGTATCGCTATCATCTCAACTTCTAAGGGTATCATGACAGACCGTCAGGCTCGTAAAGAAAATATCGGTGGCGAAGTTCTTGCATTTGTTTGGTAAGGAGGTGCCGAGATGTCTCGAATTGGAAGAAAACCTATAAATATTCCCGCTGGCGTTACTGTTTCAGTAAACGAAGGCGTTGTAACTGTTAAGGGTCCTAAGGGTGAATTAACTCAGAAGGTACACCCCAATATGACAGTTGAAATCAATGGTGATGTTGTTGAAGTTAAGCGTCCTAATGACGATAAGCTAAACAGAAGCCTACATGGTCTTACTCGTTCTTTAATCCATAATATGGTTATCGGCGTTACAGAAGGCTACAAGAAGGAACTAGAAGTTAACGGTGTTGGTTACAGAGTTCAGAAGCAGGGTAACAAAGTTGTTATGAACCTAGGTTTCTCTCATCAGGTAATTGTTGAAGAAACAGACGACATTAAGATGGAAGTTCCTGATCCTAATAATATCGTTGTTCTTGGCTGCGATAAGCAGAAGGTTGGTCAGTTCGCTGCTGAAGTTAGAGAAAAGCGTCCACCAGAACCATACAAGGGTAAGGGTATTAAGTATAAGGATGAAGTTATCCGTCGTAAGGAAGGTAAAGCCGGTAAAGGCAAGTAATTAAGGAGTGAATGACAAATGGTAAAAAGACCTGATACAAAAAAAGCCCGTCTAAATCGCCATAAGAGAGTTCGTGGTAAGATTAGCGGTACTGCAGAATGTCCACGCCTTTGTGTATTCCGTTCTACTAACAACATTTATGCTCAGTTAATTGACGATGTTGCTGGTGTTACACTTGCTGCTGCTTCTACTCTTGATAAGAGCATTAGTGGCAATGGCGGAAACAAAGAGGCTGCAAGAGCAGTTGGTAAGTTAATTGCTGCTAAGGCAGCAGAGAAGAATATCGTTGATGTTGTATTCGACAGAGGCGGTAATATCTATCACGGCCGTGTTAAAGAATTGGCCGAAGGCGCCCGTGAGGGTGGCCTCAATTTCTAAGGAAGGGGAGGAATTACTTTGGCTAATTATGATAGAAATGACGACAGATTTACAGAAAGAGTTGTTACAATCAACCGTGTATCAAAAACTGTAAAGGGCGGTCGTATTTATAAGTTCGCAGCTCTCGTAGTTGTAGGTGATGGCGAAGGTACTGTTGGTTTCGGTATCGGTAAAGCTGGTGAAGTTCCAGACGCTATCAGAAAGGGTATTGAAGATGCTAAGAAGAACCTAATGAAGGTTTCTCTAAGAGGCACAACAATCCCTCACGAAATTATCGGTGAATTTGGTGCAGGTAGAGTTCTTATGAAACCTGCTGCTCCTGGTACCGGTGTTATCGCTGGTGGTCCTGTTCGTTCAGTTGTTGAAGCTGTAGGTATCAAGGACATCAGAACAAAGGCTCTTCGTTCTAACAACCCTTGTAATGTAGTTAGAGCTACACTAGAAGGTCTAAAGAATCTAAGAACAGCTGAAGAAGTTGCCGCTATTCGTGGCAAATCAGTTAAAGAAATTTTATAATAGGGAGGTTGCTAAGAATGAAAATTACTCTAGTAAAAAGCCTTATCAGCACTAAGAAGGATCAGATTGCAACTGCCCATGCACTTGGCCTAAAGAAGATTGGCGATACAACAGAACAGCCAGATAACCCTTCAACACAGGGCAAGATTGCTAAAATTGTTCACCTTATCAAGGTTGATGCTTAAGGGAGGTGCAAGGTAAATGAAATTACATGAACTTTCACCAGTAGATGGTTCTAAAAAGAGCGTAAAGAGAATTGGTCGTGGCCATGGTTCCGGTTGGGGTAAGACTTCCGGTAAAGGTCATAAGGGTCAGAAGGCTCGTTCAGGTGGTAGCATTCGTCCGGGTTTTGAAGGCGGTCAGATGCCACTACAGAGAAGAGTGCCAAAGAGAGGTTTCAACAACATTTTCAGAAAGAAGATTGTTGCTCTTAACCTAAAGCAGCTAGAAACTAAATTCGACAACGGTGCTGTTGTTGATGTAGATGCTCTAAGAAATGCTGGCCTTGTAAAGAACTCATTTGACGGTGTCAAGATTTTAGGCAACGGCGAATTAACAAAGAGTTTAACTGTTAAGGTTGATGGTTTCTCAGCAGCTGCAAAAGAAGCTATCGAAAAGGCAGGTGGAAAGGCTGAGGTGATTTAATTGTTTAAGACAATTAGAAACGCTTGGGCTATTCCAGACTTAAGAAAGAAAATTCTTTTCACTTTATTAATAGTTCTAGTATTTAGAATTGGTTCAGTTATTCCTGTTCCATTCTTAGATATGGGTGCTCTAAATACACTAATGAAGGGTGTTGATGATAGCGGTTCAATGCTTAGCTATCTAAACACACTTTCCGGTGGTGCATTCTCAAATGCAACATTGTTTGCAATGGGTGTTACACCATATATCAACAGTTCAATCATTCTACAGCTTCTATGTGTTGCTATTCCTCCTCTTGAAAGAATGGCTAAAGACGGTGAAGTTGGTAGAAAGAAAATCGGTAAGATTACTCGTTATGTAACAGTTATCCTTGGTCTAATTCAGGGTGCAGCTTACTTCTGGTACTTATATCGTAGTAATGTTACAGTATATAAGAGTGGTTTTGATCTAGTTTACTCAGCTATCATCATCATTCTTGTATTCACAGCCGGTACTGCCCTAATGATGTGGATGGGTGAACAAATCAACAACTATGGTATTGGTAATGGTATTTCAATCTTACTATTTGCCGGTATCATCGCAAGATTCCCTTACACAATCAGCAGACTAGCTGGTTTCTGGAAAACAGGTCTTGAAGGTTCAACAGAAATGCTTGTTTTCGTTCCACTATGGGTTGTAATTTTCCTAGCAGTTATCTGGGTTATTACATTTATGCAGGATTCAGAAAGAAAGATTCCTATTCAGTACGCAAAGCGTGTTGTTGGTAGAAAGATGTACGGCGGTCAGTCAAGTCACCTTCCAATCAAGGTTGCACTTGGTGGTGTTCTTCCAATCATCTTTGCTTCTTCAATCCTATCAATCCCTAGTACAATTCAGATGTTCTGGCAGCCTAAGTCAGGCTTCTGGGTAAGTTTCTTCAATGCGTTCAGCACTGAAGGTTGGTTATATATGGTACTATACTTCATCTTTATTCTAGCTTTTGCTTATTTCTACACAGCTATTCAGTATAATCCTATTGAAATGGCCAATAATTTAAAGCAGAATAATGGTACAATCCCAGGTATCAGACCTGGTCAGCCAACAGTTGAGTTTATTCAAAAGATTCTTTCAAGAATTACACTAATCGGTGCTATGTTCCTAGCTCTTATCGCACTTGTTCCACTAATTTACACAGCTGCAACAGGTATGACAGGACTTTCAATGGGTGGTACATCAGTTATCATCATCGTAGGTGTTGCTCTTGAAACATCAAAACAACTTGAATCCCAAATGATGATGCGTCATTATAAGGGCTTCCTTGATTAATAAACGGAGAAAAAAATGAAGTTAATATTTTTAGGTGCTCCTGGTGCCGGTAAAGGCACACAAGCTGAAATCATCAGCAAAGAATTAAATATTCCAACAATCTCCACAGGAGATATGATAAGGGAAGCGCTGAAAAACGGTACTGAGATGGGACTTAAAGCTAAGTCTTATATGGAATCAGGTGCTTTAGTACCTGACGAAGTTGTAATCGGCATTGTAAAGGAAAGACTTTCAAAGGACGATTGCAAGAACGGCTTTATCCTAGATGGTTTCCCAAGAACTATTCCTCAGGCCGAGGCTCTGGACTCTATGGGTGTTGAAATTGACCTAGTAATTGATCTAGAAGTTAGTGACGACATTATCATTAACAGAATGTCCGGACGCCGTGTCTGTGAAAAGTGTGGTAAGACTTATCACACAATCAACAAGCCTTCAAAAATCGAAGGTGTTTGTGATGTTTGCACAGGTGCCCTTATTCAGCGTAAGGACGACCACATTGATACAGTAAAGACTCGTCTTGAAACATATCATAAGGAAACAGAACCACTTAAGGATTATTACGAAGCACAGGGTAAGCTAAAGCTTATTGACTGTCCAGACTCTATTGACGGTACTACAAAGCTAGTACTTGAAGTACTTAAGTAAGAAGGTTTTAGAATGGTAGTTATCAAATCATCACGAGAACTTCAACAGATGAAAGAGGCTTGCAGAATTTCTGCTAATGCTTTAGTAGTAGCAGGAAAAGCAGTTGAACCGGGTGTTTCAACACTTGAAATTGATACTATCGTCCGCAAGTATATCGAGAAAGAGGGGGCTACCCCTTCCTTTCTCGGATATGGTGGATTTCCTGCAAGTGCATGTATATCAGTAAATAATGTGGTTATCCATGGCATACCTAGCAAGAAACAGATCCTTAAAGAGGGTGACATTGTTAGTGTTGACGTTGGTGCTTTTATTGACGGTTTCCACGGTGACAATGCTTACACTTTTAAATGTGGCAAGGTTAGTGCTGAAGCTGAGGCACTTTTAAAGGCTACAGAGGAAAGCTTGTATGAAGGTATCAAACAAGCAAAGGCCGGTAATCGTGTTGGCGATATTGGCTCAGCTGTTCAGAAGTATGTCGAAGATCGCAGTTACTCGGTTGTACGAGATTTTGTCGGCCACGGAGTAGGTGCGAAACTACATGAAGACCCTAGTGTACCTAACTATGGTACTGCCGGAAGAGGCGTAAGACTAATTCCCGGTATGACTATTGCAATCGAACCTATGGTTTGTGCAGGTGACTATAAGGTAAAGGTTATGCCTGACGAGTGGACAACAGTAACTTGTGACGGTAGCCTTGCTGCTCATTTTGAGCATTCCATTGCCATTACTTCCGATGGTCCACAAATCCTAACAATTCCTGACTTAAAGTGAGGTAAGGATGATTAAAGAAGGATCAATCGTAAAAGCAAAGGCAGGTCGTGATAAAGACGATTTGTTCGTTGTAGTTGGTATTGATGGTAGTTATGCTTACATTGCCAACGGCAAAAGAAGAAAAGTGGAGAAACCTAAGAAAAAGAAGTTGATTCACTTACAGCATACAAATGGATGTGCAAAAACTTATAAAACTAATCCACAAATAAAAAACAGTATTAAAGAGTTCGGAGGTTTATAATGTCTAAGCAAGATGTTATAGAAGTAGAAGGTACAGTAACTGAAGCTTTACCAAATGCTCAGTTTAAGGTTGAACTACAGAACGGTCATGTTATTTTGGCTGTTATTTCAGGTAAATTAAGAATGAACTACATTCGTATTCTACCGGGTGATAAGGTTACAGTGGAGATGTCTCCATACGACCTGACAAGAGGAAGAATTACTTGGAGAACAAAGTAATTCATTAAATACAAGAATTTAAGAAAGGAATGATACTTAATGAAAGTCAGACCTTCAGTAAAGAAAATTTGCGATAAGTGCAAAATCATCAAAAGACATGGTAAAATCATGGTAATCTGTGAAAACCCAAAGCATAAACAGCGTCAGGGTTAATTAGTAAAAACTTTTAAATTTTATGGAGGTGCACAATGGCTCGTATAGCAGGTGTTGACTTACCAAGAGACAAAAGAGTTGAAATCGGTTTAACTTATATCTATGGTATTGGTAGAAAGACTGCAACAGACATTATTGCAGCAACAGGTGTTAATCCTGATACAAGAGTAAGAGACTTAACTGAAGAAGATGTTTCAAAGTTAAGAGAATATATTGATAAGCATTGTATTGTTGAAGGCGACCTTCGTCGTGACATTGCTTTTGACATTAAGAGACTTATTGAAATTGGTTGTTATCGTGGCGTTCGTCATAGAAAGGGTCTTCCAGTAAGAGGACAGCGTTCTAAGACAAATGCAAGAACTCGTAAGGGCCCACGTAAGACAATGGCAAACAAGAAGAAGTAAGGAGGATTAAGCAATGGCAGCAACTAAGAAGACTGTACGCCGTCGCCGTGATAGAAAGAATATCGAAAAAGGCGCAGCTCATATCCAGTCAACATTTAACAATACTATTGTTACTATTTCTGATACACAGGGCAACGCTGTATCTTGGGCTAGTGCTGGTGAACTAGGTTTCAGAGGTTCTAGAAAATCTACACCATTCGCAGCTCAGTCAGCAGCTGAAACAGCAGCTAAGGCTGCAATGGAACACGGTATGAAATCCGTAGAAGTTTATGTTAAAGGACCTGGTCAGGGTCGTGAAGCTGCAATCAGAGCTTTACAGTCAGCAGGTCTTGAAGTAACAATGATCAAAGATGTTACACCAATCCCACATAATGGATGCCGTCCTCCAAAGAGAAGACGTGTATAGTAGATAGAAGGAGGAATAGTTATGGCAAAGAATATGCAGCCAATCGCTAAGCGTTGTAAGAAGCTTGGTATCGAACCTTCTGTTATGGGTTACAACAAGAAGACTACTAACAGAAACTCTAACGGCAATATGAGAAGAAAGAAGAGCGAATATTGCTTACAGCTTAACGAAAAGCAGAAAGTTAAATTTATTTACGGCATTATGGAAAAGCAGTTCCGTCGTTACTACGACCAGGCTGCTAAGAAGGAAGGTAAGACTGGTACAGTCCTACTAACAACTATCGAACGCAGACTTGATAATGTTGTATTCAGACTAGGTCTTGCTTCTTCAAGAAGAGAAGCTAGACAGCTTGTAAACCACGCTCACTTTACAGTAAACGGTCAGAAGGTAAACATTCCTTCATATATGACTAAACCGGGCGATGTAATCAAGGTTAAGGATAGCAGCCGTTCAAAGGCAAGATTTAAGGAAATTGCAGAAGGCGAAACAAAGTCAATGGTTTCACCTAAGTGGTTAGAAAAAGATGCTGACCTACTTGGCGGTAAGGTTATCGCAATGCCTGAAAGAGATGATATTGACTATCAGGTAGAAGAACATCTAATCGTCGAATTGTACTCCAAGTAATCCACGCATCCGTAGGTTATTAGAAACAGGCACATATATGTGTGCATATATGTTTAGGAGGTTATTTCATGATCGAAATTGAAAAGCCAAGAATTGAAGTTGAAGACCTATCTTCTGACGGCAAATTCGGCAGATTCGTTGTTGAACCACTAGAAAGAGGTTTCGGCAACACACTAGGTAATAGTTTAAGAAGAGTTCTTCTTTCATCCCTTGAGGGTGTAGCTGTTCAGTCAATTAAGATTGACGGTGTGCTTCATGAATTTTCAACAATTCCTGGAGTTAAAGAAGATGTTACTGAGATTGTTCTTAATATGAAAAGCCTTGTTTGTAAGCTAAACGACAATGGTCCTAAGACTGTAGAAATATCTGCAACAGGTCCTTGTGAAGTTAAAGCAAGCAACATTAAGGCTGATAGCGATGTTGAGGTCCTAACTCCGGACCTTCACATTGCAACACTTGGTGAGGGTGCAACACTTAATATGGAAATCACACTAGACAGAGGCAGAGGCTATGTTCCTGGCGAAAAGAACAAGCAGCTTGCCAGTAACAATGTTATTGGTGTACTTCCAGTTGACTCTATTTACACACCAGTATTAAAAGTAAATTACACTGTTGACAACACTCGTGTTGGTCAGATTACTGACTACGACAAGTTAACCCTTGATGTTTGGACAAACGGTGTAATCAATGCACAGGAAGCAGTTTCTCTAGCTGCTAAGGTTCTAACAGAACACCTAAATCTATTTGTTGACCTATCAGATAAGGGTTCAACAACTGAGATTATGGTAGAGAAGGACGACAAGGGTAAGGAAAAGGTTCTTGAAATGACTATTGAAGAACTTGACCTATCAGTTCGTTCATTCAACTGCTTAAAGCGTGCAGGAATCAACACTGTTGAGGATCTTATTTCTAAGAGTGAAGACGATATGATGAAGGTTAGAAACCTTGGTCGTAAGTCACTTGAAGAAGTAATTCAGAAGCTTGAAAGCTTAGGTTTCGGACTTCGTGACGAAGACGAATAATAAAGACACTTATAATTCCAATATTTAGGGTAAAGGAGTGATATAAATGCCAAGAACAAGAAAGCTAGGTAGAGCTACAGATAGCAGAATGGCAATGCTAAGAGCTATGGTAACATACCTATTTGAAAATGGTAAAATCGAAACAACTCTTGCTCGTGCAAAGGATGTTTCTTCAATGGCAGAAAAGATGATCACAGTAGCTAAGGAAGACAATCTTCACAATAAGAGAATGGTTATGGGTTTTGTAACTAAGGAATCAGTTACTCATAAGCTATTCACAGAGATTGCTCCTAAGTATGCAGACAAGAATGGTGGTTACACAAGAATCACTAAGATTGGTCCTCGTCGTGGTGACGCTGCAGAAATGGCTATCATCGAATTACTATAATTTCATTGATACTTTTAAAGGCTTGTCTTTATGACAAGCCTTTTTGTTATGTTCACCAGTTAGTAGTGTGATACCTATGGGATTATCGTTCTGTTTACAGGTGATAAATTAAAAATATCTACATAGGGTAAAGCACCGATATAAAGGATAGTTTGTAACGGCCCACCAATTAAGTGAACATCAAAGATAACGAGTCATAGGCGAAGTTTGATTTGCTAATATGAACTTATGTAAAAATTTTTTTGAAAAAACTTTTGTCGAAAGACCCTACAACTGTAACTCAAAATCGTTCCTATATCTCTAACTATAAAATATAAGAAAAATTATGAGTTACACAGTAGGGGCGAACATCGTTTTTGTCTTTACCTAAAATCAAAACTAAAAAACCGATTATAATGTACAAGAAAAAGCAAAATGCACAAGTAGTTAGTGTAGGCTAACTGCTTTGTTTGTACAAACTTACAAAAAGAAAAATATAATAAAATTTTTATTGACATAGAGGAAAGGATAGAGTAATATATAGTTGTGGTTAGCAAAAGCTAACCAAGTACAGAAACATTATTACATTATGTTTTTACTTTGTTGTCACAACAAACCCATGTGAACTCTATTTATTTTTTTGGTGTATACTTCTTGCTGAAATGTGACAACAAAACTAACTTCGCCGAATAATTAAAATGCCAATTAATTGTTCAGCAAACTCTTTTCTCCTTAAAGGAACAGTTCTGCATACAGCTGTTCCTAAGTTTAGAGGTGCTATGGGAAACCATAGCCCTCTAAATCATGATTTTGCTTTCAAGTTTTTCTTATGAAAAACTTTTATTTTTACTTTATAGTTAGCAAATGCTAACTATAAAATTTCCTTAATAAAGGAATGATAAATATGTCAGAGGATTTATTAGTCAAGCATTGCTCACCAACATTAGCCGGACTAAAAACAGGCAACCTTTTTAACTGCTCTTGCAGCAGCGAGAAGGAAGCCATAAATTTTGTAAATACATACAACAAGATACTTTCTAAAAAAGGAATAAAACTTATTCTGCTGAACTATTCTAACAACAGAGCATTGCTATACTTGTATCGCAAAAATAAGTTAAAAAGTGACTTGTCAACTCCTTATGCTGAGTTTTTGCTTAGAATGCAAGGATACAACAGTATTGATGTTGAAAGTTGTATTGCTCAGTTAAAGAGGAGAGTAAAAACTTCTTGTGAATTTCCCCACGAAATCGGACTTTTCCTCGGTTATCCCCCTGAGGATGTTTACGGTTTTATTTGCAACAAGGGTGCTTGTTCAAAGTGTACAGGTTGTTGGAAAGTTTATGGTGATGAGAAAGAAGCCTTGAAAAAATTTGCAAAATTTAAGAAATGCTCTCGTATTTATTACTTAAAATGGAAACAAGGTTTTTCACTTGAAAAACTTACTGTTTCAGCTTAGAAAGGAAGAGATATAAATGAGTAAGATTGCAGTTGTATACTGGAGTGGTACAGGTAACACAGAAGTTATGGCTAATGCAGTAGCTGATGGTGTAAATGAAAACGGCGGTAACGCAACACTTTATACTGCTGATAGCTTTAACGGTGATATGGTCAATGACTTTGATGCTATTGCTTTTGGTTGTCCTGCAATGGGTGCTGAAGTTCTTGAGGATGAAGAATTCGAACCTATGTTTAATGGTTGTGAATCATCACTAAATGGTAAGAAAATCGCTTTATTCGGTTCATATGGTTGGGGCGATGGTGAATGGATGCGTAACTGGGAAGAGACTTGTACTTCTGACGGTGCAGTTCTTGCAACAGAAAGTGTAATTTGTAATGATGCACCGGATGATGATGCTATTGCAAATTGTAAAGCACTTGGTGCATCATTAGTTTAATTTAAAAATAAAAATCTATAAAAATACCTTAAAATTATACCTTCTTTGGCTATCCTTTATGGATAGCCTATTTCCTTTTGTGAAAGGTGTTGATTTTCTCTTAAACTGTCTGTAAAATATTCTTAGGTGAAAAATATGAGTACAGTTAATTTGGTAGAAAAATTATACAGAGAACACAACTTAACAGATAGTGAACTGAAAGAAATTCTTTTAACTACTGATAGCAAGGTTGATAAAGCTTTGCAAAAGTATGCACAAAAAGTTAGAGATAAAGTCTTTGGAAAAAATGTGTATATCAGAGGGTTAATTGAGGTCAGTAACTACTGTAAGAATGATTGTTATTACTGTGGAATCAGAAGAAGTAACAAAAATATTTGTAGATATAGATTGACAAAAGAACAGATACTTGATTGTTGCAAAAAAGGTTATGTACTTGGCTTTAGGACTTTTGTTTTGCAAGGTGGTGAAGATTTTCACTATTCTGACGATGACATTTGTAGTATCGTAAGTGAAATAAAAAGCAACTTTAGTGATTGTGCAGTAACTTTGTCAATAGGTGAAAGAAGTTATGAAAGTTACAAGAAATATTATGATGCAGGTGCTGATAGGTTTTTACTGAGAGAAGAAACCTCAAATCCGTTACATTACAGAAAACTTCATCCACAAGAAATGAGTTTGGAAAATAGAATACAATGTTTATATAATCTGAAGAAAATCGGCTATCAAGTAGGTTGTGGGATTATGATAGGTTCACCTTATCAAACTGTTGATGATATTATTCTTGACCTCAGATTTTTTCAGAAATTTATGCCACATATGATTGGCATAGGACCATTTGTACCACATAAAGATACTGACTTTAGAGATAAACCTATTGGTGACTTAAAGTTGACTTTGAGAACTTTAGGGATAATCAGACTTATGATTAATGATGTGTTACTTCCATCAACAACTGCACTTAGTACAATTGACCCTAAAGGCAGAATTCTTGGAATTTTGTATGGAGGAAATGTTGTAATGCCAAATTTATCTCCACAATTTGCTAAGGAACATTACACTTTATATGATGGAAAATTAAGTACAGGTAAAGAATCGGGAGAGATGGTTAAGGAACTTGAAAAATCTTTGAAAAATTTTGATTACAGTATTGAAATCTCTAGAGGTGATACTCCTAGAAAATAAAATAATAAAATGTATAAAAATCCCATTGTAATGGGATTTTTGCCTTTTAAATAGTTTATTTTATATAATAAATTCATTCACTTGACGAAAATATAAAAATATATTATTATTGTATACGTTATATTGCACAAAAATTGAAGAATTTGTTATGTATAAAATCAATAGCAAAAATGAAATTTTTGTAATATAATATAGTTAAGGTTAATAAAAAATAGGAAGAAAAGTATAATAGGCTCAATGTGATTTGATAATTTACGACATAACCTAGATGTTAAAATAAATATTGTACGGCTTTTTCCGTTTAGAAATTAATGTACTGGAGGAATTATGATGTTACCAAAGAAAGAAGTAGTAGCTATGCTTCTTGCCGGTGGACAGGGCTCTCGTCTTGGTGTATTAACTAAGAAGATTGCTAAACCTGCCGTTCCTTTCGGAGGAAAATACAGAATCATTGATTTCCCATTGTCCAACTGTGCAAATTCAGGTATTGAGGCTGTTGGTGTTTTGACACAGTATCAGCCACTTGTACTTAACGAATATATTGGCAATGGTCAACCATGGGAACTTGATGGTATGAATTCTGGGGTTACTTGTCTTAGCCCTTACGAGTCTAAGAAAGGCTCTGAATGGTATTCTGGTACTGCTAATGCAATTTATCAGAATATAAGCTATATTGATAGGTATAACCCTGAGTATGTTGTGGTACTTTCCGGTGACCATATTTATAAGATGGATTACGCAGATATGATTAAGTTCCACAAAGAACATGATGCTGCTTGTACTATTGCAGTTATTGATGTTTCTCTTGAAGAGGCATCTCGTTTTGGTATTCTAAATACTAACGAAGATGGTTCTATCTATGAATTTGAAGAAAAACCTGCTCATCCAAAGAGTACAAATGCCTCAATGGGTATTTATGTATTTAGTTGGAAAGAACTAAGAAAATATTTAATTGAAGATGCTGAAAATGAAAACAGCAGTAATGACTTTGGTAAGGATGTTCTACCTGCAATGTTGAATGCCGGTGAAAGAATGTTTGCTTATCCATTTGAGGGTTATTGGAAAGATGTAGGTACTGTTGAGTCACTTTGGGATGCTAATATGGATCTTTTAGACCCTAACCTAAAGCTGGACTTAAGGGATATTTACAGTAAAAACCCTATGTTCCCACCTCACTATGTATCTGAAACTGCTACTATCAAGAATTCTAACATTTCTGATGGTTGTATTGTTGAGGGTGAAGTTGAGAATTCAATCCTATTCCCCGGTGTTAAGATTGAAAAGGGTGCTAAGGTAGATTATTCTATTATTATGCCTAATACAGTTGTTAAGGCAAATGCCGATATTAAATATTCTATTGTATCTGAAAATACTGTAATCGGTTGTAACGCAGTAATCGGTGGCAACCCTGAAGATACAGAAGATAAGGATAAATGGGGTATTGCAGTTATCGGTGATGACCTACATATTGGTGACAATGTTGTTGTTCCACCTGCAGCTATGATTGGTGAAGATTTGGAGGCAGAATAATGAATAGAAGTAACAATGTTCTTGGTCTTATTTTTTCAAACACTAATGAGGGTTGTATTAGTCAGCTAACTAACAAGAGAACTATGGCTAGTGTACCTTTTGGAGGAAAATACAGACTAATTGATTTTCCACTTTCTAATATGAGCAATGCCGGTATTAACAATGTTGGTATTGTTGCATCATCTCATTACTTTAGCCTTATGGATCATGTAGGTAACGGTAATGCTTGGGATTTATCAAAGAGAAAAAGTGGACTTACAATTTTACCACCTTTTAGTGGCAAAAGTTTTGATAATGTGCTGGAAACTTTGGACAGCCTTCATGGTTATATTGAACATGGTTCTGAAGAAGAAGTTTTGATTTGTAGCACAAACTTTATTGCAAATATTGATTATCAAAAGATGTATTATCAACACACTCAGACAGGTGCTGATGTTACATTCTGTTATCAGTATCAGGATATTAACAACAATAAGTCTTATCCAATGATTGCTGAAATTGATGATGATAAGAGAATTAAGAAATTACAGATTAATCCACCTGTTACCGGTGAATGTAACCTAATTTCCGGTTCTATCTTAATTAAAAAAGACCTACTAATATCTATTGTTAAGCAATGTGTAAGTACAAATAACATTGACTATAGAAAGTTATTCCTAAACTTTGATTTAGAAAAATACAAGGTTTGTGGTTATGAACATAAAGGTTTCTTAAAGACAATTTGCTCAATGCAGGATTACTACAATATTTCTATGGATTTAATGAATCCTGAAGTAAGAGCAGATTTGTTCAATCCGGAAAGACCTATCTACACTAAGGTTAGAGATGACAGACCATCAAGATATGGCTTTGATTGTTCAGTTAAGGGTAGCTTAATTGCTCAAGGTTGTATTATTAATGGCGAAGTTGAAAATTGCATTATCTCAAAGGGTGTTTACATAGGTCAGAATACTAAGGTTAAGAACTCTATTATTATGCAGGATAGCGTAATCGGTGACAATGCTACAATCAACAATGTTATTATTGATAAGGACTGTAACATTGCTGAAGGTGAACAACTAATGGGTGCACCTAACTATCCGGTATATATTGAAAAAGGCTCAGTTATTTCTTAGTCTTGTATTTTTCTCAGTATATGTTATACTTATAATATAATCTTAATAGGAGGTAATTGAGATGAGAATTTTATATTGTGCAAGTGAAGCTAATCCGTTTTGTGGTAGTGGTGGTCTTGCTGATGTGGCAGGTAGTTTACCACATACTTTAAATAGAAAGGGTCAGGACTGCAGAATTGTTGTTCCTCTATATGGCTCAATGCCATATGACCTAAGATGTCAGTTACAGTACATTACTAACTTTTGGGTTCCTGTAGGTTGGAGAAGCCAATATTGTGGTCTTTTCTGGGCACAGTGGAACGGTTGTACATATTACTTTATTGACAATGAATATTACTTTAACAGAGATAACCTATACGGTTATTATGATGATGCAGAAAGATTTGCTTTCTTCTCTCGTGCTATTATGGAAATGTTACCATACATTGATTTCCATCCGGACATTATTCATTGTAACGACTGGCAGACAGCTCTTGTACCTGTTTATTACTATCTATTCTATAGTAAGAACCCATGGTACTACAACATTAAGAGTGTATTTACTATCCATAACATTCAGTATCAAGGTAAGTATGGTTGGGAAGTTAACACAGAATGTGTTGGTGTTCCTCCAACAGAAACTAAGATTATCGAAATGGATGGTAATCTAAATATGATGAAGGGTGCTATTGAATGCTCAACAAGAGTTACAACAGTTTCACCTTCTTATGCAGCAGAAATCAAGGACCCTTGGTTTGCTTATGGTTTGGAAGCATCTCTAAACAGAAATCATTGGAAACTTTGTGGTATTCTTAACGGTATTGACTGTGCATCTTATGACCCTGCAACTGACTATCAGCTATATGCTAACTATACTAAGGATGATATGTCAGGTAAGGGCATTTGTAAGCAGAAGTTACAGGAAAGACTTAACCTTGAACAGAGATGGGATGTTCCTATCGTTTCTATGGTTACTCGTCTGGTTAGCCACAAAGGTCTTGACCTTGTTCGTGGTGGTATTCGTGACCTACTAAATACAGAAAATATGCAGTTTGTTATTCTTGGTTCAGGTGACCAGGAATATGAGGATTTCTTCAATCAGTTAGCTTGGGATTATCCTGGCAGAGTTTCTTTCTGTCATGGCTTTGTTCCTGAATTAGCAAGAAAGATTTATTCCGGTTCTGATATTTTCCTAATGCCTTCAAAGCAAGAACCTTGTGGTCTATCACAGATGATTGCTCTTCGTTACGGTACAATTCCTGTTGTTCGTGAAGTTGGTGGTCTAAAAGACTCCGTATTTGACTCAGCTGATAACTATGGTAATGGCTTTACATTTAAGAACTATGACATTGCTGATATGTGCAATGCAGTTAAGAGAGCACTTGCCGGTATCAAGGATGATTGGGGTTGGCATCAGTTAATGTGGCGTGCAATGATGAGTGATAACTCATGGGATAGAAGTGCACAAGACTACATTAATGTATATAACGATACACTAAATTGGGCATAATACCCTATACAATGATAGTGGTAGGTTATTTTTAATCTACCACTTTTTTGTTCCTGTTCATAAATTATTTATAACTCATTAATATATTTTGCTTTATAACTTAAAGTATATGGTTATAATAATTTATTGTAGTAGGATATAATGGGCGTATGATATATTAGTAATATTGAGGTAAAGATGAAAAAAATCGTTGGGTGTTTGCTGATGACACTGTTAGTTTTTTCTTCTATATTTAGTTTAACTACATTTGCTTCTGCAAAAGAAGAAAAGACAGAACCAATTAAAAATAAAAGTGTAATATATTTTAAAGTGCCAACAACCGGCAAAAATGCTTGGGGCAAGGGTCAAATATTATATTGTCACATTTGGGAAGCCGGTGGTGGTGAGTTTTTCGGCTGGCAATCCAAAAGTGAAAAGTGCGAAAAATATAAAGATGATGTATGGTACTATGACTTGGATAAGCTGAAAGCAAGTAATGAACTAGAGGGTGGCTTAAAGAAAGGCAGAACTTATGCCGTTATCTTTAGTAATAATATTGGCAACCAAACTTATGACCTTTATTTTGACTCAAGTTGTATTGGTGACATTGTTGTGTGCAATGGGGGGACCCAGAGTAATCCGGTTAGTCCCGGTAAGTATTGTGCTATAGCAGAATGGAAAGATAACAGTGAGTTTGATTCTGTTGTATACGAAAAAACTCCTCCTAGTGACCAGAAACCGGCTAAAGTTAATGTTAATGATGAAAGCAGTTTATCAAAAGAAATGGGATTTGCAGTTATTGTAATTGTAGCTTCGGTTGTGTTACTTTTAGCACTTGCATTCGTTATTACATCAGCAATCAAAAAAAGAAAAATTAAAGAAGAATAAAAGGACTGAAAGATATTTGTTATCCATCAGTCCTTTTTTGTTTTGTGTTATTTTATTGTTGATTACTTTGTTTAGTCGTTTGATTTTAATTTCCTTATAATTATTTTTTTAAAATTCTTTTGTGTGTTAAGGTGAGTCCCGTAAATTAGGGCTTTTCAATTTTGTTTGAGGGTAAAGGTAAGTTTGTTTTAAATTTAATTGGCTATAAAGAAAAATTTATAGTGAGATTATGCATTTTAAATCATATATAACTATGACTCACAGGTGTAGGGGACATCATTGATGTCCCGTTTGAAAATTAACCTTTCTATTTGTATTTTGTCCTTTGTAGATATTATAAATTTATAGTCTGTAAACAGGATAATAATCTCATAGGTATCGCACTTTTTAACGGGCGAACAATTAAGTGAACATCAAAGAAAACGAGCCATAGGCGAAGTTTGATTTGCTAATGTGAACTTATGCAAAAGTTTTTGAATAAAAAACTTTTGTAGTGAAGCCCCTACAACTGTAAGCCATAATATGATATAAAAATCGGTACTGTTTATGCTACAAAATATTGTTGTATTATTAATTGTGCAATAACTTGGTATATAAGAGAGAAAGGACATAGTATACACTTTTATATAATTTGCAACATCCCCACAAACCCAAATTTGTTAAATTGTTTTTAGATTAGCACAAGCAAAATAATAAATTAAAATAAAAAATTATTCTTCATCAATATTCTTATATGTATCGGTACAGATTTCCTTAATCTTTTCTCTGAGAATCTGAAAATCTCTGAAAGCCTCCGGCCTTTTTCTAGGGTCACGAAGTACAGCAGCAGGATGTAACATAGGCATCATCAAAACATCACCCTTCTTAAAGAAAAGACCATGTTCTTTAGTAATTTTAATGTCAGGCTTAATAATTTTTGCTGATGCAATTCTGCCAAGACAAACAATAATTTTTGGATTGATAAGTTTATATTGATTTCTTAGCCAGTCAGTACAAGCAACTTGTTCTTCAGGTTTAGGGTCTCTGTTTTTTGGTGGACGACATTTCACGATATTTGCAATATAAATATTTTCTTCTCTTGAAAGGTCAACTGAATAAAGCATCTTATCAAGTAGCTTTCCACCACGGCCAACAAAAGGTTCTCCTTGTAGGTCCTCATTTTCTCCCGGTCCTTCACCGATAAACATAACTTCTGCATTTGGATTACCAACACCAAACACAACATTGGTTCTTGTTTCGCAAAGACCACATTTTTTACAGTTCAAACATTGTTCTTTTAATTCATTCCAATTATCTATCATTTTTCTCTCCTAAAATTCCGTTAAAATATTGAAAATTTTGTCGAATGGGTGTAATATGATTACGGAAATAAAATTCCCAAATATTTTTGATTGGTGGTATATATTATGAAGGTATTAGTAGAAACATCTGCACACCATGTTCATGTTTCTGATGAAGCTTTAGAAGCTTTATTTGGTAAGGGTGCAACATTAACAAACAAGAAAGATTTATCACAGCCTGGTCAGTTTGCTTGTGTTGAAAAGGTAACTGTTGTTGGTCCTCGTGGTGAAATGAAAATGTCGATCCTAGGTCCTACAAGAAAGGCTACTCAGGTTGAAGTTTCACTTACAGATGCAAGAAAGCTAGGCATCGCAGCTCCTGTTAGAGAATCAGGCTGTATCGAAGGTACACCGGGTTGTAAGCTAGTAGGTCCTGCAGGCGAATATGAAATTTCTGAAGGTGTTATCGCTGCAAAAAGACACATTCACTTTACTCCTGAAAACGCTAAAGAATGTGGCGTAGAGGATAAGCAGATTGTTTCTGTTAAAATTGAGGGTACAGAACGCTCACTAACTTTTGATGAAGTTGTTGTTCGTGTTTCTGAAAATTATGCTCCTGCAATGCACATTGATACTGACGAAAGTAACGCAGCAATGGCATTTGGTGAAGTATACGGCGAGATTATTAAATAATCTTTCTTCTTATAATAACATACTTTTTTCTAAAATAAAAGTAATTTACTAAAGGATAGGGTATTCTCTATCCTTTATTTTTTATTAACATATTAAAATAAAATTTGCAAAATAGGAGAAAGTGTGATAGAATAGGGAAAACTTTATGTAGAATGTTGTAAAGTAATATAGCAAAAGCAAAAAAATTGCAATATATCACAAAATAGTAAAAAAAGTTTTACAAAAAGGTTGACTGATTGACAGCCATATGATATAATCTTAATTACCTCGAATAGGGGTTTATTTTTTGTGCCCCAATGAGGGAGGCTATATTATTCTAATAGGAATAATCGGGAGGTGCCGTTAATGAGAGTAAAAGTAACAATGGCCTGCACAGAGTGCAAACAGCGTAATTACAACACAATGAAAAACAAGAAAAACAATCCTGACAGACTTGAAATGAACAAGTATTGCAGATTCTGCAAAAAGCATACTCTGCACAAGGAAACAAAGTAATCGGAGGGTAGTTATGGCTGAAAAGAACAAGGCTTCTAAGAAAGCTACAAAGAAGAAAAAAAATGTCTTTTCACGAATCATCTCTTACTTCCGAGCTTGTATCGGAGAATGTAAAAAGATTAGTTGGCCAACATGGCAGCACACAACAAGAAATTTCGGCATTGTTCTTGTCGTAATCATTCTTTGTGGACTTGTTATCTTTGGCGTAGACAGAGGTCTTTATGCATTGCTTGATCTTGTAATGGAAACTGCCAACACTTAAGGCATAACTTTGAGAAAGAAGGTTTAGTATGCCAGAAGCAAAGTGGTATGTTGTTCATACTTATTCAGGATATGAAAACAAGGTTGCCTCAACTCTTGAAACAACTGTTGAGAACCGTGGGCTTCAGGATATGATTCACGATGTAAAAGTTCCAACAGAAACTGTTGTTGAAGAAGTGAATGGCAAACAAAAGGAAACAGAGCATAAGCTCTATCCCGGATATGTTTTCATAAAGATGATTTACACAGATGAAACTTGGTATGTAGTCCGCAACATTAGAGGTTGTACAGGTTTTGTCGGTCCATCAAGTAAACCAATTCCTCTTTCAGATGAAGAAGTTTATCGTATGGGTGTGGAAAAGAGAACAGTTGAAGTTTCTTACTCAGTTGGTGATGAGGTTAGAATCACTTATGGTCCACTTGAAGATTTTGTGGGTACTGTAGAAGAAATGGATATTGATAAGGACTATGTAAGAGTTATCGTATCAATGTTTGGTAAGGAAACTCCGGTTGAACTTGATTTAGGTCAGGTTGAACCAGTAACAGAAGACTGAGTATATAATTAGTAATCTACTTTTTATATAAGAGGGATTTTGTGTCCCCAGTGGGAGGGCTAAAGCCCACTATAAACCACGAATTAGGAGGAAATTTATTATGGCACAGAAGGTAATCGGCTACATTAAGCTTCAGATTCCTGCCGGCAAAGCTACACCGGCTCCACCAGTTGGTCCTGCTCTAGGTCAGCACGGTGTTAACATCGTAGCATTTACAAAGGAATTTAACGAAAGAACTCAGAAGGATGCTGGTCTAATCATCCCTGTAGTTATTACAGTATATGCAGACCACAGCTTTACATTCGTAACAAAAACTCCACCAGCTGCTGTTCTTATTAAGAAGGCTATCAATCTAAATAGTGGTTCAGGCGAACCTAACAAGAAGAAGGTTGGTACAATTAAGAAAGAACAGGTTAAGGCAATCGCTGAACAGAAGATGCCTGACCTTAACGCTGCAACAATCGAAACTGCTATGAGCATGATCGAAGGTACTTGCAGAAGCATGGGCGTTACAGTAGAAGAATAATTTATTCCGGGTGGGAGGAATATCCGTTTGACCACCTAATGATGGAGGATTTAAATGAAACATGGTAAGAATTATGTTGATAGCGCAAAGCTTATCGACAAAAATAAACAATATGACACAAAGGAAGCTATTGACCTTTGTTTACAGACTGCAAAAGCAAAGTTTGACGAAACAATCGAACTTCATGTAAGACTAGGTGTTGACTCTCGTCACGCTGATCAGCAGGTTCGTGGTGCAGTTGTTCTTCCAAACGGTACAGGTAAGGACGTTAGAGTTCTTGCTATCTGTAAGGGCGAAAATGAACAGCTAGCTAAGGACGCAGGTGCAGACTTTGTTGGTGCAGAAGATATGACACAGAAGATCCAGCATGAAAACTGGATGGACTTCGATGTTCTTGTTACTACACCTGATTGTATGGGTCTAGTTGGTCGTCTAGGTAGAATCCTAGGTCCTCGTGGCTTAATGCCAAACCCAAAGGCCGGTACAGTTACTCCTGACATTGCTAAGGCAATCAAGGAAGCTAAGGCTGGTAAGATTGAATATCGTCTAGATAAGACAAACATTATCCACTGCCCAATCGGTAAGAAGAGCTTTGGTACAGATAAGCTATCTGAAAACCTAGAAACTCTTATGGATGCAGTTGTTAAGGCTAAGCCTTCTGCTGCTAAGGGTCAGTACATCAAGTCTGTTGCTGTTACATCAACAATGGGTCCTGGTGTTAAGCTTGCTACTTCAAAGTATGGCAACTAATTAATTTGTTATTAACGAAAGTTAATATATATATTTCGCTGTTCTAAAGACAGTAGGTGCAGAAATGCGTAAGTTTATCGCCTACCGAGGAAGAGAATTATTACTATGTAATTTATGCCTCTCCTCGGAAACTGGGAGAGGTTTTCTTTTGAACTGCGTATAAAAATTCATACGGAGGTGACAGAATTGCCAAGTGAAAAGGTTTTAGAAGCTAAGAAAGCTTTAGTAGCTGAAATTGCTGAAAGACTAAAAGCTTCTGTTTCTGGTATTGTTGTTAACTACGAAGGTATCAGCGTTGCTGATGATACAGCTCTTAGAAAAGAACTTCGTGAATGTGATGTTAAGTACACAGTTGTTAAGAATACAATGCTAGGTAGAGCTTGTGAAGAAGCTGGTCTAGCCGGTCTAGAAGACGTACTAGAAGGTACAACAGCTATTGCTACAAGTGAAACAGATTACACTGGTGCTGCAAGAGTTCTTAGCAAGTATGCTAAGGATATTGATACTTTTGCAATTAAGAGTGGTTTCCTTGATGGTGAAGTTATTGATATGGACAAGATTAATGCCCTAGCAAAACTACCTACAAGAGAAGTTCTACTTGCAAATGTTCTTGGTGCATTCCAGGCTCCTATTGCATCATTCGCAAGAGGTGTCCAGGCTATCGTTGACAAGGGTGGCGTTGAAGCTTGCCTTGCTGACAAAGAAAATGCTGATGCTGAAGAAGCTCCAGCAGAAGAAGCTGCAGAATAATTTATCTGCAAAATTAACTTAAATTATAACTATAACTTAAAATTTCGGAGGTATATTAAAATGGCTAGTGAAAAGATTACTGCTATTATTGAAGAATTAAAGACTCTTACAGTTCTTGAACTATCTGATCTAGTTCACGCTGTAGAAGATGAATTTGGTGTATCAGCTGCTGCTGCAGTTGCAGTTGCTGCTCCTGGTGCTGGCGAAGCTGCTGCTGAAGAAAAGACAGAATTTGATGTTGTTCTTAAGTCTGCTGGTTCAAGCAAGATCAACGTTATCAAGGCTGTTCGTGAAATCACAGGTCTTGGTCTAAAGGAAGCTAAGGCTGTTGTTGATGGCGCACCTAAGACAGTTAAGGAAGCTGTATCTAAGGATGACGCTGAAGCTATGAAGACAAAGCTAGAAGATGCTGGCGCAGAAGTAGAACTAAAGTAATTTAGTCTTATCTTGCTTTTTTAAGGGACTCTTATGAGTCCCTTTTTTGCTTTTGTTTTAAATTTAGGACTGTTAGTTTTACTGTTTTCAAATTAAGGCTCTACAATAAGATACGCAAGAAAAAAACCTATCACAAAATTTGTGATAGGTTTTTTTGGAGTTATTGATATGAAAAAATATTGTTATCAAATATTACTGATTATTGCTGATTCTGTAGTGTCTCTGCAAAACGAGAAGTTTTCTTCTTCTTAACCTTTTCAGGTTTAACAGTTTTGCCTATGTACTTTCTGCCACCCTTAGAATACTTCTGCATATCTTCATCAAAGTGTTCATAAAGCTTGTCATACTGTTCATCAGTTAGAGAGTTAATAATAACAATATTAACGATTGAACGAGTATCAGCATCACCGTTGTTGTACTGACGGTTAAGTAGTTGAGCTAACTTTTCAACCTGCTTTTTGCTAGGGTTCTTCATATATTCCTTTACTTTTGGAACAATGTGTTCCTTAGTAAAAGTAACACCTCTAAATGGGTAGTAGTTGTCAGCTTCTTCCTTAATTTCATCCTTTAGCTCAGGGAAGAATGTTACAAATCTCTTTGCTAGGAATTCAGGGTCAGCACTACCTTCATCCTTATTTTTCTTCTTTTTCTTTTTAGCTTGTTGAACTTTCTTTAGCTGAGTCTTGTCTCCAAGCATTTCGGCAAAGTCTTTACCGATAGATTCAGCATCAGCCATTGTGTCACTTTCAGGGTCAAATAGCCATGTAGCCATATTCTTCCAGTCATTATCAGGACCTTCTTCTGTCATACCACATGAACGAAGTACAAGGTGGTTGTCCTTTTCTGTATAAATAACTGAATAAATAAGACTGCCATTTGTAAACATAGCAACCTTTTCACCATCATCAGAGGCTACATTCTGTTGTGTAAAGCCTTGTTGTGACAATGCCTTTTCTACTTTATCTGTAATAGCACTAAATGCTTTATTTAAAATATTATCTGCCAAGGTAATTCATCCTTTCAATCTTGTCTTTCAATTATACCTTGAATATAAGAATTTGTCAAAGGTTTTTCCCTTGACTTACCCTTGAAAGTTATTTCTTTCTATGATAAAATGAATGTGTATGTTATATATAAGACAAAATTATAGAATTTTAGTCTGATAGGAGATTACAATGGATAAAAGAGCTATTGGTGTATTTGATTCCGGACTAGGTGGACTGACTGCCGTTAAGCAGTTAATAAAGGTTTTGCCAAATGAAAATATTGTTTATTTTGGTGATACAGGTAGAGTTCCATATGGTTCAAGAAGTAATGACACTATAAAAAAATATGCTTTACAAGATGCAAACTTTTTATTACAACACAATGTAAAAATGGTTATTGCTGCTTGTGGTACAGTTTCTTCAGTAGCCGGTGACTTGTTGAGAGCTCAGGGTTACCCATATACCGGTGTTGTAAACCCTACTGTATATACTGCTGTACGCACAACTAAAAATAAAAGAGTTGGTGTTATCGGTACAAGTGCTACAATCGGTAGCCATAGCTACAAAAAAAGACTGACTGAGGAAGACCCTGAAATTAAGGTCTTTGAACAGGACTGTCCTCTATTTGTTCCACTTGTTGAAAATGGTTTCATTGATAAAAATGACCCTATTGTACACCTTACAGTAGAAAGATACCTTGCATCATTAAAAGAAAACAATGTTGATACGCTAATCCTAGGTTGTACTCACTATCCAATTTTGCGTGAGGTTATTGCCGAAGTTATGGGGGATAGTGTTTCATTGATAGATAGTGGTATGGAAACTGCTTATTATGCAAAGAAAGTTCTTAAGAGGGAAAACTTACTTGCATCGGAAACTCAAGTAGGCAAAAATGAATTTTATGTTAGCGACACTCCGGATAACTTTGAAAAGGTTGCTGAAATTTTCTTAGGACAAAATATTGACCACTATGTAAAACAGATAAATATAGAGGAATATTAATGAGTAAAAAATATTTGATTACATTTTATGCCTCTCAAAGTAACCTGCAAGAAAAGGACGAAATGACCTTTACTGCACCCGGTGAATACTATGAAGAAAATGGCATAAGAATTGTAAAATATAAAGAGTATTCTGAAGATAGTCAGCTTGAGGGTGACTATTCGCTAAACACCATTAAAATTGTAAATGACAGTAAACTCTCTATTCTTAGGGAAGGTGACCACACAACAAGACTTTTCTTAGAAAAAGACAAGGTACATAACTGCCATTACAGAACAAAAATGGGTGACTTAATGTTTAGTGTATTATGTACAAAGCTACACAATAATTTAACAGATAACGGTGGTAAGCTTGATGTTGCTTATAGCCTTGACTTAAATGGTGAAACTGTCAGCTACAACCGTTTTATTCTTACAGTAAAGGAAAATTGATATGTCAAAAACTGCTACACTTGCAAAACAACAAATGAAAGATGTTATTACATCTGCTATTAATAAAGCTATACAGAACGGTGCATTACCTGAGGGCGATATTCCGGAATTTATTATTGAAAAACCTGCCGATAAGTCTAACGGTGACTTAGCAACAAACTGTGCATTAGTTTCAGCAAAAACTTTTAGAATGCCACCATTTAAAATTGCTCAAGCTATTACAGAAAATATTGATTTAGAGGGTACTCTATTTACTAAGTTTGAAACTGCAGGTCCCGGTTTCATTAACTTCTTCCTATCACAAAATTACTACAGTAAGGTACTAAAGGAAGTTGAAGAAGAAAAAGAAAACTTTGGTCAGAGTAATTACGGTCAAGGTGAAAAGGTAATGGTAGAATTTGTTTCTGCTAACCCTACAGGTCCTATGCATATGGGTAATGCAAGAGGTGGTGCTTTAGGTGACTGTCTAGCATCTGTTCTTGATAAAGCCGGTTACAATGTGTGGAGAGAATTCTATGTAAATGATGCCGGTAATCAGATTGAAAAGTTTGCTTGTTCACTTGAAGCAAGATACCTACAGATTTATGACGAAACAGTACCATTCCCGGAAGACGGTTATCAGGGTGGAGATATTACAGACCTTGCTAATCTATACAATGATGAAAACGGTGACAAGCTACTAAATGTTTCATCAGAAGAAAGAAAGAAAGCACTTGTTGACTTTGCACTACCAAGAAATATTAAGAAAATGCAAAGTGATATGGCTAAGTATAAAATCACTTATGATAAGTGGTTCTTTGAAAGTGAACTTCACAAAAGTGGTGCAGTTAAAGAAGTTGTTGACATTCTTACAAAGAAAGGTCTAACATACGAAAAAGAAGGTGCTGTGTGGTACAAGAACAAAGAAGTTGTTACAAAGAAACTTCTTGCAGAAGGTAAAAAGCAAGATTACATTGATAAGCTAGAACTAAAGGATGATGTTCTAATTCGTCAAAACGGTAATCCAACATACTTTACTGCTGATATTGCTTACCACAAGAATAAGTTTGACAGAGGATTCACAACACTTATTGATGTATGGGGTGCTGACCACCATGGTCATGTTATGAGAATGAAAGGCGCTATGGATGCTATCGGTTATGATGGTGACAAGCTAAATGTTCTCCTAATGCAACTTGTTAAGCTGGTTCGTAACGGTGAGCTTGTAAAGATGAGTAAAAGAACAGGTAAGGCAATTCAACTTGCCGACCTACTTGAAGAAGTGCCTGTTGATTCAGCTAGATTTTTATTTAACACAAGAGAGGCTAACAGTCAAATGGACTTTGACCTTGACCTTGCAGTTAAAGAAGATAACCAAAACCCTGTTTATTATGTTCAATATGCTCATGCTAGAATTTGCTCAATTCTAAAGGCTCTTGAAAAGGACGGTATCTCACCAAAGGATTGCTCAGAAAGTGACCTTGATGTGCTAACTGCTCCTGAAGAAATTGACATTATCAGTCACCTAGCATCATTTGAAGATGAGATTATCTCTGCTGCTAAGGACTACGACCCAACAAAGATTACTCGTTATGTTACAACTCTTGCAACATTGTTCCATAAGTTCTACAATGCTTGTAGAGTTAAGGGCGATGACGAAAAGCTAACTCAGGCAAGACTTGCTCTTTGTGTTGCAGTTAAGACAGTTATTAAGAATGTTCTAACAATGTTCAACATTTCTTGCCCAGACTCAATGTAATTTGTTGTTAAGTCGTTATTCTAAAGATACCTAAAATTTAGAATTAAAAAATTATATTACCTATAATAAAGCAGACTCAATAATGGGTCTGCTTTTGCCATTTGTATAATCGAGAATATAAGCAATCATAAATCACTATAACAAATTACCTTTACCAACAACAAAAATTGATAAATATAATTTATAAAGGAATTGACAAAATATATTATGTGTGTATAATAAGAAACATAGGTTACGCAACAAGTGTTACCTAAAAGGAGAAATATAATGCCACCAAAATTCAAGTTTACTAGGGAAGAGATTATTTCTTCTGCTCTGGATGTAACAAGGAAAAATGGAATACAAGGACTTACTGCAAGGGCACTAGCCAATGAACTTGGTTGTTCTGTTAAGCCTATTTTTGGACTTTTCAAAAATATGGAAGAAGTACAGACAGAGGTTATACTAAGTGCTGCAAATCTTTATTACAAGTATTTGCAAGAAGAAATGTCAAGTGGCAAGTACCCACCATACAAGGCAAGTGGTATGGGCTATATTCGTTTTGCTAAAGAAGAAAAAGAACTTTTTAAACTTGTATTTATGCGTGACCGTACTAATGAAGAAAAGAATGATACAGCAGAAACTGCAGAAGTAGTAAAAATTCTGCAAAACGCCATAGGATTAACAGAAGAACAGGCATATAAATTTCACCTTGAAATGTGGATATATGTTCATGGTATTGCAACAATGATGGCAACATCATATTGTGACTTTGAACTTGATTATATTAGTGACCTAATAAGTGATATGTATTTAGGACTGAAACATCAGTTTACAAAGGATAAGAAAAACTAAGGTGATGGTATGAAAGTACAGTGGGTATATTGCCCAATTTGTAATAACAAAACTAGGGAAAAGGTAAGGGAAGATACAGTTATAAAGAATTTTCCTCTTTACTGTCCAAAATGTAAAAATGAAACTTTGGTTAGCATTGAAAATTTAAAACTTAATGTCATCAAAGAGCCAGACGCTAAGACGCAGAGCCGATGAACTAATAAATATATTTGTTTTTATATTTATAGTTTGTCGGTTTTTTTATATTTTAAGGAGAGAACAATGGACGCAATTAAAATTGACAATTTAACAAAAAAGTACAGAAACCTTGTGGCAGTTGACCATTTGAATTTAACTGTAAAAGAGGGGGAACTTTTTTCTTTATTAGGTGTAAACGGTGCAGGTAAAACAACAACAATCAAAATGCTTTCTTGCCTAACAAAGCCTAATTCAGGGGACGCTTTTCTTGGTGGCGAAAGTATTGTTACAGCACCTAAGAAGGTAAAGAATATTATTGGGGTGTCACCTCAAGAAACTGCAGTTGCACCTAACTTAACAGTTAAAGAAAACTTAGAATTAATGTGTGGTGTACATAATTTTTCTAAAGGAAAGAAAGTGGCAAAAGTAAATGAACTTGCTGAACAGTTTGATTTGAACAGTATTTTAAACAAGAAAGCAGGTAAACTTTCAGGTGGTTGGCAAAGAAGATTAAGCATTGCAATGGCACTTATCAGCGAACCTAAAATTCTTTTCCTTGATGAACCAACACTTGGACTTGATGTTATTGCAAGAAGTGAACTGTGGGACAATATTCGTCAGCTAAAGGGAAAGATTACAATTATCCTAACTACTCACTATATGGAAGAGGCTGAGGCACTTTCTGACCATATTGCAGTTATGAAAGGTGGCAAGTTACTTGCACTTGGCACAGTTGATGAACTAAAGAAACAAACTAATGAAGATAAATTTGAGGATGCATTTATTCAAATTGTTAAGGGGGTATCAAAATGAGAATGTTAACTTTTTCTAATAGAACTGCAAAAGAAATTTTGCGTGACCCACTTAACTTAGCATTTGGTCTTGGTTTTCCGGTAGCACTTCTACTTTTACTGTCAGCTATTCAAGCTAATATTCCGGTAAAAATGTTTGAACTTGATAAGCTAACTCCCGGTATAACTGTTTTTGGTTTGTCTTTTATGACACTATTCTCTGCAACACTTGTAGCAAAGGACAGAGAAAGTGCATTGCTACAAAGGCTGTACACAACTCCACTTACTGCAATGGACTTTATTTTTGGCTACATTTTGCCTATACTTCCTATTGCAATTGCTCAAAGTGTTGTGTGCTATATTGTAGCCGTAATTTTAGGACTAAAAATAACAGTAACTATTTTGTATGCTTTACTTGCAATTATCCCAATTTCATTATTCTTTATTTGTTTGGGTTTACTATGTGGTAGTGCTCTTAATGTAAAACAAGTAGGTGGTATCTGTGGTGCATTAATCACCAACTTAATAGGCTGGTTTGCAGGTATTTGGTTTGATATTAGTACTGTTGGTGGTGCTTTTGAAAAGATTGCAAATGCTCTACCTTTCGTACATATGGTTAACCTAGAGAAAGCAATTCTTAATGGCAATTGTTTCGATGTTTCAACAGATATTTTGTGGATTGTCCTTTATACCGTTGCATCAATAGTTATTTCAATCCTATTATTTCTAAGACAAATGAAAAAACAGTAATTGAAAAATAAGCATTATAAAATGTTTTATAATATAAATAAAGTATAAAAGATAATGTAATAATCAGAAGTATTGAAAATTAATAATAAGTAAAATTTTACATAAACCAAAACTTCCAAAACAAAAGCCACAAGGATTTTTGTGGCTTTTGTTTTATGTTGATAGATTATATTTTAAGTTTGTATATATATGGATAAAGGTCTAATGAAAATTAGGGTTTGTGGGGTTGATTATGTAATGTAGATAAATTAGATAATAATCGATTAATTCATCTAATTTATAGTTTTTCCCTCCTTCAGTCGATTTATAAAAGGTAAATTGCCGTTCCGTCAATTTACAATCGACAGCTCCCTCGTCTGAGGGAGCCTTTGTTTTTACTATAAATTGTATCAATTTATAAAGTCTGTACTATTTAAAAATTGCGTACTAATTTTATATTTGTACAAATTATTTTGCTTCCCTCGCTGAGGGAAGTGTCACCGAATGGTGACGAAAGGAGTGGTTGATATTTTAAACTTGTTTAAAATATCATCATGGCTGAAACTTTCCTCTATTTCTAACTACAAAGTATAAGAAAATTATGAGTTACAGGTGTAGGGTCCAACACTGTGTCAAGAGTAACAAAGTTTACAAACTATACAAGGACATCGTTTACACTTTTGC